>LFCJ01002016.1_pt1 | contig 14515 bp, 18 predicted proteins | sample 643141 | NCBI WGS metagenome assembly LFCJ01 (sample SAMN03766243, study PRJNA286221) | soda lake metagenome | biome: soda lake; feature: Kulunda steppe; material: water; isolation source: sample B1-Br-g2 brine of Lake Bitter-1 | place: Russia: Kulunda steppe | collected 2010-07 | reverse complement strand
TTGCACCCAACACCTGGACGCACCAGAGCACCAGAGCACCAATCCGTTGCACCCAACACCTGGACGCACCAGAGCACCAGAGCACCAATCCGTTGCACCCAACACCTGGACGCACCAGAGCACCAGAGCACCAATCCGTTGCACCCGGCACCTGGACGCAGGTGGCCAACATGGCCTACATGGACCGCATGGCCCTCTGGGGCCCTGGTGAGTTCTTTAGGGTCAACTTGAGCGATCAGGCGTGCAACTCGAGTGGGGGGTGCAGCTGGGGTGCAACTGAGCGGCCTGCATAGGCAGCTCAGGAATGCAGCTGGCTGCTTGACGCTCGAAAGTACAGAGGGCTGCTTTGCTTGGGTGCACAAAAAAGTGTGAGGGCTGCTTACAGCTCAAGGGTGCGCACCTGAGGCTTGCGATCGCAGGGGTGCTGGGCAGCGTGCACTCAGCTGCGCAGTGCCACTGCATGCACTAGCCCGCACTTGCCCGGCCAGGCTCGCATGGCAATGGACGGCATGCACTGCATAAACTGCACGCACTGCACTGCAGCATGCCGCTGGACGCCCTTGCCCAGCCGGGCTCGCATGGCGTGCGGTGCTCGGCACACCTTGTATTGGTCATTGCTGGTACCTCCAAAGACTGCATTTTAGCTCAGCAAGGACTCCTGCAATTTGAAGTTGGCACCTTAGCCGGCATACTCGGACAAATAAATTGCCTCCATCAGCTTACTGTCATCCAGCATGACTCGCACTGGATCAAATCGACATCAACAAATCCTACCTCTGCCTTATGCCACAGGGACCGCCTTCAAGGATTTTGAGCAGTTCCTGGACCAAATGAAGAACCAAAGTAAGCTGATATCCTAAAACCATAATCGATAGGGTATCCTAAGCCATGTGGACTGCAAAAATTCCTTCGATTGAGTGTTTGGGCGTGGATGAGGCAACAGGATGCGCATGCATGACAATGAGTGATGTAGCTCATGGCAATTGCCTTAGTTTATTCATGCTGGTACACCGCATGTAAGTATATTCATGCTGGTACACCGCATGTAAGTGGTGGTACACCGCATGTAAGTTTATTCATGCTCGTACACCGCATGTAAGTGGTGGTACACCGCATGTAAGTTTATTCATGCTCGTACACCGCATGTAAGTTTATTCATACTGTTACACCGCATGTAAGTTTATTCATACTGTTACACCGCATGTAAGTTTATTCATGCTGGTACACCGCATGAGTGCCTTTTCAAGGTATCCGTGTCTCATACGCACAGAAACTGTAGTATTGTGCAGATACTGGCTTAATTTAAGTGCTCAAGGCATGCGTGCACCCTACCAATCACACTGAACACAACATATCTACTTCATGCTGAAATGTAACAGCTTGTGCTTGAGGGACTTTTGCAAAACCGATCATGGATACATGCCCTTCCCTTGTGCAGGCATCAGCTTCTTAGAGCTCCTGGCCATGGAAATGAAGGCTGAGTGAGTGAATGAGCTCCTATGTTAGGCTTGCTCATCCGGTCATTTTCTGATTAGCTTCATGCAGCTGCCCAGGACCTGGAATGCAAGTATGTCTCTGTTCACACGTGTCACACTTTGTGGATTGCGTTCCATAGCTAAGCAAACTCATGCTGGTGGGTACTTTGGGCAGTGCAGCAAAGGTGGACTTAGGTCCAATGGCGTTACTCATCAATTGTGTTGTGCTTGCCATGCTGAAATTTCAGGGGCAAGTATGTTGCACGGGGTCTTTCTTTCAAAGACGCAGAGTTCAGTGAAATCGAGTGTGAGCTCACACCTGAGCAGGTGAGTTTTATGACAATTGGCAAGTCAGACCGTGAGCGCATCTTGCATTTGTTAAGCTCAACTGCATAAAGTGGCAAATTTTAGGATGCGGACAGGTGTTTGTGACTATTACAAATTTTGGCAAGGTGAGACTGTTGTAGCATCTCCCCCCTGTCACCAATAACAGTGTCCTGGTCTAGTTATCTGCTCACACATCATTGATGACTTCTCAACTGCTTTATCACATCATTGCGGGTGTATGACCTTGCAAACCATATGCTGCCGCAACACTGTGTGCATGCAAGCACAGACTTGCCCAAATGATGCTGACAGATAAATTTGTTAGACAACATGGTCAACTGCCCCCGACCCCCCACCTCATCCTGTGTGCGCACGCACGCATGCACACACATTTACACACACATACATACACACAAACATACACAGACGCACATGCACATGCACAAGCACACACATGCATCCTCCCCCATCCCCACCCGCCCGCCCAACAGATCAGCATGTATGATGCCGCTGTGGCTGTCTGGGCCAAGATCAAGAGCGGCCTGCACGCGGCCATGGTGCTCACTGGCACCAGCCCCAGGGATGTGATGAAGACGTACTGGGCCACCATGCAGCGCTTCTTCAAGCTGCTGTGCGTGTCCCTTAAGGTGGGGTGACCCTGCGCTGGCACCTCGCTGCTGCAGCTGCCGTGACCCGCCTGTGAGTCACAACGACCGGAAAGCCCCCTAGACAGCTTGTGTGCCTGTGTGTCTGTCTGCTTGTCTGCTTGTCTGCCTGTCTGCTTGTCTGTCTGTCTGCTTGTCTACTTGTCTGTCTGTCTGCCTCACCCTCAAGGTGATTGCCGCGTGCCCATGCTCAGGCCCACCCCCCTCATCTTTTGCGAGCTGCTCAGGCATGATCGAACCCCACGCCAATGCACATGCACATACTTAGGCCCACGGGGCGCTCATCTTTTGCGAGCTGCCCAGGCGTGATTCCCCCTCCCCCCCAATGCACACGCTCAGGTTCTAGCTGCTCTGGCGTGACATGCACACACCATCGCGTGCTCAGGCCTGTTGCATCATGCATGGGAAGTTGCGCACTTGTGCTCCAGGTGCCCCGCGTTGTGGCAGAGGCCAAGCAAGCGCTGGAGCAAGGCTACTGCGTGGTGATCGGCCTCCAAAGCACAGGTGCAGCACAAGCTCAGTTGCTCACTGGGATCGATCTGGTGCAGCACAACCTCTGTTGCTCATCGAGATCAATCTGTTGTTCATCAAGATCAATGTCTGCCTGTCAAACCGTTTACCCTGTCGCTGGAAGAAAGCTGGTGTCCAAATGCCCCTGCACAGTGCACCTTTGGAGGCTGCACATGCTGATCAATTTGTGATTGCGCGCACATGCGTCTGTGATCATGCGCTTTGGACGGCGCAGCGCTTGGACTTTATTCACATACCTGTGAAGCTGGAAGGGCGTGAAACACAACTGTCACAGCACACACAGCTGCTAGAGCGCAGTTGACTGTCAGAGCATACACGCTTGCTAGAGTGCAATTCCCTGTCACAGCACCCCTGCCTGCTAGAGTGCAGTAAGCTGTTACAGCACACACAGCCGCTAGGGTGCAGTTGGCTGTCACAGAGCATGCGGCTGCCGGAGCACGCTTCCAGAGGGCTAGTGCACCGCCGGCAGCATTGAGGCCTTGAAAAGGGCAGTGCCCATTGGACGCGTGCTCACATGCTGCTGCGTCCTAGCTGTGACAGCACCATGCACACCGCGCAGCTGCTATTGTGACAGCTTCTACTGTGACCTTTGACAGACTGTTTTGCATCTGGTGGCGCTGTGCGTGCACGTGCCTAATGTGCTGGTTGGGCAAGACGCACTGGTTGAGCAAGGCTGGTTGAGCAAGGCGCGCTGGTCAAGCATGGCTTTTCTAGCGCGGCTGGGGGAGCATCCCGCGCGTCCTCGAGTATGCTTGCGTGCCTGCAGCCCCAGCTGCACAGTGTACGCAAAGCAGCTTATGTGCAGCGCACGCAAAACGCTGTGCGTGCTGTGTGCGGGCAGGCGAGGCGGCCGACGCGTCCTTGGGGCTGGAGCCAGGGCCTGTGCCGGGCTTGGTGAGCACGACCAAGGAGATGCTCGTGCGCTTTGTGCGCACCCACGTGCCCCTCAGCAGTAGCAGAGGCAGCGGCATTCATGCAGGTGCGCTCGACCGCTACAGTGGCTGAAGGGTGTGCTGCTGCTCCTGCTTGAGCTGTGAGGATTTGCCTTCAAGTGCTTGCGGTGCACGGTCCATGGATTGTAAGGCGCTTGCCTGTGCCGTGAGCAGCCGTGTGCGGCAGCCCATGAAGGTGCTGTCTGGTGCTTATATGCCTCAGGCAGCACCCCTCTGTTGGTACTCCTCAGGCCGCATCATGTGTGATGAAGCACAAGCATATGTTAGAGCCATTAAAGGGTACCTACGTGCCCCGCTGCTTGGCACGCATGCCGTGTGTGGCCCTCCTCTTGAGCGGCTCATTGTCCCCAGGAACAGCAGCAATGCGCGTGTTTTGCGCTGCAAAGCCAGCCGGAGGCGCAGCAGCAGGCCATGCACACCGCATTCCCGCGTGTGCCGCGGAACTCCAAGCGTGTGGCCACATGACCTCTGGTTGGTCGTATGTAACTTCTGCTTCAACTCAACACACCTCGTGCGTGCCCGGCAGACCATGAAGAGGCGCATGAGAGCGGCAACATGTCAGACACCCTGGAGGCTGCTGCTGCCGCTGCTGCAACTGCTGCGGGGGCTGGCAGCACGGGCCCTGCGCGCACTGGGCGGGGAGCAGCTGAAGAAGGGGGGGAAGACATGACGCAGCGGCTGAGTGTGGCCAAGGAGTGCAAATCCATCCAAGAGGTGGGGTGCACCATGTTGTGCGCGTGTTGTGTGTGTTGTGCGCATGTTATGTGTGTTGTGGGAGTGGGTGCACGGCGTCGCACTGGGCTTGGCTTCGAGGTGTGCTGCGCTTTGTAAGGGTGGGTGGAGCACCCCCACACATGCTGGCTACGTGTGTGCATGCGCAGGAGCTCTTTGAGGCAATCCAGCAGCTGGACCTGCCCCCCAATTTCCTGGATGAGATCGTGGATGAGCTGGGCGGGCCCGGCCAAGTGCGTGTTCTGCCTTGATTTCCACATGGGGGAGTGCTTGATGCGGCAGCTTTGCTTGCTGCCCTGCGTCAGCTAGGTCGGGGGGAGGGGGGCCCATGATTCAAATGGCAAGTGGACAAACGGTGCCTTTTGAAAAGGCAAGTGGACAAACAGTGCCTTTTGACCCAAAAGGTGGCAAGTGGACAAACAGTGCCTTTTGAAAAGGCAAGTGGACAAACAGTGCCTTTTGAAAAGGCAAGTGGACAAACAGTGCCTTTTGACCCAAGGTGGCAAGTGGACAAACAGTGCCTTTTGAAAAGGCAAGTGGACAAACGGTGCCTTTTGAAAAGGCAAGTGGACAAACAGTGCCTTTTGACCCAAAAGGTGGCAAGTGGACAAACAGTGCCTTTTGAAATGGCAAAAGTGGACAAACAGTGCCTTTTGACCCAAAAGGTGGCAAGTGGACAAACAGTGCCTTTTGAAATGGCAAGTGGACAAACGGTGCCTTTTGAAATGGCAAGTGGACAAACAGTGCCTTTTGAAATGGCAAGTGGACAAACAGTGCCTTTTGAAATGGCAAGTGGACGAACAGTGCCTTTTGAAATGGCAAGTGGACAAACAGTGCCTTTTGAAATGGCAAGTGGACAAACAGTGCCTTTTGACCCAAAAGGTGGCAAGTGGACAAACAGTGCCTTTTGAAATGGCAAAAGTGGACAAACGGTGCCTTTTGACCCAAAAGGTGGCAAGTGGACAAACGGTGCCTTTTGACCCAAAAGGTGGCCCCGTTTCCTCCGTTGATGTGGGGAGTGGGGAGTATGTTAGTTGCCCATGTTGTTTTCCCATTCTTTTCTCACAGCAAGAGAGTGTGGGCGCGTGTATCAATCAGAATGTATGGCATTTGCTGAGGAGCTTGCTGGTGGGTGGCGCCATTGACTGCAAGAGTGCAGGTGTGCATGTGCTACACCAAGGCTGCCTGTGTCGCTCAATTATTGTGCGTCATGAAATTGCCCTGATGGTCCCAGACTTGTGCGCGTTGAAGCGTGTGTGTTGTCAATTACCTCAAACCAGGCACATTGCAATCGCCTCTTGACGCATCTTGGAGCAGGTGGCTGAAATGACGGGCAGGCGAGGACGGATTGTAAGAGACCCTGTCCATGGCGGCTACGTGTATGAGCTGCGAGCCAAGCCTGACAGCAACGCCATGGACAGCCTGAACGGTGTGTGCGCGCATGAACCACGGTGCCACGAACAGCCTGAACAGTGTGTGTGCATGAACCACCCTGTCCATAGCGGCTGTGTGTGTGTGTAAGCTGCGATCCAAACCTGACAGCAACGCCATGAATAGCCTGAACAGTGAGGGGTGAAGGCAATACGGCTGGAAGGCTGCCCAGCCATGCGATGATTCACCGCCCTGCCAACTCCTTCCATGGTGCCCACCTCACACACAAAGCCACAGCCCCCTGCATATCTGTGAAGAGCTCACTCTTGGTCAGTATCATCACCCGCTCCATCCATGTTTGTGACTCGACTCCTTAACACCCACATCAATGCATGGCATGCATCGGCTCCGATACCATCAAGCCCCACCTCTCCAATGCTGGTCGTGCACAGCCGTCGCAGCGTGCAAGATGCTGCCAAAGCCTGTTGCCAAGCTGCTGCATGCGCCGCTTGGAGGGGCACCTGCCCTTGACTTGCTCATCGAAGCACACGCAGCGGAGCAGGCGTGCAGCGGTGGAGGGCGCCTGCCTTGTGAGGGCGCACCAGTGTTGCACAGACAGGCACATGGGCACATGGGCACATGCACATGCACAAGCCACCCCCACCCCCCTTTCCCCCCACCCCGCCCCTGCGTGCGCACACGCAGTGGTCGAGCGCGGCCACTTCATGAACGGCACGCGCAATGTGGCGGTCATCAGCGACGCGGCGTCCACAGGCATCAGCCTGCACGCGTCAAGGGACTCATCGGCCCCCAAGCGCCGCTTGCACCTCACGATCGAGCTGCCCTGGTGAGCAGCCTGCATGGGCCTCTGAGCCGCTGGACTGTTGTAAAAGTGGCAGGCAGGCCTGCGAGAGCTTGCACACACACGCGCACGCGCATGCAAGGGTACCCTGTGTATGCCTACACGCTTTCTGGGCACACATGCAGAATGAATGTCTGTGCACTGGCGGTGCGCTGGTGGCCTTGGGCAACTTGCGTTCTGGCGGGGCACTCCATGCATTCACCTTTGCTTCGCGTGGCTCTCGCGGCGTGCTCCGCCGCAACAGGCCTACACGACGTGTGCAGCTGCCACAGGCCTACTTGGCACATACAATCACAATGTACTTGCATGGCAGCCAGAACAATCCTTGCATGGCATGCACCACAACGTACTTGCATGGTATGCATCACAATGTACTTGCATGGCAGCCAGAACAATCCTCGCATTGCAGCCAGAACAATCCTTGCATGGCATGCACCACAACGTACTTGCATGGCAGCCAGAACAATCCTTGCATGGCAGCCAGAACAATCCTTGCATGGCTTGCACCACTCGGCTGCGCCTCCGGCATCCAACGCTGCTGCTGTGCGGTGCTCGTATTGCCCCCAGGTCCGCGGACAAAGCGATACAGCAGCTTGGCCGCACCCACCGCTCCAACCAGGTCTCAGCGCCAGTGTACCGGTGCGTGCGTTGTGGCCGCTAGCGCACACCCACTTGCCGCTAGCGCAGACCCACTTGATGCCTTGTTGATTCAGTTGGGACCGGTACGTGTGTGAGCACTGCTAGCCCGCCCAGCTGCTGCACTTGGTCGTCCACGCTCTGCGTGATGAACTTCCTCCATTCCATCACAGGTGTAACTGTGCTCATGCAGGTGCACGCAAAGGTGTGCACACATGCATGTGCAGGTGCGCACGCGCATGCGCTCCCCCACCGAATGTTTGCTGTGGGCATCAGCTCATTCCACACTGCAGCTCTGCGCCATGCGTGTAACCAAGCACCCACGTGTGCGTGTGTCTGGTTTGTTGTGCTTCTGTGAGACTTTGTGAATTTACCCTGTGCCCTGTGCCTGCGCAGACTGATCAGCACTGCCATAGGCGGCGAGAAGCGCTTTGCTGCGGCTGTCGCGCGGAGGCTGCAGTCCTTGGGCGCCCTCACGCGGGGGGACAGGCGCGCCGCCTCAGGTGCGGTTGTGTGCATAGTCGTCATCATCATCAGCAGCAGCAGCAGCAGCAGCAGCAGGCAGCAGGCAGCAGCCTCTTTCAGGACTGCCTGACGCCAGGTGGACGTGCAGGTCCTCCGGCACGCGGCAGCTGCTTGCTGTGTGTCACTTGGGCGTTCGGTGCAGCGCATACCTGTGCAGGTGTGCAGCCTCGCCCGCACATTTGGGAGGTCTCTTGTTCTCCCCGGCAAGCCCCGCCACTCTGCTCCAGGCCTAGAGCAGCACCCTGTGTGTGCACGCCATGGGCCAGAGAAAACAGTGTTTGCCTTGCTTTTGTGCCACTTGAAAGACAACCAGTGGGATGATGAAGTCGCACAAAGCGCTTCTGAGCCCCCTAGAAATGACCGTTCTGCTTTGTGTAACATGACAAAAGGCTGTTAACTGGGAGGTGGTTCAAATGACTTGCCGGAGGCTGCCATCAATGCCCCTCAGTGCACAGAAAAGGCCAAGGCTGGCCTCCTCACCGCGCAGGGGTGGACCTGTCGGAGCAGAACTTTGACTCGCCCTTGGGCCGAAGGTGAGCAAAACATATGCCTCACCTTGCCTTCACCAGGCCACAGGAGCTGCCCATGCCCTTGCTGCTGGCCAGACGCTCCCATCATGCATGGAGGCTCTGACAGGGTGGCGCTCTGCCGGTGGACCCGTGCCCTTTTGTGCGCCTGGCAAGAGCTGCTCCCGCGCTCAAAGCTCCAATCTCTATTGCTTTAGATCCCCCACAGAGTGTGGTAGCATCTCTGATTGAAGTGCTCACTCTTGACTCGGCCGCCCCTGGCACTGCTGCTTGCAAGCTCTCGCCCCATCTGCGCCTTACTCATGCTTGGGCCACAAATAACAAGCAAGGGGAGGCAATTCTTGCATGGTCCCCAGGTCACTCCTATCCTTTGAATGATGCAGGGGGAGTGTTTGCACTGCCTAGTTTTAAGTTTGCTATTTCTTCTTGTATGGTTCATAACTACGCGCACATGCACACGCTTGGATCATCTGGTCACATCCCACGCCTGCGCACACATGCACAAGCACCATCTGACACATACACACACATGCACACGCTTGGACACTGCTGCAGGTCCTTGCGGCGTATGTACGACCACATTGTGGTGGAGAGCCCGTCATTGCCCCCCGTGAGCGCATGTAAACTGTGATGTCGCTGCCATGAAAGCAAACCACAAAATGGCTCTCTTAGACCTTGATTTTTGATGTGTCGCATGACAAAGCTGTCAGAGTGATAGCCTGCAAGAGCATAACATTACATGAATTTGAAGCTTTAAGTTAGTTACTTGAGGCTATTGTGCAAGCAACAACTTTAGATCTTGGTGAGCGCCCTCAATCCTGACCTCAAACTTCCATCAAACTTGTACCCCTAATGCGCACAGTGACCTGTGAGACAAAGGCACGCCTGAATTGCGCAATGACCTGTGAGATGCGCACAGTGACCTATGAGACGTCTGAATTGCACAGTGAGACAAGGGCACGTCTGAATTGCATGTGCAAGGGCTTTAGTGAGCATTGTATGGGAGGCTTGGAAGACCTTCTCACCAGCGAAGAACCAAGAATATGCACTTTCTCCTACTTTGTTTTTCCTCTGCCCCAAGCATGTCTGGTGCTGCTGATGTACTTGCTTCATTCCCAGGGCACTGATATGATCGCCATCTTGAAAGAGTTTGTGAAAGGCGGGAGGCTGGACATAGACGTGAGTTTCAGAGTACTGTGTGCCTCAAAAGTTCTGTTTTGGCCATTGACCCGGTTGGCAAGACAGCCTTGCCTCCTATTCACTTACAGGGAGTGTAAGTTCTGGTACTAGGTCACACATGATGCTTTGTGTGCCTCCATTTTCGGATTGGCAATTTTGTTGCTCTTTTGGGTCTCGAGCACTAGGATTACAAGTGTCCCGTGTAAACAAGCACTTGAAGAATCCCAGACAGGCACACGCACTCGCATTCATGGGCACGTGCAAACTATCAATGATCAAGTTTAAAGGCATGATGTTGTGCATGTGCACCATATGCCCATGTCCAGGATGCTGAAGCAGAGGCACTTGCACGCGTTGATGATCCCGAGCTGCGTGCTGACCGCATCACCCTTCTACACAAGCAGGTTTGCCACCATTCATGCTTGGGAGTTCAATGACTGAAAAGGATGACAATGCCATACGCCCCCTCTGAGTGCCTCAATCATTTTGCTGATGCGTTGTCATTTCTCTCCCTCGGGCACAATGTGCGTGTCATGGGATGATGCTCTTGCCTTGGGCCCCTGCATGAAGACTACTGCAGATCAGCAGCTAGTGTCCCTTAAACCAGAACAACCTGTCCAGACACAGCACCCATGGACCAGATGCGGAAACCTATTATAGATACCTTTTCAGAACAAGCAAACCTGTCCAGACAAACTAACCTAAAAGAACTTTGAAAAATAGGCAAAACTGTCCGGACACAGCACCCATGGACACGATGCACTAATCTTAGAAAAGTAAAATAAATAAGCAAACCTGTCCAAATGCAGCTTCCATGTATCTGCACCAACCTGAAAAATCTATGGGAAAAAGGCAAAGCCGTTAAGGCGCAGCACCCATAGACCTAATATACAAAGCGAGAAGCTCTAAGGGAAACAGGCAACCATCTGTCAAAATACAGCAACTATGAACCCAATGCACAGGTTAGGAAGCCTGGGGAAAAAAGGCAAACTTGCCCAAGCATGGCACCCACGGACAAGATGCATTAAGCTAGAAAATCCTGAGGAAGCATTCACATCTGCAAGATCCCATGGACCAAATGCACGACCGATCATGAGCATGCGCATGGCTGCTGCTACTGCTGTCCTGTGCAGCTGCGCCAGTACGTAGAGATCATGGATGCGGACGTGTCTTCCTCACGCAAGGACACGGTTGCTGAGGAGATGGAGCTTGCAGCCCCAGCAAATGGGAGGGGGCGGGACAAAGGTGAGGTTGGATGGCCTGGTTTCCTGGATGCAGCCAGCCTGTCTGCCTGCTTTTGGCCTGCTGGCCTGCCTGATCGCGGCCAACCTGCTACCTGTTCATGGATAGCCTGCTACCTATTTACAGACAGCCTGATGCCTATTGAAGCTAGCCTGACGCCCGTTTAAAGCTAGCCTGCCACCCATTTATGGCCATTTGCATCAGGTCCGGGATCAACTCCTAGGTGAGACCTGGAGTGTCTGCTACACCCACTGTCCTGTTCGTTGTAAACATCCTCAAGCCCCCTGATAAGAATCTGAACACAGTGTGCCTCTTTTCCCATCCTGCCTGCCTGATGGCAGCCTGCCTGGTTGCGGCCACTAGCAGGGGGTCCCTGCACTTCCTTGCAAAACCAGGCCCTTGCGCACAGCCTAAGCCAAGAACGCCATTGCACACTGGGGACCTCCGTGCTGCATGCGTGCCATGCAGGCTCAGGCAAAGCGGGCAAACAGGATGGGAAGAGTGGGGACGTCAAGCGCTTCCTGAATCGCCTGCTTGGACTCCCAGTGTCAGAGCAGAACCTGCTGTTTGCCTATTTCACGGCTGTTCTGGCGGCAGAGGTAGGCATATGCACACTGCAGCCACTGGGGCACATGCAACCATGCCCTTGCTGCTGAGTTCCGTGCGCAAGCTTTATGCCTGAGCCATTAAAACGCGTGTGCACTTGTTGTATCTAGTGCGTCATGTATGCATATACACTCTTTCATTGTCATGGACCTGTGCGTGTGCGCGCACGCGCGCGCGTGTATGTGTGTGTGTGTGTGTGTGTGTGTGTGTACTCGAAAGGCATCATGCCTTTGCAAACATGATGTTAGCAGCCAATGGTGGTCATGGATGCTGAGACTTCTGAGTGCAAGAACTGGCTGCTGATGTCGATGGAATTTGGAAAAGACTGCTGAGGTGTCTGTTCTGCCTTGCATCGCTCCTGCACATGTTTTGTTCAGATGGTGATGAGGCTGCGCAAGGCACTTCTGCTCAAATGGTGTCAAAAATATGCTTTTCCTGGTCACCATGGCACAAATGAGTTTCCACGCACCTGTGTGCCCATTAACACAAATTTCCTGTGTGAACGATTCTAGGACAGTTGCATTTCACAGCTCAGTGCAGAAGTGTGTTTGCAATTTTTGCCTTTTGGGACAGAAAGTCTGTCTAGGCATGGAAGCTGTTGTTGCCTTCAAGGCAGGCAGACTGATCCCTGAGGCTGGACACAAGATGTGATCCATTTGCCTGACTTGTCCTAGGATTTCCCTCTGATTGCCTGCTGTGAGCTAGCACCCACACAAGTATAATTTTTTAGGGCTCTGCCTTTGATAGCATGTTTACTTTGATGCAAAATGGGAGCTTTGCTGTGCGTGGTTCCCTGCGCAGATTAGAGCAGCCAAGCAGGAGGGCAAGTACTCAGGTGCGTGCACATGGCTGGGCTGCTGCATGACACCATAGATTCCTGGCCTCTATCTGCACATTTTTGCATGGCAACAGGTGCGCATATACCGGAGTTGAACGCAGGAAGCTATTAAGATTAGCAAACTCTTTACAGCGGAGCTCTGTGCAAAGATCTGGGTATGCGATGCTGCACCCAATGCGCTGCGTGCCATGAGGTGATATCATCTCCACATTCCCCGGCGCCGAACTGCAGAGGGCTTGGCAGACCTCTTTGGCAGCCATGCAACCAAGCACAGGATGGGCGGGGCGGGGGGCCTACAGGAGGTGACGGTGGTGTGGACCGACCCCATCAGCGGCCTGCGCACCTACAAGAACGAGTTCTACGTGGACAGGGGCATGAGCTGGGAGGTAGGCAGGCGTGCGCAGAACATGCTGGCACGCAGGTGCCTGTGTGGTGCTGGCACGCAGGTGCCTTTGTGTGGTGCTGGCACGCAGGTGCCTTTGTGTGGTGCCTGTGTGGTGCCTGTGTGGTGCCTGTGTGGTGCTGGCACGCAGGTGCCTGTGAGGTGCCTGTGTGGTGCCTGTGTGGTGCTGGCACGCAGGTGCCTTTGTGTGGTGCACCGACCTGATGTCAGGTGAAATCAACGTCACATAGAGACAAGTGTCATGTTGGCATACCAACTTCAGCTTGACTACGATTCATCACTGACTATGAATCGTCGTGACACTGATCTGAGGCCTGCGCCGCCAAGTTGGTTTGCAAGGGCGTGTGGCGGCCTGCGCATCACAATGCGGCGCATGACCTCCTGCAGGCAATGTGATGGGGAAAGATGACTAGAGCACTCCACGAAGCATCTGACTCCACCAATCCTTGCCCCGGAGCACACAGCTGCCCACCCACACTCTGCGCGCTTGCGCCATGCATTAGCACCGCATGCATTTGGCACCACATGCATTAGCACCACATGTATTAGCACCACATGCATTAGCACCACATGCATGAGCACCATATGTATTAGCACCACATGTATAAGCACCACATGTGTTAGCACCACATGCGTAAGCACCAAGTGCGCTCAAACTCTGGCCGCTTTGATCTTCTACCCTCGCTGACACATGGCTCTGGTCACCACGGCCCTCTCATTTCTTAGCGTGCTCACGCCCACCTGCGCCTGCATTTGCTCCTCTTGCGCGTCCTCCAGCTGCCGCTATGCGGCATCTCTTTGAGCCTGCTGTGCGGCATCTCTTTGAGCCCGCTATGCGGCATCTCTTTGAGCCCGCTATGCGGCATCTCTTTGAGCCTGCTATGCGGCATCTCTTTGAGCCCGCTTTGCGGCATCTCTTTGAGCCTGCTATGCGGCATCTCTTTGAGCCCGCTATGCGACATCTCTTTGAGCCTGCTATGCGGCATCTCTTTGAGCCTGCTATGCGGCATCTCTTTGAGCCCGCTATGCGGCATCTCTTTGAGCCTGCTATGCAGCATCTCTTTGAGCCTGCTATGCGGCATCTCTTTGAGCCCGCTTTGCGGCATCTCTTTGAGCCTGCTATGCGGCATCTCTTTGAGCCTGCGATGCGGCATCTCTTTGAGCCTGCTATGCGGCATCTCTTTGAGCCTGCTGTGCGGCATCTCTTTGGGCCTGCTATGCGGCATCTCTTTGAGCCTGCTATGCGGCATCTCTTTGAGCTCGCTATGCGGCATCTCTTTGAGCCTGCTATACGGCATCTCTTTGAGCCTGCTATGCGGCATCTCTTTGAGCCTGCTATGCGGCATCTCTTTGAGCCTGCTATGCAGCATCTCTTTGAGCCTGCTGTGCGGCTTTTCTTTGGGCCTGCTATGCGGCATCTCTTTGAGCCTGCTATGCGGCATCTCTTTGAGCCTGCTATGCGGCATCTCTTTGAGCCCGCTATGCGGCATCTCTTTGAGCCTGCTATGCGGCATCTCTTTGAGCCTGCTATGCGGCATCTCTTTGAGCCTGCTGTGCGGCATCTCTTTGAGCCTGCTGTGCGGCATCTCTTTGAGCCTGCTATGCGGCATCTCTTTGAGCCTGCTATGCGGCATCTCTTTGAG
>LFCJ01002015.1_pt1 | contig 14516 bp, 14 predicted proteins | sample 643141 | NCBI WGS metagenome assembly LFCJ01 (sample SAMN03766243, study PRJNA286221) | soda lake metagenome | biome: soda lake; feature: Kulunda steppe; material: water; isolation source: sample B1-Br-g2 brine of Lake Bitter-1 | place: Russia: Kulunda steppe | collected 2010-07 | reverse complement strand
CGATAATGCACCACCGAGGCCCTCTGTATACAGGCCGAGGCTCTGCAGAGGCTCGACGAGCCTCTTTGGGATTTTGAGACACCCTATTTACCCATCCTTACACATCACACTGTCAGGCACGCGAGCATGCACGAACATTTTAACACGCACAAGTGCTCACACTACCGCGCGCAGATGACCGGGTACGCTAAAGCACAAATGCACAAACATGCGCGCACAAATGAATGCATGTGCATCACGCAGAGCCGTGCCCCAGGCCCTGACTTTGAGCCGATGTCGGAGGAGGAGGCGCGCAACAAAAAGCTGATGCGCAGCATGAAGGAGGCTGGGCTGTCGGGCCAGATGTGAGTGTGTGCAGGAGCAATGCATCTGTGTTTGTACCTGCAGCTGTGCCTCTGCACGCACGCTGCGTGTGCATGCTGGTGCACAGAGCATGAGGGAGGCCAGGCCGGCGGTATGTGAGGGCACGGGGCGCAATGAAGCCTGCACCTGGCCTGCCGGGTATGCAGAAGAGAAGAGCGTAAGAAAGACTTTGGTGCACCAGGATTTTGCACTTGCGCATGCATGAGCATGAGCGTATCCCTGGAGACAAGATGATGTACCATCATCGATCAAGCAGTCTAGTTGCCGCGTTCATGGAGTGCGCAAGATGGCCAGAGGGTTGAGGTGCAAGCTCTCCCGCTCTGCTTTGTAGGAGTAGGTGCCATAGAGGCATCCATCCACCGGTACTGGGCTGTTCCCCTCTGGTTGGCGCTTCCACTCAACATTGCACTGGGTGTGCATCAGAGTTTTGCACTTGTGCATGCATGAGCATGCCTCCAAAAGGCATGTGCACCTGGGTGTGCAGCTGGGTGCGCTTGCAAGTCAGCATGCCTGCTCTGCATGACTGTGCAACTGGGTGTGCTTGCAAGTACGGATGCCTGCTCCGCATGACTGTGCAAGGCCGTGAGCTCGATAGCTGCGTGCCTCCTGCCGTCCATCTTCCTCGCCCTTTGCTTGTGCCGCGCTGCATCGCATGAACACTTCCATGTGCCGCGCCGCTCAAATTCATGCTTCGACTGGAAGTGTCCACCGCATGGATGTGGATGAGATGCATGCTTGTGCCGTGCTGCATCGCATGAGAACTTCCAAATGCACAGCGTCTCCAGCCCCACAGCCTTGAGGGCTCACCTGCCAAGCATCCCATGCTGGCAGCAAGAGCATCGTGGCATTGGACATTTTGGGGGACCAGGCAGGCGTGCGCTAGCGCTTAGTGCCGCGTTGTTGAGTGCATCACACTCCTGATGGGTTTTCAGCTGCATAGGTGACCGTTCTTCTGTGCCCAAATTGCTGTACATGAATGCATGGCAAATCATCTGTGTGGACTGTGCCTTTGGGCCCTCAGTCGAAAGAGGGCTGGAATTCGCTGCAGCTGCTTCAAGTTACTCGTATCAAATCAAAAAGCCGTTCAAATCACTGAGTCATTGACCGTTAGTTATTTACTTCATATCATCTGAATCAGACGAGACAATTGTGAGCACTGCTGAGTGGGGCAAGGCCTCTGGCATTTTGTTCTTCTCAATGGCTCATACCTGCTCCTGCTGTGACAGCAGTGCTGTTGGTGTGAGGGCTGCTGCAGCTTGTGCTTGCACGGCTTTTAAAGTCTTTTCTTGCTAGGAGCAGTGGCTGGCATGCATTTTAGCTTGGTCTAAGCGGCTCCAGCCTCTTCCCTCAAGCCTACTTCCAAATACGCTGGAAAGCCAGGTACGGGGTAAGAGTGCAAGAGGAAGAGTGTGTATGAAAGTGTGGGTATGCTGCCGCAGACTAGGATGCGCATGACGCGCTACGTGATTGCAGGTACGACCGTGAAAGCATGCTGGCAAAGATGAATGCTGGAGGCATGGGGGGTGAGGATGAGGACGATGAGTACGGAGGTGACTACGAGGGGGAGGACCATGATGCCGGTGGAGGCGAGGGAGAGGGGGAACTGTAAGCTTGAATAAGCACCGCCTTCCTAGCAATTTCCTCACCGGCAAGAGTGCTGTGTCATGCAGCACCGGGGTACATGTCAGCGGTGGATGCGCGTCCCTCACAATTGAGGATTGCTCCGGCAAATGGGCTGGGAGGTCACCTTGCCCGATTGGCCCTGCACACGCAGGGCTCTGACTTAGTATGGTAGTGGAGCAGTTCTGTTTGTTATGTGCTTAGTCATATTGAACCGGGGGCGGGGAGGGGGTGGCGCTTGTGCACGGAATCGCAAAAGAGAGGCCATGAATACAAACTTGGTCGGACATGTAAAAGCCCATGTAGAATGCATGGTACTATTTTGTGAGATGGATAAGCACACTTTCAGAAGATCACTGTGCGCGTGCTGCCAGGCCCTGGCACAGGGGGGTTCAAATTTACAAGTTAGGGGTAAACGCCAGCCTGGTCGGTAGGCTGATTGGTTTGTTGCTCGCCTTCGCCAGCCAAAAAATAATCCATGATGTCTGAGATGAAATGGCAAAGTTTGTTGTGCCGCTGAGAAGGGAAATCGAAGGTGTAAGGTATAAGGCTTTCAAGGCTGTATCCGCCAAACGAGGGCAGCTTAGCCGGTTGTGAGCCTCTAGTGAGGTTCGAACCTGCAGGTTGCAAGGGAAATCGAAGATGGTCTGACCAGGGAAGGCATGCAAATGAGAGGTTGCCTTCACAGAGAAAGCCTGTTTGCCAGGCTGAGAGTCTTTAGGGTTACAACTTGTAGGGTTACAAGTTTAAGTTTGACCTTCAGCCAGGTAGTTTGACTGATCAGGTTGCTGGTGTGTAGGGTTACAAGGTAAGGCCTTCAGTCAAGAAGTGCGACTGCTAGCCTGCTCATAAAAAACTATCAGCCTGAAAGAAAGAAATAAAGCTTATTGTTTTCCTGGCCCAGAAAAGCAGACACCTTCAACAAGTTGTTGAAACCTGTGGGAGGAAACAGGAACGCATTAGTCCTGCGGAGAGAGCCTCTGAGACTAAGTGTGGGTGGGTGCCGTGAAAAAAGACGTGTTGCTCATCTTGTACGTCATTAGCATTGCACAAGTCACAAGTAGGGTGGAGTGTAGACACAAAGTCAGGGACTCATAAGTGCCTCGCTGAAAATAAGGTCACGAGGAAGGTCCAGGAGCATGTATCTTAAAAGGGGGTATGGCGAATACGTGACCAGGGCCCTCTAGCCAGTGGTAGGGAGGGCGCACCATTGTTGATAATTGGAGTGTTTGCTGTTGCGCTCTCGTGGATGCGTACCAGAATAAGGTGTCCAATAATCCAAGTGCCTCTCCCTGAGGTCCACAACAAAATGACCAAGATCAATGGGCTCACACTTCAGCAGCCTTTAAACTCTTCCCACATTTTGCCCAAACACTCTGAGTGTGTTCTGACGTTCCATTGAACGTGATGAACTTCAAGATGTTTGAAGCTGCCAGAAGAGCCACTTTAAACCCCTTTCAGCCATTGCTCCATCAGGAATACTTGTCTTTCCAATCAGAATATGGTGGGGCAGGGAATGACTCAGTCTGTCCAGATCATTGGTTCTAGTTTCAGTAGAAAAAATAAGGCATTTGTGCACGTTTAAGGCCAGCTCTTCCATTTGTAAAGAGTGTTCAGCATTTTGGGGTCCATCACAGTTCACATTCAGAATCTTCAGTCTTAACTGTAGGGCTAGGTCTTAATGGGAGCCTCCAGCCTCTTGACCAGCAGCCTGGCCTGAATTCCTGCGTGCGTTGCCACTATCGCCGGTAATCGAGGGGCTCCGTGGCCTGCCTTGTAGAACATTGTTTGACTTAATCATTTGGGTGTCAATGCTTGGGAGGATTGTTTGTTTCATTGGTGTTGAGGATCTTGTTGTGGTCAGGCCTAGAGGTCCAAAGGGTTTGAAAAATCAAAGCTGCCCCAGCCCTGAAACATTGTGGCCTCAATGGTACATACTGCCATACTGGGTAGTCGAAAGCGAGCACATCCTTTTTTTAAAATCCAATGCATCAGCCCGATCATGGTAAGAAAGGAAGAGGCTCGAATTGTTGGCCCCCCTGTGTTTTGAGACATGCCAGTGAGGATTTGCTCCTGATCACTGCTGTAAGAGTGTTTTGGATAGGAGTAAGTACTTTGCCCCGCAACATTGTGAGATTGGTTTTAAGCTAAAACTTTTAGCCCTTGAGACATGTGAGACGTGTTTGGGGCACCCTGCTCTTCACCAAGTTCATCAAGGTAGACACAGCAATTGTTCCTTTCCTTCCCTTGCTCCCAACTGTGATAGTGTAGAATAGCCTTTAGACGTAACCACAACATGGTATTTAGAGCACGATAGGTGTTGTGTTGACCGGCTGCGGACAGCGGGCAGTGTATACAATGCACAAGCACGGCGGGCTTGCAGACAGGGCAACCAAGGAACCTGTGGCCCTGCTGGACTCTCTTATTTCTCTTTGGCTGATGAAGCTCAGATTCTCAGGGACGTGTTCTTCTCACACTCTACTTGGACCACACACTTGAAATGTTGCACTGCCGTGCCGTGTTCCCCTAAGGCCTGGAGTGGACTACTCCATGGGGGTCGGGGGGCATTACTGCAAGTTAGCTTCAAGACTTGACAAGGTATTACTGCGAGGTTATCCTTCAGTACGTAAAGACATAGGAACAAGCTCTTTATACAAGAGTTGTATTGTCAATCGCTCTAATAAAAGAGTTGTACTGTCAACCACTCTAGCACTCGGCCAACCAACTTGGAGTTGAACTCCAACCCACGGAGCGTGCAGTGCAGCATACTTTTGGCTGCAGCACTTATCTGGCGTGACAGGCAAAAAGCAGAAATGGAGTTGTTCCTAGCAAATTCGTCCCCTTTTCCTGAACTGATGCAGGTAGTAATAAGTAAGTTTACTGCCTACATAGGTTTTTAATATTTCTTTTTAAGAGAGCGCACAAACAAATTTCAAAGTGGAAAAACTTGTAAAACTTGTTTACGTGCTCTCATTTTGCACAGCAGCACAAAAGCTCTTGTCATAATTCCATTTATGATGCGCCAAGAAAGGATTTCCCATGAGAACGCAAAAGAAATGTGCTCACATTCCTCATGGTGCTACTGGCCCAAGACTGAGACTCCTGGTGCTAGTGCTTGACACACTTCGGTTGCTCTGCTTTCTAGCAACCATCAAAAGCTTATCAGTAATCTTTGTCCTTAGCCAGTGTCAAAACAGTATTCTGTACGATAAGATAGACTGCCAAGTCAGCTAGTTGGTGTGCTATCTTTGGGCTTGTTTGGTTGGCGTGCCACTTAGGCAGTGCATCACACAGGGCAGGCTGTTCTGAAAGCCAACTCTGCCCATCTCCGATTGTGGGTCGGAGATCTGCCTTCTGCTTGCTTTGGACGTACGTGAAAGGGTGCGTTTTTTTTCCTGTGAATGCGTCATGTGGAAGCCTGTGGTGGGGTTCTCAAGACATGCTTCTCTTCTTTCTCTGACTGATGGAGAGGACTCACGTTGCTTTGGTCCAAAGTGTCCCCCCTTCCTGAATTGATATTGGGAGTGCTCAACTGCCTACATGGTTTTCCTTTTTCTTTTTTCCTAGCATGCTTGGGAGGGTCAAGGTGCAAAAAGCGAGGTGGTAGCAGAAAGAAAAGCACGCTCGTTCCTCACACAAGCACGTGGATTAGCCTGAAGATCTAGGAAATGGGTACGAGGAAAGACGAAGCCTAAGATACCAGTGTTAGATGCCATTTGTATGTATACTGCTGGACAGCAAAATTGCCATCAAAGCATTTTTCAGGCGTTGCACCCTTTGAGCTGGGATGTGCACCATGGAGTCAGATATTGTGATGACACACAACCACAGCAACATTAAGCGCGAGAGAAATCAGACAGCATTACAGATTACAAAACAAACAGTTGCACAGCAATATGACAGAGTGAGCTTTCATACTATCCTAATTGAAGTGAAGAGGACCATCTATGAATGTTTTGACTGAGCTACACCTCTAAAAGCTTGGCAGGCGAAAAGTATTATTTCTTACACAAAACGCAAAAGGTTGCGCAAAGCGATGAGCACATGGGTATCCGCTGCCAGGATGATGGACACATGGGCATCCGCTGGTGTGTGAGTGGCGCGGTTTTGCCGAAAAGCGGAGGGCCTTCAGCTTGGCGTGCTTTGGGAAAGCGGCCAAAGCCTCCGCACAAGCCCTGGGATGGTTGGCCTCAAGCCATGAGGAAGGAGAGATAAAGGCAATTCTCATGGACAATGCGAGAGATGACGGCAACTCTCATGGACAACGCGCTAGCATTTGCAGACGGAGACCTGTGATGGCACCCTCGAGGCCGAGCAGTCACCCCCAACAGTTGAGACAGAGGTGCGGCGCCATACGGCTGGCGGTGGCTGCAGGCCTATGATGGCTTGGCAAGCAGTCATTCTGTACTGATGCAGCATCAGTGATCTATCTGCAATTGCCACGAGCATGCAAGCCTTGCTCAAGCTTCCTAGCAAGATTTTTGTGGCTTTTGGACTCACAAGGGCATAGCCCAGCAAGCAAGCTCCTTGGTACCTGAAAAACGTGTCAAGAGCAATAAACATTGCCATCAACACCCATGTGTATACTGTTGCACAGGACTGGTGAATTGTTTTTAATGTGGTCAGGCAAACCTGGTCATCCAGCAAATCCTCTGCCACCATTAACGTCATCACCCAGCCTGCACAAAGCTGACAAAGGATGAGTGCAAGAACACCCAAGCTGCCGCAACTTCAAACCGATGCACTTCTGAACGTCTGAAAGATCATATCTAGGCTTTATGCAGAGACGGCTTGTCTGTGGTTCAATCTGCAGAGTTTCTATTTCAATACCTGCTCTGACAAGCTATGCCAACGCCGCAGAGGAAGGAAGCACTCAATGAAGGATTGAGTCCTCATTGGAGGCTGGTGCCCAGAATGGAGAACATAGGTGAACACCAGAAGAGCAGGGGATTGTTCCCAAACTTGGGGCTGCCATCCTTCAGCAAGCATCGAACCGCTGCCCTCACTGAAAGGAGTGACCACTCCAACATGCGCTGGAAAAACTCCCAGGGTATGCACCTGACTGCCATGCTCTTGAGGCCCTAGGGGGATAGAAATTCCAACCGAGCTTCAAATTTGATACACAGAAATCTCACCAAATGGGATCTCAAAAGCAATCTAACAGGTCCTTGGGCAGGTTTAGTCATTCAAGTCAAGAATTTTATCTACCGCGTGCAGGGATGACACTGCATGATCTGGATAATGTGATCCCTGCTTGCACAAAGAGGGTAAAAAGCTGTATCGAACAGTCAGATATTGTGGGTCCCAACAACTTTTTACATGCTGCATGCTGTAGGACCACCATGACTTATGGGCTACATAATCAAGAGGCCCACAGCAGGACCCTGTCGTGGACCTCCTCGTCAATTTTCCCAGATCAATCAACCGTTTTGGTGCCTGTCATAAGCTGGCCCAGACCTGACCTGGGACTGTATGTAAGCAAGTTAGTGGCCACAATCATGCTAGGGCAAGCCATTCCTTCCAAGCGCCAATACGGAATTGCACTTTAGCTTATTCTTTAAATTTAAAGCTTTGGTCCTTATGAGGTATGCTTATATCCTCCTTATATCCTCAATGCCTCCTCATGCCGTGTTTCTGGTGCATGGATGACCTGCATTTGCATGTACTGCACTCCTCCAAAATCACCTGGGTTGGGAATGTGAAGAAGTGTCTTGGGTGTGTGTGAGCATGGGTATGCATGCAGGTGCAGGTTTCAGTGGGAGCTTGAGTGTGGGCCTTGACCATCCAGACATAGAAAGAAATTGAGGGGGATGCAGCAACCCTGGAGGAGTCAGCTCGCTTACAAAAGCCAAGCTGCTTGCAGCACTTCTGATACCTTTTAAAAACCAACATTTGCTGGTCCAACCACCCAGGCATCAAATCCCCAACAGAACATCAAGTCGACGTCTCAATTGCTCAGTGCATTTGTACCTTAAAAGCCTGGATGTGTGCATACCCAGAGAATAGCGCTTGGACTACATTGCAGTGATGTGTGGTGTGTTTGCATGCTCCAGTTTTGCTCGCTGCCCAACGTGGTATGAAGCATTGTATCACAAGATGGAAAAAAGGGGTTTGTGCAGCCATTGTGGCCACTGCAGCCAATAAGATGCTCAACTGTACTGAGTAGGTAAGCCGGTAACGCAGGCTGAGCAAAGTCTGGACTTCCAAAACTTGAATGCAGAGGAGTTCGAGGTGGGAAAGCTTCAAGAGCTCCAATACTTAGACATTGAGAGTTGGCCAGTCCCACGACTGCTGTGCTTGAGACAGCAGTTTCCTCGCGCATTCCTGCAGCATCAGCAAGGATTAGCAAGATGGACCCTTGCAGCAAGGACACAGCTGACAACAAGGATGTCCTCTCAAGTGATCGTCTAGCGCCTGTCAGGGCGATCAGAACTCAAGTTGCCTAGCTAGCTACAGCTCTGCGCACGCTTTTCCTCCTGGTCCACATTATTTTCTTGAAAGTATAAGTTCGCCCAGAGAACCAACGGCATATTCAATTGGACGAGAAACAGGTGTTTAGGAGCCGGTCCAAGGAGACCAGGCAGGGGCTCCATAAATATATTTTTATTTAGTATTGCACGCACGGTGCGATGCCGCCACGCCCATCGTTCCTATCCCGTCCCAGCGAGCATGCACGGCTTTAGGGCGCAGGAATGCAACACTTGTTTCGGGCGCTGACACCCTCCAAGAGCAGCAAGCACCGGAAGAACAAGCAGCTACATCAACAGCAGGAGCAGCCCACGCGGAATGGAGAGGTCCCAATAAAGGAGAGCCTGCAGGGGTTGTCGTGCCCGGTGGGCGCACCAGCATTAGCGACGCCGCAGGCTTGCGCAATTCCGCTTAACGCTGGCAAGGCATCGGCTATTATCGAGGGCAGGCGAGCGGAGCAGCAGCAGCAGGAGGAGCAGGAGCAGCACGGGCAGACGGGCGCGCACACAGCAATGCTCAGCAGGAGGCCATGCAGCAAGGAGCAGCAGCGACAGTGGATAAGTCACGCTCAAAATCAGGTGCGGGGTGCTTTGCCTGGCGCGGCGAGCAGCCGTGCTTGCACCCGCTCCATCAGGGCATGCCGGTCCCTCAACCTCCCCGTGCCTGGAGAGAGGCTGTGCCAGCTGCAGCATGGCACCCAATGTGCTTTTTTCTGTGTGTCCGGTTGCAGGCCTATGCTTGGGATTTCGATGTTTTTGATTTTGGGGAGAAGACCCAGGGCAACCCCCTCGTCTCAATGACCATTGCCCTGCTTGAGCTGCACAACCTCATGGTAAGTGCCTCATGTGCTGGGGCTCCCGGGCACAACCAACAGGACAGGAAGCAAGAGCAGGAGCAGCAGCAGCGGCAGCAGCAGCAGCAGTAGCAGGGAGCAGCAGGGAGCAGCGGCCACACGGGCGAGCAGTGATGATTGGCATGCATCCCCCCCTTGCATGCCCCTCCCCCCCTCCCACCACAACCCTGTCCCTTTGCAATGCCCTTCCTCCATGCTATACCATCCGGTGAGCGGCAAACGCCCATGTACGCCCTGCCTGCCCTGTGTTCTTGCAGGAGGGATGGAAGGTCAACAGGCAAACTGTGGAAAACTTTCTGCAGCTGGTGGAGGCAGGCTACAGCGCCAACTCCTATCACAACAACGTGCACGCAACGGACGTGACACAGACCGCAGCAATCATACTCGAAGCTCTGGCCAAGCAGGTCGATGACATCCCCAAGATGGACGTGTTCTGCATCATCATGGCCTCGGCGGTACATGACCTGGGCCACCTTGGCGTCAACAACGACTTCCTCATCAACAGCCGGCACCCACGGGCCACGACGTACAATGACAAGTCCGTGAACGAGAATTACCACGTAGCTCGGGCCTTCGAGCTGGCGCGCACGAACAAGGGCTGCGACATCTTTGAGCTCTTCACCTTCGACGAGCAGAAAAAGGTGTGTTGGCTGTTTGCAGTGATTTCGGGCAGGTCCATCTCGCCTGGCGGGCGGAGTGTTGGCTGTTTCGGGTATGCCTGTAATGAGGTCCTGAGGCTCTGTCTGTTCACACGCCCAAAAACCGCTCCCCTCCCCTCCCTCCCCCCTCCCCGCGTGTGCGCAGTGTCGGCAGTTGATGATCGACGTGGTGCTGGCCACGGATATGGCCATCCACTTTGAGCTGCTCAAGAACTTCAACAGCCAGATGGAAGCCGTTCCGGACGTAAACCAGTGGCAGGACCGCAACCTCCTGTACCGCATGATTGTGCACATGGCGGACATCGCCAACCCTTCGAGGCCGTTCGAACTGGCCCGGCCGTGGGCTGAGCGGGTCATCCAGGAGTTTTGTGAGCAGGTGGGCCAATACGGATGGCTGGGAGTGGCAGGCCAAGCACCCTGCCACACCAGGGGCGAGGCAGACAGGGATGGCTGTGCTATGGAGGACCATGCCTGCCAGCGATCCCCCCCCTGGCATCTCACGCATGCGGTTGCTGGGTGGCAAGGCCTGGCGCCGCCTTGTCAAGCACCATGCTTTGCCAAGGCCTGGGCCTTGATTTAACCGCAAGTGCACCAAGTGCAACCCCCATTGACTCCCTCCTGAGATGGCACGCTGCCTGCATGAGGCAAGGGGCTGAGCTGGCAGCACAGTGTTGCTGTGCTTGTGCTTGCTGCTGTGCAAGGCCGAGTGTGCACGTGGCAGGGCAATGACAGGCGCCTCCTTGACCACCCTACCCAGTGCATGTTAGCTGAGCCTCTTTGATTGCGTGCTGCAAATGCTCAGGGCGACAAAGAGCAGCAGGCAGGCCTGGCTGTGTCCCCCTTCTGCAACAGAGCCACGATGAATATGCCAAGGGCCCAACTCAACTTCATTGATATTTTTGTGAAGGTGAGTGTTTGCTAAGAGTGTAGAGATGGAGAGGATAGGGGCTTCACTGAATCTTGTGTCTGCAAAACCCCTGCCCCAGGCCTGCAGATGCCTTGGTAAGTGGCACCTTCCTTGGCACTGAGTATGCTTTTACTTAGAGACACCAAGTGGTGCACAAGGCGCCCTAAGGGGGTTTGGCTACAAGCTCCCAGTTGGGTCAGGCATGACACAATAATTCCAGTTCTAGGGTTGATTGTCGGCCAGGTTGTTTGAATGGTTGTCAGCCATGCATGGCATGTAAAATCCAGCGTGTTAGCGACCATGCAGGGGATGGTCCATCTTGTTATAAAAGTGGGTCCATCAGGACAAGAGGGTTAGACCAAACTGGTGTTAAAATCTTCTGGTAATTACCTTATAGTTGCTGTGAAACAGGGTGTTTGCCCTAAGCATGTGCTCACGCACACGGGCATTCCCCTCTAATGTTCTTGATATTAAACATGTGGAATAATTTTGGTGCAAGGGTAGCTGCATGCTCCAACTCCAGCAAGCATGGAAATTGAGGCAGCTTGCCTTCTTTCTTGTATGTTGGTCAGCTGCATAGACGGGCAGCAGCAGACTAGAAACAGCCTGCATTAGTGCAATGATGAGGCAATCAGAGCCGAGTATGGTGATTGTAGTCGCAAGTCTGTCAGAATCTGCTCAGCGGCCCAGGGGAGCTGGAAAGATCGATGAACATAATAACATTGGAGATGTTGACAAAGCTCTCATTGTCATTCACCCTTGCACAAGCATGAATTGCCTCTTGGCAGAAGCTTGGTCAATGTGGACATGGCTTAGAATGAACAGAAGCAATGTGTAGCACTCATGATGGCTGTCCTGCTACCTGTTTGGCTCTGCCATCATCTTACGCATCGGGTGTTGGCCCTGCAGCTAAGCAACCATGAGCGTCTTTTGGGAAGCTCATTTAGCAGTGCTTCTTGCAATATGCTGGTTGGCTGGCTGGCTGTGTGTATATGTGCACACATGATCAAAGTATGGCACACTCACTCATGTAAACATTCATGAACTCCATGCAGTGCCATGCTTACGGATTGGCACAGGCATACAGCGCTATATATCGCTTAACAGCATAAAAACATTTTCGGATATAACATGCGCAAAAATGGTATCCTGCTGACTTGCTTGTTTCGGGCTCTCCCTAGAGTGACAACTTGACCTGAATTGACATTTTGTGGATCAGACTGTACGTTGTATGGAGATGGAGAAATGTAGGGAGAAGAAACCTGCGTCTGGCCGGGGTGCCCTGGACGATTCTGATGTGTCCCAACTTCTGCTGCTGTGGTGCCAACACAATAGGCTGGGCAAGTCAAGCAAAATGAATTGGCCAGCTGCAGTAGCTGGAGCTCAAGGCCAAGGCCAAGGAAAGGGTGCAAGCGGCACCAGGAGCAGCAAAGTGCAGCTTGAGCATGGCATCATGAGTGGCACAACTTCGCCGGCGCGGCTCTGCTTCTCACTCCCTCACTGGAGCAACCCTTTACCTCACATATCATCAATGCACAAAAGCAACACAAACACACAAGCGACTCTGGCATGCCTGCACACGAGCACATATGCATGCACTCCTACTTGCACATGCTTGCAAGGGCTTGTGCAGCTGTGCTATTGGCACAAAAACTTGCCCAGACAAGCTGTGACACGTATGCTCATGCCAGCAACAAGCGTGGGTAACCCATCCAGGTGCATGGCTGCTAAAATGGAGGTGCAGGGGTGCAGAAAGGATGGTGTGCATGGGCACCTGGCCCTTACTGGTAGCACAAGTATGCCAATTATAGCGCAATATCTTATATTGGACAGGGGCCTCGCTGACTCTTTGGGGAAGGGGGGGACCCTTGTCACCAGAGTGTGTCACCCTTTTGGCTAGTGTACGCTGAAATTATGCAAAATTGTGCTAGAAAACCCACAAGCTCCCCCAAACAATTACAATTTGTCTAAGATAAACTTACAATGAGAGAAATCCCATTTTCCTGGGGATGAAGATGTGGCAGGCGGTCACACGGGATGTCGAGTTCGCATCCCTCAGTCGGGTTGAGAAATTTCATTTCTGTGTTGTGTGTCAAGCGTCTGTTTGTTTTAGGTCGTTGAGCTAGTAGTATCTACAATAGATCGATTGACCTGTGAGCATGAAGCGCTGCAAGGGCTCTCCCCCAGGTTGCGCATCATCTTTGGATTCACCAGCTTCACCATCTTTGGAGGACCACCAAGCTTGGCAGCTCGTAGACAGTATTTATCCAGATAAGTGCCAAGCACGGATGGTGTGCGCATGTCGTGCGTGCAGCGTGCGCACACTTGTGCATGGAGCGCTTGGGCACACCACTGCCCAGTGCATGTTTTGTGGGCACACACCCAGCGACACATGCGGAAAGCTGCATTGAGCAGTCCATGTGAAACAGCTGAGCTGGGGAGGTGCTCACATGTGCGAGCAGGGCTGCATCAAGCACGGAAGGGGAGCATCCCAGGGGGCTGACCTGACTCCAACCTTCCACAGGACCCTACTCATTTGAACTCTCCCCTAGACCCTGCTTGTGATGCTGCAATCATACGGGCTGACCTGAGAGAAACATCCAATTCCGCTGCCCAGCTCCGCTGAAAAATCCTGGGGCAAATTATGATGCACACCATCCGCGGAGGTCTCTGGACCGTCCCGGCGAATTTTGGAATTTTAGGGGGGAGGGGGGCTAACCCTGCCCATCATTTCGGGGCAGGGATGTTGGAGTAGTCACACTTGCTGCATCGTCGTGAAAGAATGTAGGGATGTAGGCAGGGATGCCATTAGGTAGGTGTGACCGCCTAAATCACCCGATAACACGCGATCAGAGAAAGAAATTTGCTTTCGGGGGTGCACAGTACCTCATCTGACAGTAAAGTCTGATGATGAAATTCGGGCTGGCAGGGGGGGGGATCCGGTATATACAGCGCCTAAAAAGTAGCGCATTATAGCAATTTATCACTGTGTAGCGCTATATAATGCTATAGGTTTGTCCATATAGTGCAATACGCCAACCATGTTATCACATGCACCATTGTACACACTGAGCCTCTTGCACACACTGGAACCTCATGCAGCCATGAGTGATTTATTCACGCATCTTGCCTAGTATACCCTTAATATCACTCATCCGAATCGGCACACTTGCCCGCCTGCTTTGCAGCCTACGTTGCAAGCTTTTGAGGGCGCAGCTCCGGAGTTCATCAAAATGGCGTTGGATTGCTTGGAACACACTATAGCTGAGTGGAAGAAGTTAGAGCAAGCTGGCCTCAAGCTGCCGGCAGGCTTGTAATGTGGGCACTGGGCTGTTAGCTAGGCTGCATCGCTCGGCGCTTCTGTGTTGTGCTTATATGAGCTACTTATGTGCTGCACACGTGAAGGTCATGGGCGTGTACTTTTTTCGTAGTTTTGAATGGTGTGTGTGCGGCAAATCCTTCCACTTCCTGTCGGGGGTGAAACTTGAGGAAGGCATGTGCCTCGGACAGGGCATGTGCTGCTAGGCTGTGCTGCAATGAACCCTTGAGCAGCTGCGCTGCTGGTGCTGCAGGCACACAGCCAGCTGGGCCCCCGCCTTGCCTGCTCCCCCCTCCTCTTTTTTCTTCTTCCTCCCTCTCCCTCCCT
>LFCJ01002014.1_pt1 | contig 14521 bp, 22 predicted proteins | sample 643141 | NCBI WGS metagenome assembly LFCJ01 (sample SAMN03766243, study PRJNA286221) | soda lake metagenome | biome: soda lake; feature: Kulunda steppe; material: water; isolation source: sample B1-Br-g2 brine of Lake Bitter-1 | place: Russia: Kulunda steppe | collected 2010-07 | reverse complement strand
TTTGTTTCTTCGTTTGTTTGTTTGTTTGTTTGTTTGTTTGTTTGTTTGTTTGTTTGTTTGTTTGTTTGTTTGTTTGTTTGTTTGTTTGTTTGTTTGTTTGTTTGTGTGTGCATGTGTGAATCCGCGCACGCGTGCTCAAGGATTTGTGCGCATCCAGGCCCATTGCATGTTGGGCAATCCAGAGTCCCTCTTACAACCTGGAATGGCAGAGGCAGTGGGAGGGCGTTGCCTCAGGGCATGCAGCAGCAGCAACAACACAGGATGCGGCAAACATTGCCAGGACAATGCGTGCACAACCTTTGTTTGCCCCAGGTCTTTCGGGTCAGCCTGCCACATCTCCAGCCACGCACGCAGGCATGGCAAGCAAGCTGTGGGCGCATGAGCAAAAGCCACCTGACCCGGCTGCGGCCGGCGGATGCTGGGGAAACAGCCCAATGGCCCCAAGGTGACACGGACCTGTAGATGATTCTGTTGTCCAGGCAGTTGACATCGTCCAAGCATGCACGCTTGTGTCGCCAAAACTCGCCCTTGCCCTGCAGCACAGGTTGCCCAGCATTCTGTGTGGCGCGCCATTGCCGCTCGCAGGTGCAGCAAGTCAGCGCAGCTGCCCCATCTGGTCTGTCTTCCAACCTGTGCTTCCTGTGTGCTAAAGTTCAAGCAGCGCTGGATACGGCTGCCGCGGACCCGTGCAAGGCACCGAGCAAGCAGACATGCACATATCCACGCACACGCCCTGGCAGCAAGCGCAAGCCAGCAGCAGCAGGCTAGACTCGCAGGCTGCAAGTAAACAGGCAGGCACGCTGGAGCAGGCAGGCGCACCACTAGGTTGCCGTGCTCGTCCACAAAGCCGGGCGAGGTGTCGCTGACGCCATTTGCAGTGTTGCTGCGGGCGCGCGGCAGAGACAGCAAGTGGTGCCTCCACACTGGTGTGCAATGGGAGCCCCTATCGTGCTTGTGTGCATGAGGGAAGCAAGGAGGCGCAAGTGCTTTTTGCCCAGAAGCCTTGGCATCCAGGGAGGGCGCTCGGCTGTGTGCCCTTCTCCCTCTGTCTTTGCCCTTGCCTTTGTGCATGGGGCTGTGTGCCCTTCTCCCTCTGTCTTTGCCCTTGCCTTTGTGCATGGGGCTGTGTGCCCTCCTCCCTCTGTCTTTGCCCTTGCCTTTGTGCATATGGGGCATAGGCACCTCAATGCCCAAACGGCCAAACACACGAGGCCAACAACGCAAGGGCGTGGAACGCACAGAGGACGTGCGGCCTGTGCTTTGGCAAAAAGGGGGCAGACCTCTCCACAGCGAGCGCCACTCACGGATCACGGTACAGCGTCTCGTTTTCGAAGGGCGTCCTCCAGATAGACTTAATGTACCTGAGTGCACGAAAGGAGGACGGTCCCAGGTGGGCTCCATGCGCGTGCGCACATACATATGCACCCACAGGCACCCACAAACACACACATACACACATGACGCAGCTTTGCAAAAAGACAAAGGAGCCGGCAGGGGGTTCATGTTGGGGTGTGTTTCCCAATGCGACACGCCTGTCACGTTCGCACTGGCATCCAAACTGACACGCAAGCTCTTGTGCTTCACTTGCCATAGCTGAGGTGCCCATGACGTGCACACGGAGGTCACACCTGCACAGCCAACACAAGCGCGCCTCCCACCAGCCACACCTCCCCCACCCTCTTGGCAGCTGCCTGGCGGGTGCGTACGCGTTGCTCCTGCATACTCTGGGCATGCTCAAGTGGAAAACAAAATGCCGGGCACTCTCAGCAGCCAGGCACCTGGCCGCTTACATCCCAACTGACAAAGCACGCCCAGGCACGCCGGCCGCATCCCCGGATGCGCTGGAGGGCAGCACACCCGCGCACAGACGCGCATCGTGCGCCCTGCTCCAGCGCCCCTTACACCCCGAGAGGCCAAATGGCCACCGGCAGGGCTGTAACACACCTTCCCCCATGCACTGGCCTGCAGCGCATCCTAAACCACGCCCTGGCCCGCATCACACCCTCCCCCATGCACTTGCCTGCAGCGCATCCTAAACCATGCTCTGGCCCGCATCACACCTTCCACCGTGCCCTGGCCCGTACCGCACTCACCATGCGCTGGTCTGCACCAGCTGCTCCTGCAGCTTTTGCGCAAGCGCGGCGCCCCGCTCCGACAGCGGCGAGCCCTCCTCCTCCCTCTCCTCGTCGCGCTCGCTCCGCTCGCCCTCCTCCTCCTCGCGGGGCTGCTGCCTGGCCACAGGCAGGGACTTGCTGAGGGACTGCGTGCAAGTGCGGATTGGGGACCTGCCTTCAGGTGATGTTTTTGGGGTTGAGAGGGAGGCACTGGCAGGAGGGGAGACACTGGCAGGGTGGGCAGACGACATTGCACATGCGCGCGCGCCTGCAGGATCCTGGGTGGCCCCAGCAGCAACGCAGGCTCTGTCACGAGGGCTAACCTAGGCCCCCTGTGCTGCGCTAGGCCCTTCTCCCCAGGGGGTTCCTTGCCCGGCCTAAGCAGCCCACCAGCGCCTGCACCCCTGCGTTGCATGTCTTGCCCCCCTCCTGTTCCAATCCTGATGGATGGAGGCTGCGTGAGAGTACATCACCTAGTGACCAAATCTCTCAGGTAAGTTAATTGTTGCAGCCACGTGCAACTTGTGCTTGCGTAACACCCCTCTCCCTTGCTTGCAGTGCCACCACATGGCCAATAAATATCACATATGCTGAGGCATCAGTAAACAAGCGCAAATGCAGGCGTGCCAGTGCCCATTGCCCTGGCTTCTGCTTGCCATGCTTGCGCTATTGCTGTAGAACATCTGAAGCGTTGCGGCCAAAAGCACGCAAATACCTGCTTGTACGCCTCTATGAATATCCCCTGTGTGCTGGGGGCAGTTGCAAGAGTGGACTTTGCTTGATGTGGACAGGACTAAGAGGGGGGAAAGGGGGGGAAGGGGGGGGAGGGCACGACGCACCAGGTACATCTCCGCGTTGCGCTCCGTCCGCAGGGCCAGGGATGAGCCTCGGTTCTTGCCAACCTGCGCAGGGCTCGGCCAAGGAGACGTGGGGTGGGTTGGCGTGCAGTGGGATGAGGTGCGGTGCATGCAGGGACAGGCAGGCAGGCGCTGTCGCTGAAAGCAGGGGACATCGAGTAAGCAATCCCAGGCGCTGTCGCGGAAAGCAGGGGGCATCGAGTAAGCAATCCCAAGCGCGCAGGGACTTAAGGCAATGCATCATCTGCAGAAGCAAGCAGGTGCGGCAGGCGCAGCCTGCTTGGGCTTACCAGGAGCGGGAGATAGTGTGCGCATGCGTGTGATTTAGCATGTGTGCGTGTAGGGGTGTGCATGTGCGTGTGTGCGAGAAGGGGTGGGTGTGTGCGTATGTGTGCGTGTGTGCATGTGTGTATTTGTGTACGCATGTGTGCGCGTGTGTTCTTTTTTGTGCATGTGTGTGTGTGTGCATGTGTGAAGAATGGTGGTCAGGCAGGGCTGATGCATGCGCCGTCAGTGCAGGCTTAAAGGAGCGCTGAGGCGTGCATGCTCAGCCGGCTGCGTGCCTTGCCCACGTCTTGCTCAGGCGTGCAGGAAGCGCATGTGCACATAGATCAGCACACGCATGGCCGTGCGCAGCAAACCCACCATCTCAAAGTCGCGCCAGTCAATGTCCTCCACAGCCCCCCACTCCGCGTCGCAGAAGCCCGGGCTGAAGCGCAGGTTGAGCCTCACGATGTCCCCACCCAGCACGCCTGTGCAAGCACACAGGCAGGGCTGGTCAGCGCTGCGGGCAGGGGTGGCGGTGCTGCTGAGCACACAGGCAGGGCTGGTCAGGGATAGCAGCACTGCGCTCCTGGTTGAGGTGAATGTGTGGTGGGGGTCGGACCATGGCAGGTGTGTTGCCATAGTGTTTGCTGCTTGCACCCTGCATGCCTGCCCACCCTTCGTACTTTGTTGCTTGGGCACATGCGCTTAGTTGTGCACAACGACCACCCACCCACCCGCTCCAGAAGTCTGCTTTTGCCTCTGCTCACACACATGACTGGCTTAGGGTCATGAACGCAGCGGACGGTATAGATGCAGTGTGCCCTGCTACCCCCCTGGGTATAGGCCACCTGCAGCAGGCCTGCTCCGCCCCACATGCCTTTCCCGGGCATCCCTGCTGAGCCCTAGCCAAAGGCGCCGGCACCCACCGCCGCTCATGACGTAGAAGTAAGCCGGCTCGACCGCCATGTACACGCTCCTTGACGTCCAGAACCACTTTTGGTGGGAGGGCACGCCCTGGACGCATGCACAAGAGCATATGTCGGCAGCAGATTTGTTCATTGGCCAGGTGCACAGCCCGGGTGAGCAGCTGCAAGGGGAGGGAGGGGGGGGCAAGGGGGAGAGGTATGCTGACTTGCAGGCTGCCACACAGACGTGCCAGTTGCTTGCACGGCACAGTGCATGACCAGAGCAGCCAGGGACTAGACAGAGAAACCAGGGACCAGACAGAGTAGCCGCTGCCCAGAGGAGGGCTGAGCTCTTGCTGTCAGATACCATCAGCTGCCCAGTTGTGCTCCCGCAGCCATTTGTGACGCTGTTTGCCGCGTGGTCCAGGCAGTGCAAGGCCCAGCCGGCGCTGCACATGAGCTGTAGGATTGCCACGTGGTGCACCTGCTGCGCTGGACCTCCAGCACTAGGCGCGTACACTTGTTGCAAATGGCGCTCGTGCACATGTGCGCGCGCGCATCACGCAGGGTGCACGCACCTGGCCCAGCGTGCGCATGATCATGAGCTGGTCCGAGCAGTCCAGGGAGTTGTCCACGCACGCCTGGAACCTGCGCTGGTATGTCACCAGGTCGCTGGGCACCATGCGCAGCCGGAACGCGTCCTCGTAGCCCTGCAAGGCCGGCGGGCAGGCGGAGGCAGCAGCGCGCATTTGGTGTGTGTCGCGTGTCTGTGAGGGTACTGTGTGGGTGCATGTGAGTTGTGCACGGGTGTGAGCGCGTGTGTGTGCGTGTATGTGTGTGTGCATGTGTGTGTGCATGTGTGTGTGTGTGTGCATGCGTATGTGCGTATGTGTGCATGCGTGTGTTCGTGTGTGTGTGTGTGTGTGTGTGTGTGTGTGTGTGTGCTGGTCCTGTGCCAGGCCCTGTATGCACATGCGTCTGATGAGTTACACAAGGCTGACCTGGCTCGCTGAACATGCCAGCCAGGGGCAGCTCAGCTGAGGCCGACCAGGCCTGCGACCCGAACCAAAACCTTTGGAGGTGCGAGGGATGGGTACATGCTGACCATTGTTGTTGAACCTTTGGTGGTGCAAGGATGGGTACATGCTGACCATTGTTGTTTGGTGGTGCAAGGGATGGGTACATGCTGACCATTGTTGTTGAACAAGGGCAGCAATGTTGGACACGCCCACCAGGCCTGCAGCCCAGACGCACCCTGTAGAAGCAGCGGGGCACGCCCTCCTCATCCTCGCACGCGTCCACCATCGTGCGATACAGGCCCGTCACGTTCCAAGCATCCATCGGGAAGGGCAGGGCCTGCAGCAGCAGCGGCAGTGGCAGCCACAGCCGCAGCAGCAGGAGGGAATAACAGAAGAGTGAGGGCCACAGGACCGACAGAGGGAGCGAGAGGAGTGTGAAGGGTTGGAGAGGGGAGGAGCGCGAGGACTGCGCAGGCTGAAGCAAAGCAGCTGCAGGTGGTGGTTATGCTGGCTGTGGGAGGGAAGCCGTGGTAAGAGCACTACATGCGTGCTGGGTGGGAGCGAGGACGCCCCCTTCTGGCTGCCAGGCGCACCCCATGCAAGGAAGGGGGGAGCGGCACAGGGCCTCCGCCGCTCTGCCCCACAGGTTAATGCCCTCTATAACCCACCCAAAACGCGCAGTCATCCGCGGTCCCATGCGTGCGCTCGGTGCGTTTTGAAGTCGACCCGCACCTCAACATCCAACCCACCGCGAGCTGTCATCAGCAGAGATGAAGAGACCTCGAACGCATTCCATGTTTGCCCACGCAGTGCAACCTTGCCCACAAGGCTGCACATGAGCTTTGGCGCTGTGGGATACAGCAACCGGCGCCCTGGCATGCCCAAGGGGGTGGCTGCATCCCGCGCCCCGCTGTGTGTCATTGACAGCAAGCCGGCGGCCCTCACACCAGGGGCCCTCCCCCTCTGCAGGCGTCTTGAGGCACACGCCCCAGTCTGTTTTGCGCTGCGGGGGAACTGGGTGCGCACGCACCTGGGCATGGACAGAGCCTTGGCCCACACGCGCCATGTACTTGGGCTTGCAAGCGGTGGGGGTGCACCCGGGCAGGATCGGCAGGCCCGCCAGCTCGCCGTACACCTGCCGACGCATAGACACACACATGCGCACGTGCATGGCTCGGGCGTGCATGAGTAGGTGTGTGTGTGTGTGTGTGTGTGTGTGCCAGGCTGTGCTATCACAGGCCTGGCGCGGTACCTTGGGACAGGTTGGAACAGAGGCAGAGCGCATTCCACAAATTCAGATGGCGCCCCTGACATGGCAGAAACACACTGTCATGTCAGATTGCTGGACCATACATGTGCGCGTGGGTGCTTGCAAGCACTCGCGCACGCCCTCATCCCCACCTCCTCACACCCGCACACGTGCACCTGCACCTGCCCACGCACCGTCCCTTTCCCTCCCACCCACACCCACACCCACACCCACACCCACACACCAGGTGCACCTGCACAGCACAGGCGGTCACATGGACAGGCGAATTGCCGCCCAAGTGCGGCAAGGCCAGCAGCTTATCAGCCCCCAGCAGCGTGCTGCAGCGCACCTCTGGGATGTCGGGGTACAGCCCGTGCGTGCCGTTCCACTCGCCCCCGATGGGCCACTGCTCATCAAAGCAGAACTCGGGCAGGGCCTTGCCCCACTTGAAGCCCCTGCCAGACGACCCTGGCTCCGCCCAGCGGAAGTAGGAGAACGTGGTGGAGCCCTGCGGGTAGGAGGGGGGGGGAAAGAGCCCGGGGGCACAAGCTTGTGAGCCGCTGTGCTTGCTGCCTCGCAGCTGCTTGGGACGCCGGGCCGGCAGGTGCAGGGGAGGGGAGGAGAGGGGGAGGGGCAGCAGGGTGAGTAAGGGGGGCGCTTGTGCAAGGGGAGCCGGCAGTGTGCCCACCTGTTCGCCGGTGCCCCAATCCTCCGGGCACGGCAGCGGGTCGGAGGAGCCAGGGGAATTGGACTTGGGGTAGTTGGGCATGCGCGTGTCCTCCACGATGTGACTGCCGTCGGGCCTGCGAGTATGGGCACGCACACACGCACAACCACTCCATGCATGGGCACCAGTGCCCGTGGCCAGTGCCTGCCGTGTTTTTTGGCACAGTGCCTGCCGTGCTTTGTTTGGCACAGTGCCTGCCGTGCTTTGTTTGGCACAGTGCCTGCCGTGCTGTTTGGTCCAGTGCCTGCCGTGTTGTTTGGCACAGTGCCTGCTGTGCTTTGCTTTGTTTGGCAGGGCCTGCTGCCTGGCTGGTTGGCATTGGCGGCGTGTGGCATGGCAGCGGCACGCAGATGTCTGCTTGCCCACACCAAAAGCTGTGCGCTGACAGCGCAGGCGGTGAAACCAGCCTCTGGTGTGCTGGAGCTGCATGCTCATGCAGGACTGGTGCTGGGGCTGAGTGCTGGGACATTATACACAGGCACGCATGCACACACAACACACACGCACACACAAACACGCACACACAAACACACACAAATGCATGCTCACACATCGATCACATGCACAAGCACATACATGCATGCACAAACGCTCGTACGCACGCACAAATGCACACACATGCACGAACATTTGCTCAAACACACAAATATACACACGCACAAGTGCACACGCACGCGCACATGCACACGCATGCACACACACAACACACACCTTGCCAACTCTGGCCAATGCCTGGTGTAGGCCTCAGGCGCACCTGATGTGTATGGATGCCCCCCGCATCGCCGCCTGGGCCTCCTCCTCCGTCATGTCCGGGCTGTATTGGGGGCGCAGCTTCAGCAGGCGCCCGTTGAAGCACCAGGGGTTGAGCAGCTTAGCCCTGCAAGGTGCCACGCGCGCCATCATGCACATGTTGCTGCCCCAGCCACTTGCACAGCCGTCATGGTGACGCATGCAAAGCAGGGCGTGCAAGCGCACGCAGCTGCGCCCTGCGCTTGCTGCTGAATGGATGCACAGCATGCAGCACCTGCTGGAGAAGCCTGCATGAATCAGCTGCTTGTGCTCGTTGTGTGTGTGTGTGTGTGTGTGCTCGAACAAGGCTTGTTGCCACCTGACCCGCGCACGCAACAACTTTCAAGGCTTGCACTTCTCAACAGAGGGAACCAAGGCGCTGGCCTGCATGCCACATGATGCCTGCTCGCACGATAAGTGCATGACTGCCCCACATGCACAGCACAGATAAGGCTTGTACCCCCTTTAGAACGCGCTAGTGCACTTGCCTTGCGTGCCTGGTCATCGTCTTGGCTTGCACGCCTGGCCCTCGCTGCGCAGTTCCTCTGCTCAAGGCACCAGCACTACCCAAGGCAGCAACCACACTAACAAGCAGGCTTGCGCATGCGCAGGCAGTGAGCCTCAGAGCCGACCTCCATGCCGCGTGCGCGATGCAGGTCGGGCGGCAAGCACAGCACGCAGCAGCTGCACGTGCAGCCTGGCCTGGAGGGCAGCCCTCACTTTTCGTGCATGAAGCTCAAGTGAGAGGCGGTCTGCAGGTTGTAGTTGAACTGCGCGTACGCCACCGTCTCCACGGGCATGTTGGGCGCCAGCACCTTGTCCGAAAACAGGCGGTACTGCAAGGCAGGGAGGATGCACGCACGCACAGCAGGCTGACGGCTCAGGCCAAGCGCTTGCCAAGTGCAGTGCACGACTGTGTTGAGCACACTGCCAAGGCGCGCACTGAGCGGCTTGCAGCCATGGTCGGTTTTGTCAGGGGCTGACGCACCAGAAATGCTCGTGCCTTATTGAGGCAGCCTGTAAGATTCAAAAAAACACGACCTGTACATAGGAGTGGCTCATATGCTACTGCTGAAGGGACAGAGAACTGCACTGACAGGTACATACGGGCAGACAAGGCTGAGTCCAGCCTTTTAAATCATACCTATGATGTTAAGCCCAAAAACCGGGGCTGGGCCCACCAGCAGCAGACCCGCCTTGACCTACCTGCCGATCGTCTGTGATGTTGAAGTACGGGAAGTATGCGCCGTCCAGGTCCTGCAAGTGACCATGTTCACGTCCAGGCCACGTTCACGGCAGCACGGCAACAGCCAGTCAATGAAGAAGACACTGAGGCAGGCGCAACACCCGCCTCCCACAATGCCACACGCCAGGACTTGCTTTCTACGAGCTGGCTAGCAGTCACACGGCCTGACTAAAGGCCCTATCATTGTAAGCCTCTTAATCCTGGAGCGGGAAAGCAATCCATTGCCAGGCATTATCACAGCAGGTACGACATTTGGTGTGAGAGGCGCGCGCTCCAGAGTGCGCTGAGCTTGGGCCTTTTCGAGTGCCTAGTTCCTAAGAACAACACCCTCACAGCTCCTTGCACTTACGCTGTCAGTGAAAACCTGGCGCAGGACCAGCATCACCGCCCGGTAGTTGTCGTTTGACCACGTGGAGCGGTTGTAGTAGTGGGGGGGCACCCTGCGGCGTGCACAGCCGGTGGATGTGGAGGCTTTGGGAGGGGGGCGCAGCAGTCACAGCCCATGGACCATGCCCTCCACACTCACAGTATGGGGGAGCATCTCCGAGATCGCGCTACCAGTTGCAGTGCAAGCACAAGCGTGCCGCCCTGGATAAAGGGCAGGGCAGGGGCTGGCGCCAGCACACATGCCTGCTTGCGCTACTGTGTGCAGTGGGCCAAGGTGCGCAACCTGGCTGAGCTGCGCGCTGTGTGCGCAGGCCGCCTGGCTGCTGGCTGCATGCGCACCTGGAGCCGTCAGTGAGGAAGCACTCGGGGCACTTGTCCTTGGTGGCAGTAGGGTCATACACACGCCCGCTGAGTGCGGGGTCGTAGTCAGGGAATGGCCTGGGGGAGGCAAAGGAGGCAGGCATGCAGAGCACAAACAGCTTGCCTGAAGGAGGGTATCAGGCATGCAGGCTGGATCTAGCGTCAAGGCGTGCCTGATGGCCTGCCGGGCATGCTAAGCACACTTATGCCTGGGCTGCCTGTACCTTGACAGCCATTGGGTGCACTCACATGGTGCAGCTTTTGAATGGCATACCCTTGTGTCTTATTGCGAACATAGAAGAGGCCTTGAGTGCATATGCCTCAGGGCGCAGCCGTTGAGCATCGCAGCTGTCCAACACAATACAACAGAGTGCGCGTTCATGCGTGTGCGGCACACACTCACTTACTCAAGCACCCTCATGCAGGAATGGCCCTGAGACTCACACAGCTGCAACGCCAAGCTCACCTGCACTCGCGTGGTAGGTGGGGCTGCGAAAGGTGGGGGTACTTCTCATCCAGGCCAGGGGACACCTCAGTTCCCCCCGGCAGCCACTCGTTGTCAATGCGCCAGTTGGGAGGCTGCCCATTCCTCCAGTCGGACCCAGCTGTAGCAATACACAAGGATTGGACTCCTTTAGTCCACACGTGCAAATGTGTACGCATGTGTGCAGTCAGCACACACATACACACAAAGGAAATGAAAGGGGGAGGGGGAAGCGCTAGTAGCTAGCAGAACAGTCAGATCAATGGCTATTCAAGCATTGCGGTTGCGCAAGGGTAAAAGCATGTTGCGTTGCCCATCAGCAGTGAGAGTGGAAAATTCATACAGCATGACATGCACACAGATACAGGCACATCAATCAAAAGAAAAGTGAGCAAGACATTGTGCTGCTCTGGACTCCAAGGCACACATATCAAACAGGGATACAGGAAAACAAATACATGTGCTCTGGCTTAGAAAACTGCCACTGGGCTCACTCCAATAAAATTGCGCAGACACAAAGGCAGCTAGTACATATGTAGGAGTATGCCATAGCTTCAGTGTAGATAACTCACCTGTAACCCCACACACTCTGCGCAGCGTTGTGTCTGCAGGGTTGAATTGGGAGCGACCCTCCACCTTGCAGTACTCGGGACTTCCAGCCAAGGTGTCCTGCTGGCAGGTTAAGCAAAAGAGGCGCCTATTTTTGCAACCGCCGTTGTTGCTTTTCTAATAGTTGTTTGCCTCTGGAAGTACCCCAAGCGCCAACGCGATTTATCCGGGTTGGCATACTTATTACACCTTACGAACTTCTTTGCCATGGCATCCAGAATAGTAGACACAAGTCTTGGCTGACTTAATTTCGAAACGAGGACTCAAACACACAGGAATGTAGATATAAATCATATACATGAAACATGCACATACAGAGAGAATTGTGACCAGTCCAAGTGCTGTCAGCATGAACATGAGGCTGGCCTGCTGAAAGGGCCATTAATGAAGCACATGCTGCTGGGAGCAGTACACAGTGGCGAGGAGGCTGCTATGTTTCTTGGCGGAGGAAAGGGGCAATGCTCTCGGAATTGGGGACAAAGGAGCTCACCCGTACATAGTAGGTGCAGTTACCAAAGTAGCGCAGCAGAGCAGCGCGCACTTCATTCTGGTCCAGCAGCCCGTTGTTGTTGAAGTCAAACGGACTGTGCAAGTGAACAATCGAACAACTGAGTGTGTGTGTGACACATACCCTTCAGAGATGCGAAGGGGCAGCAGCCATGACAGGCTGGGCCATGCAGGTGGCTGAGGAGATGGAGCTTGGCTCTCTGACTCTTGCAAGAAAACGGGCCACAGTCCTGTGGCGGTCGTACCAGATGAGGTGTGCAAAGCAATGCACAAGGCGCACCAAGCTGCTCATGGTTAGCGCCTGTCAGAGCCACGCGATGCTGTCACAGGGAGAGCGCGCAAGCAGTTAAGCAGCCTGCTGCCAACAAAGGTGTCAATGTTGCACCGGCTGCCCCAAGCCGCCCGCGCTGTAGCCAGCCACCCTGGCTGCCTTATGCACACGCAATACGCGCGTATGCAAACAAATGCATGCAAACACACTCGCACACACATGAATACAAACTTGTGTACACACATGAACACACATGAACACAAATTTGCATACACACATACACACACGCACACAGCACAGGCTCGGCTACCCAAGCAACAGGATGGGCGGCCCACCCACTTGTCAAACACCGTCTGCATGCCGATCTCGCTCGCGGCCACGCTATAACGCGAGGTGGGCCAATCCGGTGTGCCACACTTGCGCAGGCAGCCCTGGCCGGGGTCGCATAGCCCATACACGGGCTCAGTGATGTTCATGGGCGGGTCATCGCCACACCTGCGTCCACAGCCGCACCGCAACACAGCAGCTGGTGACACCCGGCGCAAATGTGCTCGGTTGCATCTATGGGCGTTTTACCCTTGCGGTCGGAGCGCCATGACCTGCCCGAATAGCACCCTCAGGCGCAAACTTGGTTTGCTCAGTCCACGGGCATAACTTGCTAGTGTCATCTAAGGGCGTTTCCCTTGTAGGCAGAGCGCATTCAATCGCCTGATGGGCAACCTAAGGCACACAATTTTTTGCCTGATGTACACCTTTGGGCTCAGGCAAGGCTCAGGCACAGCTTTAAAAGCTACCGCGGTTGGGCGCAGCTCTGCACTGCAGATGGCGCAGATCTATGCAGGGCTGCCGTGGAAGGGCGCAGTTCCTTACTGCGCTAATGTGCTTTGCATTGGTCAATAGAAGCAAAAGCAAGCAGCCTGCAGCCGCTTGAGCGCACGAGCACAGTAGCGCTGGCCTGGAGCTAATCATCTAGGAAGCACTGGCGGCAATTAGACCTCATGCACGGGGCACGCAGCACAGCTTGGCACACATGTGGTGTGAGCGAGAGGGCAACTCTGTGCTTTAGACAGCGAGCAGGCAAGCAAGCAGGAAGGAAGGAAGAGGAAGAAGGATGGAGGAGGGGAGAAGAAAAGGAAAGAGGAGGAGGGGAAGGAGGAGGAGGCAGGAAGAAGGCAGAGCAGGGAAGGAGGCAGAGCAGCCAGGCCATGGCCAAGGGCAAGGCAGCGCCCGGCACAGGGACGAGGGCATATGTAGGGGGGCCTAAGGGTCGCGCTGCATGAGCCAGAGCAGCACTGCATGAGCCAGACAGGCAGCCACAGCGTACAACGCAGCAAAGCAGCTCACCTCCACGCGCACTGCTCGTTGCACAGCTCTGGATTTCCTCCCTCCTTCACGCACGCCTCAGCACACCCGATCTGCCCGTGGTGTTTGACGTCGTACCTGCGATCAATGGGCAGCCATGGGCCACGCACGATTGGCTTCCTCTGGGCACCTTCCCGTGCCATGCCATGCGCACACAAGCTGCACACCAACCGCTCAAGCGTGGAACAGAGGGATGATGTATGTCTAGAAGTTTCACAGGCAAGCACCCACGCCCCTTTTCGTGCGCCAGCTGTGATAGACCACGGGAGCGCTGTAGGATGTGTCCCTGTACAAGCGGCTGCAGGATGTGCTCCTGTACAGGCCATGTGTCCCTCCCTGTTCAAGCGGCGGCAGGATGTGCTCCTGTACAGGCCATGTGTCCCTCCCTGTTCAAGCGGCTGTAGGATGTGCTCCTGTACAGGCCATGTGTCCCTCCCTGTTCAAGCGGCTGCAGGATGTGCTCCTGTACAGACCATGTGTCCCTCCCTGTTCAAGCGGCTGCAGGATGTGCTCCTGTACAGGCCATGTGTCCCTCCCTGTTCAAGCGGCGGCAGGATGTGCTCCTGTTCAAGCCATGTGTCCCTCCCTGTTCAAGCGGCTGCAGGATGTGCTCCTGTTCAAGCCATGTGTCCCTCCCTGCTCAAGCGGCTGCAGGATATGCTCCTGTACAGGCCATGTGTCCCTCCTTGTTCAAGCGGCTGCAGGATGTGCTCCTGTACAGGCCATGAGTCCCTCCCTGTTCAAGCGGCCATGGGGTGAGTTCCAGACAAGCTGCTTAAACTAGGTATGCACTGAGGCCCCTCCCAGCTTGGCTGAGCCCTGCCTGCCACGTGCTGGGCACAAAGCGTTTTGACGACAAACACAACCACTTGCGTGGTCAGCATGGGCTGAGCCCCTCCCAGCCTGGCCTATCCCTGCCTGCCATCCTCTGGGCGCACGGCGCTTTGCTGGCCGCCACCCACTCACTCACATGGTCAGCATGACGGGCAGCATGGCGCGCATGCGGCGGATGAACTCCTGGCCAGACAGCTCACGGACACTGGAGCTGGTGTCGCGCTCTGAAAAGATGTGCTCCAGCAGCAGGGACTGCACATGGCGGCCAGTCGGTCACAACAAGGCAAGCGCGGGGAGTCACCGGCCGGACGTGGCAGCCAGGCTGACGCAGGGCTGGTGGGGGCAAGGCGCACATGCATTGAGCACAAGCTGCTTGGGTCGCAATTCAAAGGCCAGCCGCAATGGGGTTCCGCACGCGAGCACAGTGGGGGGTTTGCCGCAGCGCCTGCTGGCATTGGCGCACAAAAGACAAGGGCACACAGAGAGAGAGAGAGGGAGAGAGAGAGAGAGAGAGAGAGAGAGAGAGAGAGAGAG
>LFCJ01002013.1_pt1 | contig 14522 bp, 19 predicted proteins | sample 643141 | NCBI WGS metagenome assembly LFCJ01 (sample SAMN03766243, study PRJNA286221) | soda lake metagenome | biome: soda lake; feature: Kulunda steppe; material: water; isolation source: sample B1-Br-g2 brine of Lake Bitter-1 | place: Russia: Kulunda steppe | collected 2010-07 | reverse complement strand
TCCTTGACCCCCCCCTGCCTGTGCTACGGCCCCAAAAGAACCCATACCAGCCTGCACACCTGCCTCACATCCTCCGTCCACTCCCCTTCCACGCTGGCGCTTCCCACCTTGCTGCCCATCCTCCCAACCCTCATCCCTGGTATCTTCCAGCCCTCCCTTGGTGTCTACACCCCCTAGCAATCTGCTTGCCGCGCGCACCACCTTCTCTGCCCCAAAAGCCATGCCTCGCACCTCACCTCCTCCCTGGGCTGCTGCTGCCGCAAGCGCACCACCCGTTTCCCCTGTTTCCACGCCTTCCACGCACACTCCCTGGCCCGCACCCGGCACGTGTAGAGGCGCGAACGGTATGGTGCGACTCTGGGTAGGGGCCGCAGGGTATGCCGGCATGGGCAAAAGGTGCAACCCAGGCAATGGGGCAGGGGTTGGCGCGTGGAGGCTTGAGTGCTTGCCTGCGATTTGGAGATGCTCCTGCTGCACCTGCTGCTGCAGCTGCTGCTGCTGCTGCTGCTGCTGCGCCTGCTGCTGCTCCCCTGCAATTTTTGCTGCACTCCTGAGCCCTATGTTTTTGCATGGAGGCACATGAGGGGCTGATCTGGCAACCGTTGGCGCGCTCGTGAGCTGGCGGACAGAGGAAAAGAAGCCAGACACAATGAAGGCTCCTGCTTTGGTGGCTGCTGGCACTGGCTGGTGGCCAGTTGGGGCTGCAGGGGCTGCAGCTGAGGGCGCAGTAGGTGTAAGCTGGAGGGGGCTGGGTGTGGCTGCAGGCGCTGGCTGGTGGCCAGTTGTGGCTGTAGGGGCCACAGCTGAGGGCGCAGCAGGTGGAAGCTGGAGGGGGCTAAGTGTGGCTGCATGGGCTGGCTGGTGGCTGGTTGAGGCTGCGGTGAAGGTGGCTGGTGGGGTGGATGATGCTGGTGCTCCCAGGATTGGTGAGGGGGAGCAAGGGCAGGGCAGGGTGCCTCCAGCTGCAGCTGCTGCTGCTGCTCTTGGTGATGCAGGCTTCTTGGCTGGCAAAGGGCTGCATGATCTTAAGTGCTGCTGCTGCTCCTGCCGCTGCTCCTGCTGCTCCTGCTGCTCCCGCTGCCCCTGCTGCTGCTGCTGCTGCTGCTGCTGAAAGAAGCCCTGCTGCACGGATGGCGGCGCAAGAACACACTCTCTTCCCTCAATTGCTTCTCGAGCTCTGGTGACCGCACTGGCAATGCCTGCAGCTGCCTTTGCTTCAGCTGCAGCTGCCTCTGCCGTGTTTGCGCGGCTGTACGCTTGCTGCAAGGCCTGCTTGGTTTCGTACACCAAGGTCTGCAGAGCTTGGATCTGTGGGCTCGAAGGAAAGTGTGGGGGGAAGAAATAGGGTAAGGGTGAGAGTTGCAGCCAGCTGTTACCCGCCAAACAGGGGCACCTTAGCTGAAGGCCTGCAACCTGAGACTTTGCCGAGAAAGGCATGTATGTGAATGAAGAGAAATTGTGTGTAAGAAACAACAAGAAGGCACCCTGAAGGGGAAGGTGCAGGCAGTAAAGGGCGGAAGGGGAGTGAGGGCAGAAGGGGAACATTGCTCTCTAACGGGCTGCTTGTCACCTTTGCTGAGAGAGGCTGCTGAGCAAAAGCTTACACAGATCAGGAACCCTGTCCCTTCAGCATCAGGACGAATGCATGAACTGCAATTCATTCGATCTGCACTGTGGCCTCGTTGGCTCAGGCTTGAATCTGCACCGTGGCTTCATGGGTGCATGTCCACCCAACCTACACCATGAACGGGGGATGCTCCCTAAGGTGCTCTGTGTGCATGGCAAAACGTGCGAGATGAAGCCTTCATCGCACCACTCACCTGTGTTGCACGGCTCTCCTGCAGCTGCTCCATACACGAGCGCAGGCCCGCCAAGTCACAGCCAGCCTGCCTCAGATCCTGCCTTAAGGCCGCCACGCAAGCCTCGCTGGAGGCAAGCAGCCCCAGCACCTCCTGCTTGCTCTGCAGCAGCACCAAGCCCGGGAGTTATGGAGTCCGTGCAAACCAGACGACCGGCAGCGTGCATTGCAAAGAGAAGTTTACAGCACGATTCAACAAAGCACACCAGGTCCCCAACACAATCCAGAGCAAAGTGACCAAACTATGATTGGACTTTAAAAAGGAATCCACCAGCACAGTTGGGCATGGGTCTACATGGCTATTTGTGTGCCTCTAACTCACACATGCCAGCAGCTCAAGCGCCCCTTGCTTGCTCTACATAAGTTGTGTGATCAGGTGCGCGGAGCGCACTAGGTTGCAAGACAGCTTTTGTGTTGACGTACTCTTTCTGCTCATCAGGAGCATGGCAGTCAATGACATTGCTCGGCATGGAATGCATTGGGCAACATGGCTGGCTGTTGTATTGTCGGTGCTCCGCACAAGGCTGGCCCTTGTAATTGATGCTGCTCAGCACAAAGCTAGCACTTGGGTGCTCGTGCTGCCCTGCGACTCCTGCTCAGGTGTCTTCATGCTGCTTCTGCTGTTCTGGATCTCACACCATAAACACATCATGCACCCCACATGCATCCCATTCGCGGCGGCCAAGCAAATCAGCTCACACTCTGCTCCATCTGCCTCCCAAGCCGCTCTTACCAGCATGAGCTGCACTGCCCAGTTCACGCACAAAACTTGGTACACAAATGCCAAGGGCTTGCTGCTTTGCTCCCACTCACCGTTGCCAGCTGCTCCAGCGCCTGTTGCTGCCCTTCAACTTGCCGTGTCAGTGAGGTCTGCACTCGGGATGCACCACGCAGCTGCACCTGCATTTCCTCTAGAGCACCTGCCAGGGCTGCTTTACGACCCTCAGCAGCTGCCAAGCGGTCTTGCAGGGCCTGCAGGGCCTCGTCGCGCCTTTGCACCTGCCCGGACAGCAAGAAGGCATGCAAAGAAATCTGCACAGAGTGGCTAGGGCCCAGGTTCCTGGCAGCATGCAGGTCTGGCAGGATGTTGCAGGGCCTGAACCTGGCAGCATGCAGGTCTGGTAGAACGTTGCAGAGCCTGTGCCTGGCAGCATGCAGGTCTGGTAGGGCGCTGCAGAACCTGTGCCTGGCAGTATGCGGGTCTGGCAGGGCGCTGCAGAACCTGTGCCTGGCAGCATGCAGGTCTGGTAGGGCGTGGTAAGCTTGCTCTCAAGTGTACATTTGTTCCAAGCACATGAGCCGCCAATAATAATACAGCGTGCATTTGTGCCAAGCACATGAGCTGTTAATGATACATAGTGTGCTTTTGTGACAAGCACATCAGCCACCAATGGTACATAGTGTGCGTTTTTACCTAGCACTTTTAGCCACCAATGATATGCAGTGTGCATTTGTTCCAAGCACATGAGCTGCTAATGTTACATTGTGTGCTTTTGTGACAAGCACATCAGCCACCAATGGTACACAGTGTGCATTCGTTCCAAGCACATGAGCCACCAATGGCAAATAGTGTGCGCACTGTTTTGTGGGGAAGCATACTCAAGCAGAAGCATGCTCAAGCAAACACGCATGCGTACACACAAACATGCCAACGCATATGCCTCCGCACCCACTTGCATGCACATGCACATACTCTCGAACACTTGCCTCGCCCAGCATCTCGTCCTGGGATCTGAGAGCAGACGCCACATGGGTGCAGTGCTGCGCCATCGCCGTCTCCTGGGCTCTCAGGGCTGCGTGCACAGCACCCACCTGCACCCAAGAAGGCTCTTTGTCTCAGCAGTGCGTGAACCCATTCATAAAAAAGTCCCAAATACTCATGCCCACGGGTCTGTCACACCAGCGCTCCAATTTGCAAGCCAGGGAATGTACGATACAAACACAGTGGACCCATGGGTGCTTTGGCAAATCTTATTTGGACCAATATGTCCTTTTGGTTAATAAAGCTTGCCATGCAATTACCTTGGTGAGACATGAGCTTGGCTAGCACTGGTACTGTGCTGTACTTGTGCTAAGACATGTTGTGTATGCATAGAGGCAACCAGTCGTGGACTTGTCGTGCACTTGTCGTAAACCTGTGCTTAGACATGTAGTGTATGCATAAGAGGGTACCAGTCGTGTACTTTTCATGTACTCTGTTGTGTACTTGTCGTGTATGCATCCAGGCAATCGGTTGTGTCAGCCAAAATGACCTCACACACCTTCTCATTGATGCCCCCCAGCTCCGTCTCCAGCCCATTGATCTAAGTGCCCTTACATCCACATGCCCACGTGTTCACACGCCCACACACGCTCACGGATCCAGGGATTTTGATCTGCGCTTGGCCAGCCAGCCAACTTGCCAACCAATAAGGCATCCCTACCCCCAATAAAGGCATCCATACCCCCAGAAAAGGCATCAGTACAATGTCCAGATCCACACGCGTACACATTCATGTATGTACACATGCGCACAAACATACAAACACACATAAGCACATTTACCTGCTTTTTGAGGCTCGCCAGCTCCATTTCTAGTGCATCAATCAACGTGCTCTGCTCAGCCGCCGCCTTTGCAGCGGCTACGCGCTCAGCCTCTTTTGCGGCCACCAGCGCCTGCGCATTGTCAACAGCCTGACGCAGGCCTGCAGCGGTGACGTCCCTGCAGGTGCATGCACGCATGGGTGTGGACCAGGGTCATATGCTCCAACATTTGCGAGTTGATTTTTTTGATGGTCAGATCTTGAAGCAAGCACCATAGCGACTTTGGCAGTCAGACCAAGCCACGAGGCATGCAGCCTGCGTGCATTTTCAGGAGGCATGGTCTCTGCGCGTTCATGGGGCACGTGAGCCTCTTGTAGCACAGATGTGCGCATGGAACTACAGTGCTACCAGGCATGCTGCAGCCTGCAAGCAGCCTGACGGATGCATAGCCTGTCTAGGTCATAGATCTTGGTTGCTGCATGGGTCCTACTGATATTCCACTGAGCCCACATGGTTGAAGAGAAATGTCCTGCAAACCACCCATGCTCCAAGTCTGGCAGGCAAGTAGGTCAAGTCTGGAAGCAGACAAAGATAAGCTTAAGTAAATGCAACATCTTCCTGAGCTTTTTAGAGATGCAAGTACCCACCTGCTGTGCAGGTTCTGCAGGGTGTAGGCAGAAAGGGCAGGGTGCAGCAGGTAGTGCAGGGCGTTTGCAGGGCGCAGGTCGGGTGGGCAAGGTGCAGGCAGGGTAAACTTGGCCAGGCCCAGCCTACCAGCCAACCAACCAACCAACCAACCAAACAAACAAACAACCAAACAACCAAACAACATTCCCCCAACACCACTGCATCAGACCTGTCAATAAAGCACCACACCAGCTAGGAAATCAGTAATGTACCACAAGGCATCAATAAGGTGTCGAGACCCATACCTTATTGACCTCCTCAACATGTCAGACCACTCCCTACCACACTTAAACATGCACATTGACTAATGTTTGAAAGATTCAGGCGCCCAGATGCGCTTGCATGACAGAATCATGCACTGTAGGCAGATCTTCAGTCCATTCATGCTTTTGCCAACTGCAGGCCATTCATCGCCATTCATCTTCTACCAACTGCAAGCCATTCATGCTTCTGCCAACAGCAGGCTATTCTTGCCTTTGCCAAACACAGGCCATTCATGCCTTTGCCGACTGCCCTTGTTTTTTGGCACCCCTCACACCTGCTGCTTGCCAGGGCAGCCAGCTCGCCGCGTTGCCGCTCAACCTGGCGTGTGAGCTCGCTGTGCGTTGCAGATGCAGAGGCAACCTGAGCGTGCGGTTCAGGGAGGGCTCGGTGACCCAGGATGTGCATCCAAGGCTCTGCAACAAAGATGTCGATGCAACAAGGGCTCTGCCTATCCCAGAGTTTGCAAAGATGTGAGAGACAACTTTTCTACAAATTCGGAAAGTGCGTAACCTGGCAAGAGTATTAAATGCTGCTTCCAGTTAACATGCCTTGTACTGCTGGAATGCAATGATTCTTCAGCAAGCTTGGATATGCTGCATCAAAGCACCTGGCCCCAGGCAGGTAGTGTCTGCAACAATTAAAGTATCCTAGTTGTACAAATGAAATACACACATAACACACATACATATACACACACACGCAGCACCTGAGCTTGTAAAGAGGTGAGCTCATCTTTGTAGGCTGCCTGATTTATGCGCTGTGCTTGCTTTGCCTGTGCCAGCTGATCCTCGAGCTGCCGATGAGCCTGCAGATTGGTAAAGCAATAGGCAGGATTGCTGTGCATGCCCCAGGGTAACTCCAATGGCGCAATGTACAAATCTGCGCCTGGCTTGAATAAAGCCATCAAATCAATCCCCATTAACAAATCCAAAAAGTTATGGAAACACATACATTAAAGCAAGCCCTCAAGCCAATCTGCTTCTCACCTCTCGCCCTGCTCTTTGAGCCTTCAGAGCTTCATCCTTCTCCTGCCGTAAAGCATCCAGCTGGGCCTTGTGCGTTGCAATCTGGATAATCAGCGCAGCATTTGTTGTATGGTGATCATCATCAAAACAAGATCATTCATATGATACATGGTATGGTGTACATGATGTGCTCAGACATGATGCATCATAAAGCAGAGACCTTCATGTTTACTTGAGCCTGCTGCTCTCAACCAACTTATGCTTGGCTGTGTACGGTCCATAGGAGGTACAGTGTGATGTTGCGCAGACCTTGGCGATCAGACGCGCAATTGCCATGCTCCCGAGATTGCTTTCCTCCTTTGGTGGCGTCGGCAGTACTTCATGCATCGGAGAACTGTGGGTATCTGGCCTCATCTGAGGTGGAAGTCCAGGTGCTGCAGTCATTGGAGCACTGAGAAAATGAGGAACAAGTGTCGAATGCAGGTGTTTGGCGACCTAAACGCCATCAAGCATTCATTAGAGGGTGCAGAGACTAGTCAAGCTGGCAGTCCCCCAGGTTTGCAGTTGTGACCGATGTGAGCACCTTTTTGAATTCAAAATCCAACCAACATTTCGTTGGATTTCAAAATAGAAGTGTGAAAATTACTTGGAGCTTTAACTGAATCATGCAGCGCGGCAGCTGAGGAGGGATGGCTCCAGAAATCTCGGTGTGAGCTGGGAGCGTGCAGTCTTCGACTCCTTGCTTTTCAAATTTTCATCGTTATTTAAGAAAAATGAGGCAATTTGAAATTAAACGGCTGTGACTTTGCAATGGAACTCGTCAAGCTTGACGAGGCAACCTTGAGAGCCGACAGTACATACATAGCGTTTATTTCTTGATGAATGCATGAATTAATTTGTAAGCTATCTGCTGACTGGCCTGATCAGCCTCTCATGAAAGACTTCATCTTTTGGGTAAACTGCCAAGGTCATTAAACTGATTGTTTAGTGGCTGACCAGCCAAAAATCAGCCTATGATGTCTGAAATTTAACAGCCAAGTTTGCTGTGCCGCTGGGAAAGGATATTAGAGACAGCCTGACTAGGCAAGAATGTCAAGACATTATAACCCTAACCCTAACCCTAACCCTAACCCTAACCCTAACCCTAACTCCTAACCCTAACCCTAAACCCTAACCCTAACCCTAACCCTAACCCTAACCCTAACCCTAACCTTATTATTATGTTAAGACATTAAAAGAGGCCTTTACAAGAATAAGCGTGGCAAATGGGGGGGGTGTAGGGTCTAGGGCCTAAGCACCATATGACTCCTCAACCAGCAAAGCTTTAAGCTAATGACTCGTACGTTTTATGTCTGAGCAGATGGATAAAAGGCTGAACAGCCAAAACACTCGGCTGAAGGCTTCCTTGTGCAAACTTAATTTTTCTTCAAAATAAGGCGTTGCCAAGAACTCAGCACCTAGCCCTTCGTTCTCAGCAGAATTTCAGAATTCACAGGATCTAAGGATAAGCCACCTCTGGTGGCACCAGTCAAAAAAATGCGAGGCTGCACGTGGAATAAACATAAAAGAAAGAGTTTTACTGTGCCAGGGCCTGCAACAATATTGCTATTCTGGAAATGCTGTCAGCATTTGGTGCTGATGTTCAGTTGGTAGTTACCATTTGAGTCTTCCTTGGAGTCTTGATGTTGTCTGGGCTTTTCCCAATATATGATATTATTAGCTTCGGCTTATAAGTCTGTAACGTGACATTAGAGGTTGGGCGCGGGGACCTTGCGAGGTACGCGGCAGCACTCTAACGTTACAGGGCCGGCCCACTGCAGCTGAAACTCCTACAAGTGAGAGTTGTTAGTGCATGAGTGTCTGGATTGCTGGGCCTAGATTTCAGAACACCATCTTGCTTGCCTTACGAGTTGGTTTCGGTTGCAGGCCTGGTTAGGTTCAGCTAAGCTGCTCCCGTTCGGCAGTTAAAGCTATGTTATCGAATCTATAAGTGAGACTTGCAAGGACTTAACTTCAAGAAAAATTTGCTTTCTTTTTATTCAATAGTCACGGTGGGCAAATGTGTTTCACTGCTTTGAGTTTTCACCCCACAATCCTTGGTGCACAAATACCATCGCTCCATCCACTGCTCCATCTGATAATTTTATTCGACCTTATGGATATTTTGTATGGCTGGGTGCCCCCCCAATTCCACCTCGTGATCTGTACCTTGACCTTCCCAAGCATGATTCCATTGCGGATGGTGTAGAAGGAGCGCTCAATGGCTCTAGCAACAGACGGGTCACCCGTATGATTTATGCAGGAGACGTGTGCCTTACTGCAAATAGGCCAGACCAAAAGCAAAGCATGCTCAATCGCTCGGATGTGTATGCCAAGAGGAAAGGGTTGACCATCAATATTGCTAAGTAGAAAGAGAAGAAAGAAAGAAAAAGAGAGAAAAACTGTGCAAGCAGCAAAAAGCTTCTCACATCAATTAAGGAAAAGGGGCCACTTGGGAAGAAAAGCCCCTTCACCAGAAAGAGAAGAAAGCAGTCAGCGAGGATCAGGAGGGTTGTGGGCAGACAAGCCAGCAGACCTCTCCTGATAATTTTGAAGGTGAGGAGAATGCTCAAGAGAACGTCTGGTCTGAACAAGCTTATGAGCATAGTGCACAGAATGAGCATGGAGCTTGAGAGCAAGTTTCTTGACTCTTTGTAAATCAAGGCCGAGACTCTTCAGAGGAACCAAAGCGTGAGGAATGTAAAAAACACCCCCTACACCTTAGAGAATGACATGGTCTCCTGCAATGCTGTGTCTAAGATGCCCATGCTGAGCATGGGCAGCTTGGAGCTGCTGCTCAGGGCGAGTGTCTTCACAGTACTTAATCTCAATTAGGTGGGTGGTACGACGCTGCCAAGGGAGGTTGTCGGGGCGAGTCTGTCTAGGCTGGTAAGCTGTGGCTGGTGATGGGGGTCTGCCTCCTGCTGCGGTGGCTGCTGCTAAAGAATCCTGCCCCCTACCCAAAACCACCCTCCTTCCACTCCTTAAAGTAAGGCCTTGATCATTGGGATGGTTCTGTTGATTTTGGGAATTGATCTTGCGTGTTTTCTTTGGAGTCACTAAAATGGCGCCAGGGCGAGAAGTGAGTCTGTCTCTTCGATTGTGGTTTATAGCAAAATTCAAGCCGGAGGAACTCTGAATTCTGCTGTCACACTTATTTGTTGAATATTTTGCATACGATGCTTGTCAGCACTGCCCATATCTGTGGATACAAGACAGGATCCTAGAGAACCTTTACTTATGGCTTTTGTTATAAGTCTGCCTGCAATATTGTGACGTTCCGTCACCATATTTCTAAGGATGGGATGCTGGCACCTTGAGAGGATGTGAAGTGCACTGTCTCGGCAGGAGCAGATGGGGCTACTAAGGCTGTTGGACTGCTTGAAATGGACAGCGTGTTTTTGGTTGTAGATCGTGCCAGACCGGTATTTAATCACTGTCTCTTTTTCCTTGTGAGAGATGCCAGGTATAGAGATGCCAGGTACAGACCAGAAAACATTACTGATTTTGCTGTGGGCACTCTTATTCTTGATTAAATTCTGGTAGTAGGTGTAGTAGCTGGTATCAGTTTGTGCGTTGTCTAGTCCGTGAACCTAATGCATGTGTGCGTGTAGCGCGTCGCGTGTGTTGGGGAGGTAGCGCATATGGGGTTGGTAAGGATAGGATTGATTACCGTTGTCAATAATAGGACATTGTGTGTTTGGATCATCCATGGAGGTTGCAAGCCAAATAATATTGTGAAAGGGTTACCTTCATGCCCTGCCATTTTTATACCAGTGTCAGCAGCTTCAGAATGTTTGGCCACATGCTTTGCTATCTGATCAGCGCGCTCATTACCAATAATGCCAGTGTGGGCTTTTACTTTCAGGAATTTGATGGAGGGTGTCGCAGTGTTGCAGATTGCTTTGATAATAGTCTCTAAGAGGTTGTGGTGGATGTGGTAGGCGTGTAATTCCGGGTACCTGATCTGTTTTCTAATTTGTCTCATTGAGTTTTCACTGTCGGTAGCTATCATGAAAGTAGTCATGAGTAACGGCTGCAGCAATGCCTGCAAGCTCAGCCCTATGGACAGTATTAGTAATATTGGAGTCATTGGGATTCACGTGATGAATTCTGTTGGTGTCAGGTACGTAGATGCCTGCTCCAATGATCTGCTGGTGATCATGACGGATGCAGCTCCCATCTGTGTAGGCAATCTTCTTCCAGTCCGCTACTTTTTAGGCCAGATGAGGGCTTGATTTGTCTTGTATTTGTGTAGTTTTCGTTTGTCCAGGGTGCAGTGATGTGTCGTGGTGTGGTGCTTAGCAACTAGGAGGTGGTCAGGCTTTAATCTCTTGAGTTTGTTCAAGCCTGGAGTAGGTGCACCGAGTGGGGGCATACAGATATGAGCGTCGATGCTCACTCTGGTTGTGTTTCATTTAGCCTCAGAGATGCTCTGTGCCAAGTGATTGAGCCACTCGGGGTTGCGGTTGTTTAAGTTCAGCCTGGCTTGTGTGTTCCAAACTGCAATGATCTGCAGGTCCCAGTGGTGCTTTGGGAGAGGGGTGCGAGAATCATTCCAAAATGGGATATCAGCGTACTGAAGGTTTTGTGATGAGATGGTTCCTATTAGGCTACAAATGTGGTTGAACTGGCTGTATAATACCATGTATGCATTTTTGCTCATGGATCTGCCCCAGCAGGGGAGGAGCATGAAGGTTGCTGTGGGTATGTCATGGGGACTATTAATGGCAGAGTAAATGGCGTGCCTTAAGGTCAAGTGCATGATATCATCGTCATAGATGGGATGAGAAATAGAGAAGCCAGAGAAAGAGGAGGAGAAACAGTCAGTGAAGGCACAAATTTAGTGTCACGTGGGTGGCTGCTCCAGTAGTGTGGGAGGTCTGGATTGAAGTCCAGTGGTGAGGCCATTTTCCCTTGGGTCACAGCTGCTTTGAAGGATGCTATGACATGGGGAGGAAGGATACGATGGAATGAGTCTTTTATCTTTTTGCTATCGAATTGCTTGGCAGCCCTGGCTTTGCGCACAAACAGTCCAACCAACTCAGAAGCAAAACTCTGTAGTGGAGGGCTGGCATTGTGGTGAAGGCCTGTGCTCTTGGCTTCACTGTATTTTTGATGGAGAATTTGTAGGCGTTTGGGTGTGAGCATGCCTTTGCACTTCCCATCTGTTCCATAGACGCATGCAGCAAGGTTAGAAGAGTAGCTTATGGGCTGAGATTCCTGCTCGTTAGGTTGTGCATTCTAGTCTAGTATATGGTCCATGAGACATTCTTCATGAACCCACTACTCGCAATGACCCGTGGGCTGGATGTCCAGCTGTGGGTTGGTTTGATGGAAATCAAAGGTCACTTTGTTTCTTATAATGTAATCGCTTTTTTGGTGCCATGGGCTATCAGTTGTGTCATCCTTTGAGAAACTTTGGCGTGTCAGATTGTCTAGGCTGGTGTCTGCTGTGGGAGCAGAGAGATTTGGGCCAGGGTCTTTGTTCGTCAGGTGCTCTTGAACTTTTTGTTCAAAATCTCCATGGATGGTCATTTCCTTTGTTCCCAGGTGGGGTCCTAGGTCACCACTTTTAATTCCTCGCTTTCAGCAAAGTGATGTCGGGACTCTTTCTCTGACACAGTTCCTAACCCTAATATTGCTATGTCTGAAGGTGTAAATTCAAACTCACACGGATTAAACATCCCCGCTTTCAGTGTAGGGGGTGCTCTGCTAACCAACAAGGACTCATTCAAATACTTAGGCATGGTTTTTAATAGGACCCATAACATTGCCAAATCTGCTGAACATACGCTTGGTCCATTCATGGCTGAATGTCACGGAATAAGGCAATTTGCGCGAGAGCACCATTTGATGGACAGGCCAAATGCTCTCCTCTGGTTGGCCAAGTGCTATGCTATCACCACCAGTATGTATGCTTGCCAGGTCTGGGGCACACGGTCCATGAAGAAGGGCAGAGAGTTTGACAGCACCCTTAAAACTGCGCATATGTGTTTTCTCAGAGGTGTGCTTGGCGTGAAAAGAACCACACTTAGTCCAGACTGTGTTGCGAGATTGTGGACAGGAGCCTTTGCAGTTGTATTGGTTCCGCGCTGCTGCCTAGTTTTTATATTCTCTACTTGCGGGAATAATGGCTTGCTCAAGAAGAAAAAAAAGAAAAGACTACGCCAACAAGGTAACCCCTGTTTGCGTGAATTAAGGAAGAAGGTTATGCATGCAGAAAGAAAGAAAGACTACGCCAAAAAGGTTTCCCCTGTTTGCGTGAATTAAGGAAGAAATTTACATCTGGTGCAAACACCAGGCAAAACTCCACCATCAAACAAGGAAGAAGGTCATTGGTGGGGGTCAGGAGGGTTCTGAAAAGAGCCATATGTTCTTTCCTTGATGTTCTTCAACCTCCAACTTGTATTTATGATCTTTGTTGCGTATTGAATAGAGTGAGTGTTCAGATCGAGAGTAAGTTTTCTTACTCTTCACCGGTCTAGGCCAAGCTTACTGAGGGGTAGTTTAGTATGACGTTTATAGATGGTTCCCATCACTCCAATCAGGATGGTATGTAGGCTTACTGTGTGGCATTGCTGTGCAAGGGCGTGTTTCAATCCATTGTGCTGTTCAGCTGCTCTTGCTAGTTGTTGCTCTGGTCGTATATCATCACAAAATTTTACTTCAATGAGGTGTACATCCCAGCGCGAAGGGTGTGCACCCTGTATGTCTCTTTGATGGCCATTTTTCAAACGAAGTTCGTTCCAACTGGTAGTATGCAAATAGCATTTGGCCTTGAGCAGGATCGAAGTTCTTCTGCTGAAAGGTTTGGTAGAAGCCATTGGGGTTTTGATGATGAGCCTGGAAGCAATGTTATGTCTTTCAGTCACCATGTTTTGAATTGAAGCATTCTGACAGCCAGAAAGCATATGAATTTGGCTGTCTGGCTGATGACACAACACACAAGAAGAACTAGTGGCTCTGCCGTAGAGGTGGGCCATTTTCTGAGTGTAAAGAGGACCCGTTCTGAATTTCATGACATTCCTTTTCTGCGATACATTGATTCTTGTATTGCTCCAAAAAGAATTGCTAGTTGTAAGAATCACGGAGGTGAGCAGTCTCATCCAATAGATATAGTAACCTGAGTTGGTAATAGCATCACCAAGTCTGTGATGCTTGCTCATGTGGGCTTTTAGTTTGTCCTTAATGTTTTGTAGTGGTGCAAGATTGATTTTAATGGTAGTGTGAGTAGTCTCATTGTTCTCTTCTGCAAGCCAGTATAAATGGGCGAAAGGATTACTGTCAGGTGATGGTGGTGGGAATGCTTTGTCATGCCCATAGTTATCGAGAGCAGCATGTTTAGCTATAGCATCGGCAAATTCATTTCTTAGATTCCAGTCACACCGATGTGGGCTTTTACTTTACAAAGGTTGATGGGAGTATCTGATTCGTTAATCATGAAGCCGATTTGTTCCAAAAGTTTGCTATGTGTGTGCTTCCTGTGTAATTCAGGAAATGAGAGTTGTTTCCGTATCTGAGATAGAGAACAAGCACTATCCGTGGCTATGTGGGTACACTTCGCCCTTAGTGCAGAAGCTATGCCAGTCAATTCTGCTCTGTTTATGGTATTGCTTATCCCAACTCCGCCAGAGTTAACATAGATGGCTGTTTTTGTGGCAGGTATAAAGACTCCTGCCCCAACGCGTTGTTAACTTTTATATGTCAGGCAACTACCATCAGTGTAGGCCCACAGACGCCAGTCTTGAACCTTCAGTTTAAGATTATTACTTGTGAGCGCTGTGAAGTTAGGGGCCATAGTGATAGACCTAGTATTCTTTGTGAAAGCTGAATCATTCAATTTCATCTGAAATGATCTTGATATTTTGATTACTTTTGCCGCATTGTGAATGGGTGGATGTGGGCAGGGCTGGAAATGTGCCTCGGGTATGGCATTAGACAAGGCTGCACACCACCTTGGGTTCTGATCAAATAGCATGTGTTGTGCTTCTTTTTCCGTATAACAATAATTTCAAGAACCCTTTCCGGAGCTGGAGAGCTTGCATTGTTTCCAAATCAGAAATCTTGTCTGCGATAGGTCACTGATGCCTGGGGAATAGTGCCCAAGATAGTACAATGCTCTGGATATTTTCTAAGCATCTGCATGTAAGCATTTGCATTAAGGCCCTTCCAATTTGGGAGGA
>LFCJ01002010.1_pt1 | contig 14535 bp, 19 predicted proteins | sample 643141 | NCBI WGS metagenome assembly LFCJ01 (sample SAMN03766243, study PRJNA286221) | soda lake metagenome | biome: soda lake; feature: Kulunda steppe; material: water; isolation source: sample B1-Br-g2 brine of Lake Bitter-1 | place: Russia: Kulunda steppe | collected 2010-07 | reverse complement strand
TCTCTTTCTGTCTCTCTCACGCTCACACGCACTCTTGCGTGCTTGCCCACGTCCGCATGGCGCAGCTGCTGCAGCTGGATCCATTATCTGCATATTTGCTGCCCATAAGAATGCAAAGGCGCCTTGTCATGGCCAACCCACCAGCAGCTTCTCTTTCGAAGGTCAGGTAGCTCAGCGGCGCTCCGTCTGGCGCCTTCAGTTGGAAGTTCAGGATAGGACCCTGGACCTATGTAGCAAGCCAATGCATGCTTAAGGGTTGCTGAGGCACATGTAAGACACAATTTTCAGGAGCGTACAGATATGCTCACTTGAGGCACAAGTAGGGTGCTTGATAGAGGCACAGGTTAAGCGCTGATCTGAGGTAGGAGACACATGGGATGGTGGCATGCAATACCCATGGCATGGAGCGCATGCGGGAAGCAAGCTCCATACCGGGCTCTATACAATTTGCTAGGTTTGTGGCGCAACTTGGGTACAGGCACTGTTGACTGCATTGCCATGCAGGCAAACTTGGATGGCCAGGTCCCATACGTGGGCACTTGTGCAGTCGTGCAGAGAGCATGCCCCCATGCTGGATGGCTGCTGACTGGCAGATGTGCTGCAGAGTAAGGCATACACAAGGAATGTGTCTCACCTGCTTGTGGTCTGGGTGGCCATGCTTGCCATAAATCTCTACAACGGGTGCGCCGTTGGAGTGCTTGAGCGCTGACAGTGCATCAAATGTCCATGCCCGGAGGGCCTCTGTATGCGCTTGCACCCTGCACAGCAAGAAGAGCAACACAGTGGAATGAATGAGCACTGCAAAAGAATAGCAGTCGAAAAGCGACATGGGCTAAGTGCTTGGCCCAGGGCCTCCTTGCAGGGGGCCCTTTTTTGCACCGCTGCTGCCCTGGGCTTTGTTTGAAGGCATCGCTGCTGATGTGTGTGCAGAGCCATGTCTAATGTGCCAACATAGCAGAAACGCAAGGTCTAGACCTGGCAAGGCTCAGCCCTGAGCACATTAAGGCAGCCGCGTACACTAACAATCAGCCGGCTGGGGCAAAACCAAACCTGCTTGCTGTGCTACTGATGCTAGCTGTGGCACTTACTGGCCAACACCTCCCAGCTTGTCCATGAAATTGAAGCCATGGCGAAGGCTGATGATGTCCAAGAACGACACAGTGCCATCTTCCAGCTTGTCACTTGGCTGTAAACGAAGTGTCAGGTTATGGCAGGGCAGCGGCTGTCATGTATGTGTGGAATTCCCTGTTGCGTCTTGGCACCCACATCCAGCCCATGCAGCCACAAATGTTCAGTGCATTCACAGCAGGCAAGCTCAAAGACATATGAAAGGCCGCAGCTACTTCCTCTCTCTAGGGTGGCTCCGGTAACTCAGCAGCTCAGTCATGAGACCTTGGGAATGCCCGCCACAAAGCTCCATGCACAGAGCAGATGCAGCTACCCGCCAGTAACGCTCTTCATGAATGCATGAGCAACATCCGTCTAATAGGCAATCCCTCGTGCTGACATTACCTTGCATTTCATGGTGTGGAAGTTGTCTTCAGGGGTGGCTAGCGCAACGGAGCCTCCTCTGCAGAGAACGTCACAGCAAGTGCAGGATTATGGAGTTGGAGACTTGCTTATGGCGTGGTCCGACACAGCTCTGTAGGTATGTGCCATCCCATTCTGGAGGAATGACAACAGCATCTGGCAGACACGTGCTTGGCATTGTGAGCAAGGTCATCAGAGGCCCTCACACCCTCAGCTCCAAATCCCTGCTCTTCTGTTTTATTGATCATACCAGTATGTATTACCTGCAGCCTAAAAAGCCTTGCATAAAGCTGACACATGCAGTGCTCAGGCAGGTTTCGGAGAAGCGAGGCGACAGAAGGAAACGCAAGAAACAAGCAGCCGCACTCACCCCCAGAACACCTTCCGCAGCAGAGGGACAGCCTCTGTCCGCACCAGCAGTGCGCCCAGGCCGGTGGGGTAGCCTGCGGACAGGAGTCGCAGGGGTCAGGGCTGGCATGGTGCTTAGGCGCCAAGTGCTGCGTACTGCAGGGATGCAGTCCAAGAAGAAGTGCAGGCACATCCATGACCATGCACGGCAAACATCTTCAAGGAGAAGCAAGTAGACTCGGCTGCTGAGTGATGCGCAAAACACCTGCTGCAGCTGAAGCCCTCAAAAGGGTGCACCTACAGGCAGCGGTAGGTGCTTTCGACCGGGCCGAGACATGAACAAAGCCCAGGCTCAGGCTTAGTGCAGATATTGTTTTCCGTTCCATGCTCACTCACCAAAAAGCTTGTAGAAAGCAATGTCCACGAAGTCAGCATCCAATGTGGACAAATCAAGGGGCTGGGTTGGTACATAGGCCGCCGCATCAACAAGCACCTGAAGGAACAGGATGCGCGTCGTCACTATGAAGCATAGACCCGGCACAATCTCATTAAAGGCGAAGCCAGCAAGCAGTTGGAGAAGCACCCTGTAGTCTTGTCCTGGACCACACGTACACACGACAAGTATGGCTGAGACGCAGGCGGTGCTGGTGCGTGCGCGCACCATCCACTTGTGTCTCTCCGTGCTTTTGCGCTTGACAGCCGTCGCCCAATCCAGGGGGAACTTCACGCCCGCAAAGTTGTCCTCGGCAGGGAATGCAAACAGGCTATACTCAGTCTCTGGGGTGCCTTCAGCATGTGTGCCGGCCTCATCGTGGGGGGGTGGGGAGCCCAGCCACTCCTCCATGGCAGACTCATCCAGTGCCTACACAGATCAGAGAGAGAGAGAGAGAGGCATATAGAGAAGGCAGCTAGCCTGACTTAAGCAGCAGGGCCGTTGCCACAGGCTGCAGCTGTGCAGCACGCTCACAGCAGGCAGCTGCACATGAGCGCCAAGCGGGAGGGCACAGGCGGCAGCCGCATGTTTCAAGAGGGCAAAATGAGTGCACAGCATGTGCATTGGGTTGGCATGAGTTGAATTGAGGCTGGCTACATTCACCTTATAAAAAGCACGTGCAAGTTGCTGGGCTACTGTTGTGACAAGAGATGCCTTGCATCGCCTGCAAAGACAACCCTTCTACAAAGAGGGATCGCTGCTGCCCAGGCCATAAGTCCAGGACTCCTTGCCAAGTGAGCAAGCTGCCTTGGCGCTGAGGAAGTCTGTGCAGGCACTTTGCAGCGCATGAGAAGCATGTACGCCAAGCTGGAAGAGTCAGTGCAGGCACAACAAAACGTACAAGTGCTACGAGTAAGGGCACACTCCAGCCTCAGCCCTGAGGCTGCACACCTGGAATGCAGCCCCGTGCTCAATGGCGTACTCCCGGATCCCTAGCACACTGTTGTGGTTGGTGCGAGTATACCTGTGTGAAAATGGAAAAAAGCTGAAATTTGGATACCTAGCACACAGTTGTGGTCAGCGCGCGTATACCTGTACGGACAGAAAAAGGCTGGAAGATGGTCAGAGTCTGACAACAAGTCGGCTTGTGTCACAAGGTTTAAGTAACTGCTCCAACTTTTGTGTTCCAACGGATTCTGAAATCCACTGCACCTCTCCTGGAACGAGAGCATGAAAGGCAAAAAAACTCATCCATACATGAGCAAGTTGCTGCAGAGGTTCATGCCCTTCAGCCACGGTCATATGAACTATAGGGCTGTCGGACATGCCATTGACGACGCGCATTTCAGCATACTTCCAGACTCAGTTTTTTAGTCAAGACAATGTGTAAATCTGCATGCACGCGCAGCAAGCTTGCCAGCAGAGCAGCAGCTGTGCGGTGCGCACACCTGAACATGGAGCCGCTGCTCCAGGGGAAGGTTTCACCAACAATCTTCAGGGCGCCAGTGGCAGAGCGGGTGAACGCAAGCTGCCAGTCTGCAGGGTCTGCGTTGAAGTGGCGTAGGATACGCCTGCGCACCTGCAGCAAGACAGCATATCGTTGCAGGCAGGCAAAAGGCTGGATGCGTGAATGACGCGGGGGGCGCTTGCAAGCCTGCAACAGAAATGCATGGCATTGCTGGCAGACGAGAAGGGGCCATTGCACTGCAGGAGCGCTGCCCGTGAATGGAGAGCAGGCAGCACTGTGCTTCCGTTGTGGTCTGCACGCAATTCTCGGGTTGTATCAAATGCTTGAATAAAAGCATTGCAAGCAATCATTCAAGACCGATGGCATGTAAGCGCACATCGAGCCGGATGCAGGTACGTGTTTGTGCAAGAAGGATATGCTGGGCAATGCGCAAAGTAGAGGAACACAACAGCCAAGGATACGCTGGCTAGCTGCCCACGACTTGCAACTTACTCGTGGGCACCCATAGGCTGTCAATCACTGATATCCATAGCCGCCTGACACACTGAATACATCAATCCTAGCAGACAGCTGCCACCGACTGACCAAAACGACCGGCTTCAACCGCAGGCAATGGGCACTGAAGGGACATGCGCGCATTGGGGTGGTGCAACCCCTTACCTCATCTATCTTGTCTGAGCTGAGGGAGGAGGACGGATTCTGGGAGTGTGGGTTCCCAAACATGTTTGTGCGCAGCTCCTCAAAGATGGCTTCCAGCTGAGATTGCGTATAAACAGAGCTGCCCGTATAGTCCTACAACAGCAAAAGTGGGGTGGTTGCATTGTGACCCATAGGTAACCCTGCTTGGCATCAAGATGTGCAAGGCTTTCTGAGATGCGGCACTCCTCTTACACATAGCATACTGCACACTGCCAGCATAGTCCTGCAGCAGTGAGGGCATGGAGACGGCTGTGCCTGTCACTAGGATGTTGCTGAGCTGCTCGACCTGCCTCTGGTGGCTGTACCTGTCACCAGAGGGAAGCTGAGTCTCAAGTGCCTGTGCCTGTCACCAGGATGCTCCCTCACAGCAAGACCGCCCCACGCAACGTGCTGCAAGCTGCGAGCTGTGGCCACACACCGCCCGCAGCAAGGTCACCAGCACTGGTGTTTTCTCACCCTGCCCCCTCTGCTCAAGCGCTTGGCCTTTGCTTTTGCTGTGCCTTTGAATGGCAAGACCCAGCATGGATCGTCATGCAGACGCACTGCATGCTTGGCAGCAGGCATGCTGCAGGCGCAACGCACCATGTAGTGCTGCTGCAGCTGGCCGCCCTTCAGGGGCTTCATGCGCACGCCGACCTCCTTGGGGTATAGGTCATCAATCTGGCCGTTGTAGCCGTACTCAGGGAACCTGAGGCAGGTGGGGTACCAGCGTATGGCCATGCTTTACTGTGCCCTACAAACCGGCGTGATTTGGCGTGCACAGCAAGGCTGGCCAGAGAGTGCAGAATTGCAGCAACGCCCGGTGCTTGATTTGCACAGCAAGCGTGGAGAGGTGTGTGTGCTTGCACTGATCACCCACATTGCACGTGGAAGCAAGCAAGACGATGGAGGGGCTCAGGCGGAAGAAGCTGAAGCTTGCAGGGCTGCAGCCTGTGCCTGGACATGCCCAGGTGCCCTGCATCACCCTCAGCGCACTAGCCCAGCAGGCCTTACAGCTGCAACAGCTAGACACCACTTGCCAACTCGTGCAATGATACTGCCGCAGCTCCCCTTTGCCACCTCCACCTTGATGCAGACCACCACCGCTTTTGGCCCCTCATGCACAGACACCATATCCACCAAATCGTGCACAGAGACAGCCACTACCACAGCCACAGCCTTTAACCCTCCATAATGGGCGTCTGGCGCGCCAGCCCTGCACTACCACGGTCCAACATCTGCCTCCCCAGAAGGAGCGGCTGTCAGGCGGAGCTCACTTTTTGAGAAAGTCCTTGCGCGCCCGGGTGAAGCGGTCCCCGTACTGGCGGACAAAGGGGGCAAGGTAGCTGCTACTGCTGCTGCCAGAGTTGCTGCCGCTGCTGCCAGCCCCGACCGCGGCTCTGGCTGACGCGCCACTAGGGGGGGCAGCTGCAGCACTAGCTGCGCTTGGCTGCTTGCCGTGGTGGTCAAGGCCTGAAAGGGGATGCAAGGGGAGGCATTCAGGGGAGGGGGGCAGGCAGACCTGTGCCACACTTGGGGAATGCTGGCACGGCACACATCACACACACACACAGGAATGGACTGCTTATATGAGGAGGGCACATAGAAAGGGCCTTATGTTCTGGGCTGTGCATGCACAAGTGTAAGTTATCCCAAGACTGGAAAATACGTGCAGCTGCAGTGAGGAGCACGTGTGCACCGCACCTGCTGCAGCTCTGAGCTTTTCAAAGATGCTGGCGCTGCTGGCCTCCAGCTCTGCTGCCTCCGCCTTGCGCTTGGCTTCCGCCTGCACAGCCGGGGACAGCCAGGGAACGCCACGCCGCATGCAATAATTGGCACACACAGGCATAAGGCTGGCGCATAACGCCTACCACGTGAGCTGCCGGATCACAGGCTTGCGAAGCGCCCCACAGGTCTGTACAGGCGGACACAGCAGAGGGGATCGCACAGATACGGCAGACAAAGCTTGCCAAATGCTGGTTGCGTTCAAAACAACATGCATACTGGTGCGGCCATCTGATACGTGTGCATTCCGTGTGCAGGTCAGATGCGTGCGCTCACAGGTCTGCAGCGCCTTGTGGCACATTGAGCGCAAGCACAGCTGCCCCGCGTGGTGTGTGTGTGTATGTGGGTGTGTGCGTGCAAGTTACCCACACCAGCTGGGAACGATACACTAGTTGGTACCTTGTCCATCTCAGCGGTCGAGAGTGCAAGTTACCCACACCAGCTGGGAACAGTACATTGGTTGGTACCTTGCCCATCTCAGCGGTCGAGAGTGCAAGTTATGCGCGCCAGCAGGGAACAGTACACGGTTCCTACCTTGTCCATCTCAGTGGCTGAGAGTGCAGGACCGCTGGGCTTGATGAAGCCGTTGGGGTCCACAGCAAAAGCGGCGTCCGGGTGGTCCAGGACGGTCTGCAGGCTCTGCAGGCCATGTGTGCAGGCAGCAGCGAGTTGAGCGCCTGTGCACGTGCGTGCGCGCGCACGTGTGTGTACGTACGTGTGTGTGCAAGGGTCAGCGGCCGCAGGAGGGGATCGCATGCGTGGAGTTTAGTACGGGCGAGGGAACGCCGGATGGCCAAACGCCCCCCTCAGCTGTGCCAGCAGCTTGGGCTTGTGCAGAGGGCAGGGCACACTCATGCACATCCATGCCCCGCCCTTCATGCCTGCGATCCTGCAGACCACTTAGTATTGGCACTGGCTCTGAGTGCACAGGCCTGCACTCACTGCAAGCACAAAACCCGCTCACCACAAGTATGCACACACGCACACCCCTACACACGCGCACGCACACGCGCACACACACACACGCACACGCACCTGCTTCAAATTCTTGACCTTGCTGAAGGGGATGTCAAGGACCACCACCGGCCGCGGCGGCGCGGCCTGGGTGTAGCGCGCCGCCCCAGCCGCCGCTGGCGCGCGGTAAACGCTCATGCGTGGGAGCGCAGTCACACCCTGCGCCTTCACCCAGTTCTTGGGGAGCTCCTCCACATTGATCTGCATGACGCTAGACAAACCGGTAGGGGCTCATGTCCAGCGTGGGAGTGTGCATGTGCAACACACAATGAAATGCATGGTGCAGGCCTCAGGGGAGACAGGGGAGGCGCTGCAGGTGCACCATGTGGGCGCGTGCAGGTGCTTTGTGAGGTGGTGTCACTAAACGGGTGCTCTGGCACAATTGTACTCCCTTGTAGCTGCAGCTGTTGGTGTTGCATAGCAGTGCAGATACCCAAATTACGAATGGACAAGGCAAAAAATTTTCTTTTCTCTAATTCAAAGGCGATTTAGGTTGCAGCTCACTAGAGGATCGTGACCCCATGTGCAGCGCCTCCATGATGCGTGATGAGGCTTGCAAACAGGCTGCATCTGAGCAGCCAGGAACTCGTGCACTTGACATGACAAACATCATCCAATAACCCACCTTGAGGAACTTGATGCCTTTTCGCAGGTTGTCTGATGCCCGCAACACCTTCGACACTTCAGGATAAGATTTCTGGCATCCACTGCACCAGGGTGCAAACCACTCTGCGCCACAGTTTGTTGGAGTGCGACAAAAAGCTCAAAAGGAGATGCTCCAAGGGTACAGCAGGGCAAAGCGTACCAAAAATTGTACCAAATGTGATAGGCAGGCCTTGCAGAGCCTGCTGCATCTGCTACTTACTTACCCACAGCGACATAGGTCTTGTCAGAGTTGTTCAGCTCTTGGTAGAATGTATCTTCGTCATGCACCTGAGCAGCCGGAATGTGACAGGTAGAAATGTGCTGATTGTACTCCAAATTGTAAAATGCTCATGTGAGAGAGGGGACCTAGAAGGCCTTTCAACCCATTTTTTTTGTGCAGAGAGTAACAGCTGTGCCAGTTGCTAAAACTCCGGCTGGTGTAGCAAGATCTTTCTCAAATGACTAGTGATGCATACTAGTCTGGTAAATTGCAAGCCTGTACAATGGAAGGTAGCCTGATCAATACTTTCAGTGCTAGTTGCCTCACTGTTCACACTGATTCCAAAAATATTAAGAAGGGGACAAACCAATGGCTACAAGACGGGCCAGACATGCAGGTGCACTCGTTAGTGAGGGATGAACCCCTAACCTAGTCACAAGGATCACTTGTCAGAAAGGAGAGCTGAAAACAGAGGGGGCAAGCTCGACCGCCCCAAAGGAGGGCTTGAGAATAGTACTTGCCTCAATGTACAAGTCCTTGTGACGCTTCCACCACTTGCCAGTGTCAGCTGCAAGAACAGGGAGCAATTGGCCAAATGGAAATGTTCAGTTTCAGGATCATTGCCGATGCTGGAATGTACGGCAAGCACCTGATTTAAGCACCTGCATTCCTGCTGCTCTCTCCCTTACTCATGAGTGCTGCTGCACGAGGAGAACGCACCGGGGTCATTGTGTCCAGTGTCCTGCTGCTCCTTCTGAGAAAACAGGCCATTTACCACCACCTGGCTTGCAGAGCGTCCACCTGGGCTTGCAGGCGCACGACACAATTGCACATTCCGATGCAGGGACAGACTTGGGACATTTACCGGGACATCCCGTCCAAAACGAGCGGGACAAGGTGAACATATTCTCGAGGGGGTCCCTCCGAAAGTGAATGGCATGAGCGCCTTCATTTTCGCGCAATGGTATTGTTCTTTCTACTATCAGCACGACCAGTGAGCGATTTTTGCAAACTACCGGTATCGGAGGAATAAGACGCAATATTTATGTCTGGGTGCTCAATTTGCTCGTTGGTGGTGTGAAAAGGCTGGAGGCCTGAGTTGGTGGAGGTCTGAGTTGTTGGCCATGTCTTGGCCTGGTCACTCTGGATTTCGCTCATGAGCCGCTGGCAGACAGCTGTCACGGCCCTCCACCTCTCTGCATGGTCCCAGTGTGCGGTCCTGGCTCGCTTCTACATTGTAGCAGTATTTGGTGCGGCATGCCACTCTCGGAGCGGCTCATCATGGCTTCCTTGCGTCACCAGCCCTGGGTTGCGCGCGAATGGAGGGGCACTCTTTTTGGACCTTCCTGCAAATGCGTTTGGCTGTTTCATCATGGGTCTCCTGGCTCCAGCAGACGTGCTGGCACTGGCATTCCAAATGCCAGCCATAAAAGGTGGGTGAGGATGTGTGGGTGGGTGTTTCAACAGCTTCACAATACGCTGGAATGGATCTGGGTTCTGTTCTATCTATCGAAGTCTGATCAGCACAACAGTGCAACGGCACACCTAATCAGCACAATAGCATAACACAACAGCACACACAAGTGGTGGTCCCTTCCTGCTGTTGCAGGGGCCATTCCTCTCCTGCCGGCACATAGTCCCCTTCAGGACCATGCACCCCTCCTTGTTGGTTTGAGGACAGGCTTCTGTGGGTCTATGACAACGTACGCAAACTGGGTAAGTGAGAATTACTGCTCCCATTCGACCTCAGCGGGCTCCAGAGTCCAGGCAAACCTGCATCCACAGCAGGAGCTCTCACAACCAGGCTGCTCCTAATGCAGATGCTACAAATGGTGCAAATGCTTGTGGGAGGAGCGCCAAGCGAGTTCAACACAGAGTGGGTGGCAGCCTTGGCGGGGCTTTTTGTTGGCCAGGTGAGGGTCGAACAGCCTGCCTGCCAGCATCTGCCGGTCAGCCTTGCTTGTGCCAGTGCATCGTGTGTATTTAATATTGCTGGGCTTCCATAACGTATTGCTCAAAAAGCTTTGAGCACAGTTTTCAGTGCTCCAAAGCCATTGCATCCTCACCATCCTACCTGTGCCTGCATCTGTTGGTGGGGCAAAAAGGGGACGAGGAGCTAGGTGACATTGTCAAGCCACATCTTAAATTCTGCATCTTATGCCCTTGCATCCTTGTCCCTCGCCCGTTGTGGACATCTTGCTGCATGGCTCAGGCTGTGGCGATGCTGGCACTGGCGCTTGGCCAGCAGCTGTCTGTAGTGATGTGGAGCCGACACACAAGCACATCCAAGTAAGGAAGTTTGTGACTGGTGTGTGACTATTGCTGCGCGTAAGGGCGCATAGGCCTCTAAGCTTCTGCCTCCCAAGTCATGCGTCTCCATGCCCGATGAATGTGCCTTGTTTGTGTGTGTAGGGGGGGTGTCCCGGTGAGGCCATCAAAAGCTATGCTGGGGTTGCTCCCTAACAGGCGCCTCGCTCTAAGCTCCTCCTGTCCCATTCTCCACTGCTAGAAGCGCATTGCTCTGAGCTGTCCGTCACCCTGCCCTGATGCCTTGCTCACAACCCCCTTGCAGACACTGTACTGCGGTGGAAGCGATCAGTCCACCTGCCTCCACTGATGGCACGTCCAAGACCTGGGACGTGCTGGGGCCCTCAACGCTGCCCGGTGACAGCGACAGCGCTCCGGAGCTTGAGCAGCCGCCACTGCAGCCGCCGCCGCCGCCGCCATCTTGGTGCCCCTCAGGCACCCCCAAGGCGACAGCAATTGAGCGGACGCCCAATGATGGACCACGGACAGCCGCTGGCCGCAGCGATCTCCCCTCCCGCCTGCCTGCAGTGTGGATGGCTGACCTGGCGGCCCTGCTTGTGTTGTGCACATTGACGGGCGTGTCCCTAGCGTACTTGGTCCTCGACTTGCGCTCAGAAACCTTCGTGAGTAGCGCTTTGTGGTGTGTGTGAGGGCCCAACATCAGCGGCTTGCCGCCCAGCCTATGATCGCCTGTTTGCTGCAGCATGCTCGGCCGGGGTTGGGCTGCAGGGCAGGGTGGATTGAGGGCCTGGGCCTACGCTGTCCTCCACTGTCATTCCCATCCCTGCACGCACTTGTATGGATGTGTGTGGCTGAACCTACATGCAGTCTGCTGGAAGGCCTCGCGCGTACGTGTGGTTTGCCACTCTTTTTGCCCCATTTGGCTGCTGTCTCAGGTGGGTGGGTGTGTGTTAAAGCACGAACGAGCGAGCTTGTAGGCGCATGCACTGAGTACATGCCAGGAACATGCAGAATAGACGCTTTCATAATAATGATGAAATGGACACGCTCTGGTACCTCTGTATGCAAGTATATCTTATGATTAAAGAGAGTTGTGGCAAGGTTCGGGAAACATTTGAATGATTACAAGTGGGAATGTTTAAAGAGTCCATGCTTTTGGTCGTGCAAAAATAGTCATGGCTCCTCTACTTTCTGCCTCCCCACTGTCCACTGCTCTCCCAGGGTACTGTCGCTGCTGCCTTCTCACTGGCCTGCTTGTTTCCCTATTGTGCGCTTGTAAGTTGCAGCGCACTGATGTATTTTTGGCAAAGCCCAGCGGTCATGGAGCAAAGGTTCACTGTGCATCTGGTGAAGCTCTCAGTTGCCTTCCCAGGCCCACCTGGCGCCCCCACCCTGGAACTTTGCTAAGCTTCCCAAACAAACTCGTTGGGCAGGTCTACAGTGTCAGCGGGGGCGCCAAAGGGCGTGGTTGGCGCAGCAGGAACTTTGCCCCACAGAAATTAGAATTAGGGAAGGGCAGCTTTTGGACAGGGCCACCCAGACCACGGTTTACCAAAGCCTGATGCTCGGCAAGTGAGCCTAGCAAATATTTGGATGATTCAAAGTTTTGGTGGCAGTAGGTGCAGCATGCAGTCAGAACAGCCAAATTTGGGGCTTATGGCTTGGCCAGCTATAATGCGCTATATTTCAGGCGCTGTACATGCTGGATCCCCCCCAGAAGCCTGGATTTCATCATGGGATCACATCATCAAATTTTGATGTCAGGTGGGGTATGGTATGTGCACCCCCCTTACAAAGATCAATTGAAATGAAAGAGTTCACCTGGCTGCGTTTCATGGCCTTGTGAAGAGCCGGTATGGCGCTGTATTTGGCGCACCTGTGCTGCCGAGTCTTCCTAGTAAGGTGGCCAGGTGCCCCATGCACACCATATCCTCTCTGCACCCATGCACACCATATCCTCTCTGCACCCATGCACACCATCCTCTCTGCACCCATGCACACCATCCTCTCTGCACCCATGCACACCATATCCTCTCTGCACCCATGCACCTCTATTTTGGCAGCTCATCACCTGCATGGGTTACCTACACTTGTTTCTGGCATGGACGTACATGTCACAGCTTGTTTGGGCATGTGTTTGTGCCCGTAGCACAGCAGCGCAAGCATGTGCGTGCATGTATGCACCGTGTGCAGGCATGCCAGTGTAGCTTGTGTGTTTGTGTTGCTTTGGTTTGTGTGTACATTGATGAAACCTGAGGCAAAGGGGTGCTACTGCGGGGGAAAGAGAAGGAGAGCTGCATTGTTGAAGTTTGGCGCCACTTGTGATGCCATGCTCAAGCGGCACTTAACTGCGCCTGGTGCTGCTTGCACCTATTGTTGTCCTTGAGCTCCAGCTTCTGCAACTGGCCAGGGTACTGTGCTATGCTTGTCTAGCCTGGTTACCAAAACTGCGAATACTTGACACCAAGCCGCCTGGGGCTCTCTTACCCAGGCCAGGCGCAGGTGCAGTCCCCTTACAAAAATTACTGATTGCATATGATTTCTATTCAGGCCAACTCGTGGCTTGAGGAGAGCCCCAAACGAGTAAATCAGCAGCATGTCATTGCAGCACATGTTATGTCCTAAGGATGCTTCACGCTATTAAGCATCATAAATGCATGCTTATGTCCGATATTCAGCGTAAAAAGTCAATGCTGACCCCTGATCTTCTCACGGTTGACCTGGAAAAAAGAAGTCCGATTCCACTGCCTAGATCTGCAGAAGCATTCTTTAAGGAAAATCCTATGATGCACACTGTCCGAAGTGACCTTCAGGCAAAGTTCAGAATTTTTGGGGGGGTAGGAATCGGGGAGGGGGGGGGGAGGGCATTCCCTTCCTAAGGTATTGATCATATTCGGGGTAAGGATGTGGTAGTCGTCTCACACACCAAATCTGCTAGCTGGGAATGAATAACCAAAATATTCCCTGACCCCTGCACCTTTTCATCTAATGCCAGAGAGAAAAGAAGTGACATGATTTGGTGCTGTGAGCAATCCGTTATGTTCATCTCTCTCAGATTCTGCCCTGCATCATCCCCACACTAGGCAGCTTTCAACTGTGTGTGCCAGGACGCTAAGGAGCAGCATTCGTAATGCTTTTTAACAGTGTGCCCAACAACCTGGCATGCACTAGGGCACCTGCCCACAAGTGCGCCTTAAGCTTCACACACTTGTCACATCCCTGAGAAGGAACCGACTGAGCATAAGTCTAGGCAAGCTGCTTTGATAGAAGTTTTGCAAATCTTTATGAGATATGAAAATGAATGTGATAAAATTGAGCACTAAAGAAGTTTTAAAGGTGAAATGGCTGACCCTGTGAGCCTAGATGGGCATCCTGCATACAATCTTGCCAAAGCTTGCAGAAGTACGCCCGCATCAGCCACTACAACTTGTCCAGAGCCATCAAAATAACCCATGCCAGTGAAGCTCCACAAGGCCTGATATCCTGGTTATCGCTTAAAATTGGGGTTATCGCTTAAAATTGGGTTTAACGCTAATTATCGCTAACAATGGCTATTGCTAATAATCGGGGTTAAGAGGGGTGAAGCTGCTGACCCTTTTCTGACACTAGTTTGGCCTGCTCAAAGAATCGCACAGGGCGCTGGGCTTTTCACTTGACTTCTTTCATGATGGTCTTCACTCCATCATTTGATTTAAAAGCTTGTGGTCTAAAGGTCAGGGTGATCTGGAAAGGTCTGACGGCTTTGAAGATCGGGGCTTGCACTGCATCAGACTTGGCACACTGACCCCAATTTGCACCTTGGGAGCAGTTTAATTAAGAAGCTAACAACAAAATAAGGAACCTCATCATATAGAACTTGCAAGGTGCCAACTGCCGGCAACCTAGCAAAGAGCATGCATTATGCATCCCCATTTGAGGCCCCTGACCGCCTCTTCTGAGAAAAATCTAAGCTTAACAAAATTGTTCTTGGCTTCAATGTCCGTGCTCTGGTTGCAAGATGAATTGACACTTGTTTGATATTGGGTTTTAACAGGGTTGGGTCATGCGAATTTTATCGCATTTTGCGCATTGAAAATTAAGGCTAAAATTCGCGTATTGAAAATACCCGGTTTCAAATGAGGGTTCAAATGCGGACCCCCCCCCCCC
>LFCJ01002009.1_pt1 | contig 14550 bp, 20 predicted proteins | sample 643141 | NCBI WGS metagenome assembly LFCJ01 (sample SAMN03766243, study PRJNA286221) | soda lake metagenome | biome: soda lake; feature: Kulunda steppe; material: water; isolation source: sample B1-Br-g2 brine of Lake Bitter-1 | place: Russia: Kulunda steppe | collected 2010-07 | reverse complement strand
TTACATTACAAAAGAGCCCGGGGGGCAGCGAGGGACAGATCTCGTGACTAGAAGTGCTGATTTCACGAGACCAGGTGGTTGATTGAGTGCTGCCCCACAGATCCGCATAGAGGTTGTGGAATTGGTCAAGCACATGTATCAAAGCACGTTCTTACATACATATATGTACACGCTTTGCCTATACGTAAGCATAGCATGCCCATGGCCATTGATAAGCAATCAGTCAATGGTGCCCAATTCTGTGCAGCTTTAATGCAAGTTCCTCGAGCCCGTGCATGCTTGAAATGCTTGAGCTACCACGACTGCCTGAAGCTGTCACCATTGTTGCTACCTTGAAATAAGGAGCAGGCGATGAGGCTTTGATCAAGCCAGATGTTTCGCTTGCAATTTAGCAAGCTTTGCAGTTAATCATGAAAAAAGGCTCATTCCGGCTATATTGTTTGAAGGCAAGAAGATCTGGGCACACAGACTCGATCGCCACATTAACCATACAGCAAAAACTCACGCGCCTGAAAAACACCTGGATTCAGGTTTTCCCAAAAATTACCTTGTTGCTGACTTCAAAGGGGTCGGTGAAGGTGTCAAAAAAGTTGAAAGAAGAGCTGAGTTCAGTGGTCAACGCAAGCAACACATCAGAGAGGTCGTCCTGGCCACTTGCACGAGCCTGGGCACAGAAGAGCAACAGCAGCGCACTAGAAAATGTGCTTGGCTGCATTTCGTGGTGCAAGCTAAACAAGCGTAGTTCAACTTCAGGTGCAACTTTGTCCATCAAGCTCAGTTTAATTTGATTGGTGCAGCCAGACAAAATGCTTCAGCCTGCCTGCGGACACCTTGATCTTGGTGGCCGCAAGGAGAAGCATGATGCACCTTGGGTCCTCCTCAATTTCGTGCTTGGCTCGTACATCAAACAGACAGCCTCAAAAGCAGCATACATGATCTAATCCCCTGGCTCATGTGATGGAAATGCCGGCCAAGTCACTGCAAAAGGCACATAATTTTTTCAGGGCGCTGCGGCAATTAAAACAACAGCCTACACCTCCTGCGCCAATGCTGCGCATAGCATATGCTCCTGCACAAAAGAGTCAGCAATTGTCTCCCCTCAAACACAAGATCTCACCTTCATGTAGGTTGTCGCAATGGCCTCAGCCAGCCTGAAAGCAGAGAGATCAAAGTGTGCCGTCAGCAAGCGCAACCATTCCTGGATTGTGCGCATCTCTCTGTGTGCGCCTCCAGACGTATACTAAGGGCAGGTACTTGTTGGGCTGCCCGCAGGGACAGGGGCGCCTTGGATACATACTGCATGATACATATATGCCCTCTCACCTGGCGTGCACTTCAACAGTAGTAGGCGCAGGCCATTCTTCATTGAGCCACTCGCGCATCTGTACCTCCAGCCCTGCATGCTCACCACCAGGCAGGGACACACACATGCATAAGGATGGGAAAATAGGGTTTGGCAAAACCTCGTCAAGGCTCTTTAGAGCCTATTTGAGCATCTATAGAGCCTCTTTGGCATTTTGATCAGACCCTATTTACCCATCCCTACACATGCGGCATGTCTGGACCAGGGAAAACAGCAGGCCCTCATGCACTTTCACAAACGCCTCTGGTGAGGAACTCACCCTGCACAAGCAACCTGCTGAAACACCACAGCTTTCCCCCAAAAGAGGAAAAAGATGTAATAAGCAAAGAGTACGAGCACACACTTGGGAGTCAGCAGGCGGTCCTCTAGGTTTTTGGATCATCAGCTTGAATTGATGTGACATGAGTGTGTGCACGCCCTTGCAAAGCTTTTGCATTGATTGAATCTTAAAATTGGCACAACATGAGCTTGTGCGTGCCCAAATTTGCCTTTGCATTGATCGGGAGCATCGCTAATGGACAGATGTGCACAAGCAGGCACTTGCTCAAGTGTTGACACAACGACCACCACCACCACCGGGCCTCTGCCTTACAATCTTTTTCTGCCTTGAGATCAAGGACAGGTGGCAGAGAGTAGACTGGGGCGCCGTCTCCTGTCTCACTGGAGTGCATCATCACGCCCTGGTAGCCACATCAGGACACGATGTGCGTAGTAGATCTCAACAGACACACAATCCATGGCAGCCAGTTACAGAAAATCCCGGTGAAGATATTCCTCAAAGGAGCAGATTCACCTGTCTAGACAGGCCTGACTTTGTGTTACGTTGCCATTTGTTACTACTTGCAGAGATGACACCTCTGCCACTGGTGGAAGGCTCCATGCTGACATCCTGCCTTCTCAGGAAAACAATGATAGGTCTTGAAACTAGGGGCGTGCTCCTGTGTTGGGAGGTCCGGGTCACCGAGGCATGCTTGCAAACATTTTGGAAAAGCTGCATAGTGCTGAAAATCGACAAATTAAAATTAAATTGTTTAATCAATCACAAATAAAAATAAGATGAAGAGTGGCCAATCCAACACAGAAAGGGCATGAAACCCGTTGTCATTCGCTTGAGGGAACATGCCAGACAAGGCTCGGGCACAGGAGCCTACATACATCAACATGATTGCTGGAGGCATCTCAGGGGCTGCCTCGAAGACTGCTACGGCCCCTCTTGCTCGCCTTACAATCTTGTACCAGGTTTGTGCTGGTTTAAAACACAGGTGTTATCAGATCACGAGCACTTTCATGCACACTGCCGGCGACATAGGCTGCCGATCTAGGGTTCAACACTGGCCTGCACTCACATCATTTGAGCCTTTGCTGCCCTTTCTTTTCCCCTTCAGATCCAGTCCTTCAACAAGACTACGCCCACCACCCACCCTCTAATGCTCCCTGTTCGCACACCTTCGAGTCCCCCTTCCCTTCCACGTGACCACCAGCCACGTGTCTCGGGCTTGCATCTCACATGCTCATCCCACCCGCGTGCCACCCCACATCCATACCTCTGCCGGCCCGCCCCTCCCCCCCACCCACCCAGCCTCACACAAGCGCTGCGAGGCCTTGTTGCATCAGAGGTAAAAACATAGGCCTGTTCATATTTTTGCATGCTTGTGCATACTGTGCTTGTGAGCGCTGCAGGTTAACAAATAAATGCAGCTTAACTGTGTGTGTGTACATGCGTGCGAGCGTGCGTATGTGCATGTGCAGGCAGGTAGGCAGGCTAACAAGTCTCCTCGCAGCAGCTGCCTGCATCCACCATTCCTGCAATAACGGTGCTTGCCATTCACGTGCAGGGGCTGGCTGCCCTGTGGCGTGGTAATCTGGCCACCATCATTCACCGCCTCCCCTATTCTGCCACAAACTTTGCCGTGTTTGAGGCCGCAAACAAGGTGAGGCTGCGTGCAGTTCTGCTAAATTGTGAGCCAATGGTCGCTCATCTGTCCAGGGGTCGCCTGCGCCACTTCGCTCACATGGTAGGGCACAAAGCCATGCAATGGTAGACCCTCTTTAACCTTTCACACACCTTGGCTGCCAGTCAAGCAGAGTCTTGGACATGCTTGACGTGTCCATGCCCCCAAAACACGTGCTTGCACACCCCACCTCTCTGCCACCTTCGTTTGCGCCCCTACAATTCAACGCCCAGCTCCTTTCTCTCACACATGCAGGGCCTGGTGCCCCACATGCGCAGCGACATCGGGCGGCGTCTGGCTGCAGGGGCAACCTCAGGCCTGGTGGCATGCACTGTGGTGGGTGCAAGCCCCTGCTACTGCGGTGTGGCATGTGAGCTTTGCCAGGCAACACCTTTTGCTCACAGCACACCATTGGGACCCCATCCACCAAAAGCTCAGCATGCGTGTGCATGCGTGTGCATGCGTGTGCATGCGTGTGCATGCGTGTGCATGCGTGTGCATGCGTGTGCATGCATGTGGGGTTAATCAGGCACACTGGGTCCATGTAGTTGCCTGTCTGCCTGCGTGCATGCCTTCATGGCCATTTCTGTGTGCGCTCCTTGCTGGCGCTATGAGGCCCTTTCGTGCGTGCGCTCCTGCGCACAGTAGTGCTTGCGGGGCTGGCCACCCCAGCTAGTGTACGCCCACAAGCGGCCACATGCATGTGTGTGCAGGCCTACCTGCCCATCGCACCATGTGTGTACTGATCAAGCAAGCACGCATGTGATGCACGCGTGTGTGCAGGCCTACCCTTTGGACCTCGTGCGCACGCGATTGTCGGCCCAGAGGGGCAATGGCACGCTGCACCCCACTCCTTTCACTCCTTCCCCGATGGCATACAACCTGCCGGTGCGGCAAGGTGGAGGCTCTGGCGGCGGCGGCAGCACCAGCAGCACCAGCAGCACCAGCACCAGCACCAGCACCAGCAGCAGTGGCAGAGCTCTTGGGACGAGCAGCAGTGCAACACGCAGCGCTGTTTGCAGCGACAATGGTGGCTGCAGCAGCAGTAGCACTAGAGGTGGCGCGGCGCGGGAGCTTGCATGCTGCAGCAGTAGAGGGAGCAGCGGAGCCGGGCACGAGGCTAGCAACGGTGGTGCCATGGTTGGCAAGAAAGGGGGGCGCGCACAGCCAAGTCACTGGGCTGATGAGCACGGGAGAGTGTTGCAGCGCCAGTCATGCAGCCCCCAGCATGGGACCAGCCATGGGACCTGCCAGCCGCCCCGGATCCAACCAGTTAAGGCGCCAGCCAGATGCACAGCCAGCCAGCCGCCATTCTGTACGCTGTATCCACCAGCCGGCCCAGCCCCACATTCACAGCCCATGCCAGGAGGCGGCAGCGGCGGCGGCATGGGCCGCCCCTCCGCCCCTGCCCAGCTGCCGCAGTCGCCGCTGCTGCTCCGTCCCACCCACCTCGCCTCGCGCTCACATCCGCGTGCTAGCGCGCCCTACCCTCTGCATCACAGCCCCCCTGGCCCCATCCAGGCGCCCCAGCCCACGCTCCAACCACATGCAAGCCCCCCTAGGCGTATGCATGCACCTAGCAACCTGCTTGCTACCCCCAGCGCCACCCCCTCGCCACCCAGCCCTGCACACCATCATTCTGGGCTCAACAGCCGCCCCCTCTTTGCACTAATCCATCCAGCCACGCCCTTCCGCCCCCCACTCCTGTCCCCGCCAAAGGTGCCCTGGGTCCCAAACAGTCCCTGCCCTCAGCCCATTCCCCCCCTGCAGCACCCGCAGCCAAACCCCACACACACCTGCCCGCCTCCACACTCATCGCCCCCGCTCCCCCCCCGGCCTGCTCAGCACCGCCCTGCCGCTATGGCAGCAGCCCCCTACACTGCACCACGGGTGAACGTGCCTGCCACGCCCCCACCAAGACCCAGCTTGGCCTGCGGCAGCAGCGTGCGCGCGCCTGCCGCGCTCCCACCGAGCCTCGCCCGCAGCTGCATGCGCCCACCCACGGTCCCGCAGCCCTGTGCGGCGTCAGCCTGGGGGCTCACAGGGGCCGCAGCATGCCCCGGCAAGCCTTCGCCATCATCAGCGCTACTGCGCCCTCCCCGGCTGACCTGGCACACGGGGTTAACTCACAGGTGCACAGCCGCCGCAGCCGCCACAGCGACACTGAGGCGGCCCATTGCAGCAGCGGCGGCCGCCCCTTTCACCGCCGCGTTCTGCACCACGTCTCTGCACCCCCCCTCTCCCGCTGCCCCACACTATCGCGGCATCGTGCACGCTCTGTCCCACATCGTGCAGCACGAAGGGGTGCTGGGGCTGTACAGAGGCCTGGGTGCCACACTGCTCCAGGTATGTGTGTGTGTGCATGTGTGTGTACGTGAGTAGGTGCATGCGTGTGCGTGTCTTCATGTGCCTGTGCATGTATGTGCAAGCGAGGGCAGCAGTGTGAGTGCTGAGCCTCACAATTTAAAAGTCAGAGGTCATGATAGATCTGCCCATGCCTAGACAGCGCATGCATCCAGAGGGCATCAAAGCGGCGCGCTCAGGGCTTTGCATTTATGATTGACGGTCACGCACAGTCAAAAGGCTTTGAGGGGCGCACTGATCACCGCTGGGCCTCTGCTGGGCCCCCTCTTGCAACCCCTCTGTCTCAGCTGCCTTTTGTTGGTTGCACCGTGCTGCTCTTGGTGTCGGCAAGCCAAGGCCTTGCGTGCAGAGCCCCAGTGCACCTGCCATTGCCACGCAAATTGGCTTGGCCACCCCATCCCAGAGTGACCTCGCCACCTCCAACCCAGTTGGCAGCATTCATCCGACACTGAATGAGCACCCCAGCAATCATATGCCGCTCTGGCCAAGACCTTGCCTGGTCACTCTACCTCATCGTTGATGCTCTGCCACCCCCGCGCGAGGGTAACGCCTTGTCGCTCGTGTGGGATCTGCGCGCAGCCTGTTGCTCGTGCGTGATCTGCGCCTGCTGCTTGTGTGTGATCTGCGCCTGCTGCTTGTGCATGTGCACCTGTTGCTCGTGCGTGATCTGCGCCTGCTGCTCGTGCATGCGCGTCTCTTGCTCTTGCGTGATCTGCGCCTGCTGCTTGTGCGAGCGCATCTGTTGCTCGTGCGTGATCTGTGGCTGCTGCTCTTGTATGATCTGCGCCTGCTGCTCGTGCGTGCGCGTCTGTTGCTCTTGCATGATCTGCGCCTGCTGCTTGTGCGTGCGCGTCTGTTGCTCGTGCGTGATCTGCAGCTGCTGGTCTTGCGTGATGTGTGTGCACCCCTACTCTCAGTATTCATGTTGGTGCAGTGCAGGCCACGCCCAGCTTGGTCCTGAACTCTGCGCTGCGTCAATGCGCTATGTCAATGCGCAGTAAGTCAATGCGCTATGTCAGTGCGCTTTGTCAATGCGCACTTAGTCAAGACGCACAAGGTCGATGCAATGCAGGCCACGCCCAGCTAGGCCCTGAACTCTGCCCTGTGTCAATACGCTGTGTCAATGCGCTATGTCAATGCGCATTAAGTCAATGCACGATGTCGATGCACGATGTCGATGCAATGCAGGCCACGCCCAGCTTGGCTCTGAACTTTGCGCTCTACGACTCGTTCAAGGAGGCATGGCTTAGGCACATATCACCCTTGCACCTGGATCTCGACAGTGGCATCAGCCACCTGTTTGGCGTGGACGGGCAACGAGGGGCAGCAGGGGATGCGAGAGGGAGCAGCTGCAGCAGCGGGGGCGGAGGCCGGAGCACAAGCAGCGCTGGGAGCAGTCAGTCAAGGAGTCCAACAGCCTTGCCTGCAGCTCGGCACATGACCGCAAGCAGCAGCTTGGCTTGCGGGGCTGCTGCTGGATTCTGCTCCTCTACGCTCACTTATCCCTTGGACTTGATCCGCCGGCGCGTGCAGGTGCGCCAGCATACCCGCATGGTGCAGCAAAGCCTGGGCAGCTTCCAGATCACAAAAGCACATAGCCTGCAATCTTGTGCTCACGCGTCCCCCTACAGAAAAACACATCACAATTGCACACAGCTGTAGGCCTTGCGCTTGTGCACTGGCAAGCCCTTGCAACTTAGGGCTTCATATTTTTTCCCCTTGCCCTTGATCAAAGCCTAGGCTTATGAGCCCCAGGTCCACCACGCTGCTGCTGACCCTAGCAGTGAATCCGAGGGCGTTTTAAGTATGTGCACTGCTGCTGCTGCTGCTGCTGCTACTGGCCGTAGCTGTGAATTTGTGGGCACCTAAGCGTGTGCGGCTGCAGACATTGGGCCAGTGGGCTGCTGCAGGTGTGCGCTGCATGCAGCATGCGCATCCACTTTGATCCTGATGAGGCTCTCTTGAGCAGAGGTTGTACATTGTGCTTGACACAGCGCCATACAGTCCTATCTGAGCCGTTGAGCCATGCGGCAGCCAAATTGTATGTTGACTTTGACACAGCATCATACAGTCCTCTAAGAGCCGTTGAACCGTTTGACACAGCACCACACAGTACTCATAGAGCTGTTGATCCATGACGCGACCTGGCTGTGTGCACACTGGCCCGCAGGTCATGGACCTCCAGTCTGGAGGCTCAAAACGAAATGCAATATCCGAATACATTTCTGTGTGGCGGCAGGTAAGGTCTGGGAATGGACCGGCCCCCCTCCGTTGTTTAACAAAGCATGCAATGTGTGAACGCGGCTGCAGCATGATGCGCGTGTGCATCAGTACGCTCGCGGATGGTTGAGTGGAGGTTGAGAATGCTCAATTATGTGGTGCGCCTGGTCAATACAGTGCAACTTTTGTGCGTTCGCCATCAGCTCGCGTGGACTCCTACCTGCCTAGTTCTTGATGTCCTGATTGTACCTGATCATGACCACGCGTGGGCGTATTTCTCATTGGTTGAGGGTGTACGTCATAAGGAGATGACTCAAGATGGTTACCTTGTGCGTCTGGGCTTGCCTTGCATCGTACAGGTATACCTCGCAAATGGCGCCCGAGGCTTCTACGCGGGCATTGCAACTGAGTATGCCAAGGTGCGGGCTGGGATGCTCTTTGATCAAAGTGGGTCTTGAGAAGTTTTTAGGAACCTCTTAAAGCGGGGTACCAGATCCCTTCACGATCCTCGCGAGGGAGGGTCGAGGCTTATTAGAATGACTCAAAAGCCTGTACAAAGAAAAGGCAATCTTGCGTCTGTGCACATCAAAAGGCAGCATTTGCAAATTTGTGTCTGGCTGTATTTTGAACGTAAGATGTTGTGTTGTTTTTGGACGGTAACATTTTGTGTACGCAAGCACGTGGATGTGGGCATATGCACAACCTCAAAAAGTGCAAGCTGCATGAGTGAGCATGGTGGTGCGGCACTTATTCTGCAGCTATCACCTTGCTTTGTGCATGGCTTGATAAACGCAAGCAGCTGCCTGGCTTTCGCTTTAGGGACTTGAGCCAATATGGTCCTTGTGGGTGTTGTCCTTTGTTTGACCTAAATAGGAAGAAGTGACATAAGAATGTCTATGCAACCTAAGTGACTTGCAGCTTGCATCAAGGGAAGCTCATAGCTTGGTATATCATACATATATGTGTGTATACTATCACAAGGGAAGGGTGCATCATGCTGCATCATTGATTCATGCTGGATGGCCTTGTGCTTAGTCCTTTCAGTGGCCCCTGCGTGTTTGTCCCATGATTCAGAATGATCCAGATTATATCCAACTAGTCGCTCATCCCGTGCCACACACTCACCCTCTGTGCCACAAAGACAACTTTGCCACACACTCACCCTGTGCCACGTACACAACTGTGCCACACACTCACCCTGTGCCACATACTCACCCTGTGCCACATACTCACCCTGTGCCACGTACACAGCTGTGCCACATACTCACCCTGTGCCACGCATACAGCTGTGCCACATACTCACCCTGTGCCACGTACACAGCTGTGCCACATACTCACCCTGTGCCACGTACACAGCTGTGCCACACACTCACCCTGTGCCACGCATACAACTGTGCCACATACTCACCCTGTGCCACGCATACAACTGTACCTATACTCGCCCTGCGCCAAGTTCCCACATTGTGCCATTATGAATGCAGGTCTTGCCGGGTATGGCCATCGCATTCACCATCTATGAAGGCTCAAAAGAGCTGTTGAAAAATGCTGCCTCCGGCTGAGTAACATTTCCATCGATGTGCAGCACCTCCGTCTTTACACGGAAGCAGTTCCTGTCCTTTGCTCTGCATATTGTGTTACAAGGCGGCTGCAGCATGATGTTACAAGGCGGCTGCAGCATGATGTTACAAGGCGGCTGCAGCATGTTGTGTTACAAGGCGGCTGCAGCATGATGCGCGCATGCTTCTGCAAGCCCATGTGCCTGTATGTATGCGTGCGTACCTGAAATAAGTAAAATGGATGCTGGAAGGATACCACTCTGGTTGTTGATGGATTTTGCCAATTATTAGTTGAGGAAGCCATGATAAAATATTGCCTGGGACGGGTGCTGCCTGATTTATAACTTTACAACTTGTGAGTGTCGGAAATGTGGCTCTGCTCCCTCATGGGGTTATGATGACCTTAGCTCTTGGAATTTTTTCTTGCTTAGCAAAGTTTGGCTTGGCAAAGTCTGCCGCAGCTGGCAATGAAATTGAATTGAAGTACCCTGTCCGCGCGTTTCCTCACCCGTTCCATGCATTCATGTACAGTGGTGATGACAAGTTTGTTTAGGCTGTGTGCAAATCACTACAGGCCAACCCACGGCGCAGTGCATGCATGCCCAGAACATAAACCACTTAAAGAGAAGAAGAATACATGGACAGAAAGGAATTTCCTTAGAAATACATTAACAGAAAGGGAGTTCAAGTCTCCCTGTACAAAGAAGGAAAAGGGGCCACCTACAACAAAGGCCTTCAAGTTGGTGATGCGGTCTCCATACACTTTTCCTAGTTACATCATACTATGCTATGATGATCATAGCATGATATTATCATGCTATCATGATCATACTATGATGCTACTTAATCTGCTCCATGAGATCATCCATTGCGGGGCTCAATTAAGACTCCGTATACACACTCTTTGCTGTGAGACTGCTACTTCCAAGTTGGCATCACTGGTCTTTCATAAGTTGCAGACGATGTGAGACAGATGATACTTCGCTGGTTGAACAACGTTGCCATTTTCCATTGCACATACACACACACACAGGCGGTTGCAATGCAGGAGGTATGCCCGTCTGTCCTTTCGAACAAGATCCCCTGATGTGTCTGTTTTTTTAATCAAGATAGCAACCAACTTCCATTTTTGCTTTCGTAATTTACTTGCATCAAATGTGCAGGCTAGCAGTCGCACTTCATGACTAAAGGCCTTATCCTTCTTATCCTACGACAGGCTGCCCCAGGTGTCCATGACGAGCAGCATGGGTTGCCTTTCCAAGTTTACAAGCCTATTCAGTCTTTGATCTCCTTCCTTAGCAACTTCAAGTTAGAGTGTTGAAACCTGCAAACTTGTAAACAAGTTAGCGTGTTGAACACATGAACAGCCACAAACCAACTCAATTTATTAAATCAACCTAGGTTGACCAGACTGGTTGTTAATCTCAACCTTGCCTGTTTCATATCACCAGGGGGACCCTGCGGCTATGGTTCTCATTTCTGCATTGCATTGTGCCCCACTCATCAACTTTGGAATTACGCGACGGCAACAGCCTAAGGCGCTTAATGCGTGTCATAAGCATGCGGGATGCCCAGGGCTGATGCCTTAAACAAATGCACACCATAGTCATTGATGGTGTACGGCAGTAGGCACCATGCAATGGTACCAACTATCAAACACCATCAATAAGAAGGGTTCATATTGAGCAACTGCCGAAGTTAAATTGGTTGAAAGACCACTGGCAGGCTGCCCTCAACTCTCGAGCCTAGCCCGCTTTGCAAGAGCCGCCGCGGCAACTTAGCACCTGCAGTTCCATCCTCGATTAAGATGCCCAGACTACTAGTTGGGTACGCAATGCTTCAAAGACGATGCTTGTTACAAACCTATCAAGGATAATGAGAAGAAAACATGCTGAACAAGTCATGCCATGATCTTTGTACGCCCTGCCTTAAACATATGTCTTCTTTTAAGGCGTAGCACAGCAATTCAATCTACCTACAAGGTACACTGGCATGTGGTTGTAAAATGTTATAATTACACAAAAAGAGGCTAGCCTGGGTCCGGGCCACCTGGCCACCTCACAGCTCCAGTCATTATTTCACCCCACACTTATAATGAAATGGATCATCTAGCTAAGTCATACCATTGACGGTTGGTGTTCACAGGAAAGCCGCCAACCACGGAGGTTGCTTCATGTCACATGATCACTGGAACTTGTCAAGCAAAGCATGCCTTTGTGGCAGCTGTACAGTCAAGTGCCTTCTTACGTATTTGATAGAGCCACATTGCGATGAATGCGAGTGCGCAATGTACTTCTCACGCACATGTGAAGAGTGCTTGCATCGGCCCACAGGCGAGCGCAACAGTACACAGCCCTGTGGCCGGGCTCTGGCGGGAAAGGTCACAGCCGGGGGGCCAAAAGAGGCATCACTCTTGGGTGCGGAGTACCGTGCTACATTTGGCTGGCCAGGCGAACGACGATGCGCGCTGCGCCTGCTGGCATGGGCATGGGCATGGGAAAGGCCCAGCCACTGCAAGCGGGCCAGGCTGCCAGGCTACGCATGCCTGCCACCCTCAACGTGGGGCCGCGGCTTACTCTGCCTTTGGGGCGGTCGGGTTCAGTTGCTGCCAGCCAGTGATCCACGCCACCATGCCATCCGCGAGCTTGTCGAAGTAGGGGTCGATGTGGCCCAGGCCCTTGCGCACCTGTGCACAGCATGCATGTGGGGAGGGTCAGGCAGACACAGGCCGGGGGGTCATGTTTAATGCACGCCAGCACACCTAGCATGTGTGTATGCCTGTGTGTGTCTGTGTGTGTCTGCGCATGTCCGTACGTGTTCATAGGGGACTTCAGTGATGAGGATTGGAATAGAGACCTGCATTGAATGATTCTCTATTGTAATTTATGCAAACGCAGCGAAACAGAACAAAAGAGCGTCCCTGAGTGAGGCTGTGGCTGCCACCCCCCCCCTGTATTCTTAAATCTAATCGTACTTTGAAAGGCAATACGTCCACAGCGCAAATTTAACACGTTTTGTCCACAGCTAAAAATCCGATTAAACTTCCTGTTTTCCATCCTTGCATACATGCAAGTCCCTAACACACTGCTACAATGAAGTACACAATGACTTTGAAGCAAGCTGCATTTGAGGATCAACCTTGCCAAACAGACAGGTGCCTGCCCTGGTACACCCTGTTCTAAGCACACTGCAAAGCTGTGTCTGCCAGCCCTAAGCAGCAAGCAGCAAAGGAGCGCGGGTGCCGATGAACGCTTGGGGCCAATTGTCCGCTTCATGTCCTGTGCACGTCCCCTGCTCGTCCCCTTCATGTCTGCTGCATGTTCTGCGCATGTGGCTGTCCCCTACATGTCCCCTTCATGTCTGCTGCATGTTCTGCGCATGTGGCTGTCCCCTGATCGTCCCCTTCATGTCTGCTGCATGTTCTGCGCATGTGGCTGTCCCCTACATGTCCCCTTCATGTCTGCTGCATGTCTGCTACATGTCCTGTGCCTGTCCCCTTCATGTCCACAACATGTCTGCTTCATGGCCTCTGCCTCTCCCCTGCATGTCCACAACATGTCCTGCGCATACGGCTGTCGCAGGCTCACCTTGTCTGCCAGCTCAAGGTAGCAGTCGATGGCAGTCGTGGACTCCTTGCTGAGCTGCACTGACTGGAAGAAGGGGATCATCTCCTCCTGTGCGCGAGCGCACAGCAGGAGTGCACAGCGTGAGCAGCTAAACAGCAAGACGGCGCAGCACGCAACAAGAATCCAGACACAGGGAGCGCGTTAGGCAGTCCGCCTTGATGGGGCTGGGGCTGGGGCTGGGGCTGGCGTTAGGACGTGCGCGCAGGCACTAGGTGTGTGTTGGCTGTTCTACAACCTGGGCCCACCCTTGTGCCTTTCAATCCCCAGACTCATCCTGCAAGCCTCAGGAGGTGAGGCTACCTGGGGTCTGGTGCATTGTGCGGCTTGGTGCACCCCTTTAGCCCCTGGGGTCTGGTGCATTGTGCGGCCCTTTTTTTGGTGCATTGTGCACCCCTTTAGCCCCTGGGGTCTGGTGCATTGTGCGGCTTGGTGCACCCCTTTAGCCCCCCTCCCCTGCCAGGGAACGCCCTGGACGGAGGGCCAGGGAGGCCAGCACACTAGCGCCCCCGTGCGTGTGCCACACGCCACAGCGTGTGTGCGATATGCCAGCGCGCGTGTGTGTATGTGTGCTTTTCTGCACCACATGTCAGGGTGTGTGTGCGTTTGTGTGCACGTGTGCATGTGTGCCACATGTCAGAGTGCGTGTGCATGTGCATGCCACATGTCAAAGTGTGTGCTTGCCGTATGTCAGGGTGCGTGCGCGTGTGCCCGTGCCGTACATCAGAGTGCGTGTGCCGTTTGTCAGAGTGCGTGTACGTGCGCCGCACCCTCGCACCTGCCAGAAGATGCCCTTGTACTCTTTGCGCAGGTTGGCAAAAGGGTTGGAAGCCTTGGAGTGCCACACGTAGGGCAGGCCTGTCTTGCAGCCCAGCCCTAAGTGGTCGCAAATGACCTGCACAAACAGTTGTTGGAGTGGACGAAGCCGATGCTTCACCAAATTAATGGCGCGGGCGAGCTCATCTTTGGGCCAACTGAAGGAGAAGCTGAAGGTCCAAACTTAAATCAACACTGTCAAAAGCAGACGAGATAAAAGGGGGAGTTTCCAGGCGTGCGTGGACGGGGCTGAAAGTCAAGCCAGGAGGGTTGCAGGGGTAGGGAAGGCGCGTTCGGCCAACGTGCAGCAGGCTGTACATGCTGAGGGATGAGACAGCAGCTTGCAGGGAGGGAGGGTCTCTCTGCCTGCAGCAAATATGCCGCCCAACAAACTCTGCCATTAATCTCAGACATAATGGATTATTTTTTGGCTGGCAAAGACCAGCAATAAATTAATCAGCCTAACGACCAGCGGCTGGCGGTTACCCCTAACTTGTGAACTTGTCGCCCAGCAAAGCCCACGCTGTAATTGCCAGCATCAGGACATGTGGCGGTTAGGGTCTGAGGCAAGGGAGCGACAAAAAGGAGAAAGGCAAGGGACGGACACACACACACACACACACACACACACACACACACACACACACACACACACA
>LFCJ01002007.1_pt1 | contig 14562 bp, 18 predicted proteins | sample 643141 | NCBI WGS metagenome assembly LFCJ01 (sample SAMN03766243, study PRJNA286221) | soda lake metagenome | biome: soda lake; feature: Kulunda steppe; material: water; isolation source: sample B1-Br-g2 brine of Lake Bitter-1 | place: Russia: Kulunda steppe | collected 2010-07 | reverse complement strand
GAGCAAATGCATGAATATGCAGTGATCAGACCTCACCAGCTGCCCGCGCCAGCTTGCCAGCATCAGCAAGATCTTGCCGGCAGCCCGCACAAACTCACCAGCAGTGGGTTGTCCCACTCGGAGCGGCAGCCGTCTTCCATCCCGTCATAGCCACTTGTGTAGGCATCCAGCTCCATGTCCTCGGGGGTCCTGTCCTCAGAGCCACCCCCTGGGCAGAGCACAGGCACACGCGCACGCACACCCCACATGAGCTGCGTAGCGCGCGGTGCGCTGGCAAGGACGGGCAAGAGCCAGAGTGGCATCCCTTGGGAGGGGGGAGTATTGATGGCAGGTATGGACCACTTTGCAGCCACCTACACACCCTAGCACTGCAAGAAGCGCAGTTACATGCACGCAGGCAAGCATCGTGCGACTTGCTGCCGCCCACCTGTGCTGTGTGCCCTGGCCAGCATATCCAGCTCGGAGGGCTCCTGCATGGGATTCCCGCTTGCCATAGACAGGAGGCCTGCATCTGTGGGCGCGGCGCTCCTGCGGCAGTGCCACGAGCAGAAAAAGTGCGCGTCTGTCATGGGCACAGCATCAGTTGTGCGCGCGTGTCTGTGTTCAAAAGGCATGGCATGCGCGCACGTGGGTCCGGGGCCCTGCGGCCTTGCCAAGAGGCAAGGCTTGCATCCCACATCAGATGTACCGGTGGCATCCTCACTCGCATGCATCTACCAGGAGGCGCACGTCCGTGGATACAGCACCTTGGAGGCACCTTCAAGGCGCTGGTGTCATCAAGGGCGCTTGCATGACTGCACACAGGCGCTGGCAAGCTGTGCATGTGGGTGTAAGCATGTGGACACAGAGGCATGCATTCACACATGCATCCTCTTCTGGGAAGAGCCTTCCCTCCTTTCCCCCTTCTACACCACACCTTGACACAAGCACACACGCACGCACGCACGCACACACCTGGTGCTCATGGCGTCCTCCTCTGGCGCCGGCGCCCCTGCGTACGACCTGCGCAGCTCCGTGAAGAACACCCCCGACCCCCCGATGCAGCTGCTGGCTGCAGAAGTCCGCACCGTGTCCCCCTCCTCCTGCTGGTGCTTCTGTTGGGTGGCGTGCCGCGCGTCCTGCTCCACTTGCACGCCGCCCTGCTGCTCTCTGCACTGGGAGGGCTGGTGAAGGCTGTGGCGGTGCTGCGGCCCCCCTGCTGCAAAGCTGGAGTCTAAAGAGGGCTGAAGCTGCGGCAGGTTGAGGTCAGGCTTCCCACCCTCATGCCCACACCCGGGCTGTAGCTGCTGCTGCTGCCACACAGGATGGCTGTGCTGGTGCCCATTCTCAGCCCCCTTTGCCTGCCCCCCAGCTGCATCTTGACCCCTGCAGCACTGCTGCTGCTGCTCAGCCAGGACATCGCTGTAGTCGGGCGCCTGGAAGGGCGCATCATTGTCTGCCAGCGCCCCTTGGCTTGCGCCCTGCACGTTGCGCAAGCGCAAGGGCCTGAGCATGGGGGCCTAGGCTTGAGGGCCCCAAAGCAGAAAGGCCAGGGCTAGAGAGCCTGAGTGCCAGGACCTGAGCGAGAGCCCTGGTTGCCAGGATTCCTGGCTTTGCGCGCTGGAGGGCTGAAGGCTAGCCAGTGAACGTCTAAGATGTGCGACGTTTTGGATAGATCCACTGAAAATAACATAGTCGTGACCTTCACTTCAGGCCAAGAGCTTGAAGCTGTGGGCCGACGAAATCGGTTTGGTGGTAGTGATGTTGGCGGCGGTGGTGGTGGCAGCGTTGCTGCAGCAGTGTGAGTCTGCAATGGCAAAAGCAGCTGAGCCCACGCACGCATGCACATACACTCGCATGCATGCAAGCGCACGCTCAGAAGGAGCAGCAGCAGTGGCGGGAACAGCAGGAAAGTGGGAATTCAGATGTAAGCTGAGGGGCTTGGAGGCTGGGCGTGGACAACAGCACAGCCGCCTCGTGCAGCAGTGGAAGCAGCAGCAGCAGCAGCAGCAGCAGCAGCAGCAGCAGCCACGGACCTGGTCGGACCACTTTGGGCTGTCTAGGTACGCGACAAAGCTGCCGTCTTCAGACCTAAAGCAGGTGCCTGCTGTGGAGGGCACTTGCGAGTCTAGCGCCCCCTGTATGAGGCTGCCTGCGTTATGCACGCGAGTAGCAGGCACGGCAGGGAGGGAGTCGTGGGTGAAGGTGTCTGCAGGGAGTGCGGTGAGGTGGCAGAGATGGAAGGGAGCGGGAGGAAAGTGCGCGAAGCATGAAGGCAACGGGCGAGGGCAGGGTATTTACCGGGCTTGCTCGGTGGTCCACAAGGGGCGCATGCATGAGAGGGTGGTTGAGTGTACAGTGCATGAGGCGTGGCCAGGGTGCGGGCAGCAAGAATGTGCAGCTGCACATGCCCTGCAGCCTGAGCACGTAAGGCTATGTGCCACTGGGGGCAGAGGGATGGGTGAGGCGCACACACAACGCCGTGCCTGCAAACGCCAGGGCGCTTGAGGGCGTGGGTTTGAGGGAGGGGTTTCCAGCAGATGTACAACCCTACCTGTGTGTGGGTTTGGGGGTGGTGGGGGGGGCTGCGTATGCGCATGTATGCAAGCGTATGTGCGTATGTGTGTATATTTGTGTGCATATTTGTGTAAATGTGTGCATGCGCACTTGTGGCCATCTGCGCATGATGGGTGTAACAGGATGCTCATGCTTGCCTGTGTGCGCCGTGGCGCTGCGCGCGTCAGGTTTATCCAGGCTGTGCTGCTGCTTGAGCCCAGTGGGGGACGTGTCAGGCAGCGGCTTTAGCTCCCCGCTGTCCCTGCCAGACGTCAGCGGTCGCTCTGTTTCAGCCTCTGTGCCGCCTCCCCCACCCCTGCCATGGCCCTGAGCCGCTGCAGCACTCCCTGCCTGTGGGTACGGCCCGCAGCGCTGCCGCTCCTCTGCTCCACCTGTGGCACTCACTGCCTTGCCTGACTCCGCCTCAGGCCTCCTCGCCAGGGGCGCATTCTCTGCCGCGGCACGCGCCGCAGCAGCCGCAGCGGCCGCAGCCGCCACCGCTGCCGCCGCCGCCGCCCGGGCGCCCCCGCCCGCGCCCTCGCCCGCTCCGCTTGCTACGGCGGAGCCAGGGCGGGGCTGAGGGGATAGCACGGTGGACTGCGCCAGCGGCGTGGCGGCAGCTGAGCCTGCCGCTGCAGAGGTGGGGCGGGAGAAGGAGCGGCTGTACAGGGGCGGCGGGCCGGGCGTGGCCAAGGCGCTGGCGGCCAGCGGGTGCCCCGCAGCAGAGGACGGCCGCGACGAAGAGAGGCTGTACAGGGGAGGCCCGCCTACTGCTGCTGCTCCTACTGCTGAGGAGGAGGAGGAGGAGGTGGGGCGCGTAGCGGGGGCCGTGGACGCAAGGTGAATAACTTGGTGGCCATGGTGGAGAGACGCCGCGGCTCGCTTAGAGGACCTGCAGGTGGTGGACCTCACCAGAAACTTTTTAAGGTAAGTGCCGCACGTTCCACCATATGGCTCAAACTGGGCGCCTGACTCATGCTAGCAAGGAGTTTACGTACGCAGGTGTAGTGCCGCCCACCACTGCAGCACACACCACCAGACGTGGCCTCCAAAGGCAGATTCTTTAAAAACCTCCCACTCTCAGGATTTTGGGGAATACAAGCTGCTTACATGCTGCCGGTTAACAAATGACTGCATTTTCCTTGGAGTGGTACAGCCAGCAGCATCAGTGCATGGCTGAACACAGAGGGAAGTGGTGGTTGAACAGGAGGTGATTGGTAGATGCAGCATTAATGCAGCCAATTTATTTCATCAACCTCTTCTTTGTCCTTTTATCGTCTTCATCCTCTTTTACTTATTCATTTACAGTAACTCATGCACGTGAAAGGCGCATGCTTTCTTGACAGGTAGACGTAAAAACATGCATACACACATGTGCACATACATACACAAGCTTATATGCACGCGTACACACACAATTGCACATGTAATCACACATACGCACACACGCGCATGCACATACACACACACACACACACACACACACTCACACACACACCTTGAGGATGACACAGGCCGGCTTGATGCAGGATTCCAGACCTCTGCCTCTGCACAGATGGAAATGTAGGGACTATGCTCATCTATTTTGTCCTGAGAGCCAAGCTGGAGTCAACCAGCATTTCGCGCCCTGGCAAGCTCACCTGCTGGGAATGATGAGCCCCCGACAGCACTGCATGCAGGAGGGCAATTATTTCCAATTATAAGTGATATAACAAGAGAGGCACTCCATTTGTTGGCTCAAAGGCTGCTGAAGTTGTGCAATGCCGGGCAGTCAACATGTGCGCTTGCGCTTGCGCACCTGGGTTCCGGTGTGAGCATTTGCATGGAAGGGAAAGGCAGCTCATTTGAACCTGTAAAAAAGTGCGTTGCCAATGCAGAAGGTTTGAGAAAACGTGGTAAGTAGCTGCTCAAACCTATGTGCATGTATCTGCTTTGCCAAGCTTCACCTCCACCGGTTCCAGGTCTTGACCGCCGAATTGGTGTAACGGGCTTAGACATTGAGGAGGGTTATGCTGGACTCAGCGTTGGATCACCGGCTAGCTTATTTGCTTGAGGTCCAAGAAAGAGGACTGAAATAGGCATAGATGGTGAAGGAGAGATATTGGTTTCCAAATTAACATTTTAATTTTTTACTCTTCAATCAGTCTTGTCACACGCGCCCAGTGTTCGTTTTGCACTGCTACTTATCCATCCTCACTGCCGTTGTAGTGTCCGTACTTGAGTCTGTCTCAGCAGAATAAAGCACTGCATCAGTGCTGCACATGGGATTCCAACTCGCACCCACTCATGAAGCAGGCACAGGTAGCAACCACATCGTCCAGTCAGTTGCGGCTCACTCCGAGTTCTTTGAAGGAATTCACAGCAAAAAGCAACTCCGGATCAGATAACACTGAAGCTAGCCATATAGGCAAGGCAACTAGTTACTTCTTGCCCCCGTCCTCGTCATCTCCTTCCTTCTTCACTCGCTTGTTCTTCTTCCGGAGGAGAACACTGCATGTGAGCACAGACAAAGAAGCAGAATTCCATCATGAGGCACTGCTCTTGAAGTCAGACATGCATGGCTTGGGTGATGCCTCTGATGTCCCTGCTTGTTTGCTGCAAGCTGTCTGCACTCCATGTACTTCAGGTAGCATGAGTCTCAGCTAAATTAAAGTCCAGGTCCATGTAATTCAGCTATCCCCAGGCTTGCAATTATCAGGCATCGTAAATTAACTTGAATAAGTCACAAGCTTTTCCACAGGGAGGACTGAGTGTCAAAAGTCATGGTGCAGACATGAGGTTGCTGCGAATTGTGATTCGGACCAATGCATGTGCGGGCCATGAGTCCTGGCCTGCTTGTGTTAATTTCAGTTCGCCTCCAAGCCACATCTGATATTTCCTGGTCTTAAGGGGCAGGCTTGGCTCTCAATGGAATGCCGTTGTGCGCCCAATACGTCTTTCACCTTGTCACCGACATCAAAATTACCCAGAACAGGAGCTCGTGTCCCTCGTGCTTAAACGTGGGGGATAAAAAGAGGGGAGGCAGGCATTTTCATCCCCCAAATATGGACCAGCTGCCTGGCTTGTGCAGTAGGAAAGAGAGGCTTGTGCAGTAGGAAGGAGATGATATTAATTGTCAGGTTCATATGAAACGCGTGCATCACTTTGCACCAATCAAGTATGCAACCACCTTCAAAGGCAGAAGAAGGGATGCTTCAATCTGGGAATCTATGTATTTAATCCGGAATAACACTACCTAGCACTCCTGCTGCACCTCACCCTCGGTGCTACGAGTTATGGCCCATAACCGGTTCAATCTCAGGGCACTCCAGGCCCTTGCAACCAGCTGGCTGCCTGCTGCGAACATTACAACTTGCTACCAAGTATTATGAATCACGGACTTGTCAATGCTGCTCATGAACCTCCTTTACTGTTTTTTAAAGCAGGCCAACAGTCGAACAACTTGACTGAGGCCTTATTCTTGTAACCTTGTCAATGGGCATGGTCAGAATTGAAGATCTTTTGTCATGGGTTTTGTAGGGAAGAATTTCTTTACTAAATCCTCTCCTTGGGTTTATATAATGCAGTAGGAAGGGGGCTGCCTCAGGGGCTGGACCTGTGGGCACTGCACTCTCTTCAGGGTACTATGTATGCTCTGCAGGAAGCTGGGCTAGGAGCAGCTCACTAAGTATCAGCAGCTCACCCAGTTGTTGCTGCTGCTGCTGCTGCTGCTGCTGCTACTGCTACTGCTGCTCCAGTTCTGGGGCCTTTGGGCCAGCCCAAAATCATCTTAACATTTTTGAGTCCCGCGTGGTGTTAGTACACTGGTGTACTACTGAATGGAGGAATGTGCAGAACACTTTCTGTCTATCTGCAACTTTACCATGTAAGACATCCAATTTTACCACTACCCATTGACAAGGCATGCATTGCATTTTCTCTCAGCAGTGGGTACCTCAAACGAGTAACGATAGCAGAGCGACAGTCTGGCTAAATGAGGGCTGAATGGTGGTTCCATAAGCCAAGCTTTTAAACCATACAGTGTGCTTGATGCCGATCATTCTGCAAGATGTGCAGGCTAGCAGTTGCATGGCAATGCAAAAAGCCAGGCAAAATACTTACTATTCTCGCTCTTCATTGTGGATGCCAGGAACAGTGGGTGGGTTGAAGTACCAGCTTGCCAAATCTGCCCCCTGGAGCTTGCGAGACAGCACTCTACGTCCAGTGCGCTCCTGTGGCTGAACAGGGTTGCCAAACAGCTCAGCTCTTATCTGAAGGACGCTTTTCCCTCCGCCTGAGCTGCAAGCGCTCCCAGCTTTCAGATCTGGGTTATCTGAGCTGCTGCTGCTGCTGCTGCTGCTGCTGGAAGCGCGTGCGCACGTGGGCTGTGACAGCAGTATGCTCGGGAGAGCGCAGAGAGCCATGCTACCCTTGGCTTGGGGATGTGGGCAGAGGTGCTCAGAGAGCAGCAGGCTGAATCGCCGTAGAGACATGGGGATGGCAACAACCTAACTAACGGTCAGAGAGCACCAAGGCGAGCAAATCGCATTGTTGGGTGCATATTAATAGTTCTTATTATTTTTTGTTGATGATGATCACGATTGTGTAAACTGTACCTGGTCATTACTTTGTCTCGCAAAACTACGCCCCACAGCCTTCTTTCTTAGGTGATCATGCTCACCATTACATAACTTGGAATTGAAGGGACTGCCTGCACGATCACCTTCATTATTTCCTGCTGCCTACAGTTCTTATTGTGTCAGTCTTAAGCTTTTGAAGGAATGGAATATGGATACGGTGGTCCAGTAAGTCTGTCCTGCGAGGTCTGGGCATGTCTGTGGGCTGTCCCTGTTGGAGTGCATGCAAGCCTTGACTGCGTGTCATGCCTTATGGTTTTCTAAGTTTGATTCTGCTCCTTTCAAGGCAGCAATTGTATCATCCCACACGCAGGCCACACAGGCAAACAGGCACTCAAAAGCATTGCACATTTGTGTGCGTCTACTCGTGCAGGTGGTGCAACAGCCGCCAATGCAGCACAGTGCATACGCAGCAGACCCATATGCCGCCTACAGCTTTCCCCCTGCATCACAATACCCATCTCAGTACGACATGCCTCTCCCCTACCAGCAGCCAGCCCAATACAGCATGCCTCAAGTGCAGCACGACGCAGTCCAGTACGGCATGCCTCCAGCACAGCAAGGCGGATCACAGTTCAGTTCACCGCAGGCGCCTCACGAAGCAAGCCCGAACAGCATGCCGCCTGCTCAGCGAGGTGTAGCACCATCATCCAGCGAGTTCCCTGCAGCGCAGCAGCAGCAGCAACCAGCCGCCCTCGGCGCATTATCACATTTGAGCTATGACGCACCATCGCACCAGCTGCCCCAAGGCCAGCCCTCCCAACTAGGTGGCAGCTCGGATGAAGCCTCAATGACTCCCCAGCAGCCTGCAGGTCCTGCGCCGGCCAGCCAACCTCCCCCTCCCAGCTCTCACGGCCGCCTGCCCGTGCACCGCACCGCCACCCCACTGCTTCCCTCGCACCACCAGCAGCAGTACCAGCACCTACCCATGCCTGCCAGTGCGCCTGCAGCCAGCCCACTCAGCGCTGCGCCTTTGCTTCAGCCTGCATACCCCTTCCCGCAGCCGGGGACGGACCTGTTCCAGCCGCCTGCGCATCCCTTCCAGTACGCCATGGGTCAACCTGGTGTACCTTTTGCTGGGGCAGGCGTGCCTGCCGGCCAGTACAGGTAATGGGTGTGCGCACGTGCATGCAACCCCTGATCCCAACATCGTACTGATGCCTGTGCAAGGACTGCATTGTTTTGGAAAGTTGGTCAGATGCAGTTGGTTGGGACTGTCAGCGGTTTGTCTGGCGCCTCGTCACCTCTTTCGCTGCCACTGGACTTCTTCTTTGGCAGGCATGGCTATCGATCAGTCCTGAATAACAGGGACACGTGCGATGCATGGTCAGCTGTCGCCCTCTGTCCATGGTGCCCCTTGGTGACGATTGAACTCAATTTTTTGTAGGCAGGCATAGCTCCTGGCTGGCATGCCTGCATGCGCATACCCGTGCACGGCAGCTGCCCAGCTGTTGAGTTCTCAAACCAAGCCATCATCATCTTGCGCTGCTCCAACATCTAGGTCACATCCCTGCCTGCATGCGCGCAGGCGGTCAGACCCTGACTTCCCCCGCGGCATCGGCCGTGGGCTGTACGGCAACAATGCCAAGAGCAAGAACTTTTTTGGATCCGGCGCGCAGCCAATTAGCCAGGCGCCAGATCCCCCGCCCATCCCCATCAAAGCTGGTGAGGGGACGCAAGCTGTACCTGCACGTGTATGCACCCCTCCCCTGGCGCAGTGTCATCCTGCTACAAAGCCTGCGCATTCTAGGCCTTGACTGGCCTCGACCCCAAAGCAGGCTCTGGTGTTGAAATGTACAGCCTGTGAGGTGTTTGCACGCAGGGCCTGCCACGTGTGGCACCTTGTGCCTAGCCTTGGCCCCAAGGCAGGCTCGAGTGCTGTGAAGTGTTTGCACATAGAGGGCTTCCGCGTATGGCACTTTGTGCTAGGTGAACCTCAGGGCAGCAGGCGCCAGGTGGCACAAGTTAGGGTGGGATGAAGAGGGTTGAGCACGAGGCAGAAAAGGGGCTTTGAGGAGGGCCAACGATGGAGCCCGAGGGGCTCTGTGGACCCCCGTCAGCAAGTGCTCGACCCTTTCTGCCCAACCCTACAAACAAGACAAGCCACGAGCGCCTCAGTGTCCCTGCTCATGCTAGGTGTGATTTGCACAGGCAGCGCCTCTGCACAGGATCTCAGCACCTGTTATTGTCTGTGCCATGAATATCACATGATAGCTCACATTCCCGTGCACCTCCTGGTGCATGTGCCAGGAGTGCGCGGGCCCGAGGGGCTGGCGGCCAAGCAGCACAATGCCGACTCCCTGGAGCACTTCATGGGAGGCGTGGGCGGCGGCAGAGACGAGGTGCGTGGGCGAGTGGGCGGCTCGCCTCCTGCCTGAAATATGCCGGGCTTGGAGGCCTCTGGAAGGCATCAGCCGGAAGGACGCCTGTGCAGCTCATGAGCTGGCATGCACAGCTCTTGGCATGGATACGGCACATGCCCTGGACATGTCTGTGCGCGGTCTCCGCCCTGGTCACAAGGCTGGAGAGGCTTTCTTGAAGGGCACCCATGCATCCTGTGCAGCATGCATGAGCTTCTTGAAGGGCACCCATGCATCCTGCGCAGCATGCATGAGCTGCTTGAAGGGCACCCATGCATCCTGTGCAGCATGCATGAGCTGCTTGAAGGGCACCCATGCATCCTGTGCAGCATGCTAGAGCTTCTTGAAGGGCACCCATGCATCCTGTGCAGCATGCATGAGCTGGCACAGAGGCCTCTGCAGGCTTGGTAGTAGATTGAATTGTTTCACGCCATCCATGACCTTGGTTATGAAACAAGCCCAGGTTTATGAGCGTAGGTCAGGCTGGATACCTGCACAATAGAAACACGATGATAAGACGCCTGGCTTTTGAATGCCTCCGCATGAGGTTTGGGAGAAGGGTTTTTGTGCAAGCTGAGCAGGCCAAGGCTCTGCAAATCACGTCAAAGTGGGCAAGCGAAGGTGGTGGCCAAGTTGTGAAAGTTGCACAAGTTTCAAAAACTTCCTCCAAAGACCAATCGCTCAGCTGTCAGCATCATCTTCAAGCCCAACTCAAGTGCCATTCACACTCTGCAGATCCGCTCCCATTATGGCAAGCTGCACGCGGGCAAGAACGTGGCCAGCAACCTGCAGCCCATGGGGACTGGTATCGAGGGCCCCTCTGACGGCCTGGCCAAGATGCATGGCTTGCGACTGTACCCCCACCTGGCACAAGGGAGGCTCCAGGTGTGTGTGTGTGTGTGTGTGTGTGTGTGTGTGTGTGTGTGTGTGCGTGTGTGTGCATGTGTGCGCGCACGTGGGTGTGAATGTGCGCGCAATTAGTGTACTTGCATGTGCACAGCGCCTTCCTGTGGCTCGCTTTTCCAAGCATGCCTTCACATGCCTTTCCTTTCACGGGCACACCTGCTCACCCAGGCAGCAACCACTGAGTGCCTGGATCAATGACTCTGTTGCAAGAATCAGGTTCCCCGACCCTGGAGAGGTTCAGGTGCAAGAAAGGTTGTAGAGGCTTTCTTCCATCGGAAATGAGCCAGGTGGCATGTCGCCTAAACCTGCAGGGTTGGGCTGCACCTTACAGATGCACACGCGCACACTGTGTGTGTGCTCACTTCCACTCAGTATGTCACAGCCAAACAAGCATGGCCCATGCGTTGACTTTCAACGTGCTCGTGCATTTATGCACGTACGCACAGCATACGGGCACAGCGCGCGCGTGCACACACGCACGCACGCACAAATGCCCAAGTTGCCTCGTAATGAACACACAATGGTACCAGCTAAGAGCCTTGACATGCTCCAGCATGCACAAGACTGTGTATGCCCTCTGAATGTGCCCTGGGTAGCTGGCCGCAATTGATAACATGCTAACATGCCTTTTTGCTGTCTCCATGCCATCAGCACATTTGCCTCCCGATGCAAGCACAGCACATTGCCAGACCGCATGCTTGCATGCTTCTTGACCACGCCCTCGCCTGCTAGCGCCACTGCCGGGCCCCCTACCCCGCGCACCATTGCTGTTTGGGGTGCTTGTTGTACGCAACGTGGGGCCCGCTGTGCAATTGGGTAAGGTTTTCGAGGCCGTATCCGCCGAACGAGGGCAGCTTAGCTGGGTGTGAACCTCCAGTAAGGTTCGAACCCAGGACCTACAGGTTGTGGGGGTGGATAGCCAACTTTCCATCACAGGTGCCCCGCCGCCTGCTTGAGTATCCAAAGCTGTGCAATTGTAGGGGGCGCTTGCACAGAGGGGCAGGCGGGCCAGAGGTGTACGTGCACCTCATGCAAGCACGCGTTGGAGCAGCGCGCCTGCCCTCTCCTGCGCGCTTATATAGGAAAATACTACCACAAACAGGTTTGGCATCAAATCACATACGGGGGTGGATGGGTACAGCAGGAGACACTGCAGGGCAGGGACACCCTCTGCCAGAGAGCAGGAGACACTGCAGGGTAGGGACACCCTCTGCCAGGGAGCAGGAGACACTGCAGGGTAGGGACACCCTCTGCCAGGGAGCAGGAGACACTGCAGGGTAGGGACACCCTCTGCCAGGGAGCAGGAGACACTGCAGGGTAGGGGCACCCTCTGCCCAAGTGCTCTGTTTGCCCAACGGTGCAGTCAAGAGCCAACACGGCATAAGTACTGTCCAACAAGGCGTCAGTACAAAGTACACGCAGCAGGCTCCCAAATGGCGCAGTCTGTGTGGGGCAGGCCCTTTCTTCACCACATGCAAACACTCGTGCTCACAACTATGCATGCACCAACACCCATGCCCATGTCCACCCCACCCACACCCCAACATGTGTCAGGTCCGGCCAGAAGCAGGGTTTGTGCCGGGCATGCCCTCGTCAGAGGCAGAGGTCCCTGAACCAGGCCGGGGGCTGCGCACAAAGGAGTACCTCGATCAGCCGTCCCGGCGGGTTAATGTGCAGGTAGGGGTCAGGGGTCTTGGGCGTTCACCTAGCAGGGAAGACTGCGTACCCATCATGGCTGTGTCCCTAGCACGGCTATTCTCCTCGCAGGGCAGTGTGCCTTGCATGGCTGGTTTATGAAAATTTCTGGCCTGGCTGAGAGTGTGCAGCAAATTTGCTGTATCAAGGAACCTTGGGTCCTGGGATTTAGGCCCCACTAAGTTTTTTCCTGGGGAAAGCGGAGGCCCTCAGGGCTGCTTGATGTGCTTTCAGCTTGAAGGCCCAGCATGGAATGATGAAGGGGAGTCTCACTTTTTGCTGGTATGAGTGGTATGCCACATCTGCACTGCTGCTGCTGGTTTGCCCTGCAGCCTAGCACAAGCGGCCTAATTGCGGGGAGTGAGCGGCCATTTGGGAGGAGACACGTGGAATCAAAGGCCGCGCAGTCAAATATCTCCTTCGGCCCTGCGGTACGTGGCGGCTTTGGTCATGACATTGGCCAGGAAACAAAAGCGGAGCCTGTTTTTTCAGGGTTTGAGGAGTGAAGCGTTCGGGGAAACGTGCAGGGTGGCTCCAGAAGGGGACAAGGGTTCGGTGTAAACGTGCTGAGCCCTCTCTGTGAAGGGCAAAGGGGGTCAGGTCAAGCATGCAGAGCCTGTTCTTTGATGGAAAGTGGCTCAAGGTGAGCATGGAGGGACCAAGCAATGCGGGGGTGTGGACGTGTAAGATTGCCATGTGTCCAATGAGGGGCTGGGCAGTTGCGGGGAGTTGGGAAGTGACTCACGGGAACCACATGGAAAGGGAGAGCACCTAGTGCTTCGGGAAGCAGCAAGTCAGGAAGTGACTCAGGGGACCATAGAGGGAAAAGAAGGGCACCAAGGGCTGAGCAAAGCAGCAAAATAAGGTCAAGCTTATGATGGGGTGGTTTGGTATACTCAATGTATGAGAGTGCTAGTCCCTTGAAGCTTGCTCGGTTTGACAAAGAGGAAGAAGGAGTACAAGGCCTAAGGTATCACCTGCAGAGTGACTTGTGTGTCTATTTCATTCATTTGCAAGTGAAAGGGTGGCACATTCTGCTATTTAGGATTCACAATGCATCTCACAACCTTCAGCTTTGTTTGGGCCTCATGGCTTATGCAGCATGGGCCATGCCCCCAGGGTCACCTCCTAGGCTGTTGTCCAGTGCCTCCCTGAAGCGGAAATCTCACACCTCACACACACACGCACACACACACATGCACACACACCATCTCCACCACCACCACCACCACAGCACACACGCCCCTGCATCTGTTGCAGGGCATCTCCACAAACATTGAGGGCGACAGGTTCCCTGCTGGCATGCGCCATGGTGGCCCCCACATTGGGTCCTACAGCCATGTGGTGCACCGGCAGGAGGGCATTGTCCAGGTTCGTGCATAGACCGTACGGGTGCTGGAAATTGAAGTTGATTTGAGTGGTGGTGGTGATAGCCATGTGATGCACGTGCCATGCAAGGTGTGTGTATGCATGTGTGGATGTGTGAGTGCGTGCTTGCGTGGGCTGCTTGGCCTGCCACGCAGCAAGTGTCTGTTGGGCACAGTACGTGTGGCATTGGTGAGTAGCCATGCTGTAAGGGCTGCAAGGCTAGAAGTCCCTTGGATATTCTACACTACCTGAGCGGGGCAACACCTCCTCTGCCCACCTGCAAGGACGTTTTTCCTTATCATCTTCAAAACAGAGCAACACAAAAGCGCGTGCCATGCACCCACCGTTTCCGACGGCTGCATGTGGGGTCAAGGTTACTGGGGTTGGCCTGGGATTGCACCTAGCATCATGCAGGAATGGCAAAAGCTCACGAGCGCACATAATGAGCACACACACTCACACACATGCATGCACACACATGCAAGTGCATGTACACACGCATACAAGTGCACACAACGCGTTTCACCCGCCACAGGGCGGCGCTGCGCCGGTCAGGCACAACCCGTACGCCGGCAAGACCAGCGAGTCGCACATGTCCACCGGCTCCAATGCGCCCCTCATCCCGCTGGGCCCCAACGGCCTTCCCATCCCTGTGCGGCGTCCCGCGTATGCGGGCAAGACCAGCGAGACGCGCATCTCATACGAGGCCGGCACGATGACTGTCCCTGAGGTGTGCAGTGCAGGTCTAGAGGGGCAGAGGGGTGGTGTGGCTGCAGCATGCATGTGCATGCGTGTACTGTGCGCGTTGCGCAAGGCCACCATGGCTGGCCCCGGCTCGGTGGCCATCCCCTTTACAGGTGCGCTCGCAGGGCCAGAGGAGTGGTGGCTGCGGTACTAGAGCTGTGACAGTGGCTAGGTTTGTGAGGGAGGCTGCACCGCGGCGGCTAGAGGTGTGGCAGGGGCTGGGACCGGGACAGCAGCTGCACGGCGGTGGTGGGAACTGGGGGTTGGCTTTTCCAAGCAGTTACTGGCTGAACAAGACCTCAAAAGGAGTCAGGCACGCGCACAGCCATGGCCTTGGG
>LFCJ01002006.1_pt1 | contig 14563 bp, 14 predicted proteins | sample 643141 | NCBI WGS metagenome assembly LFCJ01 (sample SAMN03766243, study PRJNA286221) | soda lake metagenome | biome: soda lake; feature: Kulunda steppe; material: water; isolation source: sample B1-Br-g2 brine of Lake Bitter-1 | place: Russia: Kulunda steppe | collected 2010-07 | reverse complement strand
GGGAGCCGAGCCAGTGCGTTTGCGTGCGCCCGACCCATAAACCGGTAGCCGAGGACGCCGATCTCGAGTGTCATACACGTTCATTTACAACACAGATAAATAATAGTTTCTCAGTCATGTGAGACCGTCAGGTGTTGATAGGTGGATTCGGCTCCGAACCGCTCACTCTGCCCAATACGCCGCCCCCGACTGCTCGCGGAAGATTGCCCGCTCGAGCAGGCCGACTGCCTTCTCTAAGCCCTCCCGGGAGCTGGTGAGGGAGTCTTCGTGTTCGATGCTCAAGGTGCCATCGTAGCCGATCATCCGCAGCGTCGAGACGATCTCCTTCCAGTGACCTTCGCCGTGGCCGTAGCCGACGGAGCGAAAGAGCCACGACCGGTTTGGCTCGTCGTCGTAGGCGGTCGTATCGAGGACCCCCTTCACGCGGGCCTGCTCCTCGTAAACCCGGGTGTCTTTCGCGTGGAAATGGAAGATTGCGTCCTCGAGAAACCGAATCGCGTCGGTGATCGAAATTCCCTGCCAGTAGAGGTGTGAGGGGTCGAAATTCGCTCCTACTCGCTCGCCTGTCTCCGCCCGCAACTGGGCAAGTCCGTGGGGCTCTGAAACGAGCATATTGGGATGCATCTCGAGGGCGAGATTCACGTCGTGACCGTCGGCGACCGCCTCGAGGTCCGTCCAGTAGTCGATGGCGACCTCCCACTGGTACTCGAGGGCCTCGGCGTGTTCGGCCGGCCAGGGCGCGGTGATCCAGTTTGGAACCTCGTCGGTCGGGCTACCGGCCGGCAGGCCCGAAAAACAGGTGACGGTGCCGACCTCGAGTTGGCTCGCCAACTGTATCGCCTCTCGAAGTTCCGTGTCGGCGGTAGCCGCCCGTTCGTCGTCCGGATGCAGCGGGTTGTTGTGTGTTGCGAGCGCGCTGATCTCCATCTCGTACTCCTCGAGAAGGTCGGCTAACTCGGCCTGTTTCCCTTCGTTATCGAGATACGCCGCCCGTTCCATGTGGGCGTCACCGGGGTAGCCGCCGACGCCGGGTTCGATGGCGTCGACGCCGATTCCTGCAAGGTAGGCAAGTGCGTTTTCGAGCGATTCGTCTGCTAACGGCGGGGTGTGGACACCGATCTGCATACGCTGTCCCTAACGACCGCAAGCAAAATAAATGGAGGTGGCTTACGATGGATCTCCGGCGTTGTCGAACGTAAACACGCGGATATCACAGGTCGGACAGACGAGTTTCTCCGGCGGGCGTGAACCTACCGGCGTCACCTCGCCACAACAGGCCTGCCGGGTCACCGTCAACGGCCCGTCACAGAGCGGACAGGCCCCAAGCAGCGTCCGCAGGGGTCGCCCCGCCGCGAGTCTGACCGTCTCATCGTCGACCCGCGACTCTAACGCGTGGGCCGCGGCGAGTTCAGCGACAGCGACGGGCTCTCGAAGCGTGCTGACACCCGATCCGTCGCCTGTGCCGTCGACGATGATGTAGGGCTTGCCGACCGTTCGCCCAACATCCGTCTCGACGGCTGCTGGAATCGTCTCCGCCGCAGTTGCGGCGAGTTCCTCGAGCGGTTGGCCACGCAACCGCTCCATTTCCTCGCGCCATGCAGCCTGAAAGTCGGGATCGAGGGAGAGTTCCTCGCCATCGGCGACGACTACGCCGGCCTCGAGGAGGGCGGTGACGATCGCTTCGCCGGAGGGCGGCCCACCGGTTTCGTGGTCGGCAAGCGAATCCGACGGCGGTTGCTCGTCGTAGTCGAATAGCAGCGAGCCAAACGGGAGTCGCCGAACGAGCCGTGGGGCGAATTTCGGGGTGTACGGAACGACATATCCCCGGTAGTGGAGTGCTGTCGCCCCGAGTGCGCCGAGGAGGGTCGCCTCGAGTCGGCTCCGGCGGCGAGCAACGGCAACCACGAGGAGACCGAGGACGAGTGCGTTTGTGAGTGTACAGGGCCAACACCGGTTCTCGCCGGTGTACTCGGGTCGTCGAATGCGCTCAAGGAGGTCGGTCATCACCACCACCTTTTGTGCCGCCCATCTTGAGTGTGGCGACGAGCGGAGTACTTTTTACAATAGGTATTGTACGTTGTTGTGAATGACAGACGACAACATGGCGTACACACGCCTCGGTGGAACTGGTCTCGAGGTGTCTCGGCTCTGTCTGGGCTGTATGAACTTCGGGAGTGACGAGCCGTGGATGATCGGTGACGAAGCCGAGAGCGTCGAACTCATCGATCGCGCCCTCGAGTTAGGAATCAATTTCCTCGATACAGCAAACGTCTACTCACAGGGTGAAAGCGAAGCGATCGTCGGCCGCGCAATCGAGGGCCATGATCGATCGGAACTCGTCATTGCGACGAAAGTGTACGGGGCGATGGGTGACGGACCAAATCAGCAGGGGCTCTCGCGAAAGCACATTATCGACCAGTGTGAGGCGAGCCTCGAGCGACTGGGTACCGACTACATCGATCTCTACCAGATCCACCGGTTTGACGAGCAGACGCCGATTGAGGAGACACTGTCAGCACTTACCTATCTGATCGAGGAGGGACTGGTCCGGTACATTGGAGCGAGTACGATGGCCGGCTGGCAGTTCTCGAAAGCGTTGTACACCGCCGACCTCGAGGGGTACGAACGGTTTACCTGCATGCAACCGGAGTACAACGCCGTCGACCGACACGAAGAACGGAACTTGCTGCCGATCTGTGCCGACCAGGAGGTGGGTGTGATTCCGTGGTCGCCGCTTGCCGGTGGGTTCCTGACGGGCAAATACAGTCGGGACGAGGAGCCGGCTGCCGGCTGGCGGGCGGCAGATGACGAGTACACGCACAACCGGTTTACCGACGAAAACTGGGCCGTTCTCGAGGCGATCGAATCGATCGCCGACGAACGGGGAGCAACGCCGCCACAGGTTGCCCTCGCCTGGCTACTCGAGCAGGACGTCGTTGATTCGCCGATTATCGGCCCGCGAACGGTCGATCATCTCGAGGAGAACGTGGAGTCGCTTTCGGTGTCACTCACCGCCGATGATCTCGAACGGATCGAAGCCCCAAAACGACCGGTCTGGCCGCCCGCCGGGAAAGATTATTGAGAATCAATATGTATCTCCAATGGTGAGTGAGGATATGACGAAACCAAACCCCGAACGCAAACCCAATGTCGTGATGTCCAATGGACACTGACCAACTCATCGAGACGCTCGAGGAGGCCGGTCTCTCCCCCTATCAGGCCGACGCCTACGTGACGATTCTCGAGGTTGGTGCGGCGTCGGCGACCGATATCGCTCACGCCAGTTCCGTGCCGGATCCCCGAATTTATGATGTGCTGCGTGATTTAGAGGAAAAAGAGTATATCGAGACCTACAAACAGGGCAGCCTTCACGCCCGCGCCCACGACCCGGCCGGGGTGCTTGCTGACCTCGAGTCCCGGGCCTCACAACTCGAGACGGCGGCCGAGGAAATCGAACACCGCTGGAACAGTCCCGATATCGAAGACCACAACGTGAGTGTGGTCAAACGCCTCGAGACGGTGCTCTCTCGGACCGAAGAGCTGATTGACGGCGCTGCAGACCAGGTAAAGATTGCCCTCACGCCGGCACAGTTTACGCAACTGGCTCCGCGGCTCGAGCAGGCCTATGAGCGTGGCGTCAATGTCAAAATCTGTCTGTCGGGAGTCTCCAACGAGGTAACTCTGCCCGCAGAGACCACACTCGAGCGAACCTGTTCGGAGGCCCGATATCGCGAGTTACCCTCGCCGTTTATGGCGCTGATCGACCGGTCATGGGCCTGTGTCTCACCGCATGGCCGATCGGCAAACCGGTACAGCATTATTATCAACGACAACACCTACGCCTACGTCTTCCACTGGTATTTCCTGACGGCACTCTGGGAGTTTCACGAGGTGCTTTACTCCGACCGACGCGAGGAGGGGCCGATTACGTATGTCGATCTGCGCCAGTGTGTCAGGGATCTCGAACCGCTGCTCAGTGAGGGTGTCTCAATCAAGGCGACCGCCCACGGCTATGATACGGACACTGGCCGAGAGATGACCGTTCAGGGACGGGTGATAGACGCCATCTCCGCCGGTGTCTCGACGAGTTCCGACGAGTCGACCCCCGTTTCGGACCTCGCGGGAAAAGTATCGATCGTCCTCGAGACCGACGATGGAACCTATACCGTCGGTGGGTGGGGAGCGCTGGTTGAGGACATCGAAGCGACCCGAATCACGATCGATCCCGAATCGTCGCCGAAGTAACTGCGGTCCACACGCTCCTGTTTCCCGCGGTCTCCCTCTCGAATTTTCGTTCGAGTACCATCCTCCGAAAGTATGTGAAGAGATAACTTACCACTATTAATTAACCACACCTGTTGTACCTGTTCGGTAATTATAAATACTTGTAGATTTCATACTGTCCAATATGCCTGAACAAGGCCAACAGGGAACGAATGCACGAGGAAGCGACACTGAACCAAACACAAAATCCAGCGACGGCTCGGGGGTTTCACGACGAACGTTTGTCCAAGCGGCGGGCGCGTCCGCCGGTGCGGTTGGGCTTGCAGGCTGTCTGTACGGCAACGGCGACGGTGGAGATGGGGTCGTTATCGGGTTCGACCCGGACGCAGAGCAGGCTGTCGGCGAGGAGATCAAACAACTGTTCTACGACAACGGTCTCGACGAGGAGATCGAAATCGAATTACGTCCCGGCGACAGCGACACCGGCGACCGGCGTGACAATTACGTCTCCCTGCTTCAGGCTGGCGAAACCGAACCCGATATCCTGTTGATGGACAACGGCTGGGTGAACGTCTTCATCCAGCGGGGACACATCGCCAACCTGAGTGACGAACTAACAGACGAAGAACTGAGTCGGATCGACAACGAGTATTTCGGGCCGTTCACCGACACCGCCCGGGATCCGGAAACCGACGATCTGTACGCGATTCCGCTGTTCCCCGACTACGCCTCGATGATCTACCGGAAAGATTACGCCAGAGAGGCCGGCTACGACGACGACGACTTCGACGAGTGGGCGACAGAGCCGATGACCTGGGAGGAGTGGGCCGAAGTCACCGAAGAAATCGTCGATGCATCCGACGCCGAGTACGGACTTGCAACCCAGTGGGATAACTACGAGGGCACCGCCTGTTGTACCTGGAATGAAGTGATGAGTTCCTTCGGCGGGGCCTACTTTGGCGGCCGCGATAACCTCTTTGGACCAGTCGGCGACCGACCGGTCACCGTCGACGAGTCGGAGTTCATCGAGGGACTCAGCATGATGTACACGTTCGTCGCCGAGGAAGAAGACGACTACACCCTCGACGACTACCCGACGGGTCTCGCAACGACGTCGATCACCTCCTGGGAGGAAAATGACGCCCTCAGTGCGATGGCCAACGGCGACGCAGTCATGCAACGCAACTGGCCGTTTGCGATCGTTGACTCGATTACGAGCGACGACTACGACCTCGAGGTCGATGACGTTGGGACGATGCCGATTCCCTACGCTGTCTCCGAAGACGACGCGGCCCAGCCCGGAACCGGTGGCACGACCTCCGCTCTCGGTGGCTGGCACCTCTGTCTGAACCCCAACAGTGAGCGGACCGAAGAGGCCCTCGAGGTGTTGCGAGTGGCGATGGAGGACGACGTCAACCTCGGGTTGTTCGATCTCTGGGGCTGGGTCCCACCGAAACCAGACCTGTTCGAAGCTGAGGAGGCTGAAAGCTTAGAGCCGATCGGCAACTACCTCGATACGCTCCAAGTGGCCGGTGAGAACGCGATGGCGCGGCCGGTGACCGAGCAGTGGACCACCCAAGCGTCCTCGATTGCCGAACAGATTAACCAAGCCGTTGCCGGTGATAAAAGCCCCGAGGAGGCCGCAGTTGACCTCCAAGAATCACTCGAAGACTCAGAGTCATCCTGACGATGAGTACCGAAGGACAACCGGTCGGCCACGAACGCGACTCCCGGCTTCCGGGACCGATCGTGTCGATCACACGCTGGATGGAGAACCTCGGCGAAACGGGGTTCGCCTACCTGCTGCTGACGCCGGTGTTCATTTTACTCGGAGCGATTGCACTGTATCCGCTGTTGCGAACGCTCGAGCTATCGCTGTTTACGAACGTCCTGAGCGATCCGGAGTTCGTCGGGTTGGACAACTATATCGGGCTGTTCACTGGCGACGCAAACTCGAGCTTGCCGGGTTCGGTTACCTTCCTCCCGGCAGCTGAAACGAGCTCGAGCTTCCCGTTCATTCACGTCGAGGGCTGGCTGCGAAGTGCGCTCGTCGTCACGCTGCTCTTTACGGTCGTAAGCGTCTTTTTTGAGACCATCATCGGCTTTGGGCAGGCGCTGATCTTAGATCAGGAGTTCCGTGGTCGAAGCTGGGTTCGGGTTGCGATCATCATCCCGTGGGCGATTCCAATCGTCATCCAAGGGATGATTTTCTACCTGATGTTCCACCCGGACACTGGATTTCTCACCCAGTATCTCTCGAGTTGGGGAATCATTGCGCCGACGAACACGCTCAACGATCCGTGGAGTGCGTTCTTGATCGTCACTGTCGCTGACATTTGGAAGACGACGGCGTTTATGGCGCTGCTGATTCTAGCGGGCCTCCAGAGCATCGACCGGAGCCTGTACGATGTTGCACGGGTCGCCGGCGCAACCCGCTGGCAACAGTTCAAGCTGATCACGTTCCCACTCGTGCTTCCAGCGCTCGGGATCGCGATCCTCTTTCGGACCATCGACGCAATGAGAGTCTACGGCCTCATCGATTCGGTTTCGGGCTGTACGACCGTGCCATCGCTCTCGTGTATGGTCGTCGAGACGTTCAACGACAGCCGCGGGCTCGCATCCGCAGTCGCGTTCGTCACCGCCGCCATCATCGGCGTCGTCGTGATGGGCGTCATCTACCAGCAGTACAAGGAGGGACTCTAATATGGCGACAGCAACTGATAAGCCGACTCAATCGACTGACGACAACGAGGGCGGCCCCTTAGAGAAGTGGACTGCCGGCGTGATCAACAACAAAGAGAAGCGAGACCGGCTCTACCGGGCGCTGTTTTATGTCGCCTGTGGCTTTTTCCTCGTTACGACGCTCTTTCCCTTCTACTGGCTGTTGGTGCTTGCACTGACGCCAAACAGCGCGATTCTTACCGGTGACTGGTCGCTCCCGATCATCGGCATTGAGTTCCCCCACCCACAGGGCTTCAACGTGTATGCGTTCGTTGAGGTGTTCCAAGCGATTCCGTTCCACCTCTACGTCCTCAACAGCTTTATCCTCGCGACAGTGACGACGATCATCGTCCTCGCAATCGCGAGTCTGGCGGGCTACGTCTTTGGCCGGCTCGACTTCCCCGGTCGCGGACTGCTGATGCTCGCGGTGTTGATGGTCTCGTACTTCCCACCGGCGGCGTTCCTCGTTCCGCTGTTCGACGCGTTCCTCGGGAACGCCGTCGTCATCCCCTTCCTGGGGATCGAACTGTTCGAACCGCCGCGGCTCGTGAACACGCCGGGCTCGATGATCATGCCCTTTAGTGCGCTGTTCCTCCCCCTTGCAATCTTCATCCTCACGACGTTCTATGCCCAGATTCCTGATGGGTTAGAGGACGCCGCGAGAGTAGAGGGAACGACACGGCTAGGCGCGCTGGTTCGGGTCATCATGCCGCTTTCAGCACCCGGTATCGCCACCGCAGCCGTGTTGACGTTCATCGCCGTCTACAACGAGTATTTCTTTAGTTCGATTATGGCACTGCAGAACCAGCCCCAGCAGTGGTCGCCACTCGTTGGGGGGATCTTGAGCTATCAGGATCAGTATACGACGGACTTCAATCTGATGGCAGCAGCGAGTATCATCGGGGTCATCCCCGTGGTGATCATCGTGATCATCGCCCAGGAACGAATCGTCAGCGGACTCACCGCAGGAGCACTCAAGGAGTAACACAACAATGGCACGCGTAACACTCGAACACGTCACGAAACGCTACGACGACGTCACCGCCGTCGACGACATGAACGTCGAGATCAGAGACGGTGAATTCGTCTGTCTCGTCGGCCCCTCGGGCTGTGGAAAGTCAACCACGATGGAGTCCATCGCTGGGTTGACAAAGCCCACCGAGGGAACGATCACCATCGGCGACACGGACGTCACGAACCTCCCACCGAAAGACCGCGGGGTTGCGATGGTCTTCCAGAACATCGCGCTGTTCCCGCACATGGATGTTTACGACAACATCTCATTCGGGCTGCGACTTCGCAAGTACGACAAAGAGGAGATCGACCGCCGCGTCGAACGCGCAACCGGCATCGTTCAACTCGAGGACATGCTCGATCGGATGCCCGAGGAGATGTCCGGTGGCCAGCGCCAACGGGTCGCGATTGCTCGGGCAATCGTCCGCGAACCGGGCGTTTTCCTCATGGACGAGCCGCTTGCGAACCTTGACGCCAAGTTGCGGGTTCATATGCGAACAGAGCTCCAACGGCTCCACAAGAAACTGGATACGACGATCATCTACGTCACCCACGATCAAGCGGAGGCGATGACGATGAGTGATCGGATCGCCGTCATCAACGGCGGCCGACTCCAACAGATCGATCCCCCGTTGGTCTGTTACAACGAACCCGCAAACCTCTTTGTCGCCGGCTTTATTGGCTCACCATCGATGAACTTCATTGAAGGCGAACTCACCGCCGACGGCCTGACAACCGACAGCTTCGACCTCGAGATCGACCCCGATACACTCGAGGCCGCTATTGGCGAGACAGTAACGATCGGTATTCGACCCGAGGATGTCTATCCCGTTTCGGCAACCCAGACGCCGGCCTCGAGTTCGGATGTGGTCGAGGCGACGACGGACGTGTTAGAGCCGATGGGTAACGAGATTTTCGTCTACCTCAATCTGGACGGAGCGTCCGACTCGGAGACGATGGATAAAAAATCGACGGGGGTTGGATCGAATCAGTTGCTGATGAGTATCGATCCGGATTCGGATATTGCTGAAGAAGAGCGCGTTGAGGTCGTCCTCGACCGATCGAAGATTCACCTCTTCGATAGCACCTCGGGTGAGGCAATCGCACACGGAATCGATACGCTTTCGGCTGAAACGGCACAGACGGTGACCGAATCGGCTGGAACTGGAGGGACCTCATGAGTAGCCTTATTCCGGTGATCTACTACGGCGGGCTCATGATCCTCTTTGGGTTCTGGATCTATGGCATCGTCTCGTTCATCTTCGATCTGAAGAACAAAATTATCCCAGGGCTCAAGCAGTATCGCCGTGGCCGAAAACGGAAGAAAGAACAGCGCAGCAAGGAGCGAGAACGCGAGGAATCAGAACAACAACTGTACTAAAATGATCTGGAGACAATATCGAACGACACAGTCGCAGTCGCAGTTACAGCGACGATCTGAGGGGCAATGAGAGGCGATCAACCCGACTACCAAACCGTCCGGACCGGCATCGTCGGCCTCGGAAACATCGGCCAGTATCACGCCGAACGGCTCGAAGAACTCGGCGTTTCACTGGTCGGCGGCATGGACGTGGTCCCGGCAGCCCGCGAACGCTTTGCAGAGGCATACGACGTGGCCGTCTATGATGACGCCGATGAACTCTACGACGAAGTCGACGCCGTCGTGATTACCACGCCGAACCGCTTTCACGAGGAGTACGCCGTCGACGCATTAGCACGCGACCGCCACGTCCTCTTAGAGAAGCCACTGGCTCACAGCCTCGAGAGTGCCCAACGGATTGCCCATGCAGCGGCGTCCTCCGAGGGCCACTGTCTGGTCGGCTTCAATAACCGCTTTCTGAACGCGGTTTCGGTACTCCGCGATCGAATCGACCGCGGTGAGTTCGGCCGTCTCACACATATCGAGGCGAATTACGTGCGTCGACGCGGGATTCCGGGTCGGGGGTCGTGGTTCACCCGCCGGGAGATTGCCGGCGGGGGTGCACTCATCGACCTCGGCGTTCACGCCATTGACCTCTCGATGTTCCTGCTTGGCTATCCGGCAGTCAAATCGGTCTCCGGCGTCGCTCGCTCGGAGTTTGGCACGAGCGAGGAGTACACCTACCTCGAGATGTGGGGAGAGGATACGGAGACTGTCGAGTTTGACGTGGACGATTCGGCGAGTGCCTTCATCCGTTGTGGAGACGAGGCTGAAGCACAGACGATCTCTCTCGAGACAGCGTGGGCGACAAACCGCCCGCCGACGACCGAGTTTGTCGTCCGTGGGACGGAGGCCGCCGCGCGCTTTGACCTGTTGGAAGGTGACCTGACGATCTACTCGGTCGGCTCGGAGGGCAGTGCCCACTTTGCTGATACGACAATCGAGATGCGCGAAAACGACCCGCATGCGGACGAACAGAAAGCGTTCTTCGATGCCATCTGTGGCAAGAGAGCCGCTGAGTCAAACGTCACGGAGGCGCTGACGGTCCAACGGATCATCGACGGCATCTATCGCTCGAGCGAACAGGGAGAACCCGTCTCGGTTGCTGACTCGAGGCTTCTCAAGTCGCCCTAACGGGTGAGTTGACTCCCCTCTGGCGCGCCCTCCAAAAATATAAATATCATTAATGTCTATTGGAGTATATACCGACGTTTCGTTGTAGGCACCGTAATTTACAGCTGTACGCCGGTAAAGTGATCTGTTTTGAGAACACGGCGAAATGGTAGTTTTTCCACCATTAGTTGGGGCCAAATACTACTGAAATATAAACTTTGACAGACACATCTCCTCATTTATCAGAATATTTATGTTTAAATAAGGGCGCTGTATGGATGTTCGACATGCTACCGGCTAAATTCTTCATATAATGTGACACAATCCGATTCAGACTAGTATACTATTCCTTAATCAGCCTTCTAACTGTGCTTCTGGTCGATACTGGTGCTAGATATCGATCTGACTATGTTTCCCCGTTGTAGCCTGGATCTTATCCTTCTGACGCCGATATATTGCCTAAAACGTCTGTATTTGACTGCTATTCTCTCCCCGGTCAACACACTCCCGAACTACTGCCTACAGCTCCGATACCGACGCTACAAAACAGATAGCATCTATATCTTGTCATAGAGCTAAATCAAACATATTTGTGGGGCTTTGCGGTCATCACTCCTGTGAGCACCGTGATCACCGCCTCGTTTCCGTCCAACCGACTCTTTGGCCACGGTCGAACGCAACAGCCGCCGGTTGGCGGTACAGCGTTTTTTTCAGCTTACTGAACGTGTTTATACCTCGAGCCAGTATGGCAGCTATGAACCGACCGACACGACGGACACTGCTCCGGAACGGCGGTGTTTTGGGTGCTGTATTCGTCGCCGGCTGTCTCGCTGATTCGCCGGCCGATGGTGCTGGAAACGAGACGGGAACGGGGGCGGGAACCGGACCCACCGGCGATCTCGAGTCCGAAGTCCACCACCTCGAGGGCGGGGCAACCGGCCAGTACTGGGACGAAGAGCGAACCGGGTTTGTGACGCTCCTCGAGTCGCCCCAAGATCCGCCGTGGATGCTTGAATCGGACGATGCCGAAGCGTGGTACGCCGAGACGGACTTCGAGACGTCGTCGGTGCTCTATATCGAGTCGGTTGGCCCGAACACCTGTACGGATACGCTCGAGGTAGAAGATGTTCGTCTCGAAGACGGCGTCCTCGCCGGCGACGCAACGGTCATCGAGGAAAGTCCTGACGATAGCGTCGATGGGGACGATATAATGGCCTGCGGGCAGGCGATCACCTACTCGTCGGCGCTCGTCCGCGTCACCGGCGAGGACCTCCCCGAGGAGGCCATGATAACAGTCACCGACGGCTGGGGCGATACCGAGACGGTCGAAACCGGCGAGGGACCGATCGACCCCGACGCACTCCCCGGAAGTGTTCGGCCCGACGGCGAGCCAGAAACTGTCCCGCCAGCCCTCGAGTGTGACACCGCTGACTTCGAACGGCTCTCGGGGATCGACGAGGACGACCTCGAGTGGGGCGACCTCCAGTCCGATGGCCGCCCAGTGTTCGCCCTGCGAATCGAAGGAGATGAGCCGGTTGATGACGTTGAACGCGGCGAGACGGTGACGATCACGCTAACGAACGTCTCTCCGACGGTCCAGGAGACGGGTAATGAATCGAAGTACGCGCTGCAGGTACAGACCGAAGCGGGCTGGGAGGAGGTTCGCGGGACGACCGAACCCGAGCGGATTGAATACACCGAGGAGGCACTCGCGCACGCCCCCGGCGAAGGGCTCGAGTGGACGCTTACACTGACCGAGGAGGGCGTTCTCGAGGGCCATCCCCACGAAGAGCGGTTGACCGTTTGTCCGGGCCTCGAGGCGGGGCGCTATCGATTCGTCTTCTGGGGGATCATCGGGGACCAATCACTTTCGGTGGCGTTCGATTTCGACGGCTAGGGGATTGGGGAATTAGGGAGTCCCAAGCACAGCAAAGGAGACGCCGATGAAGATGATCATCCCGAAGACGTCAACGACGTTGGTGACGATCGGAATCGTCGTGTCGTCGGGGTCGATGCCCATCTTGAAGGAGGCGTAGGTCGCCCCGAAGCTGAAAATGATGGCGATGACGGCGACGGACATGCCGCTGACCAGTGAGATGACGAGCAACGTTCCAAGCGGAAGGCCAAACCCGAGGAGCGCCCCGAGCAGGTATGCCCCGACGGCGAGGGCTGTGAAGATGGTCGCTGCCAGCGCCAAAATCGCACCCACGTTCGCCCACAGCACCCGGTCGCGGGGGTCGAATGTCGTCGTCCCCAGATGAAATCGCGTCGAGAGGCGCGAGCTCAAGATTGCGCCGAGATTCCCGCCCATATCGACCATTGTCGGCACCATCACCGCGAGAATGCCGTAGGTCTCGAGTAACTCCTCGGCGCTCTCGAGGCGAATTCCGGCAGCGAGGACGATAATCGAGAGGATCACCAGCAGCGGGAACATGTTGGTGACGATCGTTTTGGTGTCCCACGAGCCGAGTGAGCCACCGGGCGTTGAGACGACCATTAGACGATCACCTCGACGATGCCGATAGCAAAGAGCAAGAACAACATCCCGAAGATATCACCGAGAGTGGTGACGATAGGGCCGACGAGATTGTCGGGGTCGTAGCCGTATTTGTAGCCGGCGAAAATCAGTGCCAGCAGGCCGACGATCAAAACAATTGAGGTGAGCACGCCGGCGATGAGCATGATTCCGACGAACTCATAGAGTGCGGCCGATGGCCAGCCCAAAATGGCGAGGGCAAGCCACGTGATCACGCCGATCACAATCGAGATACCGATCCCATTGATAAAGGAGGCGGTGACGGCGTTGACCAACCGTTCGTCCCACTCGAATCGGGGCGCGATCAGCCCTTGATGGAGCCCACTGGCGATTCGGCCGCCTAACGCGCCGTACACATTCCCGCGAGTCGCAAGGAACACCGGTACCATCACGAGAAGCCCGGGAAACCGTTCGACACTCTCGAGTATTCCCTCGAGGACGAGCCCGGCGAAGAGGCCGCCGCCGAGGGCGACGAGCAATACCGGGGCCGCTTCACGGTATATTGACCAGAACTCCCTGCGGACACTCATACTTTGCTCTCTCACAGTTTCCTGTTAAGCGTATCGGAGTCTTTTGAAATATACGGATTTCTCGCCCCAAAATCGCCGGATTTCCACCTCTCGCTCACAGAACGATCCAGACGACAGTAAAGAGGATCAGTACGCCAGTAATATCACACACGTTCGTCACCACTGGGATCGTCGTGTCGTCGGGGTCATAGCCCAATCGGTAGGAGGCATACACCGAGACGGAACTGACGATGACGACCCAGCCGGCCAACACCATTCCACTGATGATTGTAATAACCAACAGTGGGGCCAGCCCAAGTGTGCCACCGAGTGCGCGACCGATCGCCCACGAGGCAAATCCGAGGAGAATAAACACCGTCGCAGCAAGTCCAAAAATCGCCCCAACGTTCGCTCTAATCTCCGGATTCGATGGGGAGAACTCGAGTGTGCCAAGGTGAAGCTGTGTCGTCAGGCGCGAGCACATGATCGACCCCAAGTTACCGGCGGTCCCGATCATGACGGGGACGAGGACGAGCAGCGAGGGATTCTCGAGGAGTTGGTCCTCGAAGCTCTCTAGGACGGAACCGGAGCCCATTTGGAGCATCGAAAGCACGACGAGTAGCGGGACCAGTGTGGTGACGATCCCGGAGATGGTCCACTCGTCGATGAGCAGTGAGTCATCACTCATAGAATCCACCCTGTGATGGCGATGCCGACAAGTAAGAAGACAACGCCGAAGACGTCACCGACGGTCGTCACGACAGGGCCAATGAGATTATCGGGATTGATCCCACGACGATAGCCCTTGAAAATGACGGTAAGCAATACGCCAAGCATCATGACGGCACTCAACAGCGCGGCAATGGTGAGAATCAGGACCAACTCGAGGAGGCTTCCGGATCGACCGAGCGCAAGGAGGGTGACGTAGGTGAGGATCGCAATGAATATGGAGACCACCATGCCGTTGATAAAGGATGCGAGGATCGCATTTCTCAACCGGCCAGTCCACTCAAAACGGGGCTCGAG
>LFCJ01002005.1_pt1 | contig 14566 bp, 14 predicted proteins | sample 643141 | NCBI WGS metagenome assembly LFCJ01 (sample SAMN03766243, study PRJNA286221) | soda lake metagenome | biome: soda lake; feature: Kulunda steppe; material: water; isolation source: sample B1-Br-g2 brine of Lake Bitter-1 | place: Russia: Kulunda steppe | collected 2010-07 | reverse complement strand
TGGTGTCTTATGTCCGTGAGTTTGGAGCATGCATTTCATTAGTTCGCAAAAACAAATGAGTGATGTACTATCCATTGAATCCCGTCAGTCTCAAACAAATATGTTGGTACACCCTGTGAACTAACTTGGAACCGTTCTGGGTGGATTGGGTGATTGACTGTATGCTGTTTAATTGATTTGATGATCCCGTGTGAATCCTCTGCTCTCGCTATTCTGTCCAAGTGGTTTGATATGCCTCTTCTGACGGGCTCCAACACTCAATAAAACCTTTCGTTTGCCCCCCGATTATTTCATCAAGATCTAAATTGTTATTATGATCTTCATCCAGTGACTCTAATAAATCACGTTTAGGATCTTTAACTTGAGTACGCCGAGAAAGAAACTCCTCAAGACGACGCCCTTCTTTTTTGTTGAGTGTAGTCGAATCCGATGAACTGTTCATGTCGTCCGTTTGTGATGGAACATCCCTTCCAGATTGGTTAGTATATGCATGGCCGACTTCACAGAGAGCGCCTAGTATATCCCACGATACTGTATCGCCGTGAGTGTAATCCAAATCGGTTAACAACCCTTCAGCTGCAGGCGTCAATTATAGCGTAACGTAATCGCCCTCTATATTCGATCGAATAAAATATCCCAAATTATTTGTATATTCACGGAGTGTAGGAATAATAAAAGTCACTAGAGTAGATACATAATTATTTGCTTGAATGCTTATAGAGCGGAGAGCGTCTGTTTCAGGGTAGCCCACCAAAGCGTATCATCCGTATACTCAAACTAGTCACTGACTATTTTGTTTCTACTATAATCCGAGTTCCTCTTCGATTGTAGTGTCAGAGAGTGCTGCTTCAATTAACGCTGGATAAAAGTCTCTGTTCTTTTCCATACCGCGACCGTGCTCGCGTTTGTGACGGGCGTTGAGCTCGTCAAACCGAATTCCCATCTCGTTGATGATTGATTCGGGTAGATACATGTTTACGTTCTTTCGGTCTTTCACTGAGCCGCTTGTTTTCTTCTTTGCTGTCTCTTTTGTCTCAGAGTTCTTTGATCTCTTTGCTATCTTTGATGTATCTCCTTCTGATACCTCCGGCCTCTCAGATGCCTTTTCCGTCTCTTCTATCTTTTCTTTCTCTGACGTCTTTGCTGTCTTTGATGTATCTGATGGAGATTTTATCCGATCGCGAAGAGCGTTTGCTCGACGGCTTTTGGACTCGTTATTGTCGCTCATGCTGAGACCTCCTCAATGTGGGCGGCAAGATCGTCATAGACCGCTTCCATGTCACACTCCTCTGTATGCTCAAAGATTGACACGCCGTTATTCCACGCTCGCTGAAGTGCAACACGCTTTCGTATCTCAAACACCGGGACTGCATCTCCAAACACATCTCCGAACCACTCTAACATCTCGTCTGCTTCTGAGTCAGTGGTTACTTCATTTGCAACAACCGCAAGCTGAGTAATTGGAACATCATATGTCTCACTTAGGACGTCGATCTGATCAAACAAAATCTCCATCGCCCGAATTGCAGTCGATCGGGTTGGTGCCGGAATGACAAGATTACGTGCGGCTAAGATCGCGTTGTCAGTGATCGGTCCAAGATTTGGAGGGCAATCAATAATCACATAATCATAGTTTGTCTCGAGTGCATCCAACGCCATTCCAAGGCGCTCCTCACGTCGTCGAGCAGTCGTGAGCTCACCTTCGAGCTTGAACATATCCACGTGAGATGGAACTACATCAAACTCTTCACCCGAAACGATCACGTCATTGATCAATTCGGATTCGCCGATGTTAATGAGTACATCATACATCGAATTGATCTCTGCATCGTAGAGCTCATCGTATCCAACCCCCTCCGTGAAGTGTCCCTGTGGATCGAGATCGATGCCCAGTACTCGGTGGCCTCGTGCGGCTAACGCACCGGCGAGATTGATACTTGTTGTTGTCTTACCGGCTCCACCTTTCTGGTTCGTGACTGCAATTCGGAATGTCATTGATATCTTTGCTCTCCTTGCTATCTTTGATGTCTCTGATAGCAAAAATATACTGGTGTTATGACTATAACGCAGTTACCAGGAGTTCCTCACGTCGTCGAGCAGTCGTCACCTCTCCTTCGAGCTTGAATAGACCGACGTGGGTGGAACTACACCAAACCCTTTATTTGTAACAAGGATGATCTTAGTTAGTCAGTGCCGCATTACATAACATTATACGGACCGGACACGTGAACATTTGACATGGGTTCCAACAAGCAATACGACGGCTACAAACCTTTTGACTACCTCCCTGACGATTCCTACGACCCGGTAGAGTTTGATGAACCCTATTCCGGGTTTGAGCCTCATGAAGTTCCACTTTCCGAGGAGGAAGAAGCTCGCGTAGCTGAGATAGTTGAAGACACTGTTATTTCTCTGCACGATCACGCGTTTTACTTCCCAAAGGACGTTCACAAAGACATTTGGACATATGTCCGCGAGGGTCGAATCCATACGGCGTATGAAGCACTCGCGCAGACACCTCTTGACTGTGTCTTTGATATGCATCTTGATGGTCTCTCAGGAGTCCACTCTAAACACGGCTGGAAATGGGATGATATCGTTCACGATATTAGTATGCGTGCATGTGATATCGCACACTCTGAGTATGCCTTCCGATGTGAATCTGTTGATGACATTCATCGTGCACGAAAAGAAGGAAAAATCACGATCGTCCCTGCGCTTGAATCAGCGGCAATGATCGAAAACGAACTCGATCGGATTGAACAGCTCTACGGGATGGGAGTACGATCGATGGGAATCACATATAATGCATCTAACTCGCTTGGCACCGGTGGCGGCGATGTATACAAAAAAGATGGTGGGTTAACTTCGTTTGGTGTGGACGCTGTTGGTCGAATGAATGATGTCGGTATGGCAATTAGTACGAGCCATGCGAGTAAGCAGACAACCCTTGATGTGTGTGACGTGACTGCTCAGCCCGTTTTTGACACCCACGCACTCGCAAAAGGGGCTGGAATAGGTGGTCGCGGGACTTCTGATGAAGAACTTGAAGCAATCGCTGACACGGGTGGGGTCATCGGAATTCTCTCCTCGACACATCTTCCATCAATCGAGACCTATATGGAGCACTTCGAATACATCGTTGATGTTGTCGGTATTGATCACGTAGCTTTCGGTCCTGATGTACTCTATGGCGATCACACTCGTCTTCTCGAGGTACTAGCCGGGTTTCATGGTGTCGAACTTCCCGAGAGTACGATGGCAAATGAATACGTGAAAGGCCTTGAAAACCCTACTGAAGCATGGAATAATATTCCACGCTGGCTCGTAAATGCTGGCTACTCCGATGAGGATATTGAGAAAGCTCTCAGCGGAAACATACTTCGGGTGCTTGAGAAAGTCTGGTAAGTAACACTTCTCGTCTGTAACGATATTGAAATAGTTTATTATAAAAACGATATCTTTTTTCGCACGCACTGTGACTGAGTCACATGCGAATAGCGTACGTCGGATCGACAGTTGGGCACTCACAAGCGGAGATTGAACGTAGAGAATCAATCGCGAACTCTCTCGTCGATGCCGAGATTACCTACCTTAGACCGGATTTCGGTCCAGAATCGGTTGAGAGCCGCGTTGAGACGGCCTTGTCCGCTCGACTCATTGTACAGCTGATTAATAAAAATGCTACTGAGTTTGATGGCTTTCTAATCGGCTGTTTCGGTGAACCTGGGCTTGAGGCTGCTCGTGAACTCGTTGACAAGCCTGTTATTGGATCGGCGTCATCTGCGTTCCATATTGCCGCACAGGTCGGTGATTCTGCCTCCTGTATCACTGTGCTTGATTCAGTCGTTCCGCTGATCCGAGATCGAATCGCAGCTACAGGACTTGAAAACGTTATTACCGATGTTCGAGCTATCGACGTTCCGATCCATGATGTTGATTCAGATTCTAACACACTCGTAAATAACATGGTTATGGCTGGCGTGAACGCAGTTGAGGAGCGTGAAATTGACGCTATTATTCCAGGATGTATGAGTCTCTCATTTGCTCGGGAGAACGCTACAATCGCAGAACGTGTCGGGATACCAGTTATTGATCCGGTTGTGACGGGGCTTGAAACGACCTGCTTAGCGGTAAGACATGGACTAATCCCTAGCAAACATGCATATCCCAGCCCTCCCGATGATAAACTATTATTTTGATTCAACGAATAAATGATATCTAAAGTCAAAGCTAACGTTGTATATGATTTTGAGTGCGATTAAATAAGGGCCCTAGTTCTATAAGAAAGCAGTAGATCTGCAGTTATTGATCCATCCAGACTTGTTCGAACCACCACGTCTGGTCGATAGAGGGTGTGTACCCATGGACGTATTGTCCCATTGCATGATGGACATCGTCCCAGTATGGATAGTACTTTGCGGCGTCTTCGGTGTAGTGTCTACTGACCTCATTATAGATATCGATACGTTCTTCATGACTCGGTGCCCGACGGCCCTGCTCAAGGAGATCATCGACTTCCTCATTTGCATAACCACCGTAATTGAAAAATGCACCTTCGGCAAGATTAGCGCTGAAGATCTGATCCGGATCCCACATCCCATTAAATGCCGATATACTGAATCCGAATTCTCCCTGTGACTGCCGTTCGAAAACGACGGAACCGTCTTCAACAAGGATCTCGATATCAATGTCGAGTAATTCCCCGAGTTGTTCTTGGATGATCTCTTGCATCCGAATTCGGTGGTCGTAGCCCCGAGTAACAGGGTTCGTGACCGTCATCCCGGTAGGATCGATATCGGCTTGTTCAAGCAGTTCTTCCGCTCGCTCGAGGTCCTGCCCTTGATATGGATCATCGACTTGGAAGTCCCAATCGAGATCAGGACTGAGTGGGTTGTTGTTTCCGCGCTCTGCCACCTCAAAAAAGACAGTATTGACTAATGCGTCAAAATCGATAGCATGTAGCGCTGCCTGCCGAACATTTTTGTCACTAAACGGCGGTTCCATCGTGTTGAACTGCATTATCCCCATCCAACCACCAGGTCCCGTTGTTTGAACTTTCAGAGATCCGTCATCGACCACGGATTGGACATCACGCCACGGAACAACGTCGACCCAATCAAGGCCACCGGTCTCCAGTTCGCGTAGTTTTGTAGCGTCGGTCGGGAAGACATTGAATTCGATGCCATCTAGGTACGGAAGTGGTTGTCCGTCTTCATCACTTTTCCAATAATCGTCGAATCTTTCGACGGTGACGTGCGATCCATCAACCCACTCAACGAACTCAAAAGGCCCACTCCCAACAGGGTTTGTCACTAAGTCATACTCTTCGTCGATATCTTCACTCACGACACCAAGCACGAATGCGAGACTGGATTCAAGCGCTGCAAATGGTTCGTCTCCAGTATTAAATTGGACTGTATGGTCGTCGATAGCTTCAACATCAAATTCCGTCGAGAACATGAGTGCTGCGGTATAATCACCGGGGCTCTCAAACATGCTTTCGAAGGTGTACACGACGTCTTCGGCGAGAACGGGGTCGCCATTGTGATAGACTGCGCTCTCATCAAGCTCCATTATCATCGTAGTATCGTCATCCCATGTCCACCCTTCTGCCAGGTCACCAACGATCACGAAGTCATCCCCGTCATAGTCGTATCGGAGGAGTTTCGAGTAGATATTGTATGAGATTTGGAATGATTGGAGACCGGTAACGTTTCGTGGGTCTAACGATTGTATTCCAACTTGCATTCCCACATCCAGTGTCCCGCCTGACTGAACTTCGGATGGAGTTTCTTCACCGGGTTCATCGCCGGTGTTGCCGGTGTCGTCACCAGCATCACCGTCGTCACCTGCACAACCTGCGAGTGCCACAGCTGCGGCCGGCCCCATGGCTTTAACGATATCTCGTCGTGAAAGATCGCTTAGGTTTATTTTCGTTGTTAGTTTTTCCTTATTACTCATTTGTATATGTCATACCATAGCGTGCATAGATAAAAACCTATGCTGAATGGGCTACTGACCGAATTTTAAAATATCTCGCTGGCTGATGTTTAACTTCGACTTTTTTAATGCCTCACGTAAGTAGAAATTTATTGTCTTGGTTTGGAGTGGACGTGGTCATACATTGACTGTAGGTCTCACCAAAATTGCCTAAAGCGATGGGGCTAAATAACGCAAACAATTCCAATGGGTATCGATGAAGTATTCCAAGTACGCACTTCAGCGCGTTCTCCTTTTCGGACCTGTTTTATTTGGGGTTTCTGTACTCATCTTCTTGATCGTACACTTGGTGCCCGGAAGCCCTGCAAACGCTATTCTTGGGTTACAGGCAACGCCTGAGTTGGTTGAGCAAGTAGAGCGCGAGTTGGGCCTTCACCAGCCGCTTCATGTACAGTTTTATGAATGGTTTGTCGGACTTTTACGAGGTGATCTCGGTATGTCTTTTACTGAAAGACGACCTGTTGCAGATGTCCTTACAGCCCGATTTTGGGTCAGCTTTCAGCTGATAATTATGACTCTCCCGGTTGCGGTCCTATTTTCGGTGCCGCTGGCTATCGCTGCGGCTCTTCGAAAGCACTCCGCGATCGATTATGCCAGTATTGGCTTTGGAGTCATCGGTGTTAGCATCCCGACCTTCTTTTCGGCTATTGTGCTCATGGCAGTCTTCGGCGTCTGGCTGGGTGTCCTCCCCGTTAGCGGCTACGTTTCTCCGCGGGAGGATATCTTTGAAAGTATTAAACACATGATTCTTCCTGTGATGTCAATGGCGTTAGTCGCCATTGCGGTAATCATGCGAATGATGCGCTCCTCTATGCTCGAGAACCTCGGGGAGGATTACCTACGATTTTTGAAATCGAAGGGGCTCTCTCGCCGGTCGATTTTATTAGGCCATGCACTGAAGAACAGTTTTATTCCAGTAATCACAATTATTGGGCTTCAGTTTGGTTACATGCTTGGTGGAGCAGTCGTCATCGAAGAAATATTTGCACTGCCTGGAATTGGTCGAACTGTTCTTAATGCTGTCCTCGGACGAGATTACCCTCTCGTTCAGGGATCAATTCTGTTGATCGCGATCTGGTTTGGCGTGGTTAATTTGTTGACCGATCTCGCAGTCGCATACCTTGACCCACGGATCATGGAGGACAACTGATGAGTACTGACATTGATTCCGGAACGCAGGAGAACTCAGCCGATATGAAAGAGAATTCACCCCAGCCTATTCACCGTTTTATACAACAATTTGCCGAAAACCGACTGGCATTCTTTGGACTCGTCTTGCTTGGATTTATTTTGATTGTAACACTTCTTGCGGATATTGTCGCACCGTATACGGCCACTCAACAAAATAGTGATGCCGTGTTGGTCGGACCATCTCTTGAGCATCCGATGGGAACAGATGAACTCGGTCGCGACATTTTCTCGCGGATTCTATTCGGCTATCGGATCATCTTCTCGATCACGCTCGGTGGGGTCGCAGGTGCGTTTATCCTTGGGACTTCCATTGGCACTGCAGCGGGGTACTACGGCGGATGGATAGATGAACTCTTCATGCGAAGTATTGACATACTGATGTCATTCCCCTCCCTCATTCTTGCGTTGACAATTGTCGCTATTATTGGCCCGTCAAGTTGGGGAGTCGCACTGGCACTGTGCGTCGCATACACACCAATCTTCGCCCGTGTCGCACGAAGCGAAAGTGTTTCATTAAGTAATAAAGAGTTTATCCGTGGATTGCAGGTCCGGGGAATGAGCACTCGACGGATCCTGGCCATGCATATGATGCCGAACATGATGGGCCCGTTAACAGTAATCTTAACTCTCCAGCTCGCATTCGGGATTCTGACGACAGCGACATTGTCGTTCCTTGGTGTTGGCATCCAACCGCCACATCCCTCGCTCGGTGTGATGGTATCTGATGGATCCGCATATATCGCCAGCGCTTGGTGGCAAAGTATATTCCCGGGTATTGCAATTATGCTACCAGTGATCGCCTTCAACACAATCGGCGACGGGCTTCGAGACACGTTCGATCCGAAAGAGGGGAGGTCCTAACGATGACCCTCCTCACGATCTCGGATCTCAGCGTTGCCTACCACACAGAGAGAGGAAGCGTGACTGCAGTCGACCGAGTGACTTTCACTGTTGATCGTGGTGAAATATTCGGCATCGTTGGTGAGAGTGGCTGTGGAAAAAGTACACTCGGAGATGCCATCCCCATGTTACTTGATGATAATGGATCAGTTACTGGCGGCACCATTAAATTGGATGGCGAGGACTTGACAATGCTGTCAGAAAAAGAGCTTGCTCAGACTGTCCGCGGACGGCGTATCAGTATGGTGTTCCAAGATCCGAACACCAGTCTTGACCCCGTCTATACGATCGGTCAGCAAGTGATCGAAACGATCTTGACACATGAAGACGTCAGTCGAAAGGTTGCTCGACAAAGAGCAATTGAACTATTAGATGATGTTGGAATCCCTGATTCTGAAGATCGACTCGATGATTACCCACATTCGTTTTCAGGTGGTCAGCGCCAACGGATCGTTATCGCAATTGCTCTCTCGTGCAGTCCTGACCTCCTCATTGCAGATGAGCCAACAACAGGGCTTGACGTGTCTATCCAAGCTCAAATTCTCGACTTACTGATCTCGCTCGTTCAAGAACGCGATGTCGCGATTGTAATCATTACTCATAATTTTGGTGTTGTCGCAGAGACTTGCGATCGTGTTGGGGTGATGTATGCTGGGAACATGATCGAGCAGTCTAGCGTTAACTCCATGTTCAAGGACCCAAAACATCCATACACACAGGCACTCCTCGGATCGATGCCTGAGCGTCATGAGATCGGCCAAGAGTTATCAACAATTCCCGGAAACCCACCGAGCCTAGCAGAACTACCAGATGGCTGTCGGTTTCATCCGCGTTGTTCTCAGGTCTGTGGCCCCGAGTGCGAAATAGATGATGTGCCTCCTACATATGATGTGGATGGAGATCAAGTGGCTTGTTATCTTTATGACGACCACGATATCGTGGCTGACGGTTCTGAGGACTCATTCACTACCGGAGGTGACAAAAACTGATAATGATTCTCGAAGTTCAAAACCTTAGCAAACATTTCGTGACCAATAGTGGAGTTATATCGCGGCTACTGGGCTATCAAAGCAAACTACAGGCAATTCGTGACGTTTCCTTCGGTATCGAGGAGGGTCGTTCTCTTGGACTCGTTGGGGAAAGCGGTGCAGGAAAGTCGACTGTCGGAAACGTGATCACACGAATCCACGAACCAAGCACAGGAACAGTACGCTATCGAGGACAAGACGTTCACGAACTATCGGGTAGTAGTCTGCAGGAGTACCGTCAGTCGGTGCAAATGGTGTTTCAAGATCCATATAGCAGTCTTGATCCGAGATACCGTATTGGAAAAACAATTGCCGAACCCTTGAAAATACACACAGATTTATCAACGACCCAACGACGTGAACGCGTCGCTGAGTTGCTTGAGACGGTTAATCTCTCTCCAGACCTCAGTGATCGATTTCCACACGAACTCTCAGGTGGACAACTTCAACGTGTTTCCATTGCAACCGCACTCTCTGTTGACCCAGAGTTCCTTATCCTTGATGAGCCCGTATCTGCGCTTGATGTCTCAGTGCAAGCCCGAATTTTAAATCTCCTCAAAGATCTCCAGCGTGAATATAATCTCTCTTATTTATTTATTTCTCATGACCTTGGGGTGATCAAACACGTCTGTGACGATGTTGCCGTGATGTATCTTGGTGAAATCGTCGAAAAGTCGCCTACCCAGGATTTATTTGATGCACCCTACCACCCATACTCTGAAGGCCTTTTAGGATCCGTTCCGGTACCCAAGGTTAGTGTGACTCATAAAAATGAAACACGTCTCAGTGGCGAGATCCCATCACCGACAAATCCGCCGTCAGGTTGTTCGTTTCACCCACGGTGTCCGTATGCTACAGAGGAATGCAAACGTCTGGATCCAGCGCTTGAAGACGTTACCGTCGAGCGCGATGTCGCTTGTCACCACTGGGAAACACTAAGAAATTCGAAGTCCATAAATCAATAATTGAAATTTCTAGGCAGTAGCACAGAGGAATGGTGTTGGCGTAGTGCTATCGTTTAGGCGCAACAAGTTGATTAGAATCCCCAACAAGCTGTCCGTCTTTCAGTACTCCAACGGGCTTCGAGATAGTTGAAAGATCCTCAAGCGGGTTCGTGTCAAGAAACACGAGGTCAGCCTTCTTTCCGGGGGCAACGGAACCGACTGATTCTTGACGATCGATACAGCGAGCGGCATCGAGTGTCGCTGCTGTTAGTGCCTCTTCCGGTGATGCACCAAACTCGACGAGCGATTCGATTTCAAACCATAGTAGCCCGTGCATGGAATCAGTCCCAACTGCCACGTTACAGTTGGCGTCGAGAATAGCCTGCCAAGTTGCTTTGCGCTTTTCACTGGACTCTTCTAGCTTTCGTAGTATTGCTGGATTATTGGCTTCGCCCTTCTGAATACCGTCCTCATGTGCAGAAATGGCGAACGTGGACACGGCGAACTGATCGGAACTGCTCAGTGTTTTTATATCCTCATCGGACAGCAGCGAAGCGTGTTCGATGGTGTCTACGCCAGCGTCAATAGCGGCTGATGCACCAGGACCACCATGAGCATGTGCAGCGACGTGGATTCCTTGTCGTCTGCTTTCGTCGACAATCACAGCTATTTCTGAATCTGTGTATAGTGCTCGATCAAGCGATCCTGTATCGGTACTTACCCCACCCGTAGCGAAAAACTTCGTGTGAGTTGCACCTTGTTGGACGTTTCGCCTGATCCGCCGTCTGATAGACTCTTCTCCGTCGGTCGACGTATTAACGAGGGCATGGCCACCGGTTGGTGTAAGATGGATCCCGCTCGGGAGCAGTCGAGGTCCTTCAAGTTCACCTGACTCTTCTAATTCTGCGAGTCGAACATCAAGATAGCCTTCTTCAGCCATTAGACGCATCGTGGTTACCCCCGATCGAAGATCCTGTTTTAGGTTATTCGTTGCACGAACGGCTGCAATAGTACGGTCTGCACCGAGCTGACCGAGTTGATCTCCTTCTCCCGGTCTTATAGTCGCGTGTGAATGCGCATCGACAAGGCCGGGAATGGCGTATCCATCGTGCTCGAGTTGTAACTTCACGTCGTTCGGTACGTCATCGCGGACCTGTGTGACGACACCATCCTTGACGATTACGACCGACCGATTAAATCCACCAGACTTTGGATCGAAAATCCCATCGGTTCGGACTGCAAACACTTCGGAGTCTGTCTTATCAGTCATCTGCTATTAGTTTAGAATCTCCAACAAGTCCTCCGAGCTTATTCCAGTTCGGTGCGGGATACGTAGCACGACTTTGTGTGATTCCGTGTCGCGCCCACGTACTCGCTGTTTCAAGACTGACCGTCACAGGATCAATAAAAGGAACGCCAACACGATCCGCAATCTCGTTATGCACCTGCATGAATGAAAGACTCATACATCCGGGAACGAGTGCTTCCGCACCATCGTTCTCGACAGCTTGTCGCCCAACCGCGACCATATCGTCGACGAGTGCGTCGGAGTCATGGTCGATTTCTAGAACTGGCGCTTCAACGACAGGTACGCTCGCTAACTGATCATCAAGACTATATTCGTGAATAAGTCGACGAGTGAACGGCTTTGTCGACTCAAGAATGGTAAGACAAGAAAATCGGTCAGCCAGTTGTACAGCAGTATGGAACGAGGCAGCTGCTGGACCGACTACAGGTTTTTTTGTCATTTCTCGAAGCGCGTGGATCCCTGGGTCACCGAAGCAGCCGATTACGAAGGCATCAAAGTCGTCCTCTATCCGTGGAAGTAGTTCCAAGAGCCCGACTGCGGACCATTCTTCCTCAACAGTGCTCTCAATGGAAAGCGGACCAGCGTCCGCGCCAACGACCTTCACCTCGTCATGAATGAGATCTGAAGCGATACGCTCGCGTCGCTGCATCTCATCGTCGTCTAGGCCAACTCCTGGTACAAGATATGCTATCGTAGTCATATTCGTATTTATTAGACTCATCACAGCGTCTTATGTGCTCCGGCCACACAGACGATCGATTGTTTTACAGTGTCAATAATATATAAATTTCAAGTAAACAATTTGTCGTCGAGTTCAATACCCAACCCCGGCCCGTCTGGGATAGAAACAGTCGGTTCGATCGGTAATGGATTTATTACAGGATCCTCGTCTAATAATCCAGGGTCAAGCTCACATGCGCTCGACAGTTTGGGTACCGTTGCTGCGAGGTGACAGATTGCGGTCGACTCAAGTGACGTCCCAAGTGCACTAACAGGAGTTACAGCGAGATCGTACTCGTTTGCAAGCCGAGCCATCATCGACATACGTGTTAACGATCCAGTCTTTGCGATTTTGAGATGACATCCCGCTGTAAGCCCTTGTTCACCAAGTGTCACAATGTCTGTAGTTGAGTGGACAAACTCATCGGCATATGTCTCTATACCGCTTTCCTCCCAAATCCGTTTGAGATCTTTTGGTCTGTCGGCTGTAGTCGGTTGTTCTAGGTACTCCAGTCGATCGGCCCGACCAATTCTAGATAGCACTTTCATTGTTGTCGTATAGTTCCTCCATCCAGTGTTCGCGTCGACGCGGGCCGTAGATCCCTCAGGAAGTTCACCCAATATTGTCTGGATCCGGCTGACATCACTATCAATGTCCCCAGTAGCTTTGATTTTGAATCGACTGAACCCTCTCTCAAGCCCGACTTCGAGTAGTTCCGCTGCCCGTTCTGAGGATACTCCTGGGATCGGATACACGAGCGGAAGCTCTGAGCGTACGGTTGGGCCTAAAAGATCACGAACTGGCGCACCAATCTGTTTTCCACGAAGGTCGAGCAATGCGAGCTCAACTGCTGCCTTTGCGCCTGGGTTCTCCGGAAATTGTGAAACGAACGTCTCGAAAGAAGCTATTGCCTCACCAATTGGTTTGTTACGTATCTTCGGAGCGATCCAGTTTTCGATGGTACCAACCATTCCGGTAGTCGTCTCACCAGTAAACCACGGGAGAGCAGTTCCCTCACCGTAGCCAACAAGCCCCTGATCGGTTTCAATCCGAACAAATGCGTGTTCTGTTTCAGTGTGATCCTCATAACTTACAGGAAACGCATCCGCAAACGGTATTCTCTTTCCTATTGCCTGAACATTACTAATATGCATGGAATAACTCGAATACGAAACAACATAATAGTACACCCCAATATATGATTCGAACTGTTCTATTGTTTGAACTCTTTCATGAGCCAGATTTGTATAGTTAAGAATCCCTTCGGATGACGTATTATTTTTTCGAGTGACTGATGCGCTCTTACTCGTAATAATACTGTTTGGGTGGTCACATGCAATAGGAGCGGGAGATGAGTGATCTAATGCCGATATTGCACTTCGGTTCCCAGACGAGCTATCCGATGCCGGTCGGTTTCGGCGACGTAACCATCGATGCAGACCTTCAGGTGTATGCGGGCGGGTTTGTTGACTGAATGACATCGAGTCACTCCCAACGCATGTTACGTACGCTGCGCTCCGAGATGGTATTCGTCTTGTTGGTGATTCAGAAAATATTGCCACATACAAACGCTATATTAACACTCAGTATGATGCGGATACGAGCAAGCGAGAGCGAGAACAGCGAGAATTTATTGATCGGCTGGCTCGTGGTGACGTGTAGCTGGTTGATGATGATATTGTCATTGACAAACTTCGATATATCGACGAGTACACAACTTCGAATCGTGCCGACGCTCAGCTAATCTGTAGTTAATCGCGGAATAAACATCTAACGTATACAGAAACAAAGACAACTACTAATTCTCGTCAAAACTGGAAACAACAGCTGATCGAAGAGGTCTGCTTCGGTGCGTCGATTACGACGGAAGTACCGAATTACTCATCTTCAAGTGCCGCGTAAACTTCCGCGTGACAGCGTCCATCGAGTTCTCCCATCTCAAGAGCTATCTTACGACGTTCAGCATCGCATTCGGCTGCCTGATACCGCTCGTAAAGCTGGCGGATCTCGTCGTCGATCGCCGTCGAGGAATCGGTGCTGGACGCCATTATTCTATTGAGCATACTGCACGTGTCCTTTTATTAGTCACGACGAGAACAGACCCCGAAATAGTCTGAGGAATCATCATCCGACGAAGATTTTTGAATGTGTCTCTTTTAGGATTGTTGTTGGCAATCAATTGCTAACCAACAAAAGTATTATTTTGATCTCTATTGTTGGTTAGTCTATGGATCAACTCGATCCACCAAGTAACGCCCCAAAATACCTTCGAGAAGGCTTACAAAAACAATCGCCTGAAACACTCCGGTCGATCGCCACATATGCGTCTGATCTTGCTGATTTGAAAGAACGATCGCTCCAGGAAGAACTCGACGCACAGGCTGTTGATGTCGTCGACGAGACGACACCGGATGGGTGGGATGCTGATGAGTGGGATGAACAGCTCAAAGACAGTAACGCACCACCTCGT
>LFCJ01002004.1_pt1 | contig 14568 bp, 9 predicted proteins | sample 643141 | NCBI WGS metagenome assembly LFCJ01 (sample SAMN03766243, study PRJNA286221) | soda lake metagenome | biome: soda lake; feature: Kulunda steppe; material: water; isolation source: sample B1-Br-g2 brine of Lake Bitter-1 | place: Russia: Kulunda steppe | collected 2010-07 | reverse complement strand
TACTGTCGCTCATTGCACTAGGGGCGGTCGAACCTGCGGAGTCGCCACCGAGCAACCCGGAAAACGGCTCGATCACCGTCGGATCGCCTCCGTGGGAGTCGAGCTCCAGCGATCCGATCCGACGGACAGAGAGATCGATCTCGAGGTCTTCGGGGCGTGGTTCATCGCTCGAGGTTCCCGTCATTGTCGCTGTGATCCCAACTCCCACCCGGCGACGAGCTGACCCCACCGGTGTAGAGATTTGGCTATGACCACCAACGGAATCACTATAGTTCTTTCCCTAACAAGTTGAATTTCACCGCGACTGGTAGTAATTTCACGCTTCGATGTCGGCATTGATCGTGACCGCGGCGGGAGGCCTCGTCGATTAGAATGCCCTCGAATGGACTCCACGGTCGAAGCGAGAGGCGTATTGACCGCTTTCGATCGATCGAGTCTGGGGGAGTTCGAGCCACACAACGGTCACGCCCAATCACCAATTTTGTGAACTGAACTAAGGACTGACTGTGTAGGGGGCTGCTCCAGTCAGTCGACTGGTGACCGAATCGCGGCCGGGTAGTTATGATCCGACGTGACTGTCATCTGGATGACCTCACCTGACTCAGTTTCTCCCCGTTCGGGTGGACCCGCCTCCCTCGTTGAATAGACCTGGCTCAGTCGTTCGACTGTCGGATTTCTTCGAATACCTCGTCCACCCACCTCTCGACCTCGAACTCATCGTGAAAAATCTGGCCGAAATCGTTAGACTGTCGGATTTCTTCGAATACCTCGTCCACCCACCTCTCGACCTCGAACTCATCGTGAAAAATCTGGTCGATATCGTTCGACTGTCGGATTTCTTCGAACGCCTCGTCCACCCACCTCTCGACCTCGAACTCATCGTGAAAAATCTGGCCGATATCGTTCGACTGTCGAATTTCTTCGAACGCCTCGTCCACCCACCTCTCGACCTCGAACTCACCGTCAAAAATCTGGTATCCGAGTCCTGGCACGTCACCATCCCCGTCGCCGTCGCCGCCATCTCCGGATCCACCGCCCGCTTCTTTCTCGGATTCGACGACAGCTATCTCCTCGTCTGGCCATCGACCAGATTCGAGTTCGGGGTCGTAGGCGATGTGGAAAACAAGTGCCATGATTAGTGGAGCCAACCATCGCATGAACCGACGCATCCTCCTCTCGTTGTTGAATTTCTTTCTCGCTTTATTGCTGATTTCGCTGGCGGCCTGAGTTGTTTCTTCAGGTAATGCCTTTCGTTGGGGTGCTTGCGGGAGTTTGACGGGGGTTTCATTGCTGGCAGGCACCTCGACGTGGAACTCATCATCGATCTTTTCGACTCTCAATACGCGGTTCGAGTAGTCCGTTTGGATGCTACTGACGGTCTCCTTGAGATCCTTCCGCGTCGTCGGCTCTTCGTTCGTTTCTCGAAGCACCGCACCCAGCATGGCAGCCGCTTCCTCGTCTTTCGTTTCGACTCGTTCGTCGTCCCCCTCGGTCGCTTCCTCGTCTTTCTCGACCGTCTCATCGTCCGTTTCGGTCGCCTCGTCGTCCTCCTCGTCCGCCTTTTCGTCGCTTTTCCCGTCTCCACCGAGGCCGATGATCCCCAAGATCCGCTCGAGAGCGCGCTCCGCCCGATCCAGCAGCCACTCGACGGCGTCGTCGATCACCGAGCGGATCTCGCCGACGATCTCCTCGATGCGCTGGCCGATGTTGCCGAGTCCGAACTGGTTGGCGAGGAAGCCGATCGCGACGGGGATGGCGTCCGACAGGGCCCCCTCGAGCGTCTCGGCGCTGGAACTGAGCTCTCCGCGGGCAACGCTCGCGACCGTCGAGACGTACTGATCGACGATCCCCAGCACGTCCCGGAAGTACTCCATCGCCGACTGGGCGGCGTTGAAGAACGCCTGGAAGCTGTTGATCACCGCGGTGACTCCCGTTGGGTCGAGCAGACCGGCGAGCCACTGAATCGCCCGCGGGACAATTCGCTCGACGATCCACTCCCGTGCCATACCCAAGACAGTGTCCCAGAGCCCGCGGATCTGTGAAGTAACGTGTTCCCAGATCGCACCGATGCCGTCGCGTTTTACGTCCTGGACGAACGACCAGATGCCGGAGAGTTTGTCGACGGCACCGGTGATGCGATCGACCTTCTCCTGACCGATCCGGTCGGCGACGTCGCCCCACAGCCGATCCATGCTGACGCCCAGCACCTCGAGGACGAAGTCGAAGACGGAGCCAAGCGAGAGATCCGTCGGCGGCTGCAACCCGGCGTCCTGGAGGCCGCCGAACAGCCAGTCTGTCACTCCGCCGACGAGGTGGCTGGTGATGTCGTCGAAGAAGTTCTCGAACCCGAGCTGGAGCGCCGACAGAAGGTTCTCGAGGAAGCCCACCGGGTCGCTTCTGACGTCGTCGATCGCTTCCATCACGTTCGAGACGATACTTCCGATCAGGTCGCTCGGGAACCGCATTGCGGCGAGTGCGACAGTGAACACCTCCTGGAGGACGACGCTCACGAATCGGACGAGTCGCGCGATGGGGTCGCCGAACGCGTCGACGACGCGCTGGAAGGCACCCAGTGGATCGAGCAGGTCCTCGATCTCGAGGTCTGCCCAGACCTCCGTGAACAGCCCCGTGACGAACTCCCAGCTGATTCCGAGCTGGGTCACCGCTGCGTCGATCCGCTCGCCGGCCTGCTCGACGACGCCTGCTTCGGACAGTTCCGCATAGACCTCGCGGCCACCCGGAAGCAAGGCGATGAACCCGGCGATCAGGGCCTCAGCGGTCCTGGCGACCCGTTCCCCGGTGAACGGATTCTGCTCGAGGATGACCGTGAGCAACTCGAAGCCGGGCAGATTCTCGGTGGCGAACGCGTCGAGTCGCCCGAGGAGGGCGTCTTTGATCATACCGAGCACGTCTCCGGCGACCCCGCCGGCGAATGCGGCGATGTCTTCGAGGAAGGCGCCGATATCCGCGGCCAACCCGTCGACGTTCTCCCGGAGGTCCGGCAGGTTCTCGGGTCGGATCGTCTCGAAGACGTCGTCGACGAGCCCTCCGATCTGGCCGACGAGACCCCCGAACTGGTCGATCCGTCTGTCAAGCCAGTCGGCGGCTTTCTCGAGTAACCCTTTCTCCTGGAGCATCTCGAGGTGGTCGTCGGCACCGACGAGGAGTAGGAAATCTTCCAAGATTTCGGCCGTGGAGGCTTCGACCTCGACCCCTCGAAGAGGGTCTCGTGCCATAACTTTCGTCAGGAGCTCCCAGGCCGGGACGTCGGGGAGCAACCGCTCGGCCACGCCGACGGCTGCCTCCCTGACGATGTCGATGACGCCGTCGACGAGGAGGTTGGCGAACGTCGTAACGTCGTCATACAGCGGTCCGAAGTGGTCGTCCAGCACGGACAGCACGTCTTCGCCGACGCTCGGCACTTCGAAACTCCGCAGGGAGTCAACCGCACTTCCGAGAAGATCACCGAGACCGAGGTCGTCGAGCGCCGCTCTGGCCGTGTCGACGAACCTACCAATCGAGAGATCCAGTTCTTCTGCGTCCTCGAGGCGTGATTCAATCCACTCGGTGCCCCGATCGAAGATGCCGAATTCCCGTAGCGCCGCTGTGACGTGCTCCCCACCGGGAACGAGTTCGATGACCTCCTTGAACAGGGTTGCCGGATCGTGATCGACCTCCTCCCGGGTGATCGGATTCTTCCCCAGGACAATCGTGAGTGGCGTCCACCCTGGGATGTACTCGGCGTATTCGCTCAGCGCCTCGATCGCACGATCGGAGAGCATCGGCTGAACGTCGGGCGTCTTGGCAGCAGAGCCCCCACCCAGCCCGGCCGCACGCTGTTGTGCGACGTGGGTCGCCTCGTGGGCCATGAGCCGGAGATCGGTCGAGGACTCGCCGCTGCCGAGGAAAATGTGGTTACCGTGAGTAAACGCACGTGCACCGAGCCGATCGGCCGCACGCCCTGCCTTCGGGCCGTCGTGTACTCGAACGCCGTCGAGACGCCGCCCGAGAGTCGGTTCGATCCTGCGACGAACGGTTTTCGGGAGAGCGCGGCCGCTCGCCGGCGGACGAATCGTGCTGTGGGACGTGGACCGTCCGTGTATCCCTCCACCGCCGTTGTCCGTCTGTGATTCGACGATCTCCGATCCCGACCCTCCGCCCCTCCGAGTGCTTCGACGGCTGACCGCGCGATCCGGTGTCGGCGAACTGATCGGAGCGGAACGGCCAGTGGTCACCGCTCTCGCGACGGCCTCAGCTTCGCGCTCGTACCGGTCGCCCGGCCGACCCACCGCCAGTTTAGGGCGAACGCCGAGAGAAGCAAGCCGGCCAATCGATGGGGTGCCTCGGGTGCGTCGACGCTGGACGGCGGGGGTCCCCAGCCGAGTGGCGCCGGTGGCTACAGGTCGGGTGGTAACTATAGTGCTCTGGCTGGTGATTGGTCCTTTCCGGCCCGTAGCTTCAGGGCCGTGACGATGTGGGCCAGCGGAAGCGGTTTTCCCAGCCAACCGAACCAGCTGGCTGGCAGCCGTGTGGCGCCTCAAGACGCCACTTACGTTCCCACCCTGGGACGTCTGGTGGCCGTCGAAACCCGACGACTGCGATCCGGCTTCTGAGCGATCCCTAGAGGAGCGCTGTCGGTCTGACCTGGCCACATCGGTCGATGGGGTCGCCAGCTTCTCGGTCTCCTGCAGTGGCGATCCGTCAGGTCGTTCCGGGGACTCGCGCCGCTGGGTCGATCCCGACGCGGCCGCTCTGGCTGCCGACGCGACCGCGGCGTTGCCCTGGGTACGATGGAGGGCGGCGACCCGTGAGCGTGTACGAGCACCTTGGCCGCCACTGGAGGTGCCATCGGCAACGTCCCTGTCAATATCACTCCCGACTCGTCCGGCCCTGCGCCCGGCGCTTCGCTCGCGCTCACGCTCGGGCTGTCGCTTCGTCGCACGACGCCTGTCCGCATCCGGTCCGCCACTTTGACACTGGGAACTCATCCGATCACTCCAGGTAATCCCGGTATGCCCCGAACCGCTCGGGTTCGATCAGTCGGCCGATCTTCTCTAACTCCAACTCGAGCGCGCGCACGATGTGGGCCATCCCAATCGGCTCATCGTTGTCCGCCGCGAGAAACGCTGCTCCCAAGGCGACGTTCCGGACGCTTCCGCCGCTCAACTCGAAGCGAGCAAGGTAGTCGACGTCGATATCCGTGGTCGGCGCGTTCGGTGGAAAGACGCCCTCCCAGATTCGCCGGCGGGCGTTCCGGTCGGGCGTGGGAAACTCCACTGAGACGTGGATACGCCGAAGGAACGCGTCGTCGATGTTCGCCTCGAGGTTGCTGGTCAGCAACACGGCGCCGTCGTGATCCTCAATTCGTTGGAGGAGATAGTCCACCTCGATGTTCGCGTAGCGGTCCTGGGAGTCTGAGACCTCCGAGCGTTCCCCGAACAGTGCGTCCGCCTCGTCGAACAACAGGGCGGCGTCGGTATCCGCCGCTGCGTCGAACACCCGACCCAGGTTGCTCTCGGTCTCGCCGACATACTTGCTCACGACCGAAGAGAGGTCAACCCGGTAAAGGTCCAGTTCCGCGTCGTTGGCGACGACCTCCGCAGCCATCGTCTTCCCCGTGCCCGAGGGGCCAGAAAACAGCCCAACGACTCCGGTCCCCCGACTCGAGGCGGCTTCGAACCCCCACTCGTCGAAGACTGTTCCCTGCTCGGCGAGTCGTGCAGCGAGCTCGCGCAGCCGTCGCTCGGTGTCTGCGGGGAGCACAATGTCGTTCCAGTCGTAGCCGAGCTCAATCCGCTTGGCGAGGTCCCCGAGTTCGTCGCCGGACTGTGCGCGACAGGCGCGGTAAACGTGCTCCGCCGAGAGTTCTTCCCCCGCCAGGTTAGCCTCGGCTCGCGCCCGCTCGATCGCGTTGTCAATCGCCCCGCCCGTCAAGCGGTATGTTCCGGCGATGATGTCCGGGTCTACGCCGTCGGGGAGATCCGACACTGCGCGCCACCGCTCCCGTCGCTGGAGGTAGTCGGGTCGGGGCAGCTCCACCGGCAGAACGACGTGCTCGTCGACGGCCACCCGCACTAGGCGCGGTGGCTCGACAGTGTCGGTGAGGAAAACGGGTGCGTCCAGGCGATCGAGTCGTCCAAGGAAGTCCCGGGAAAGTCTAGCCTCGACCGTTCCGAGCCCGTCGACGTGGACCGTCGCGTCAAGAAGTCGCAGCTCCCGCATGAGGCGGTCGATGAGGGCGGGTGAGTCCGGTGGAAGGCGGTCAGCGTCGATCGTCAGCAGCGGCCGGTCGGGTCGCGAGGCCAGCAGCCGGACGGCCTCCCATTTACCGGCTCCTTCGGGCCCGTACAGCGCGACGATCGGCGGGGGATCAGACTGGACCGTCCCGGACGCCGCGAGCGCTTCGATTCGATCACGGCTCACCCCCATGGGCTCGAGGTCCCGGGTCAGAGTGGCGATCCTCTCGAGCGCTGGGTCGAGTCCGGGATCGGAGAGAAGGTAGCCGACGATGCGCTCGTCGGGACGGACCGTCCGCCGGGTTCGCGGTCCGTTCCCCTCTAATTGAACGAGTCCGTGCCGGATCAGCGGGGCGTCTTCGCCGAAGGCCGACCGGCGTGTGAGCCGATCCCCGCCGTCGCCGAGGAGCCCGACGAGGAAGTCGACGGTCGCGAGCGTCCGCGTCGCGTCATCCTGAAGGTAGGCGTAGATCGTCGCGTAGCGGCCGGCCAGCTCCGGCGCCAAGGCGGCAAGCAAGAGTTCCCGATCGTACTTCTCGAGGTCGAGGCGCTCGACGAGCGCGTCGAATCGTAGCTCACGGCCGGCCGCCTGTGTCGCCAGACGACGCTCCCGGATTCGCGCCGCCCACGCCTCAAGTTCCTCGGCGACCGGTACGCCGGTGGGTCGGGGCGACGATTCGGGTTCGGCCAGGAGCGTCCGAACCTCCTCCTCGGAGATGTACAGTGGCCCGAACTGGTCGATCGGGCCTTCGAAGCGGTCGACCTCCATCCTGAGTCGGCAGTCGTGCCGACGCAATTCGTCGCGGAGGTACGCCATCTCGTCGGGATAGGGATCGGCGCCGTCCGACGATAACTCGGTCATGGAAGGCCGGGTATGCGGGTGAGTCCATTGTGCGCGAGCTCAAGCGTTTCGACCGCGACCGAAACGTCCGTCGCGTCGAGCTGGGGCCCTTCCCACTTCACCGGGAGCGCGTCACGGGCTTGCCAGCCCCAGGATTCCCGCCCTTCCCGGTCCTGGAGGAAGATCCGGACCGTCCGTCGAGGACTTGCATCCGCCGGGAGCGGCGGGTCATTCGTCGCGAGCTGGACCCACTCGAACAGCTCCGGGCCGTCGGTTAGCCCTCTGGTGAGGACGAGGTGCTCGTGATCGAACCGCGTCGGGAGCGTGTGTGTGTACGCATTGACCCCACCCTCGTGGTACGTCTCGGTCTCCACCGACACCTCAAGGCCGGAAACCTCGGCAAACCCGCCAACGATCAGTCCGTCGACCTCGACGAGAAAGCGGTGGCCTGGATACGGATCGGTGCGGTCTGTGGAGGTCATCAGTTGGTGGCGTTCATCTGATCGTTGATCGCGCTAATCTCCTCACACCAGCGCTGACGTTCGCGGTGGGGCAGGGTGAGGACGTCGTCGTGGTCCCACCCGAAGTGATAGGCCACGAATGCGACCTCCTTTCGAAGCTGGTCGGCGGGATAGCGCTGGGCCATCGCTACGAGTTTCCCTCATCGGTCGTGCCTCCGGTCCCGGCTTTGTGTGCGTGTGCGACGCTTAGCTCGAACGCCGTCCCGCAATCGGGACACGTCGCGTCCACGACGTCGGCACCCCTGCCGTTGATGCGGGTGTAGAGGTCTTGCAGGTGAGCGAGATCGGCGACGAACAGATTCTCGATCGTTCCCGGGGTGACGGCATCGAGGTTGCCCAGGTCCGTCACCACCCGCGAGAGCAAAATGACAGTCAGATACGAGGCGTTCGCCTGAACGCGCGGGTCTTTTAGCGGCTTCAGCTCGTCCGCGGCCGTCGCGAGACGCATCCGCCCCTCACGATGACGCGTCCCATCGTCAGCCACGTAGCCGTGGGGGAGTGTGAACTCGAAGGCTGTCTGCAGGGAGGCGTCGCTCATGCGACCCGCTCAACCCCCTCGTGGACGATTTCCATCGATTCGACCGCAACGTCAGTGCCGGTGGCTTCCAGGTCGGGTGCTTCGTACTGTCGACACCACGCGTCGCGAAACTCCCAGCGCGGACCGGGCTCGCCCTCCTCGTCGAGGATTACGACGGCGATTGGACGCCGTGCCTCGTCGACGTTTCCGCGCTCGACGAGCTGCCACCACTCGAACAGCTCCATCGAGTCGTCGGTGACTCCCCACTGCAGGGTGAGCTCCCCGTACTCAATGAGGGAGCCGAGCTTGCGGACCGTCGGTGGGTCGGTCCCCTCGCGGTACTCCACCACCTCGGTACTCGCTTCGGGGATGGTACACTCACTAAAGCCCGCCTTGACGAGCCCGTCGATCTCGAGGAGGTACCGGGCGTTCCGGTACGGTCCGTGTCGGTCAGCCATCTACGATCCTCCCTCCACGCCGTCGGTCCACTGCGTGATCCGGAAGATGACGAACTCGGCGGGTTTGGTCGGGGCGACGCCCACCTCTACGATCAGCCGGCCATTGTCTATGTCGTCTTGTGTCATTGTCGTGCGATCGCACTTGACGTAGAACGCTTCGTCCTCGGTCGACCCCATGAGCCCCCCCGATCGCCACACAGTCGTGAGGAAGTTCCGTACGGACTGGCGGAGTCGGGCCCACAGCGCCTCGTCATTTGGTTCGAACACGGCCCACTGAGTACCGTTCTCGATGGATTCCTCGATGAATAACATGAGCCGGCGGACGTTCACGTAGCGCCATAGAGGATTCGGCGAGGTGGTGCGCGCACCCCAGACGCGAATGCCCCGACTCTGGAAGGACCGGATCGCATTCACTCCCTTTGGGTTGAGTCGCTCCTGATCGGCCCTGGTCACCGGGACCTCGAGGCCCACCGCGCCACGGACGACCTCGTTCGCCGGTGCCTTGTGAACGCCGCGCTCGGCGTCCGTCCGCGCGTAGATCCCCGCGATGTGCCCTCCCGGGGGCACGGTCTTTTTTTCGTTCGTCTCCGCGTCAATCACTTCGACGTGGGGATAGTAGATCGCCCCGAAGTCCGAGATCGTCGACTGCGGCGGCAGACTCCCCGGATCGGCGCCTTGTTCGGCTTGCATCACTGCGAACCGGTCTTCCATCTGCTCGCAATGGTCGGCGGCGACCCCCGCAAGGTTGGGAACCTGGTTTTCGTCGGGAATGCAGACGATGGAGATGTCGTCGCGTTCCTCGAACCCGGCGAGCCCCGTTCGCTTGCCTCGTGGGGCCGTCTCGTCACCCAGGTAATCGCTGAGTCCGATTCCATCGTCGCCGTCATTGTCGTCATCGCCCTCCTCCGGAAGCTGGAGGAACGCGATCCCGTTGTCCGGTCGGGTCGACCCGTTTCGAGCGACGTTGACGAGCTGTGAGCTGTCGTTGATCTTCGAGACGTAGTAGTTGCTCGACGCCTCGTCGGTCGAGAGTTCGTTGTACGTCTCCTCGACGTCCGGGTCGCTTTGGGCGTCGCGTATCGTCTCACTGCTTGGCCCAGCGGACGATAGCCCGGTCCAGTACTTGATTGTCACGCGGAACGTCTCGTTGTCCCGCGAGGAATTGCGCACCTGAACCGCCACCCGTCCACCCCACTCGCCCGGACCGACGGCCTCGAAACTCGAGACTGGCTCTACGCCCTCGCCCGCGAGGTGGACCTCGTGGGCGGATAGAGCTGCGAACGCTATCTCGAGCTTCGCCGAGACGTTCCCCGTGAACTCTGGGGTGAAGGTGACTGGGATTTCGACCGACTCACCGGGATCGATTGTCAGATCCTCGGCCGCGTCCTCGGGGACGGAGAACGCGCCATCCCCGTCGTCTTCGATTTCGAGAGAATCGACGACGATGGCCGCCGCCCCAGACGGTGCCTCGTTTTCGAGCTTGATATTGCGAGTGCGACCGTCCTCGACCACCGTCTGTTCGAACTCGAGCGCGTCCTTCGCTACAAGGCTCGCGTCCTCGTCTTCAGCCGCACCGGCCAGGTCAACCTCCAAGAATTTCTGACCGGATCCGTGCTCGTACACAACCTCAAGCGTCCCGGAGCCCGGGGCTTCGTAAGTGGCCTCGTTTTCCGGGGAGAACGTTACAATTACTCCCGCGCTCCCACCCGGCTTGAGGGGGCCGGGATCATCGAGAAATTCCGCGCCGAAGTCAGTGTCCGGCGACGCGTTCAGCTCCTCTAGCTCCAGGGTTTCGGTCCCCAGATTCACCACGTCGAACGTGCGTTCGTGCTCGGTATTCGTCACGACGGTCCCGAACCCGAGGACGCTGACGGTGGACCCGAGCGGATCGTCTTCGGTATCGATGGCCGCGCCCACGAGGTCAAATTCGACGTTTTCAGCATCCTCGACCTCGACCTCGAGCGTCTCTGTTGCTCCGTCCCCAGCGTTGAACGTGATGTCAATATCGACCTCTTCACCCTGGCCGAACTCGAACGGCGGTGACTCGGATGGGAAGGATACCGCGAACTCGTCTCCTGGATCAACACCGATGGCGTTCACCTCGAGTGTGGAAGCACCTATCGGTCCGGAATTGGAAAGTGTGACCGTCTCTATCGTTGGTTCGTCTTTCTCCACGGTTCCGAAGTCGACCAGCAGTGGGTCCAGCGTGAGCTCCGCTGCGTCGTCGGGGTCAAGCCCGCTTGCCTTCAGGTCGACTTTCAGCGGTGACCCTACCCCGTCGTGAGTGACCTCGATCGTTGCCTCGACGTCGTCGTCGACCTCTGGTTCGTAGAGTACGTCCACCTCGACGAACTCTTCTGGCGGGAGTTCCCCAGGCGAGTCGAAGTCGAGGTCGTGGGAGACGCGGAACTCGTCCGAGTCGTCCCCGGTCACTTCGATGTCCGTGATCTGTACCGCCGGATCGTTCTCGATTCCGACGTTGTGCAGCAGGACCGTCTTCCGGACGCTCCGGTCGGTCACGTACTCGCCGAAGTCAATCTCGTCGACCGACGTACCGAGCACCCCCACGGGTTCGTACCCTGGGAACGATCGGCTGGCGACTCCCTCTTCGTTGGTTACGCGACCGACGTAACAACGACTGCCCCCGTTCTGGAAGAAACCCTGGACGGCGTACGCGAGGCTCGTCCCTGCGAGGGGTTCACCGTCTCGGTAATGCGCGAACCCGCCGAACTTCCGTCGATAATCTTCGAAGCTCGTCAGGAACTGCGGCACCACAGGGCCACGTTCGGTCTCGCCGAGTAGGCCGGCGGTACTCGTACTCGCGCCCTCGATCGGCATCGCGCCGGACTCGACCTGTTCGGTGTATACGCCGGGGGCGAGGTATTCAGCCATTCAACGGAGCCTCCGTTGATAATACATGAGACTACTTTAAATCAATCAATCATAAATTTTTCCCTCAAAATGAAATTACAAGCCCAGAGATACGAATCGGCACGCTGCTACAGTTCGATCGGGTCGTCTAACTCCGTCCATTCACCCGCTTCGAACTCGACGTCCACCGTCTTCGACCCGTTGCCGTCTGTCACGGATAGCTTCGGCGTGGTCGGGGTACTGTCGGGGTAGTACTCCACAATCTTCGGGTCCCCGCTCTCCGGGTCGAATCGGAGTGATTCATTCATCGCGACGTCGCGCCTGACAATGCCGCGGACGAGTAAGGCGAAGCTTCCGTCGCTATCGGTCAGCGTGATTGGTGGGTGCCCCCCGATAGCCTCGAGCGTTGTTGCGAGCTCCCCGTTCTCGTCGTCATTGCCACCCTCGCCGTTGGAAACATCGTCCCAGACTCCCTTGATCGTCACGGTGGCGCCCACAACCGGTTCGTCGTCACACTCCACGCACCCCTCAATCACCGTCTCGTACGCGGCAAAGGGATAGTCGACGGCGGGGTGGACGGGGAGGACCATGCCCGGCGAGTCGAGGTCGCCCACGTGAACTTCGTGGGGTACGTTTACGTAACCTTGTCCGGCGTCCACTGAGACCGTTACGGGGTCATCTGGAAGCTCGACAGGCGGGGAGAGGAACAGCCGGTACTCGCTCGGGTTCCGGACCGGCTCCTCGGGAACCCCGACGATCGACACCGTTGCAGCGTCCCGCAAGGGCTGGCCGGTCACTGCGTCAACCGGCTTGACCGCGAGAGCGAGCCCTACCTCGTGTTCACGGATCCGCTGAAACTTCTTACCCACGGTCACTCACCATCCCCATCGTCACCTCTATGATGAAGCGTCTGGACGCGTTCCGCGGGCATCTCCCGTTGTGAGCTTATACTCACCGGGCCGACACGGTATGCCACGGACGGGAAGTAGGGTGTGTCGGGGAACGTCCCCCAGATGTCCATAATCTGCGCGTCGGCCTCCGTCCTGGCGATCCGAAGTTCCCCCTCGAGCGAGCCCCGAAGGTCGGTGCCCGAGATCACTGCGTTGTCCCGCATCGCGCGCACCGCCTCGCCGAGGATCTTGTGCCGATCCGGTAGATCTTCATCGATGTCGTCGCCACCTGGGTATGCCGTCAGGAGGTAAAACAGGTCGAGCGAGAGGGATCCGCCCCGGAGCGTGGTCGGCTCTACGTCCTGTCGCTCGACCGTGCTTGTATGTGCGCTCTCGGCTACCTCGTACAGGTAGACGCCGAGCGTGGCGGCAGAGTTACCAGTCAGCTTGTGCGGTGGCGCCAGGCGAACCTCGGCGTTCTTGACGGTGACCTCCTCCTTGAGTACGCAGAGGAGGCTCGCACTGGCCTCCGCGATCGCTCCGCCATCAGCCATGGAAAACCACTAGGTTGTGAGCCTTCGTGCCGTCTCTTGCGAGGATGTGGATACAGCCGTTGTCTGACGTGATCACGACTTAAGCAGTCGAAAGGGAGATAGAAAAGTGTTGCCAGCGTTCAGGAAGTGGTGCAGTATCTGCTGGTACCACGATCAACCGAATCTGGCACTCGATAGCCGAACACCAGCTGAGGAGATACTGAACCAAACGGCTGTGGTGAATCACTAGGCCGCGACTTACACTGAAGGGGCACGTCACTCGAGCCGTCACGCAGGAACGACCGTGGTTGCATCCTCAAGGAATCCGGTGATAACGAATCAAGTGACCGATCTCAGGGAGGTGGTGAGATACTACATCACGACGCTGTATGGCGATCCACCAAAGCCAACTATTCCATCTCTCTGTGGCCAGGACAGTGGGCTATTGACTGCGTAGGCACTGATGGGATGAAAGCCTGCTAAGTCCCCCTGCATGGATGAACGAATGGGGTGGCAAAGGCTGACAACTAGACAGCGCGGCGCTGGGAATGTTGTTAGAATGGATGTATATGTCTGACAACGGTATGAAATATTTCACTTCGCACATGGGGTGTCATCACGAACAACTGGTCGTCAAACTATCGTAGAGTCTAGGAGTAATTACTCATATTTGGTATAGAGAGCTGGCCAAGAGCTGTATCAATAACTGCTGTAAGATCGTCGAGTGACTCAAAGAAGTGGCACTGTCTAGTTCTGTACCTCCTCGACGGAAGTGCGTCCGTCTAGCGCCTGATTCGGTCGATCGTGGTTATAGTGGTGTCTGAAGCGCCTCAGCCAGCAACGTGCGCTGGCTGGACTGCCCCGCCAGAACGAGTGAAAGCGGTCGATCCGAATCGCCACTGTCTGGAACCACTTTCCGATGTGGTTTCGCTCGCTGTAGTCGAGCTGACCGCTCAACTTCCGACGAGCAAGGGCAGTCAGATAGCCGCCAGCATCCACGAGAAACGCTGTGTCGTCGAGATCGTGTTTCTCTTCAAGACGTGAGAGAAACGCAGCCGCGGGATCGGTGCCGCAGCGGCTGAATACGTCGATTTCGAGTATGAGCTTCGATTCTGTGTCGATTGCGGCGTACAGCCACTTTTTTTCGCCACCACCTGCTCGTTTTCCAAACTCTCATATAGACAGTGCCTCCAGGGTGGTTTTGTTGGTTAATTAGGATGCGGACGAGGTCGAACCCCCACACCCCGTGTGCGATATGAAATCAGGAAGACGATGGGAGGGAGTGTTCAGGAAGAGAACCCACGAGACACCAGGAATCCACGATATCGCAAAGAAGAGAACGCAAGGACAACAATATGGGGAGAGCTTTATTTCAGGGAAACCTTTACATAGCCACTCTGTCAACCTTAACCGTAGTAGGGTTTGAGTCGTCCGAAATGAAGCGGTACGTTTCGTGACATGACCAAACTCATCCGGAGCTCTGCTTCTTCGTGGACTGAGCATTATCGTCTATTCAAGGTCTTCTCGTAGGCTCTCTGTTCGAATCCCGTGGTCCTCGGATGATTCGTCCCTATCTACCTTCTCGTCAAATTCATATCGCACACGGGGTGTGGGGGTGATCTACCGACAAGATGCTCGTCTCACTCGAGATTGTCGAGAGATATGCTCGGTACTATCCGGATCGAGACCACGTTTGATGTT
>LFCJ01002003.1_pt1 | contig 14571 bp, 18 predicted proteins | sample 643141 | NCBI WGS metagenome assembly LFCJ01 (sample SAMN03766243, study PRJNA286221) | soda lake metagenome | biome: soda lake; feature: Kulunda steppe; material: water; isolation source: sample B1-Br-g2 brine of Lake Bitter-1 | place: Russia: Kulunda steppe | collected 2010-07 | reverse complement strand
CTCACTCTCAGCGTAGCACAACTGCTGTGTGCCTTCCTCTTCTACAGGGTGGGCACCGACCCAATCCCACACCTCGACTACACTCCTGAGGAGATTGCAACCTGGGGGCATGTGCTGTCAGAGCTGAAACACCTGTTCCCAAGGCACGCCTGCCAGCAGTACCTGGAGTCCTTCCCTACCTTTGACTTCCGTGAGGGTCAGGTGTGTGGGGCCGGCAAAATCAAGGGCAGGCAGTCAAAGACGGCTGGGCCAGCAGGGCAGCCGTGCCCGACCTCAGAGACATGTGAGTGCGCTGCCTGGTGGTTTGCTGGGGGGCCTAAGGCAGGCATGCGCACGCAAGGGAGGGGCAGGAAGGCGCTGCATCGAGGGGCGCAAGTCAAACGAGGCCCGATGCACCGGCAGCGATCCATGTGTTGCATGGGGCGTGTGCATGGTCTCACAGCTGTTATCCATGTGCAGGCTCAGGTGCATGCTGGCGGAGCAGGGCCTGGGCCATCAAAAAGCACATCGCTCCGACCGAGCAGCCTTCCTGCTCTCTGTCAGGGGGCGCATCTTGGACTGAAGTCCACACGCGGGACGTGCAAGGTGCACATTCAACTACGCCCACAAGCCTACGCTGCGCGTGCTCACGAGACCTCTGTAGCATATGACACCACGCCTGTGCTGGTGCTGGTGGCGGTGCTGCTGTTGCTGCAGGTGCCCCAGCTGGAGGACCTGTCTCAGACCTTGAGGGCGCGCACAGGCTGGCAGATCAGGCCGGTGGTGAGCAGCAGTGTGGCATGGCACTCTGACTGTGTGCTGGAAGACAAGTGCGCACAGCGAGCGACCGGCCTGCCGCCTAGCACGCCTGCTTGCATGCCCCACAGGCATGCATGCCAAGGGGGAAGGGCATGTGACAAAGAGAGTGTAGCAGGTGGAGTATAGCTGATGAGCCTATAAGCCAATGGCCGTTGCTTTGTGGCAGCCTTTCAGGGCGCACACATGCATGCTCAGCTGTCAGGCTCACATGACGCGCGTCCGTGCATGCGCACATGCACACGCGCACACCTGCACACGCGCTAGCTTGCACCTGCATGCAAAATATCCTGCGCGCCCTTCCTGAGTCCATGTGCCTGACCCACGTGCCCGACCCAAAGTAATATGGGCGCGGCATGGTGTGGGGGATCGGTGTCCTGTGATGCGTTGTAAGGGCACAAAGTGACGGCAAGTGACATATCTGTGTCTGCCAAAGCCAAAGCCATGAAACTCTGATCCACGCACGCGCCAGGCGGGCTTGCTCAACCCTCGCCACTTCCTCGCCGGCCTTGCCTTCAAGTACTTCCACTCCACACAGTACATGCGGCACCACAGCAACCCCTCCTACACACCCGAGCCCGACCTGTGCCACGAGCTGATAGGTGAGGTCTTGCGGCCACCCTTGCCGCATTTTCAGCAGCTCAGATTGGCTGTCACACAGATGATAGGTGAGGACTGGAAGCCACCCTTGCCACATCTCCAGCAGCTCCTTGAGAGATTGGCTGTCACAGCTGTGGGCTCTCAACGCCCAGCTGCGCTTCCTTACTCACAAGGTGTTGGCCAGCTTGGCTCGCCGAGGCATGACCTCCCATAGAGCCGACTGCCCCCTTAGACAATGTGGCCCAGTTCTTGCTTTGGAGTAGGACAGGCAGGAGCGCAAGGTGGTGAGGCGGTGAGGCGCAAGGTGTAAGTGCAAGGCGGCGAGGTGCAAGGCGGTGAGGCCCCTGCACACACCTGTGTCCCTGTACCGCAGGCCACGTGCCCATGTTGGCTAACCAGCAGTACGCAGACCTGGTGCAGGCGATTGGGGAGGCCTCCTTGGGCGCAGACGACAAGACGGTGAGAAGCCTGCAGGATCAACACAGCGTTTGCTCTAGCGTGCCTGGTCACAGGAGAACCACTTGTGGGAGCTCTCTATGTGGGACAGTGCCAACAGGGGTGCTCACAGCTGCGCCCAGGTTTTGCAGCCCGCCACTGCGAAGCTCCAGGATGGCGGCTGAATACGTGGGCAAGCAAGGATGCCGTGGGACTGCGCACCATAGGCATGTCGTCCTAGTTGCCTCACCTTTCCCTCCCTGCGTGGCAGGAACAGATCGATGATCTGACGCATTACAAGCATGCTGGCTGGCATGCCCTTGCTCAATTTGCTCTGCCACAAATGAGGCATGCCTGTGCTGATGTGCGCCTTGCAGTGCTGGCACCTCATCAAACTGTACTGGTGAGTCAACAGACAGCCTGACTGTGTGGTGAGTGGCTGATTGGCCTATAACTTAAAGTATAAGGTACTGATGACCCTTTGGGAAAGCCATAGCCACTGCATCCATGCAGGCATTGTCCTAGCTTCACCCAAATTCTAGCATCTCTTTTAACGACAGAAGAGGGGGGGGGATATGGGAGTAAGCATAGTACAGTATGTGCAGATTGCACGCACCCACACATCTGTACCGGCCTATTCGTTAAGCCTGCAATATGGAGACATTGCATGTTGGGTCCGCTTGCATATTTGCACACGTTTTGATCAGTGTGGCACATGTGTGCACCCAAGACTTCCACGAAACCATAGCAAAGCACGATACGAGTTTCTTTGCGGCACACTTAACTGCCACTGACAGGTATGCACTTGGAGGCTTCCACGACACTAAAGCAAGCTCGGTGATACCGGGTGATGCAATGGTCGTGACACGAGGATTTGCCACCGACACAGTGGCACACACTCACAAGACATGTAGCAAACAACAGAGGCATGCGCTGGAGGCGTAGTGATACAGGCACGCCACGCACCTGACACACCTGACGCACCCAAAATTGACCTCACACACAGCAACCAGTATGAGGTGGTGAAACTCTGTGGGGGCGTACGCCATTCATAAAGGCACACGGTGGCATGAGCGTGCTGTTTGATGGCGGCACACAGACTTAGGTAGACAGATGCAGACACAAGGGCAGCTCAACGTGTCACACATGATTTGGAACAAGCCTAGGTCTGCTGAGCACATCAAGCACGTCTGCTTTTGCCTTGGTAGTGTTGTGATGCTCCAGACCACACGAAAACTCAGGTACACGATTGAGTTTGGAGTGATCCGCGAGGGCAAGGCTGTGAAAGCGTTCGGGGCGGGCGTTTTATCCAGCTATGGCGAGCTGGAGCACATGGCCAGCGGCAGGCCAACTTTTCTACCTTTTGATCCATTCAAGCCTCAGGTTGGTGTGTAACAGAGAAGCTATGCAGTGCACACTTGGCGAGCTTGCGTGTTATAGGGTGTGCCTAAATGGGTAAAGGGTGAAGGATTTGAGGGTTGGGGTCGGCTTTTGGCTAAGCATGGTGCTTCCTGGAAAAACTAGCTTGCTCCTCAGACATGAAATAGTAGTGTGATGGTGCATGCCAGCTCTACATGTTAAACTAGCCTAGTATTACTGAGTGGGAACGACACAAGCGCCCGTAGGTCTCTCGCTCTTATGTCCCTGTGCTGCATCAAGGGTGGAGACATACTAGGGAATGGTGCAGCACCCAGGGGCTTGAGCTAGTTGTCATACCCTGTCACGTGCATGATTGCTGCAGCAGCTTGCATGCAGCCTTGATGCACACACTTATGTACCCCCCATGATGCTCGCAGCCAAAGATGAGCTACAAAGATGGCTATCAGAAGGAACTGTTTGTTCTTGAGTCCTTCGAGGATGCTGAGGCAAAAATTAGAAGTCTAGCTACAATTATCCGGAGAATCCCTCCGTTGCCTGCCTCCTGATGCATGTTGTCAAGGTAAAAGACAGCTGCAGACCAAACAGACTGAAGTCTTCAGTAAAGACATGGTTATGGTTAATCTACAGCCCCTGCGCTCGTGACACCGTAAGATGCCCAGAGTCTGGCCACGTTCTCTCATGCAATTGCTGATTATTATGATCAGAAGTAGAGGTTTTCTCCATACTGCCTGCCGTATCATACATTGTTTAGATCTATGCCTATTTATTGCCACTCCACAAGGAGTTGCTCAAGATGATGACGGTGTTCATTGCAAGCCAACTTTGGCAAAGGAGCTTGCACAACCTACGGCATATGCCAGTACCCAGATCTCTGCGGACGCCAGACTCTGGCCTCGGAGGGGCATACAAAGGGTGTTGAAACCTTTGTTGAACATCTTTGCTTTACAAAGCGCAACAAAAGTTGATCCTTGTAAAGAAAACCTAGGAGCGTGAAAGTCCTGAATTGTAAAAATTTGCCATAAAATCAGTTGCAGCTCACTGATGAATGATCCTTGAATGATGAGCATCTCTATGAATACACAATCAGCAGGACGCTTACGAGCTGGGGCTCACAGTCATAGATATACAGGACTGCCTAAAAGCAACTAGAAGCTGAAAAAGGGCTGACGTGCAACAGATCTCCCAGGAATGTACACCACCATGCCTCAGGAAAAGGGGCTCGACCCTGGATCATCTGTCTTTGCTTGTGTTTCAGCTCCCTGGTTCACATGCCCAGGTGCCAGCAACAAGCTTCTGTGATCATCACCATATCCTCCAGTCTCCCGCCTTTGTTCACAGCCTTCCTGCTAATATATTTTGTGCTTAGAAGTTTCACACATTGCATGCCATTTATTTTTTTGCCACATAAGATGGCGCAGGCTAAACGGATCAAACAACAAACCAAGACCCCAGGAGCAGGAATGTCACTTTGATGCAGCCCATGCAGCACAAAAGTAAAGAACCAAGGCAGGCACCATAGACAAAATGATGCAGACGCAGCCGGGAAATCTTAAAAATCCAGCAACCTCACACAGGCAGGCTCAGAGGAAGTCTTTATTGCTGATTGACACTTGCCAGGATTAAGCACTTTGCCACAAACCTTTGCAAGTGGTGCTGTGATGCTCTGCAGCAGCAAAACTTGAGAGCCATATGCTCCTTTTGCAAGGGTGTGGGAGATGTCAGCAGCTGCCTGTGCTGTTCTGGGCCAGTGGGTGAGGCCCTTGGCATGCGTTGTGGCATGTAAAGTTTCAGACCTGGAGCGTTGTGTACACGGCGTCCATACTCATGCGCATAATTGTGGGGTCCTCGCTGTCGCTGAAAGGCACCCCTGGAGGCTGCAGCAGGAAGACTTCATCCTGTGCAAGAGCACAGCACAAGGAAGAGCATCACAATTGAAGAGAAGGGTGCAGCATGTAGACACAACTTGAACTGTGAGTGAGGGCTTTTAGCGTAGGGGAAGCAGTGGGGAGGTAGCATACCACCCTTTTGAACAAGCAGATGGAAAGTAGGTGCAAAAGTTGCTGCAGAACTTAAAGTTTACATCTTAATGCGTGTGTTTGATCAGCAGATGGATGTGCTAGCCAGGAAGCCATGCAGAGCAGCATAGAGGGTGTTGGTGCAGGCAGGCGTGCAACGGAGCCATGGCACGGAAGGCAGGCCGTGACACAGCATGCAGGCTATGGCACAGCATGCAAGCTGCAGCAAGGGCAGGATTGCTTGCAGGCGGCTGCGCTTCAACCGCCAGAGGGTCGCTGAATGTGCAGAGGGCTTTTTGTTTGTGCTTCAAACTCAAGAGTGGAGTGTCCAAAATGAAGCCAAAGTACTCTTTTGCTGCCCCGGGATGAGGGGAAGGTGCAGTGGCTGGTAGAAGGCTGCGCTTGCACGCCCGGTCATGGGGGTCACCGTCAAGCTGCCACAAGCTGTGGGTTGCGGAAAGGTATTGTGGTGGAGGAGATGGAAGCGTTTTTAAGACAGCACTTCATCACTGCAATCAATTGTTGCAACAAGCAAAGGTGAGTGGGCACCTACCTTCTCAGGCTGGCCAAGCACACCCAAGTGAAGCGTGTATGAGCCATCCAAGACCAGCACGGCTGCTGCCTGCGTGCATGCACACAGGATTACATCCGTCCCTTTTAGGAGCAGTCAGACACAAAGAAGCTACAGGACAGGTATTCCAGGACATATGGTGTTGATTGAAGATCATGATGCTCAAGAATGATTAAGGCAGACATCGGAAAGGCAGTGGCAGCAGTGTAATGTCCGCCCGACACAGAGCAATTCCTGCAACCTCACCCTCTGTTGGCTTGCATCCATCGCATGTGCTGCTTTTAGCATGTTGCTCTCTGCACACTTCTGGCAACATCACACTCTTGGGTCCCAAAGAGCCCTCTCGCAGTGCATGGATGCACGCACATGGGACATGATCAGTTTAAGCTGTGGCACGGGCCATGAGGCACAGCTTTAGAGGGAAGCGCTGCCAATACCCCCTGGCCATTACCCTTAACCCTCACCCTCAACCTTCCCTCTGCTATGACGCACAGCTGCGCAGCCCTGTGGCCACTAACAGTGCAGACAGACCCCTCCCTCACTGTGCATAGGGGTGCTTCGCCACTGGCGGCAGTTGCCGTGCCCCGCTTCCACACTTTTGTGCACCTCGCGCACAGTGCTGCGGCCCACAAGGTTTCCGAGGCTGATACTGACCCGTTTGTTTGTCAGCCAAGATGAGAGCGCATGCAGGGCTCCGGCAGAGGGCCTGCCACACCCAACCGGCAGGCGGGGCGCGTGCCCCCTTGCTGCCGTTCACGCGCCTCCCTTGTTGTCGCACACCCGCCTCGGCGGAGGAGGCGTGTGTGCCCCGATGATGTTGCATGTGTGCCCCGATGATGTTGCATACGTGCGCCCCGATGATGTTGCATGTGTGCCCCGATGATTGATGTTGCATGTGCCCCACCTTGAGCTGGGCCAGGATGCTGCTCCCCGGAGGCGCGGCGGGGCCCGCAGCTGCCGCGCCTGCCAGCTCCTGCACCTGCTGGTCTGACAGGTGGCCAAACCCAGGGCCCAGCAGCTCACGCAGTGCATGGGGGGGCAGCAGGGCTGTGGGCGCTGCCGCAGGTGAGGTCGAGGGTGGGTGTGGCGCGCCGGCGTTTCCTCTGCTGACGGACGAGGGCACAAAGCGCAGGGTCGCGTGGCGGCATGGCACGCGCATGCCCTCCCTGCGGCAATAAACCACAGTATCATTGCACACCCGCGGGCGGCGCGGCGAGCCTTTCTTGAGCTTGCGTGTGTGGGTGCGCGCGCATATGCGTGCGCGCAGGCTTCCAAGCATGTGCACACCCTGCCTGCACGTGCGTGGCTGCCTGCTAAATGCCCTGCTGGGAGGGTGCGCGCTTGCACGCTTTCACTGGAGCGCTTCATGCGTGCACACGCAGGGGCACTGCAGCAAGCGCTGCCTCACACACGAAAGGGTGCACGCACCTAGCCCTGTCCCGCAGCGTCAAGATCCATGCCAGCAGCACGACAATGGCGTACGTGTGGGAGTCACCCTCAATCACCACCTCGTAGCGCACACTGCCATCACCTGCTGACAGTTTGGGCAGCAGAGCAGAGCAGAGGTGGTGGTCACAGAGCAGAGGTGGTGGTCACAGAGCAGAGGTGGTGATCACAGAGCAGAGGTGGTGGTCACAGGGGAGAGGTGGTGATCACAGAGCAGAGGTGGTGGTCACAGGGGAGAGGTGGTGGTCACACTGGGTAGCTAAGTAGAGCAGAGGTGGTGCTCTCACACTGTAAAGGCAGGGAGAGCAATGACATATGGCGCGAGATGCGCCACATGGCATATGGATGAGTGCCACCTTCCACACCAGGCATGCGTGTGTGGGCGGATGTGCTCTCAACACCGCGTGCGGGGGTAGAGACACCTTGAAGTGAAAATAGGTACAAGTACATGTAAGCAGGTGAGTGCATGTGTGCGCGCACATGTCTGTGTGTGCACGTGCGCGTGCATGTGCACGCACATGTGTCTGTGTATATACTAAGCCTCTCCCGTGCGCGTGCACACACCCGCTGCTCTGCCTGGGCCGTCTCCGCCGCAGCAGCTTGGGAGAGTGCCAAGTAAGGATGTGAGAGGGGCAGCCTGTGCTCCTGCAGCACTGCTTTCCAGCTGCTCCAGCCGGCCGGTGCTGCCCACTGCCTTGGGGCGCTGCGGCCACATGGGCGTGCAGTGCACACACTATATGGTGACGGCATGCAAAGCGGTCGCTTGCCTCCTGTCACACACGGGGTGATTCTATCAAGAGCAGCCATGCCAGTGTGGGTCCGTCAGGGCAGCTGTGACCAAGGCCTGCCTGTCACCTTGGGGCGCTGCAGCCAAATGGGTGCGCACCCCAAGGTTATGGGGCATGCAAGGCAACCGCGGAGCGTTGGCACGCATTGGTAACATTTTGGTAACAAACGCATTGGTCACAAAATCTGATCAAGCACACATCAGCCACAGCAGAGGGCTTGGGGAGGATGTGAATGTGCTGCAGTCATGGTATGCATGAAATGGCGGCAATCAGGGCACATTGAAGCTGGAAGCTGCATCTGTGGGGGTGCGCCAGTCCTCAAGCTGCTCTGATGCAACTGCAAAGTGTCCAGGTACAGATGGCACAAGCAAGTGGATTGCCAACTCCCATGCGCAAATACACACATACAGACGCAACATGATGCACAAGCGAACGCATGCATATGCCCACAAACAGAGGGCACATGGCCTATCTGCTGTATGTGGTGCAGCAACTGCATTTTCCACAAGGGGTGCAACTGAACGCAACCAGTGAAACACAAGCATGACAGGCACATCCTCACCCTTACGCCCTAAATTAATCTCACCGCAATCCAATCATCCCAAGTGTGCATGGTGTGCATGCAACATGGTCGAAAAAGCAGCAGGAGCAGGTACACACCAGGACGCCTTCGTCAAGCTTACTGGCGTTAGTGCCAGGCACCTTGGCAGACGCAGTGCGGGTGCAGGTGACGAGCGCCACAGCGCTCGCTGCCGGTGATAAGCCCTGCAGTCGCCACAAGCCAGCATTGGAAAAGGTGCAAAAGAAGGCGCGCAACGTGTGTCAAGCTATGCGAGCGTGAGTGTGTGTATATGAGGTTGTGGGTGCGTATGTGGGTGTGTCAGTGGCTGTGGGTTGGGATTTGGGTGCGTGTGTATGTTCTCTTTCAGTTATAGCAGGGATGCGGGAAGTCGTGTGCATGCATGTGTGACGGTGGAGCGGGGAGGGGACCAACTGTGAGCCATGTAAGCCTGGAAGTAGCGCACAGCCAATTGCTAGCTTATGCCATATGCCAGCATGGAACTGGCGTACTGGAAGTCAGCAATGAGCATTGCTGATCATTGTTGTCATAAAGTAAGGGATACCCACACATTGCTCATTTGGAATGCTCACAAGTGTTTTTGGCAATTCCTCAGCTGCAAAGCAGTGCGAGCCAATTCAAAGCGCCCTGCCTGAGTGTGCATGCCTAATGCAGGATAGGACACAAAGAAGGCTCCTCGTTCCTGGTGCCTTGTTTTTGCCTGTTCCCGAGTGTCACCCAAGATCTTGTATAAAGGTGGATGAGTTCTGGCTAAGATCGAAAATGGGGGACAGGCGGACAAGCATGCCTCAAGTGAGGCAAGAATCAGAGGCTTTGAGAGTCTTGAGAGTCACCTGTGGCTGTTGTGGCTGGGGGAAGCTGTCCAGCACCTTGGACTCGTGTGCAGCTTTGCACAGCAGCACTGCCTGGCGCAGGCCCTCCACGCCTGAGGAGCACAAGGCCGTCAGTAGGTTGCACAAGCAAAAGCAACATGCGCTTTTGCGCTTACAAGCTGCGCACATGCTTTGTGCATTCCGTTCTTATTATTGGGCCCCAATTGACATGCGGCAGTTGCGCTTGCTTTGGTGGCCCAATATTACGCGCTTGCTTTGGTGCCCCAATTTTACGCGCCTGCACCCACCAGGGTCATCCCTACTGGCAAAGTGATTCCTTCCTTATGCATCTGCAGCATGTTGAAAGGGCCTCTGATGCCATGGTGCGGCAAGAACCTAGACGTGTGTATTCACCGGCCAGCAGATCAGGAACTGGTAGAGGAAGAAGGAACCAAGACACACACTCAACAGCATGGTGGAGCAAGATGTGGTGGAGGCAGCAGGAGTTGGTTTAAACCGAAATACAAGCGCGCTCACCAGCGTGGTGGAACAGGAGCTCGTAGAAGAAGGTGTGTCCTGGACGAGATGACGCCAGCACAGATGTTCCCTGCAGGATACCAACAACACAGCTAGCAGGTGACGAGGCAAGGCAGCAACGCTTTGAAAGTCTCTGCCTACCAAATATTTTGTGCTGCAATCATTTTGTTGCCCACATGCATCTTATGGTAGCCAGTTTGTGTAAGATGCACAACACCGTTGCTAGCAAGTCAGGAGATCCTCTTGCAAGTCTCAAGCAGCCCTCAAGCAGAACAGACACGATGTCAAAATGTCCTCTGCCAGAGTTTTCCGGACAGGAAGTCCCTGTCAGGATATGCCTGCAGTTTGTGCCCCTACGCGCCTGTTGCATGACCCATGTGAAGGTGCTGACTGCATCCTCCCATGTGCCCGACATCTCCTTTTCTGCTAGGACCACAAGTAGCAGTAGGTCGGTGTGGTTGCCAGCCTGCACGTGCTCGCACACAACAGGAGCTGCAAGCCTGGAAGTTGCACGCAAAACTTTAGTGTTCTATAATGCCAGAGTGTCAGAGTGGATGGCTTACAATTCTCTTGAACAACCCCCAAATTCACTCATTATCATTCTGACATCAATCATGGCATGTCAAATAGCCATGTACGTCAAAGACATTGCTATTAAACATGCCAATGTCAGAGGGTTGAGCTTGTGATGAGCTCAGCCTCTGATGCCCTGTTGAGCCTTCATTGCCTTTTTGAGCCTGAAATCGAGTTGCGTCTGTGATGTCTTGCTGAGCCTGAAATCGAGTTGATATTGTAATGCTTTGTTAAGCCTGTAGTGGAGTTGTGTCCGTGATGCCCTGCTGAGCCTGTGATGGAGGACAAAAAGGGATGGGTGATACATGGCAAGCAAACTCAAGCACCATCAGGGACTTGACCTGCCTTCCATCTATCAACATCTAGCTCCACCAAACGTCTCCACCTAGTGACACCCAGCTGCACCTACCAAGCCTCAGTTCCGCCTACCAAGCCCCAGCTCCACCTCAGGTTATAGGCTATCAAAATACCTAGCTCAGGCAGACCCATCAGTCCTGGTCCCCCCTACAGCTGGACACCCCTTTTGTCTGGGCAATCAGTATCAACAACTTTGCAACTTTTGTAATTTGCTTATCCCTGCACCATTTTGGTAAGTGTGTTGGGTGGCTGACTTTTGGCCCTTTTAGGCTATGCTTGTTAGGGTGTGTGGGGGGCAGTGTGTGGCCGGGAATCTTGATTGAGACATATCACAAAGCAAAACAAGTGCTATTCTTCACACAGTACCCCAATCCACATATTCTCAATTTCACAAATCTTCATTGTTTTGCTTTCAACTCTGGTGTGAGTTGGGGGTCACAAAAACCAACAGGACAGCACAGTTGGGAACAGCACCCCGGCGTCTCATGGGAAACAATTAGCCAAAAATCAGCAAGGCTAGGAATTGGCCCCGTTTAAGCTTCGGCAAACCAATTTTACTTGCCCTTAAAGTTGAGGGGAAAAGCTGGAGGAAAGCTGCAACTGGTGGGGAGTGAGAAGACCCTCCATTTTTAAGTTTTTTTGCCATCTATGCCACCCACATGCTCCCCAAGAAGCCCCCCTACATAGTTTGACACTGCAGCATCAATTGTCAACCTAAATAAAGCAGCTGAAGTTTTTAAGCTCTGGCCATTTGAGGCACCTTTGGAATTTCACCTCTTCCTGCCAAAATGGGTGCAAAACAGCTTTTAAGCCACACACAGCACCCCTGGATATCAATAATATTTAAAAGCTCAATGCTCGGGACATAAAAAAAGATTTGGAGTGCTAAAAGGACACAGCAAAGAGTGCAAAGAGCAAGATATAGAAATTAGACAGTTTGGGGTGGCCTGTTCGTGGAGACCTCTCCCACTCACAAGTCTTGCCCTGAAACCTCCTCTTTGCAGCCATCTGCCCCCATACCTGAAGGACATCCACCAGGTCTGAGAGGCAAGATGAACAGGCAGTCTCCAGGGGTCCCCCCCCCCTGCCACGCCCCGTGGCGTCCATCAGCCCAAGGAGTCCGCTCAGTGAGTTGGCATGCAGGCCCCTGCACACAATAACGAGAATAAAAAAAATCAGGTTTTCACATAATGAGGAGATTTGACAAAAGGATAGCATACCTCAACATACTAGTATAAGTTGTCAATTATCACTCATAGCAGTATAAACAGTATAAATAGTACATGTAGCACAAGAGCATGTAATAGTAGGCTAATATTATACAATTATGCAGCAATAAGGGAAGTACATAATGGTATAAGTAGTATAAGTAGCGAAAGAATGATAACGATTCACATCAGAAAAGGAACATTTTAACAAGGAAACAGGACATCTGGTGCAGGTCACCCATGCTAGGGAAACATGTTGACGACAAAAAGCACGCATCAATGGAACACATGAGTATTCTGACCGACATGCAAGCCCCTGCAATGGAGATTAGCACACACAGATAAAGTTTTGTTTCACGCTTCACTCATCAACATGTCAGGATGCACACAAGCATGTAAGGTAGGGAGGTCAAGCAAGCTTGAACGTGGGCATCTGTCCGGCTAACAGGAATACACACTTCATCACGCACAACACCACTTCTGCTGTGGAGTCTTTGCTCGAGAAGAAGAAGTTTGCAGCACATCTCATGCCATGGCAGTGTTTTAACAGTGGAAGAAGGTGATCAGAAGCGCATTGTGGTACAGGCACAACGGAGGGTGGCACACATGCAAGGACCGCGTAACTTTGAGGTACAGGAGGTTCTTCATCTCTTAGCACAACATTCTGCATTGGGCCAAACAAAAAACCTCAGAACCAAAGCCATTTGCTTAGTGAGGGTGCACACAAGAGGTTATGACTCTTGCATGCTCCGTTTTACAAGACGTGCAACACACACACTTACTGCAGAGGATGGGTGCCTGCGAGTGACGCAGTCCGACACAAAAGGAGTTGCAGGTATGTCCTGTGCGGCGCAAGACAGCCTATTTACCTGCCGCCGCTGCTTGCAATCCTGCATGGCCCTCTTGGGCTGGCGCTGCTGGCAGTGTACAGGGCCTGCATCAAGCATACCAAATTGAATGCAAAGACAGAGGTGGCGCTGCCAGCACAGGCAGACAAATGCACCCTACCTACCATGATGGTCCCCAGTGTTGTGTGTGGGCCCTGGGCAGATGCGGAGCAGACGCCTTTTGAAGGTGCCGCAAGCAGGTGTTCATGAAAGCTTAACAGGCAGCTGAGGTGCGCTGCACAGTGGCGAATAGGGGGAGAAGGGAGGAAGGGCGTGCAGACACTTGGGGAGAGTGCATGCTGCAGCAGCAGGAGTGTATGCCCTACTGCTGCTGCTACAGGGCATGCACTCCTGCTGCAGGGTGTTATGATTGGCATTATGGCTGTGCCCCCCCAATGGCGTCCAAGAATATCAGTTATCAGTCACCACGACCAGGTCACTGGTCATACAGTGAAGAGGCATGCAGGCCCAGCATGCGCAAAACGCAGGGATGCGTCAGTTGAGGGGCGTCTCAGGGTGTGGCAATGCCTGCCCTTTTACAGCCTTGGTCAGCAACAAAACAAGTGGCGCAAATTGCTGATGGTCTGCAGGTAGGGCATCAACACAGGGTGTGGCAATGCATGCCTGTGCCCACCTTAACCGCTTGCCTGCATGGCGTCATAAGCATGCGCCCGCCCCTACCACCTGCCTTTATGACGTCATAAGCATGTGCCCACTGCTGGTTGCCCGTCATTGCCAACAGCACGCCAGCACACATGCCTGCCCCCAGTGGGCGGCTGGGTTGGTACTCCTGTGAACACAGAGGCAGGTTTAGCATTTTGTAACGGGTCTGAGACAACAGACTGATGCCTCTTCTTAATCCAAGCTGTCAGCTGCAGCAGGCCAAATCAGCCTGCTTCCACGACAAAAAGACACGGTCGCACCATCTAAGGCTGGAGCTCCTGCAAGCAGAGGCAGGTGCACATTTTATGCAGCCTGCCAGGTGAGACGCCCGACTCAAGAGGAGGCTCCCCCAAAAGGAGTGTTGCCATCTGTTGCCCGCTTGGCGCAGGTTAGATTGTGTGTGTATACATATAAACACATGCCTGCACATGCCAGCACCAGCGCCCTGGCAGCACCACCACCAGGACACAGCGTGCATGCATACATGCACATACCAGCACACGCCAGCAGCGCCCAATGCACTGCGAGTGCCATAGCAGCACTGGCACAGGTGCACATGCACACAAAGGCAACACCCGCAAAAATAGGCATGTGCACGAAGGCAGCTTCCCCTCACTTCCGGCAGGGCTTTGCTCTCGCCATGTTGCCTGGCAGTTGGTGCAAGCTGCCAGGCTGGCTCGACAGGCCTCAATGGACTGGCTGTCCCATGCAGCATAAGACAGACCTGCAACACTTCTTGTCAGACTGTGTCGCTTGCAGGCACCCATCCTCTGCACTAAGCTTGTGTGTGTCGTGCGTAGGGATGGGTAAATAGGGTCTGATCAAAATGCTGAAGAGGCTCTCTAGAGGCTCAAATAGGCTCTAAAGAGGCTCTACAGAGCCTCGACGGGGGCCTGCCAAACCCTATTTACAAGGTTTACAAGG
>LFCJ01002001.1_pt1 | contig 14578 bp, 24 predicted proteins | sample 643141 | NCBI WGS metagenome assembly LFCJ01 (sample SAMN03766243, study PRJNA286221) | soda lake metagenome | biome: soda lake; feature: Kulunda steppe; material: water; isolation source: sample B1-Br-g2 brine of Lake Bitter-1 | place: Russia: Kulunda steppe | collected 2010-07 | reverse complement strand
TGGCTCCCCGCCCCGACCACCCTTCCCTGCCTCTGCCCTGGCCGCCTGCTTGGAGCCACCTGCCCTGTCGTTGCGGCCCCGCCCCATGCCCCTGCCTTTGTCCTGCAGAAGGTGTGGCGAGAGCGTGGGGGGAGGGGCCTTATTTGCGCATGCTCACTAGATGCGCCACAGGCAGAAGGAGGCGCACGCGTGGCGGGAGCTGGGGAATCCATGGTAGACAGTTGAGCAGGGCGCCCCTGAGCCTTGTCTCTTGTCTGCCTGGCCCTCCACCAGCTGGCTAGCTAGGGCTGATACAATCCAATGATTTTACAATCCGACTGCATAATATCCACAAACTTATTATTAAGCACCAGATGGGCCCCAAAGCCATTGGCCATTACCAAACACCCACACCCGAACCCCCACACCTCTGCCTCTGTTCCTGAGTCATCCGGAGCTGGCAGTAGGCTCCTCACTACCATGTCCATGGCATTCCTGTTCTGGTCCGCCTGTTGCACGTACGTACAGCGAGACGCGAGTAGCCAAGGGGGGCAACACACTTCACCGCATCAAAGTGAGCATGTTGATCTCGTGCTCACGGCGCGCTGGTGCGCAGCAAAAGCCACAGGAGTGAGGCACCAGTTGCTGCATTGCGCCAAAGCACTCTCTGAAAAGCTGAGCCACCCAAAGCTTGGCAGCAGAGCACTCTTGTGTCTGAAGCAAGCCAAACCAACAAGCAAAGCAACCCAAAGCATGGTAGCGGAGCATTCTCGTGCCCAAAGCAAGCCGAACCAACAAGCAAGCATTCACTCATCCAAGAAACATAAGATGCAGCAATTTTCTTGTACTATGCCTTGACAATGGATGTTGTATGAACATGCCCTTACGCACACATGCGTTCATACATATCATGATCATCATCAGCAGCAGCATGCCCACAACTTGCTGGAACGTCCTACACGTCTTTCTAATATCCTCATGCACTTGCTCACTGCCCACCAGCTCAACAGGTTTGAGTCAGCACACAGAATGAGCGCTTCTTCCACTCTGCTCAACACTTCCAGTCAAGTCGTGTACCTGTCTGCCAGGAGACTCCAAGGCCCTCTTCTGCTTCAGCAGCAGATCCTCCAGCTCTCTGATTCTCCCTGCTTGTGTCATGGCCTGCAGCAGGATTGTTTTCAGACCAGCTTATAAGTGCATGCGAATGAGGGCAAGAAAACACGTGATCCACATATTACATATAGCCTATCATCGCTGATCATTCAATGGAATGGATTGGAATTCCTTCAAGGCATGGTTCCACAGAGTTGGTTAAGTGGTCAGAAGAAGCACATGATCAGTTGCGCCTGTTAGCATCGCTGTTAGCTTTCAAGTGGACTCATGCCTGGAAGCACTCTGCTTGCAGGCCCCTAGCGTGTACAAACTTGCTCAGCTTTGCCCGCTCACTTTCACGGGGGTGCAGGAGCATGGCAGGCACAGAGCACAAAATGAGGATGGTGGGTTTGACCCCGGAATTGCCCTACAAGCAAATATTAGGACCTCACTCGCCTGAAGTTCAGCGCTCCTAATCTTGCTGTTCAGCTCATCAGCATTGGCCCTGGATTTCAGCATGTGCTGCTGCATCTGGAGCTCAGCCTCTTGCCTGCGCAAGGTGGCAGATCTGGGCATTCATCACAAGTGCGACTGTGCTGAAGGTGGAGAGCAGTGTGGCTAGCACAGACGTGCACTGGTTAGCATTTATGCATGAGTAACTCTGTTGTGCACAATCCCGTCTTGCTTCTACCCTTTTCTCACGCATTACAGGACGTGGCATTATCTTGGATACATGTGTGACACACCTGAGTGTAACATGCATGCTTATGCCTGTTAGAAGCGAAAGGTGGCGCGGTGCAAGCACCAGGGCTGGCGCACAGGCGACCCCATGCAGGCATTTGGGCAAACATTGTAGCCTTGCTGCAGGCTTCAGCATGGCTGCAACACCACTGGTGGCGCTCATACTGTGTGATTGCTGGGCCTCGATGCCTTACCTTTTGCTCGTTTCGCGGTCCAGTGTGCTCTGCAGCATCTTCAGCTGCGCTTGCAGGTGCGCCTCTGTTGCGCTTGCCCGGTCTGTGTCCAGACGCATCCGCTCCTGTGCGTGCATGCATGTTTGTTCACACATGCGTCCATCCATATGTGTATGTTCAAGTGGAAGCACATGCACACAGGTGTGTACGTGCGCGTGCACGTTTGCAACCCGTCCGCCATCCTGCATTAGGTGCAAAACACTCCTAGGTGCTTCTGCAAGTTCCCTGCAGGCACCTGAGACTGACCTCTGCGTGGAACCTGTCTGAAAGCTCCATATGCTCGGCATGCCAACGCCCCTGTCTATACATCCACTCGGCCATACCCTCACTCAGACCTTCCTATCTGCCTGAGTGCGCGCACAGAGAAGGTGCACACCTGCGAAAGCTTGAGCAGCTGCTGCTCATGCTCCTGCCCCACCAGCCGCCGCTCCTCCGCCAGCCGCTGCCACTCAGAGATTGTGCGCTCTGCAAGAGCACGCGCCTCCTCCGCCACGCGCGCCCTGCCCGCTGCATCCCGCTCCCGCTCCTGCGCAGCTGCGCTGGCAGATCGTGCATCCGCCAGCTCCTGCGCTTGACCGTCCGCAAGAGTCTGTACTCGGGCCACCTGCAAGGCATGGCGCATGATTGAGCATTCGGCGGCGCGTTTTTGCCTGTGCAACATGCACATGTCAAGGACCTGGAAATTGGTGTGACGGGAGCCTGGCGCTGCGCACGCAAGCCTTGTCCTCGAACCCAGTGTACATCTCGACCACCTGTGTCGACCAAATGCCAGGCCTGACCCTCAAGCAAGCAGGTGATCTCTGGGCAAGAAGAGGAGAGGGCAGCATACAAATCCACCAGCTTTGTGTCCGTTCCAAGACGGATGCTCAGAAGGCAACTGTCCTACAACTTTATTCCATTCCTGAAGGCTTGCCATGCATCACCAAGCAGTAGACACGTTTTGGCCTGCTCTCCAGCTCATTCAAGTCTCCCAGGTTTCCCAATGCTCACTTGTTTAAGAGCTTCATACATTTGGAAAGCTGCAGCCCACAGGCCATATGGGGTGTGGATCACTGCTAGTCAACCATGCTCTCAAGCAGCTGAAGCCGCCCTAAATGCCCGCACCTCTGCCTGCGCCGCCGCCAGCGCGAGTTCCAACTCCTGGCCGTGCTTGTTGGCACTCTGGGCAGCCACTTGCACCCCCTCCAGCTGCTGCTGCAGGCTGGCATGCTGCTCTTGCTGGGCATGGAGCTGCTGCTGTAGTTGGTGGGCTTGCTGCTGAGAGGACCGTAGGGCAGCGCTCGCTTCAGCTAGCTCCACCTGCGGACATGCACCGGACACTGCCCCTTTGGCGTCAGTCCTCGCAAGAGTGTTGCCCAGACAGGATTTGATTCCTAAATGCAGACACTACCAAGCGCCCGCCACACCAGCATCCTGCTGGTGACTGTTGAAACCACAGGCGCGGGAGCAGCTGAGTCTGCAGCTGCAGGTGCCTGTGCGCCACGCAGTGGTCGGCAGCCTGCAGCCTTCACTCGCCTGCAGCTTTTCGGCACGGCCACGGTGTGCGCTTGATGAATCCTCAGTATGGCCCAGGCCTCGGGACAAAGCTGCCACACGGGCCTCCAGGCCCTGGTTGGCCTCTGAGACTGACTGGAGCTGCATGTTGACCACGTTTGCGTTGTCTGTACGCAGCCGCAGATCCTCTTCCACACTAGCGAGCTTCAGGCGGTACACAGAGAGTTTGCGGCGCCACAGCAGTAACTCCAGCTTGAGATCAGCGTTTTCAGCCCTGAGGATGCTGTTGTCACGCGTCCCCTCTCTCAGCTCCTGCTCCCACAGGCCAGTGCATGGTAGGGATGCCATGTTACAGATCATTTCATACTACCTCTAAACCGGTGATTCCTTGGGATGAAGGGGCATGTTGAGCACTTAAGCAGGAGCTTTCAAGCATCTGCACCTTCCGTGTGAATGCAAGTGCGACCATGAGGATAGGCGCACCTCATCAAGCTTAGCTTGAATATGACCATAATTTTGCTGCGCAATTCTGTGGGCAAGCTGCTGATCCCTCTGTGTCAGGCAGACCAGGGACTTAACAAGCGTGTTGACCGTCTCCTCAGTCTCCTCATGGTCAATATTGAGCCCAGACGAGACTCGCATTTCGTCATCCATGATGAAAAGACTCATCTGACGCCCTCACTCAGAATCGAGGAGCGCGGGGCCTCAACCGGCGCGAGTTCAGGGGGGTGGGGCGGCAGGAAGCAACAGCATGGTGGGTAATAAAATATTCATAGTAATGGAAATATATATAGAAGCTTGACGTTGTGAGTAAGCTCCTATCACAACGTTGACTTTTAGGGCTGATATCATGGCACACCATGGACTTTATAAATGCACAATAAAATTCAAAAGAACTATAATGCGCTTGTATTGCAACTGTTTGGGACGTTAGGCACCCTGTTATGACCCAATTCGTTGAGAGTGCTCTATCTGACCCTCTAAGCCATTTGATCAAGAAGTTGAAATCTTTGGAAAATGTGATAGCCCATAAGGATGGTGGGCTCTATGAGAGGCAAGAGTTGGTGGCTGCTGCTTGGGGAACCGAATGTGATGTGGCGTTTCTTTCGCAGCTCTACGATGCAGGCATGGCTGCATGCGAAAGCTTGAAGGTAATGACCTTTTGGGAGGAGCTATATATTTGTGCAGGGCCGTCACCATCAACAAGGTTCAATGGTTTGGCAAAAATGACAAGTCATGGTTCTTCGATCATGGTTCTTCAATGTTTCTGTATTGAACATTGTCAGGAAATGACTGATATGCTTGTATGGGTTTGAACACATACAGCCTGTGTATTGTTGTTGTACAAACCTAGTTCAGATTGAAAAAGAATTTTCAAAATGATCATCGTGGTGGCAATGTTTTCCGAGATGCACATGTTGGTTTTGAAAGCAATACATTGCTGGATGGGCCCGAACCAGCTTGCTTTCCTGTGATCGCTTTTGACCTCTGTAAGTCAAGGCAGCAAAAAATGTGTGTTTCAACACAGGAGGGCCATTCGGGAGCGGAGCAGATGTGCACCATCTGCGCTGCCGCGAGCCTGTTCTACCTCCCAGGCAGAGGTAAGGATGTGCTGGGCACATGTCCTCACCCAGCTGTTTGTGTCCTCTGTCATGCGATGAGGATCTCGGCATTTAATTGACACAGCCATCCGGCGCCAGCCTCTGAAAGCTGGTGTGCCTGCTCAATTCAACCAGTTGCACTTCTGTCTGCATTTTATTTTGGGATGTGCAAAGCAATTCACATGGCAGCCTTACTGCGCATGTCTGTAATGGCACTAGTGCTCTTGTAGCTTTTATAAGCTTCGGAAGATGAGGGTGTCCTAGGGGACCCTGCTCGACAGATGCAGCTGAGCAGCCCTTCTTCATAGCCACTTCCTTAGTTTGTTGAAACCAAGGGTAGTTCATCAAGCCGGGTTGAAGCCTGCACTGTACATGGACAGAAGGTGCCTGATGAAGCCTGTGGTGGCTTACTCTGCTCACAGGATTGAAGATCTTGCAGCAGTTCTTGGACAGAATGTTCATGCCAATGCTCATCAGCTCTAAACTCCCAAGCCCTATCTACCCCCAGGTACACATCATCATTCTTAAACATCTGCATAACAAAGAGATCCCTCCCCAGATCAATGCACAACGTGGCTTTTTATGGATAATAATGACATTTTACAAGCTTCCCTTTCATGCATGTGGCTGCCATGGATCGTAAAAGTGTATCCTGTGTCATCAATGCCGTTGACTTCTATGTACAGCGTGGTCACAATCACGGCATGTCACAGTCACAGCATGTCAAGTGCGCTGTGCGCCTGGCGGGGCGCCTTCACCTGCTTGTGGCTTCCTAGCATTGTGTGTGTGCAGCTGGAATAGCTGGTGCCGCTTTGTCAAGGAATTGATAGCAGAGCAGGCAGGGTCCCACCGCTAGCAGCTTCATGCAGTAACGTTATGCCAGAAGCACTGCCTAAGGAAGGTTACATGCAAAGGACATGCAATAGACTTTCCTGCGCGAGCATTCAGCCTGCCTGCCCTATCCTCTACATACAACTCTGGTGCACAGATTGCCATGAGTCTCTGCTCCCTTCTGGTGAGCGAAGCCGGCTGGCAGCACCTGCGCCACATGATCAACAAGTGCGCGTCAAGCCTGCAGAGTGCTGCAATGAGCGAGCAGGGCTCATCTGCTAAGCCCCAAGGTAGGACAAAGGGGCAGGGCGGCATGTGCAGGCGTGATTGGCACAATGCTTAACGCATGTGTCAGTCATGCGTAAGCTGGCTCCAAATGCCTGGCCTCGCTAACTGAAGGCTTGGTCCAGGGCGAACATAATGACGTCACAAAGATGTACACGTAACAATATCACTGTCCACAGGCACAGCATTTGGATCTGCCATGTGCCTGCACAAGGAGCAAAGCATATTACGGGTGTCATGAGTGTTGAAGCGTCAAGGCTAGGAGTGCAATGAGTGATAAGGTGCCCATGTTATGAGTGCTATGAGTGTCTGCGCAAGGAGCAAACCATGTTACAAGTGCATGGAATGAACGCAATGAGCATCGCCGAGCGCAATGTCCAGGTCAAGTCAAATGTCAGGAGGTCAAGCGAGCCGACGGCATCTGATAGACTGCAGGCTGCCAGAATGATCTGCGCCCCTTCCATCCCTTCTTTGTGAGAAGCTGGCCGCCTATGGCTTTTGAGTGCAGTAGCACTGGTTGCCTGGCCTACTAGTCAGTCTCTGAGTAGCTGGCCTCAAGGTGCGGCACATGCGCACGGCCTTCAGGTGTAGTGGCGCTGCATGCATGGCCAGGGGTCAATGTCTGTCCGAGTGAGTAAGTGGCTTTTGGTACAGCACATGGTCTGCGGCCCAGGCTCCGTGTGAAAGCATGGCCTTCTTGTCAGGCTTTGTCAGGAAGCACGCACGCTGCCTCTGCTTCGTCCTGCAGGCTTGCCCTTGCACACCTGCTGCTGCCTGGCCCCAAGCATATTGGCTGCCTGCAGCCAGGCTGGCACAAGCCCAGCTGCTCCACAGGCCACAGGGGTTGTGGCAGGGAGGCGGGTGTCAGCATCAGCAGGCTTACTGCCATCCACCAGCCCCCCTGCCAATGAGCAGCAGCAGCAGCAGGGTGCAAGGCCTCTGGATCCTGCTGCAGTACAGATCCTGTCTGAGGCCATGCAGCTCCTTCTGCCCCAGGTAGGTTGGCCCACAAGCACCTTCGCAGCTTGGCTGACTTGTGCTCCTGGATAGAGGCTGGGGGGCGCTTGCATCCATGCTTGCATGCGCGCTTGCATGGACGATTGCATGGGCGCTTGCATGGGGGTTTGCATAGGAGCTTGCAAGGCACAAATTAAAATGAGTTTGCATGGGTGCCTGACTCACACGCTTGCATGGTAGGACGCTTCATCCATCACATGGCGCCGCCAGCGGTGCCGTCTCTTAGTCAAGTGCTGTGGTGCCTTGCTCCTTCAGATCAGGCTGCTTCTGTGTACATTTTAGCTGCTTTGTGAGCATGTTGGCTGCTTCTGTGCATCTTGTGTGCCTTTTGGCTGCTTCTGTGTGCCTTTTGGCTGCTTCTGTGTGCAATTTGCTGCTCCCATCTTGGCACCCTGCTCATCCCCACCCTGCTCCCCTGCTCATCCACACATTTTTTTGATGCTCGCATATGCCCTCATTGCCCTCATCCAGATTTTCATCAATAGCTGATGCCCAGCCACGAGCACTGTGCCGTAAGCTAGGGGGCCCCCTAAACCACACTGCATTGAGAGCATGATCGTGACCCATCAATGGAACCTTTGAAGCCATTGATCCTGACCCATTGATTGAACCTTTGAAGCACGTTGCATCCAGAGCTTGCTCCTGTCCCACTGATGGAATGCTTCAGGCTCTACACGCACCTGCAACGTGCATGCGCCATGCGCTACACCTGAACGCGCGGGCCTTGGCAAGCTGGATCCGGCCAGCCGGTCTGCTGCAGCTGAAGTCCATCCACCTTGCGTTTGTGCTCATGAGCATGCAGGTCTTGAGCGCAATAGGCGGCGAGCAACCCCACCTCTGCAAGGCTGTCTTCCACCACCTGCTGCCTGCGCTCCTGTCTGCTTCCAAGGCGCTTGGTGAGGGTTGCAGGGAGTGGGGTAGTGAGAGACCTTCCAGAGGCCGCAACTTATCACACCAAGTATTTCTCTGTTTTTGGCAGCCCTCCACATTTTGGCCTTGAGGATATGGGGCGTGGGGCAAGCAGACCGGTGGGTGTGGCCATAATCCTCATGTACGCAAGCCCTGTGGGAGGTGGAGCTTGTGACCTACAGCGCGTTCTGCAGCAAAAGGCGCTATCCATGCAGCATTTGGCCCAGTGAAGGTGGAAAGTGAGGTGCAGTGGTCAAAGTACGGGGGACAAATGGCGCTGCATATCATTACCAAAGGTGCACATGGGAGGATGGTTACTGGCATGGCAGCTTTCCAAGGTTGCTTGTGCTTTCCTTTCCTCAGGTAGCAGGAGGGGCGCTGAGCAGCAACGTGCGGGCCTGTGACTTTACGAGCAGAAGCAGCCAATTTGCTGGCATACATCAGGCCAATGCGGCTGGATGGGTGGCAGCAGCGCACAGCATTGCATACCCACACCAAGTCGTGAGCTACTTTTCCCCATCAGTCAGTGATAAGGCTGACGCACATGTCAAGAAATCTGTTTTTGTAAGTACTTTGTATGAGCACACAGGCACACACGCGTGCATCACCAGAGAAACACACACACACAATTTTTGCTGCAGGGCCCACAGGCATTAGGAACACTCACCCCCCACACACACACCCTTTACCGCAGGGCCCACGCAGCTCCATGCGACCATCGCCGCCACCTGGGAGGCATGCCTGGCGCTACTGCCCCGCCCGGGCATCCCACGTCAGTCTGCCCTGGCTGTGTGCGTCCAGCTGTGTCCGCTGCTCCTGCAAGAGGCGGAGAGAGGCTTGGGCCGCATGTGGGACTATGGCCTGTTCTGGAATCACCTGCGGGCCTGCCTGGTGAGCCCTCATCTGCAGCAGGTGCTTAAGATGCAGGAGGTGCGCAAATGTGCGCACACACGACCCTATTCTGGCAGCACGTGTTGGCGCTTGCTTGCTAGCCAGAGCCCTCATCTGCAGCAGGTGGACACACATGTGGTGCGCAGGCGTATTCGCAGAAAAACATGTATGTACACACAAACAAAAACACATCCACATGCTTATGCTGGCATACTCATGGTGCTGCTCCCATACGTGCAGGCGTACACTTTTGGCGTGCGTGCGTGCACACACACACACACATTTACACGCACGTGCATGCGTACACATGTGCACCCGTGTACACACACGTGCGTGTGCGGTGTGCAGGCGGGTGAGGACGCCCTGGACCGCAAACGCGCCGCCCACCTGCTGAAGCATCTCATGCCCCGTCCATGTACCAGCATGCCCGCGTGGCGGACCTGGCTCATGCTGCATGATGTGCTTGAGGAATTTGCGCCCCATCTGATCTTTGCTGCATGGGAGCAGGTGCGTGAGACCTTGCACACCCCGGCGTGCGTAGCAGTGTGGTTGCGCAAGCGTGCCCGTGCGTATCTGTGCACCCCCCAGCGTGTGTGACAATTTGATTTGGACATGCAAGCATAAGCGTGACGGTTTGATTTGAACATGCAAGCATAAGCGTGACGGTTTGATTTGGACATGCAAGCATATGTGTGACGATTTGATTTGGACATGCAAGCATATGTGTGACGGTTTGATTTGGACATGCGAGCATATGTGTGCGCACCTGCACCCCCTGAGCTTTGTGGTCGATGTTACTCGATGCAGTGTATTGCTGACATGTAATAGAAGCATGATGTGATGCAAGCACATCTGTGCGTGCTTGTGCAGCCTGGCTGGAAACATTGCAAGCTTATCCACAGCATGAGAGAAAAGGATAACTGATCTCTGGGAAGGTGTATGTGTGTCCCTGCCCCTGCTTAAGAAGGAATCCGTGGGGAAACCGTTTGAATCAGTGCAAAGCACAAAGGCATGCCACCCAAAAGCGCATAGTATGAAGGCGCTAAAGCTTGGCTTGTTGCCTGTTTCCAGCATGGAAAGTGCAGTGCCCGAGTGCTGCTCATGGCATGAGCGGCTGCACACTGTGTCATGCAGTGCACATACTACTGCGCCAGGGCATCTTCTGCACCGTAAACAGCACCATTTAAAGGCAGCATGATCAATGCCAAGCTGGATTATCAATGCTGGGGTGTCGATGCCAAGCTGGGGTACTGCATGCAGCATGGACGTTATCAAGCCAGGGGTTGCGCACAGCATGAAAAGCTGGCGTACTGCATGCAGCATGGACGTCACCACGCCAGGGGTTGCGCACAGCATGAAAAGCAGCGTGTCAGGGTGTTGCATGTGGCATAGGCGACAGCACATCAGGGGATATGCAGCATGAAGGGCAACACCAGGGGCTGATGCTGTGCGAGGCTGCAAGCACAGGTGGAGGTGGGGTGCTTGGGATGCATGGACTAGCGGTTTTAAGGTGTTATGTTCACACGCACCCACTTAAGCCCACTCTCCCCTCCTTCGCTTGCACTCCGGCCCTCTTCCACCAACCTTTGCTTGCATTCCGGCCCACTTCCACCAACCTGGCAAATCCAATCCACGCAAAAAACACGCATTTATGTGCATCTGTGCTGTGGTGTATGTGTGTGTTTGTGCTGTGGTGTATGTGTGTCTGCGCTGTGGTGTTTGTGTGTCTGCTGTGGTGTGGTGTGGTGTGGTGTGGTGTATGTGTGTTTGACCATGATTGTGTGCAGTGCAAACGAGTTGCGTGCGCTTTGATTTTTGTCCATGCTTGCAGATCGGGTCGCTGCACCCTGGTGTCCATGGTGCAGTCGCTGGTGTCCATGGTGCAGTCGCTGGTGTCCATGGTGCAGTCGCTGCACCCTGGTGTCCATGGTGCAGTCGCTGGTGTCCATATGGTGCAGTCGCTGCACCCTGGTGTCCATGCTTGCAGATCGGGTCGCTGCACCCTGGTGGCCCCGCAGGCGCGCAGGCCCCCACGGCTGCTGCCAGGACAAGACCGTACAGGCCCCCCTGGGCAAGCAGCAAGGCTGCTGCTGGTGGCTTACCGGGTAGAGGTGCAATGCAGGAGGCTCAGGCCAAGGGGCAGGCGCCAAGCAATGCCCCAGCAGATGCAGCAGCAGCAGCAGCAGCAGCAGCAGCAGCAGCAACGGCAGGCGACCTTGGTCGGTGCGAGGATGTGGGGGCATCCAGCATGGAGCAGCTGAGCGCCTTTGGTGGCGATGAGGATGCTGGAGGTGATGGGGCTGGCGGGGCAGGTATCTGCCTGTGTGGGTGCACATGGTGCTGCTGTAGGATTGCTTGCTTGCGCGCACGCATGCAGCCGGTGTGAAGCACTCTTGTTGAAGACGCATGCGTGCGCAAATGTATGCACATGTCGCAGTTGCGCATGTGTGGCATGTGTGCAAGTGCGTCAAGGTGCCTGCTAAGGTGACGCGGTTTGCCCTTGTGCTGACTGTTGTGCACCCCATGGTGGCAATCTTGGCGGCGCTGCCGCGCACTGTGCAACCAACTTGCTTGTGCGACACCGCCCAGGGCCCTAGTGCGCGGCAAACATGGTGGCAGATGTGCACGCTGCGCGTGTGAAACTTTGCAGGGAATGCGCGCGGAAGTGCGGGCCCCCACGCGTCCATGGCCTGGATGTGCGTGCTGTGGCAGCGCCTGCTTCAGCACAAGAACCTGCAAGTGCAGCGTGCGGGCCTCCGCTTGTTCTTGCAGCGCGCGTGGCACCTGCTGCCGCCCGGCCCACGCCCAGCTGTTGCAGCCATCTCTAGTTCTGGGCCTACAGGTCGGCACTCAGCACTTACGCGCCCTCCACCACCACACCAACCGTTACCGGCGCCACCAGCATCAGCCTCACCAGCAGCAGTGTTGACAAGGCCGGCAGCCATCACTCCTGCGTCCAGTCCCGATGCTCTGCATGCCCCTGCTGCATCTGGGGCGCGCCCCAGCACCCACGTGCCAGCCGCGGCAGCAAGCCAACCTGCCGCACATGAAGCAGTCGATGCCGATGGGCAAGCCACCCCGCATGCAGCCATCGGAAAACGGCCGCACTCCAGTGCCACCAGAGAAGCGGGGGGGCGCCATGATGGAGAGGGCGTGCCCCAAATGTCAGGGCTGGACAGCAGCGGCCGCGTGCAGGGGGCGGTTCAAGGCGCAGGCGTGGCGCACGCACATGGGCCGGGATACTGCGTGCATGCCTTTAGCCACGCTGACGTGCCCTGGGCTTTTTTGTCTGAAGTGCTGCTTCCGGCGCTGTGCAAAGATGTGCACTACAAGGGTGCGGAGGCAGGGTGCTGCAATACGCAGGTGAGGGCTGCCAGGGTCGAGGGGGCACGGATGCCCGGTGTACCCTTGCAGCCTTTCATGACTTTATAGTCACAGGCCTGCTGCCACTTGTTAGTCTTGGAGGCACAGACCTGCAGCCGTTCATGACTTTTTCTGAGTCACAGGCCTGCTGCAACTAGCTACTCTTGGAGGCACCTGCCTATTGCTGCTGCCACTGGTCTCTTTTAGGCACCTGCCCATTGCTGCTGCCACTGGTCTCTTGCCACCTGCCTATTGCTGCTGTCTCTTGCCACCTGCCTATTGCTGCTGCCACTGGTCTCTTTTAGGCACCTGCCTATTGCTGCTGCTGATTGTTGCAGGTACAGGCCTGCAGCCGCTGAGGTGCAGGGCACTGCAAAACAGATTGGCGTGACATAGCTTGCTGGGCTTGTGAACTGTAGCTCTGAAGAAGGCTGGCCTGCCTGCCTACTTGCCTGCCCGCCTGGCAGCCTCACCAGCAAAAGGCCCCTTCCTTCTACTGTTGTAAAGCCACCCAAAAGCATTGCGATGGTCGATGAATCAGCTTGACCAGCACAAGGCCCCTCCCTACTGCTTTGGTCAAGCGGCTCAAATGCATCGTGATGGTCAATGAACTAGCATGGCCCTGTTTTCGGGTAGTGGCTGACAAGCAGCAGATGCTGCCACAAACTGCCTGAGGCGCACAGCTTGCCTGCGTCATGCGTCAGCGGTAAATGAGGAGCTGGCTGGCCTCCCAAGCAGCAGGCCCGTACCCTGAGCCTCCTCCGCCCCCCCACCAATCACATATGCACGTAACCACCATGCACCCACGCCTGTTTTTAGCACACATACTGCCTTGCCCTTCCCATTGCGCTCACACTGCTCCTGCCCTTGCAGGCCACCGCACGCACCTGGCTGGCCAACTGGCTGCGCCCCCAGGCGGTGGACATGCACCGGCGCTTCTTGCGCACCTACTTATCCCTCATGCAGACAGCTGGCGAGGAGGCCACCATCCAGGGCCTGCGCACGCTGGTGTCGTCTCTGGCCCCCCCTCACCGCCTGCACTGTGGGCTCACGCCCCAAGAAGCAGGTGGGCACCCTCTCACAGCCTGCACTGTGCCTGGCACCCCTCACCGTCTGCACTGTGGGCTCACGCCCCAAGAAGCAGGTGGGCACCCTCTCACAGCCTGCACTGTGCCTGGCACCCCTCACCGCCTGCACTGTGGGCTCACACCCCAAGAAGCAGGTGGGGGGCGCACGTGCCCGACCTCTTGCCACTCTGAGAGCGGTGCTGTAGATACACAGTGCCCTTATGGCAGCAGGCCACCAAGGTTCAAAGTAATGAAGTGATGGGGGCTAAACAACCATCCTCGAGCACCCAGCCATCTGACGTAGCCAGCTGCACACGCTTGTGCCGCAACAAGTTAGTGCAACACAATTCAGGCTCGACACTCCTCCTTCCTGAACCCCCTCCTTGGCAGGCTGTGGTGCTTTCACGCCTGGCCTTGGGAGGCTGGCCGCAGGGGCCAGGGGCCATGGTTAAGCTGCCAATATCCACGTACCAAGCTGCTGTCCCGCACCTTGTGCCTCCATCCATGGTACTACCCATGCCCCTGCAGCCTGCAGGCTTGCGCATGTAGCAGCGCGCGCACGTAACGCCGGTCCAGTCACGGGGTTAGACCACACAGGCATACAAGCCCTCCCCAGGTCCCAGGCGTGCATGCAGTTTTAAACACTGCCCATGCGGTGTTGGGCCTGTCACCTGGCGGTGACGCACGCGCTGCTGCCGCGCATTCTGTGACACAGCTACAACTGACGCATGGGGTGCGGCACCCACTCTTACGGCGCAGCTGCCTGCGCGCGGGACGTGCTGGCCGCGCTCCGTGCCTGCTTGGGCCGTCTGCAGACCTTCCACAACCTCCAGCCCCACAGCCAGAGGCTCGATGTCGCGCTGAGATTGGTGAGCAAGTATGCGGGTAACGCATCATGCATGAGGAGGGCCAGATGTTTTATGTGGTCCACGGGCCACAGGCGTGCCCCTTTCTGATGAGGCCACAGCCCTTTCTGATATTAGGTTTTCTTCCCCCCCTCACTCGTCCCTCTCTGTTCTCCCTCCCTCTCCCTCTCTCTCTCTCTCTCTCTCTCTCTCTCTCTCTCTCTCTCTCT
>LFCJ01002000.1_pt1 | contig 14581 bp, 17 predicted proteins | sample 643141 | NCBI WGS metagenome assembly LFCJ01 (sample SAMN03766243, study PRJNA286221) | soda lake metagenome | biome: soda lake; feature: Kulunda steppe; material: water; isolation source: sample B1-Br-g2 brine of Lake Bitter-1 | place: Russia: Kulunda steppe | collected 2010-07 | reverse complement strand
TTTTTTTTCTATGCTGTCAAGTTCTGTCTCGACATTTAGAAGTTTGGCTACAGTTCCAGAGATTTCAGCTAGAGAATTTCTATAATCAGGCCTTACCATATCAAGATATGAGGTTCAAAGATTTAATTCAGTTGAGAAAAGAAAAAGCTAGAGTAGGATATGTCCTAGTCTAGGAATTCCTCATTTTCAATTTTTTCTGGTAAGTAGGTGTTGGCTACGAATTCTAGGCTATTTGCTGCTAATGCTTGCTGCTCTACTCTGACCCCTTTGTCTAGCATCAGTTGTAGTTGGTTTTGCCATGCATCGTTCTGCATCCACTCATAGTCCATAACATCGTGGATTCGCTTGTAGTCCTTAGTTGGGCCACCATTGTCTTTGCTTTTTCCTTTGAGGCCTTCTGTTACATGGTTTAGGTCATATTCATCTATGTCTTCCATTGTCATACCAATGAGTTTGGCGTCTGGAGTTGCTAGTCTGTCGCTTTGGAACGCTAGACTCATAGATCCAGATTTTAGCACTGAATAAATGTAGTATCCCCAAGGGTCACCGTCTGTGAATACGTAAACAGGAAGGTCTAACTCATTATGCATCATGTTAATGAGTCTTCTTGCTCCACGTGCTGGCTGCCCTCCAGTTCCTATAATGACGGCGTTATGGTCTTTGTGGAAATCTTCTTCTACTAGTCTGTTAACCATAGCGGAGGTCTCGACTACTAGGATGAAATCTGCTTCACATTCAACGAACTCAAAGTGATCCACAATTGAGTTGATTGCCATTCCACTACTACCCATGCTCATTCCATCTATTATGTCTCCTGAATCTTTGATTTTAATTGGGCCGAAAAGCCTTCCTTTAGGCTCTGCGAAAAGGTGGAGGTCTTCACGGATTGCCCCTGTAGCCGTCTCTATATCAACTACAACGTTGTTGGATTCATCTTGGTCTTCGAAAGTGTTCTCATCCAGACCTGGAACACTGTGTTTTAATTGATAGTAGACCTCTCTTATGGATGCAGTTCTTTTCCCTTCTACTAGTTCTTTACATTTAGATGCAACCATTGTGGTCTGCATAAATTTTCTTGCATGTGAAATGTTGAGGAACTTTCTTGTGGAATAGCTGTCTCCTAATTCTAGTTTTTCCGCTTCTTCATCGTATTCTACGTTTGATTTTGATCTTACCTGGGTTTCGAACGTCAGATTATCTGAGTCTTCGTCTTGTAGCTGTCTAAGCAGTTTTTCTCCCAGATGTGTTAGTCTATCAAGTGTCTTCTTGTCATTTGCTAAGTCTTTTTTTGGCATTTATGCTTCACCTCTAAAGTTGTTCCGGATTGTAGTCGGCCTGTACCATGGCTTCAATTTTTTGCTGGATTTGATCTGAATCTCCGTCTCCGGCTAGTTGTGCAATCGCAGGACCCATTTCCTTTGCATAAGCTGTTAACTGTCTTTTCTTCTTTTCTTGAATTGCTCTTCGCTCTTTTCTACCTATGTATCGTCCTAGCTTTCTACCTGCTTCTTGTAATGCTAGCTTCATTTCTTTTCTAATAGGATCATAGTTAGCTACAGCCTCTTTACCCTCAGAAGTGAAAGGTACCCAAACTGAGGCAATATGCACTAGTACGTATAATGGGCCTTGAGGTCTTTCTCCTGTTTGGCTAATATTGTAGCGGTTCCAGGATACTTGCTCCACAGCCTTTGTGGTTACACAAGCACTTTTCTTGTATAGTAGAGGAACTTTGTTTGCGAATCTGAGCTCGTTGTAGCTTCCTTCTTCTTTTATGTCGCCTCCCCATGCTAGACCTACTTCTATTTGGAAAGGATTTCCTTTGTATACTGTTGGTTTTCTCGTAATTGCAGTAGAGAATTCAGGGTTAAGCTCCTTTTTCAGACCTTTCAGTATTAATTCTTCTCCAATTGGCGAAAGACAGTTTGTAGGAGGGCTTTGAAGCTTCACTCTTTGAGCTGCTTTCAAAAGTTGCTCGATTTCATCTTTTTCTAATGTGTTAGGTCTTCTACCAGTATCTATTCCTGCTTCGTCACATATTTCGTCTGCACTAGTTCTTCCAACCCGTGTGAATTCGTTTTGAAGGAATGATGAGATAGTTCTTGCACTACTTTTCTCTATCATTCTCATTAATACTCCGAGTTCAACTCCATGTGGGTGCGGTTTGATTTCTTTTGGCGCAGGAGGAAGTTCTCTTGATACTCTTGGAAACTCTACTTTGTTACCGTCAGGCTCTCGAAGCACTACTCTGGCGTAAGGGTTCATAATTGCTGTGTGCTTCAGGTAGTTGTACACTGAGTGATGTCCATGAGTATATTTGGCCTCAATGTCCATTTCAATAGTTGTTCCATGCTCAAAGTAGTAATCTTTATCTCCAGGAAACTCATTACTATCTGAATCTATTACTTCATCCTCTATAATTTCAGGCTCGTTTTTCTCAGTGTTTATTCTGACTATGAACTTGTGACATGGCTGTCCTTTTTGCTTGGAGTAGACTGTGACAGGCTCACCGGTTGTTAATTGGGCATACATTGCGGATGCAGAAATCCCGATACCTTGCTGGCCTCTGCTCTGCTGTAGTTTGTGGAATTTTGATCCGTAAAGTAGCTTACCGAATACTTTTGGTATTGTTTCTCTGTCTAGACCTATTGCGTTATCTCTAATTTCTATACGGCATTTTTTGTCGCCTATTTCATCTACTAAGACGTGTACTTCTGGCAGTATATTATCTTCTTCGCATGCGTCAAGAGAGTTATCTACTGCCTCTTTTACAACGGTTATTATGGATTTCTGAGCGTTTTCGAACCCAAGAAGGTGCTTGTTCTTTTCAAAGAACTCTGCCACAGATATTTCTCTGTGGTCTCCTTCGACTATTTCTTCTTCTACTGCGTTAGACATTTTGAAATCACTTTTCCAATTTTTTGAAATCTGTAAACATAAAGTTTTTGTTCATAGTATTGCTTTTTCATTTTTTAATCTTGTTCTGGTTTCTTTCGAGGTAGTCATAGGCTGTTGCGTGTGAACTACCATTTAACAGCATTTTAACTGCTTCTTGAGCAATTTCAATATTTTGTATATGCCCTATAAATCCTACTGTCTTACCATAAACAGAGATATCAGTTTCAGTCATTTTTTCCACGTGTTTTCTGGCTTCACCATCTTTACCGATTACCCTTCCTTTCAAACGTTCTTGAGCTTTTCGAGTATCGGCAAAACGATTAATATCAATTTGATGGAACTCGTATCCATCTTCTATTATTTTGAACGCCTTCTTAGGATTGAAGCCGCGGCCTATAGCTCTGACAATATTTTCTGCTACAAGTTCATCTAAAGCATCTCCTTTAACTTGAGCATTGTTATCTTGGATTGTTACTGTACAGTCTGTGAAATCTTCTAATTTTTCTTTAGTCTTCCCGGACTCACCTATTAAAACTCCGACTCGGTCCTCAGGCACTCGTAACTCTCTCACAATCTATAATGAGGAGAACAACCTTTTTATACCTTGAAATCGGCATAGAGGCCTTATATCTAGGAAAAAACAAGGTTTAAAGCTTTCTCTATGTCGGTGTTAGCTCCTTGAGAATTGAAAAAATTCACTACATTTTTGATATCTCTTTCTAGTAGTTGTTCTGCGTTAGGATGTGATTTATGCACTCCTTGTGAAAAATCAATCCATACCAATGAATCGGTTTCGACCAAGATATTGTATTCTGATAAGTCTCCATGCACAAGCTCCTCTTCTCTCCATAACTGCCTAATCTTGTTTAACGTTATTTGTAATGCTTTTTCAGGGTTCTCAATATTCACATCTTTTAATTTAGGATACGGGGAAAATTCTTCTCCTATAAACTCCATTACTAAAATATTTTCTTGTATGCCGTAGACATCAGGACATCGGACTACGTTTGATGATTTCTTTAAGTTCTTGAACTCCTTTTTCGCCCAAGCGTCAATTACAGCTCTTCTATCTTTTTTAACATTCCTGAATCTTTTGTCCCCTCTTAGATATTGATGCATTTCTCTAAAGGCTCCTGCACGCTTCATATATATTTTTACGGCTGCCAGACCTTCTTCTGTATCCGCTAATAAAATAGCGGATTCTTTCCCAGATTCTATTATTCCATACATCTTCTTAATTAGTCCTCGATCAGATGCCTTTAGCAATGCGTCCATAGTGCTATCATCTAAAACATTTTCAACTGCTTTTCTTGCATCTGACGAGTCGAACATTTGCCGCTTTTTTTCTTCTATGCGACGTGGATATAGTTCATCGTCTTTGACCATAACTTAAGTTGTTGGAGAATCCTTTAATCTCTGAAACTATCGACAATTCTCCAGAATTTTCCATAGTATGCAAGAGATATTATGAGCGCGACTATTGATGCAGGCAGAACAAATTCTGGGTGTACTATGGCTTTCAGGAAATATTCTGGTAGTGTTAGACAGACAGTTGGTGTTGTTTCACTATGGAAATCGCTGTACGATCCGCAGAAATCCAACATTCTGTAACTGTTATTATGTAGTGTTATTAGAAATACAGTTATCAGATACGCTGTAAATCCGATTATAATTGATTTTCTGAGTTCTGTCGTTTGAAGACTCATACTAGTTTTTTCTACAGGAATTCTTTGATTTCGTTTAGATATTCTCTATCTTCTAACCAGTCCTGTTGTGCTTGGCTGTAGCTTTCTACAATATCTCCTTTTTCATCTCCTTGTATGTCCCAAGGATCAACTAGTACTACGCTATCTCTCTTAACCCAGAGTCCTCTCTTCTTTGATCCGGGTATTCTACAGATTCTTTCTCTACCGTCATTACAATATACTTGGTATTTTCCGCCTCCTACTTTTCTCAGTACTATTCCCAGCACTTCATCACCGCTAGGAGTTCTTACTCGGCGTACTTGTTCTTCATCTTCTGACATCTGTGTAACCAATTTGACTTCTAAGTTTTTTAAACGGGCAGTTTTTTCTCTTCATTGCTGATTTCTTCTCTAAATTTAGACACTATGATAAGCAAAAACAAATAAGGCATAATGTAAGCACGCGAATATCCAGAGTTATGGCTGGAATCGGTTTCTGATAAATATTCCTAATTTTCAGGAAGTCTGACTGAAACTACGTTTCTATAAACTCTTTGGCCATCTTTTTCTCCTACTAGTTCGTATGAGCGTTTGATTTCAGGGCTAAATCTTTCTCTGAGTTCAGCTAATATCTTTTTATTCATCGCTTCTGTCGATAAATAGAAGTCAACTCCATGACTGTTTTCTTCTATATTAGAGAGAAAGTCTTTACGATTTCGATTTGTGAGTTCTGCGGCCCGATCAACTATAAAATCTGACGCTTCTTTTGTTTGGCCGCCTCTTAATTGTATTTTGGCTTTATAGAATCCTCCTTGGAAACGAGAACAGTCCGGACATTGTTCGTCTATCCATTCAATCTTCACGTCACCAGAATCTTTTAGTGCCCCATCATGCATATGGGCTCTTACATAGAACTCTTCGTCTTCTTCCCAGTACTGTAGTTCAAAGTCTAGGCCCTCAACTATTTCAGAAAATGTTTCTCCCAATTGGTCTTCTATACTGTAGGCCTCTATCCAGTTTCTCCCTTTTTTCATTCTCCCGCATACGGAGCATTTAACTATTTCAACTTTGCGAGGCAAATTCACTAAATCATTTTTATCTGTGAAGCAGTCTGCACATAATTTTTTCGAGTCTCCATAGAGCTCCTTGGTTTCTTTGCCACATCGAGGGCAGAATTTTGAAAGATCCATACTAACTAGTTATCGGTAAAGATTCATTAACCTAGAATCAGTTTATCGCCTTTCTTTAGATCTAGTTCTTCAAAACTTTCTAGAAGATATTGATATTTTTCCTCAGGGCTGTATAGTTTCCATGTTTTAGGGTTCCAGCTCCATGGTAGAGCTTTTTCTTTATGAATGAGCTCTTTATCTGAATCAAAGAAGTAAAGGTATAGTGGTGTTGATAAAAACATCATATCTATTGATGTTTTTACCGGAAAGGGGAATTTGAAAAGCATTTTGCCATTTTCCTTAAATGATAATCCTATGGCTCTTCTGAGCACGTTTTCTGCTATTTTAACGTTTATTGTATTGTTTCCTGCTTTGATTTTCTGATGTTCCCAAGCCATATTTGTTTAAAGTCAAGTGTTAAGTTTTAGATATAATGCTTGTTAATGCGTATCAAAATTATCGTTTCAAGATTGCTTCAGAACTTAGACGAGCATTTCACGAAGAGCATACTCCCCATCAGATAGCGCTAAGCTTTGCTATCGGAGTTTTTATAACATCCTTGCCCACTCTAGGGACAGGATTTTTAGTTTTTGCAGTTTTGATGAAAACTGTTGCAGGCATAAGCAAACTTGCCCTTTTATCCAGCGTACTAGTGATGAATCCATTTATTAAGCCTGTAGTCTATCTCGCAAGTATAAATTTAGGAGGTTTAATAATAACGAGGAGGCTTGCGTATACTACTGATCCAGAGTCTGTTTTAATGTTTTTAATTATAGGTAATTTGGTTATAGCAGCATTTCTAGCAGTAATGGCGTATGTCTTCGCTTTCAGGGCTGTTAAAAAATACAGAGAAACAGGGCTAGAAGTGGTAGAGGATGTGGAAGAAGTCGTCGAAAAAGAAATAGACAAAATGGATGGTCAAACTAGGTAATAGTTATTTTTCATTAGGATGCTTGAAGAACTCTGACGCATCTCTAAATCTGGCAGTCTTCAATATTCTTTCTAAAAATCTGCTAAAGCGTTCGTGCCGTGATCCCACAAGGCCTAATGCAGCAAATAATCTTACAAACCTGCCTCCGCGAGTCACCAGATGTACAATTTCTTGAACAAGTTCTCCTATTCTAACTACACTGTCCACAAGTCTGAAAATCCAGAAAAAGGGAATTACTGCGAGTATTTCTAGCCATTCACGCCTTAAAAAACCGGGCCAGTCAGAAGCCCTTCTAAATTTGAAGGAAAGATCGCCCACGAATATGGAAATCACTAATACATCAGCGTAGAAAAAATAGGTCTCGTATTCGTATTTTAAATCTGTGAAAAAAATATCTGCTACCACAATAACAACTAATACTAGGAGAGCAGGCACTATCATCTTGTCAAAAAACTTTTCGACTGCACTCAGTTTCATAACCTTTATTTAAACAGACGGGAATAAAAGATGACGGTCTAAAATTCGCCCCCTCAGGGATTTGAACCCTGGATCTGCACCTCCGCAAGGTGCCGTCTTTCCACTAGACCAAGGGGGCATCCTATAATTACTTACTCTAAAGTTACTGTTTTAACCCGTTTGTTTCCTCACCTTTTTTATATAACGGCGTTAAATCGGTTTTTAGGGTAATAATATGAAAGACTTAATTAACAAGATAAAGGACAAGCTAGGTCTTAACTAGTTAATGTTCTTAAACAACCAAATCCTCTAGACAGAGGTCAATATGTTTTAACTTTTTCTTTTGAATGTCTTTAATAGGTGTATAGATAAATGGGAGAAATAGCATGCGTATACAAGGTAATGCCTGAAGACGCTGAAACAGATTTAGAGGAAATTAAAGAACAAATTAAGGAATTGCTTGATGTACAGGACTTAGGTGAAGAAAACGTTGCTTTTGGATTAAAAGCAGTAAAAGTATCTTGTGTTACAACAGACGAAGAAGGAGGTACTGATGCTGTAGAATCAAAGCTAGAAGAGCTAGAAGGCGTTCAAAGTTACGAGTTAGAACACTTTGACAAACTCTAGAGCCCTAATGATAGGGCCTTAAAAACTTCTTTCTCCTCCATTACAGACTCTACAACCATTATTTAACTTATCTTCTCTACATACGTTTGAGCCGCATATTTCGCAACCTATTACTGCCTCCTGTTTTTGACAGAAATCACATAACATAGCATACTGTTTAAACTTTCAAGGCCTTAACGTTTATTCTATGGGAGTAAATCTTGCTGATCTTATAGAGCCAGAAGAGATAGAGTTTCAAGACCTGAATGATAAAGTTATAGCTATAGATGCAATGAATGCGCTTTACCAATTCATATCAATTATAAGGCAACGAGATGGCACTCCTTTGAAGGATAGTTCGGGAGATGTAACTTCACATCTTTCTGGACTGTTCTACCGTAATATAAATCTTCTTGAAAAGAATATTCGTCCTGTCTACGTTTTTGATGGTGCTATGCCTGATATGAAAGAAAAAGAGACATCTCAGCGAAAAAAGAAAAGAGAAGAAGCGTTAGAAGAATGGAAAAAACTGAAAGAAGATGGTAAAGTTTCTGAAGCTTATAGTAAAGCAACTCAGTCGAGTAAGTTAACATCTGAAATGGTTAAACAGTCAAAAGAACTATTGACTGCTATGGGATTACCTTATATTGAAGCACCAAGCGAAGGCGAGGCCCAAGCAGCATATATGGCATCACAAGGCGATGTATATGCGGTAGGGAGCCAAGACTGGGACTGCGTGTTGTTTGGAGCAGAAACAATGGTAAGAAACCTTACGTCTAGGAAGACTCGTAAGACCTCGTCAGGCAAACGGAAAAAAGTATCCACAGAAAGAATAAAATTAGAAACAGTACTCGAAAAATTAGATATTACTAGAGAGCAGCTTATATGGCTAGGTATGCTTGTTGGAACAGATTTCAATGATGGTGTGCATGGAATAGGGCCTAAAACAGGCCTCAAACTAGTGAAGAAACATGAAAGCCTAGAAGAACTTCTAGAAGATGAAAAAGTTGAATGGGATTCTGATAATAGCCCCGAAAAAATATTCGATTTCTTCATGAACCCTCCAGTGGAAGAAGCCAAATTTGAGTTCTCAGACGTTCAAGCCAAAGAGATAAAACGCATTCTAGTGGACAAGCACGACTTTTCCGAAGATAGGGTCTCAAGCAAGATAGCTGATCTTGAGAAAGCTTTAGAGGCTCGCCAGTCAGGATTGAACTCGTTTATCTAGCTTTCAACTCTTCAAGCACCAATTCCATCATTTCTCCTAGCTCAACATAACCTTCTCTTATAGCAGTTATTTGTTCTTCTTGATGTTCTATTTCAGAGATAAGTGCTTTGAAATCTTCACGGTCTAGAGAATCTTCAAGTCTATTGACTCTCATACGCAGATTTTTCATTCCTTTGCCTTCAACACGGTTGAGCCGTTTCTCAACGCGGTTTAATCTATCATTGCTTTTTCGCTTTTCGAGTTGTTCAATTTTGTTTTTAGATTCTTCAAACTCCTCTATTTTTTTAGAGGTCTTTTCAAGTTCTTTATATTCATCTTGAGAAAGCAACTTGAGCTGCGCCAAATCATCAAAGTCATTGAAAACCCATTGGAAGTCTGATACTACGCCTCTAAGATTTTTTACCTGTTGTTTCAGGTTCTCATAACTTTCTGCAGACTCAGAAGATTCAATCTCTTCAACTTTACTCTCTAGATTTTCAACATTGATTAATAGATCTTCGAAACTCCTTTCTTCTACTTCTGATACTCTTTCTTTTACAGATTCTAAATCTGTTTTTATTTCCTCAAAGTTAGGTTCATCAGGCTCTTCTTCTGTCTCAAGCGAGTCAAATCGTTCTTCCAATGTTTTAATCTTGGAAAGGTTGTTTTCAATTTCTTCATCTACATTATCAGAGCCGAACTCATCTTCTAACTCTTCAATTCTAGAAGCTAAGGATTCAAAATTCTTCTTAAGATCTTCAGAATCAGAATCTGAATCGTTCGCATTTTCTAACTTTTCTTCAAAAGCTTCAATCTGTTCTTCAAGGCCGCTGAGGGAAGAAATACTCTCATCTAGTTCTTCAACTCTAGTTTCTAGCTCCTCTGTATTTTGGTTATCAAGTTCGTTTATTTTCTCTTCAAGAGAATCTAATCTTTCTTTAGTATCTTCAAAAACTTCTATTTCGCTTTCCACTGAGTTTAGTCTGTCTTCTAGGCCGTCACTACTATCTGAGTCGATTTCGTTTATCTCTTTTTTCAGGTTATTTACTAGGTCTGTTTTCTCAGCTACTCTGTCTTTAAGCATCTCAATAGGTTCAGAATAGTCTAGGTCTTCTATTTCTGATTCAATTTCTGAAATTCTTCGATCAATTTTTTCAATAGCTTCGTCTGAAGCGGAGTGGGGTTCTGTGTCTTCGTCCTCTATAGGTTCTGTCTCGTCATTACTAGAATTTTCTATGTTCTTTTCCTCTTCGACTGGTTCTTTGGGGCTGGTATTCTCTTTTGGTTTCTCTTCCTCTTTTGAATCAGCTCCTAGTTTAGTTTGATCGTCTTTTCCTCCGAAAATTACGTTTTCTGACATTTTAACCCACTTCTTAGAAGTGAAAAGAATCTCAAATGTTAAAAGTATTTTTCACTAGGCGACAACAACTACTAACAAAACCAATAAATTCAGACCTATCTCACAATAAGAGTATGAAAACACTGCTCGTAGTTGTAGATGGTTTAGGCCTTAGAGAAGAAACCGATGGAAATGCGTTTAAACAAGCTGAGACCCCAAATATCGATAATTTAATAGCTGAATATGATTATAACGAGTTAGAAGCGTCAGAAACTGCGGTAGGTCTTCCAAAAGGATATACAGGTAACAGTGAAGTAGGGCATCTACACCTCGGAGCAGGAAGAAGAATTCCTCAACGCCTAACAAGAATAAACGACTCAATAAAAAAAGGCGAACTTAAGGAGAAAAAGTCATTGAAGCAAGCGTTTCAAAGAGCTGAGGAAAAAAATGCTACTGTTCATCTAGCAGGAATTCTGAGCGATGGAGGTATTCATGGACACATAGATCATTTGAAGTCCTTAATTAACATATCTGAAAACTATGATGTTGATATTGAGATACACGCATTTACAGATGGTAGAGATGTGGGACCTAAGTCGGCTGAAAATTATATTCGTGATCTGAAGAACCATCTTGAAGATGCTAAAGGAGATATTGCAACAGTAATGGGCAGGTTCTACGCCATGGATAGAGACAGTAACTGGGACCGGACTCGTCAGGCATATGAGGCAATGGCAGGAGCAACAGGATTTAAGTTTGAAACTCCTGAAGAAGCGGTTGAAAAGGCTTACGGCGATGGCGAATATGATTACTTCATACAACCATCGGCCAGACACGATTATGAGGGGATGGAGTTTGATGATGAGTTAATATTCTATAACTATCGTGCTGATAGAGAAAGACAAATAGTAGAACCTTTCGTCAATCCAGAATTCAATAAATTTGAAAACAACGCAAGACCTTGTCTCACATCTATGTTTTCATACAGAAGAGACTTTGATAACCCTGTAATATTTGAGAAAATGGAGGTTGAAAATACGCTAGGAGAAAAAATAGAAAAGGCAGGGTTATCACAGCTTAGGGTCGCCGAGTCACAGAAAAAACCTCATGTGACGTACTTCTTCAACGGACAGCGCGAATTGGAGTTTGAACATGAGGAGCGTAAATTTATTGAAAGCGATAAAATCAGGGCTTTTGACGAAAGACCTGAAATGCATGCTAAAGAGATTACGGACATCGTGATAAATTCTATCGAAAAAGGCAAAAAAGATTTCATACTAATGAACTATGCCAATTGCGATCTTGTGGGCCATACAGGAGATTTAGAAGCCACTGTTACCGCTGTTGAAACTGTAGACAAGCAGATAGGCCGATTGATAGATGCAGTCAATCTATCGGATTATAAAATGATTATTACCTCAGATCATGGCAACTGCGAGGACATGGGTGCGGAAAACTCGGCTAATACCTCTCATACGCTGAACAAAGTACCTTTCATAACAATTGGTTTTGAGTCCTATGAAATCACTGAGCTTTCTGAAGTTTCAAAAGTTATTGGCGATATGATTTAGACTCAGCGAGCCGCTAATTTTGCGGTTCTTCTGGTTCTTCTTGCTGGCATTCTGAACTCCAGCTATTCACATCCGGACATCCTGCGTCTTCTGCTGATTCGATATCGCATCTTGCTTCATATAGTTCGCATTGTGATTCGCCAGTTTGATCTCCTATAAAATCTGTGAATTCTGAAGACTCGCCGCTAACCATGAACATCAGTATTGCTGATATAAACACTACTACAACTGCTGCTAACACAATCTCGATAGTTTTATCCATTGTTTATCAAATCTGGTCGCAGTTTATCTCGCCATTAGGGTCATCTGTGATAGTGCTTGCAGGAGGTATTACGCTTCCATCAGAAACGCAGCTTGAAGGTATATTAATCTCTGCGTTATCATCGAGACCTGAACATGCTGCTGAAAGCGCAGTTTCACAGCCTGTTTGGTCTGCTTCTCCTCCAAAATCTATAAGACCTTGTAATCCTCCTTGCAACATAAATACTAGAGATAGTGCTGCAATCATTAGAACGGATGCAGCTACGATTAGCCAGAGAATCTGGGATAGGCCTTTCCTTTTGGTCATATCTAAATTATTTGGAAGCCTGTATAAAAAGTCTTTCAAAAAGAAAGAGAGATATGTAAATTTGGGTTGTTATTTTGGCTTCTAAGGCTTATTGAGATCAATCTGGATGCTGGATACGTTTAGTTCATCTCCTTCATCAGTCTCAATTTCGTCTGTGCCAATGGTGATATCGTGTACGTTTGCGTCTTCTACAAATCTGTCCCTCACTATTTCTGCAACGTCTACTGCTCGTGAAATTGCTTTTCCTCTTGCTTTTACGTGTACTGTATCATTGCCTTCGCTGAACTGTGTGACTACAGCTAGTACATAACTCATTGCTGGTTTTGATCCTACGTATACTGTGTTATCGTCTTCTTGTTCTGACACTTTGGTTCACCTGGATTGATGTTTAGGCTTTATCTATAAAATACTTTTTTTGATGAACGGATTAATTCAAAGTTGTGGCTACGTTTCTCAAATAGGGTTATTTCTTAATTGAATTCGTGTGTGTATGGTTCTACTCTAAATTCTAAATTCTCATATTGGTCGCCGATTATCACTTTTTGCTCGGAGTCCTGTATGGCCCAATCCATTTTTACTGAATTTGGTTCTGCTGTAGCTTCGCCTCTATACCGAGTTCGGCATGGAGGATCATCTTCATCACAATCATCACCGCAGCAACCACAGGTTCCGGCTGTTTCTGAAGTGGTACTTCCAGATCTTTCGACCAGCCCTGAATTTAACTGATCCCAACCTGCATCAGATACGTAATAGTTTTCGCTGGGCTCAACTAAAAAATCTATGAAATCTCTTTCAGGTCTTGAGCTCATACCAGAGCTAATTCTGCTTTCAACATCGTCTTCAAGCTCATCTCTGACAGACCTTTCTGCTGATTCTTCTGCAGAAGATCTGCTACTACAGCTGGTTGCAGTAGCGTCATATTCCTCGCCTGATAACTCATCTAATTCCTCTTCTATGCTTAGAAATGCCTTAAGAGTTTCCGCCATTAATTGAGGATATCTATTGTTGGTGGCATTAGTTTCTGTCGAGTAGAATAAACCGTCATCTATGTAGAATGTCTCTCCGGAACTGCTCTGGCATCTAACTTCTATTGGTTCGGGGTCAGGAATTTCAAAGTCCAGTGGGTCTCCGAAATCAATGTCATGGCCTACGGAAAGAGGTGTATCTTCTGCTTCTACTTCTGAATAATCGGAGGGAGGTGTTAAAGGGAATATATTTATGCTATATTCGCTGTCAGGTATCTCGCAGTTTCTGCTTTCTGAGCCATCAATTGTTTCGCTAATTCTGTTGCTAGACGCATCATTAATATTCTCATTTAGCCATAATATGTTGTCTTCATAGCTTACTAGCCAGTTATTATTCCATTCTGAACCTCCGCCGGTTTGGCCTAGTGCTTGACTCGCATCGTTTAGAGAATATTCTGCTGCCAATGGAATGTAGTTGTAAAAATAGAAGTCTCCGTAAGCTCTAGTATCAACTACTCTTTCTATATCGTCTGTTGATTCTCCTACTATTTGTCCAAGAGCTTCAGCTATAGGTAAAGATTGTGTGGCCATTGCAATTGATAATATGAATAGTGCTAGCATAGGCAGTACTCCTTCCATTGAACCCTTCATTCTACCTCAAATACACCTCCAGTGCCTCTGAAATACATTGTTATTTCTCCTACCTCGCCATCGCTAAGTTGGAATGGAAGGCTTATGGAATTCCAAGAACCTTCTCTGCCTTGATTATCAGATACTTCAATAAATTTGCTTCCATCGCTGTTTGTAATATTCAAGTAATAGTCTTGTTGTTCAGGTCTTTGAGAAAAACTCTGCTCCATTTTATAGTCATAATATGACTCAAGATCTTCTTTAACTTGGCTTCTATCATAACTATCGCCGTGAATTTCTAGGTTTTCGTCGGTAGATAGATAATGTGATGTCAGCTTAATTGCTGTAAAATCATTGTAATCTTCGTCAACTCCGGGAGCTCTCCAAACGTTATCGTTCAGGGTGGTAGTTAATACAGACCTATCATTTATGGATTCCATACTGCTTTCGATCTCTAATGTTACATCCTGTTCGAATTGAGCATCATCAGAGGATAGGAAGATGAAAATTGCAAATGCCATGAATATGGCCATTGAAAAAATTAGCACTTCGGCAATCAT
>LFCJ01001999.1_pt1 | contig 14582 bp, 10 predicted proteins | sample 643141 | NCBI WGS metagenome assembly LFCJ01 (sample SAMN03766243, study PRJNA286221) | soda lake metagenome | biome: soda lake; feature: Kulunda steppe; material: water; isolation source: sample B1-Br-g2 brine of Lake Bitter-1 | place: Russia: Kulunda steppe | collected 2010-07 | reverse complement strand
TCTCGTCGCCGAACTCGCCGACCACGACGTGTCCACCCCACGAACACTCGCGCGATCGATGGAGCGTCGACGCCGACCGGCAGACGCCCTCGGTCGCCGTTCCCGCCTCGAGGCCGACGACGTATCGGTCTCCGCGTCCGTCGTCCCCGTCTCCATCCGTCTCACCGGCGGCGGTCGTGCCGAGCCCGACGGCGCCGGCCAGGCCCGCACCGAGGGTTCCCAGCGCCGATCGTCGCGTGAGGCCACGGCGACCACAGAGCGGTGCGAGAACGAACAGGAGCCCGAGTGTCGGTGCCAGGCTCGCCCGGAGCCGGTCTATCGACGTCCACGCGGGTGCCGACAGGAGATCGGTGACCACCCACGCCGGTGTCGACAGGGGGGCGGTGACTGTCGCTCGGAGACACATCGATTCGCTGTCCGCTCTGCGTTTCGTCTCAGGATCTCGAGGGGAGGATGGCGTAGATTCTTCGCCGATCGGGGAGGATCGTCGCTGTTCGGTCATATCGTAGTTCAAATGCGCCTCTTTTGGACACGGGCAAAACGGCTGGCGCTACGTGGATAGTCGGCCGGCTGAGACGGGGCGATTCGGATAGTACGTCTTCTTATATACTCGCGGTTGCCGTTGCTTGCATTCGCGTTTTGCCGCCTATGGATGCAGTCGTGGGCTGAAACGAGCGATCAGTCGGGTCGCGGTTCGAATCGTCAGCAGGGGAGACCAGTCGTCAGACCGCTTCCTAGGGTAGCCACCACTCGAGGGGCCGACGCACGTCGGGTGTCGACGATTACGAGCGTCGGTATCGACGTTCTACGTCTGTGGCTCCTGGTACTACGAGTGAATCCTGGTATCGCTCGAGCGGTCGCCGGACCGACGGTCGGCGAGCGAGTGGGCCGACGGTGCTCGAGTGGGCGATACTGGCCGTCCTCGAATCGGCAGCACCGAACGACCACGGTTAGAAGACGGGGCGATTCCACCGGTTCGGTCCCGATGGGGCGGGACGGAGACCACCGATGAACAGTACGACGCCGTCACGGGGGACGCCACGGTCGAAAGAGCCGATTCGCGTGCTCATCGTCGATACGGGCGCGACCACAGTCCGAGCCGCAAAACACGTCTTCGAAGGCGACTTCGGGATCGACGTGACGGTCGCCTCCCGGAGCGACGACGTGGTTCGATCGCTCGAGTCGGTCGACTGCGTCGTCCACGAGATCCGACCACCGATCGTCCACGACGTAGACGTGCTGGGGGCGGTTCGTGAATCGTTTCCCGGGCTTCCCTACATCGTCTTCTCGGAGGTCCGCGTCACGGATCTGGTCGGCGAGGCCCTCTCTGCGGGGGCGACGGATTACGTCCGAACCGACGCGGACGATGCCGGCTACTGGCTGCTGGCGTCGCGAGTTCGACGCGCCGTCGCTCGTCACCAGGGGGACGCCCTCGGGCGCTCGAGCTGGTCCTCCGGCGACGTGGTCGACGGCAGCTGTCTGGTAGACGAGTCGGGATCGTTCGTCGCCGTCAGTGAGAGCTACGGTGAACTGTTCGGCTACGATCCGGAACACCTGCTTGGAGAGCCGTGGACGACCGTGTTTCCAGCCGGCGAGGCGAGCACGCTCGAGTCGGCCCTCGACCGCGTGCGAAGCCACGGGCGGGCCGTCGAAAAGGCCACTGGGTGCAGACGTGACGGCGATCCGTTCCGTGCGCTCGTCTCGCTCGCTCGCGGAACGGGCGAGGAGTTCGTCTGTACCGTCTTCGACCGGGGCGATCGAACCGGCGCCATCGCTGCGGGTGCCGATCAGGGAACCATCGGACTCGAGCGGGCGCTCGGCCGACTCGAGTCACTGATCACGGAGCGGCTCGGGACCGCGGACACGGACCAGGACCTCTGTGAGGCCGTGGTTGAGACGATCGCCAACGGGAACGAATCGACGGCCGCCGCGATCTACCTGTACGACGAGACGAACGATGCACTCTCCCGACGGGCGGTGACCACACGATTCGACGAATCGACGATCACAGTATCGCTCGACGACGAATCGACGCCCTCCTGGACCGCCTTCGTCGAACGGACACCGGTCCTCGTCGCCGAACTGTACCCCGAACCCCACGAGCCGGTCCAGGATCCGGCGATGGCCCGTGGAGTCGTCGTGCCGGTCGGTACCGCTGGCGTCCTCGTGGCCGGAACGATCGACGGCGCGCGACTGACGCCGCTCGATCACGCGTTCGTTCGCCTCTCGAGTGCGACCGCCGGGACGGTGCTCGATCGAATCGAGTCCCAGCGGCGCCTGCGCGAGTGCCGGCGGCGGCTCGAGCGGACGACCCTGGAGGTAGCCCGCCTCGAGACGAGACTCGACCTCGTTCGTCGGATCGCGCGCGTGATCGGCCGGGCCTGGACGCGCCCCGAACTCGAGCGGGGAATCTGTGAACACGTCGTCGCGACCGACCGGTACGACTTCGTCAGAATCGCCGACGTCGACGAGGTCGACGAACGGGTTCGCAATCGGACGTGGGCTGGCGCCGACAACGCCTTCCTCGAGCGCCTCGATTCCAGCGTGAGTACCCTCGTCGACGGGGACGAACCGATGGCGACGGCGATCGAAACGAACGCGGTGCAGTGCAGTCGCCACCTCCTGACCGAATCCGTCGACGAACGGTGGCGCCAGGAGGCGGTCGCCCAGGGCTATCGATCGATCGTCGCCGTTCCGCTCGTCTTTCGGGAGCGAACCTACGGTGGGCTGGCAGTGTACAGCGAGCAGCCGGATCGATTCGACGATGCAGAACGGTCCCTCTTCGAGGAACTCGGACGCTGGGTCGCCCAGGCGATACACGCCATCGAGACGAGAACCGCCCTGGTCGGCCGGGGAGGCGTCGAACTCGAGTTTCGCGTCCGCGACCGGGAGGTCGACTTCCTCGAGTGGGCACGCGAGACGGGGTGTACGTTCGAGTTCGAGACGGTCGTCTCACGGCCCGACGGCTCGATCCGTGGGTTTTTCACGATCAGCGGGGCGCCCGTCGAGCGGATACTCGAACTCGCCAGTCGGTCACCGTCGGTCACCGAGACGCGCCTCGTCACACAACGGGGTGACAAACACCTGTTCGAGTGTACGCTCACCGAAGACAGCGTCGTCGCCCACCTCCTCCAGTACGGCGTCGTTCCGAAGACGATGTCGGCGACAGACGCCGCCGGCCGGCTCGTCGTCTCGCTCCCCGAGCACACGACCGTCAGGGAGTTCGTCGACTTTTTCACCGGCCGGTATCCCGACTCGACGCTCGTCAGACGACAGGACCACGAGTTCGCCGACCGGCCAGGCTACGGCTTCCGGTCGGAACTCGAGAACGAACTGACGGCCAAACAGTTCGAGGCGCTCGAGACGGCGTTTCTCAGCGGCTACTTCGACGTTCCTCGTGAGACGACCGGTGACGGGGTCGCAGACCTCCTCGGCATCTCCCAACCGACGTTCAACAACCACCTCCGGGTCGCCCAGCGAAAGCTCCTCTCGATCGTGTTCGCCGACGACCCTGATCCAGAGGAGTGAGGACTGCTCGCGGGCAGGTCGACGGCGGACGACTCACAGCGGATCCTATGAATCAGCCGCCGAACCGACCCGACAGCCGCCGAACCGACTGGACAACCTCCGAACCGACCGACGAGGCGACGACCGACGGTGGCCGATGGACGTAGGGTGTCCACCGTCCAACCACATAGGCGGACAATACGTGCCAAAGCGTGACCTATGGGAACCGATGGCAGCCACTGTCCGTCGTTCGAGGTCCCCCGTCGACGGGGCGACCGGTACCGTCGCCGATGACCTCCTCACGACGAGACGAGCGGTGCTGTCGTCGGTGCCGACCACACCCACCCATGACATCACACATCAAACTGTACGGATCGAAAAGTGACCGCTTCGAGGAGATCAAAATCAGCTTGGAACAGCAACTCGGCTACGAACCGTCCAACCCCGAAGTCGTCGGCCTCATCATGGCCGCCTACGAGACCGACGAGAACAGTGCGCTCCGTGTCGACAATGCGCTCCTGTGAGTCGAGTGCGCCCTCGAGACGCTCGGCAGTACCGGGACGGCCGAGGGGGCCGCCGTCGACGGCCAGGAGTTCGACGCGGACGCCGGCGACGGGATCAGCGTGACCGTCGAGATCGTCGTCCACTCTGCTGACTGATCGGGCCGTCGTCCGATGGCGGTGGTTCTTCCCGATCCGTCGCGATCGTTCACCGATCCTATACGAGCACGGTCGTCCGTCGATAGGGTACGATGAGTCACGAACCCACGTCGCTGTGTATCACGTGCGGAGATACGTACCAGAGAGCGAACAGGTATCACGGATACTACTGTATCGACTGTCGACTGGGGCCTGGCGATCAGCGCGAGATCGATACGTGAGTGCAGCTCGTCTGCCACACGAGACGGCCTCGAGTCTCGTGACCGCCGTCGCGGCTTCGGCCCACGAATTTTTCGGTCCAGCGGATCGACGACGAGTTCGTCTCCCGTCGGACTGACGAGAGAGACCACGGGTTTCGTGGCAGACCGACGGTAGCAAACCACCACGACGTCGAGCGGAGCGGAGGGCCCGATGGCGCCCCGTGCGTGGGCCGATCGGCGTCAGCAAGCGCGATCTCCCCCGGATCTTCCCGAGCCTTCGTCTCGAGTTCTTAACACCCACTGGCGAAGCGAGCAGTGACCTACGGGATAGGTTCACGAGCGTAGAATGAAACAGAAATTAGCAATCCTCACAGTGGTTGGTCTCTTGCTGTTATCCGGCGCAGCCGGCGTCAGCGGACTCGCCGGAGCGAGTTCCGGTGTGAGCATGCAAGTGGACGATCGATGTGACGAAGGCGAAACCGTCGACGACAGTACGTCGTCGGCAGACGACGAGGAGGAACGTGAGACAGACAGTAGTAGCGACCGGGACCGATCCAGTAGTGATCTCCGAGAGAGTTCGAGTGACTCCGACCTGAGCGAGAGCGACGCCTCGAGCGACAGTTCGAGTACCGTCGACGAAAGCGACCGCGACGAAAGCGACCGCAACAGCTCCAGTGACAGCGACTCCGACCGCGACGCGAGTTCCTTCGAAGAGAACGACCGTGACGAAGTGCGCGACTCGAGCAGCGAGCGCGACAGCAGCAGTATCGACGAGAGCGACCGCTCGGAGCGTCACAGCGAAATCGACGACTCGGACGTCCAGATCGACGAAAACGAAACCGACCTCGACCGTGACGAAAGCGAGCGCAACGAGAGCGCGAGTGACCAGGACAGCACGCTCAGCGAGAGCGACTCCAGCGCGAGCGACAGCTCGAGCGACGAGCGCGACTCCAGCGCGAGCGACAGCTCGAGTGACACCGACGAGCGCGACAGCGCATCCGACGAGAGCCGAAGCGACGTCAGCGAGAGCGACGTCGACTACGACGATCGCGACGTCGAGGTGAGCGAGTCCGACTCGAGCGCCGCAGACGAGAGCGACAGTCAGAGCGACGAAGACGTGAGCGACCTCGACGAGAGCGTCCGCGAGGAGAGCCGCAGCGACGTGAGCGACTACGACAGCGACGAGGACGAGAGCGAGTCCGACGAGAGCAGCTCCGACGAGAGCGACCGCTCGGACAGCGAGAGCGACTCCTCGATCGACGAACGCGACGAAGTCGACCGCGGCGAGAACGACCGCGACAGCTTCGACCGCATCGACAGCGATTCCGAGGGCGACTCCGAGGAACACGAACGCTCCGACAGCGACGCGAGCGACAGCGACCGCAGCGTGAGCGAGAGTGCCTTCGACGAGAGCGACCGCGACGCCATGGAGACCGAACTCACCCAGAGCGACCGCACCAGCTCCGACAGCGACAGCGACTCGAGTTCGAGCGACGACTCCGAGCGTGACGCGAGTCAGACCGACCGTCAGGGCGCAGAGAGCGCCGCAGACGAGAGCGACCGTGACGCGAGCACCAGCGACAGCGACCATCAGAGCACAGAGAGCTCCGCAGACGAAAGCGAAAGCGACAGCAGCGACTCACAGAGTGATCAAGAAGAACGTAGTCTAGACAGCAGCGACAACGACACCGAAGAGCGTAGCAGCGCGAGCGACGAGAGCGAAACCTCGAGTGACCGCTCCTACAGCGAGACCGACGGGAGTACGACCACCGACGAGAGCGACGTGAGCGAGACCGACCGCACCGAATCGACCGACTCCGCACTCGACTCCGACAGTGACAGTGACACTGGCGTCGACACCATCGAACAAACCGACGTCGAGAGCGACTCCAGCAGCGAGCAGGAGGGCGCCTCCGATACTAGTCAGTCCGACCGCTCCGAGAGCGCCGACGACAGCGCGTCCGAGCACAGCCTCGAGAGCAGTGAGGACGAGAGCGACGTCGACCAGCGCGACAGCACCCGCAGCGACTCCGACACCGACTCCGAACGCAGCAGCTTCGAGAGTTCGATGGACGAGAGTAGCTTCGAGGAGTCCTACGACTCCAACTGTGGCCACGACGGCTCCAGTTCGAGCGACGACGACAGTAACTCCGAGAGCACCGAGCGCTCCAGCGTGACCTCGAGCATCGGCGACGCCGTCGACACCCTCGTGTCCGCCCTGCTGGGCTAACGACGCGAGTTAGCCGGCCGGCGGCTTTTCTTGCACCGTCGTACTACCTGTAGCGATCGCATCACGTATCGAGCTGGTCGACCACGGGCGACCACCGGACCAGTATCGACTGGATGACTCCACTGCCCCCCAGAACGCGTACGGAGACGCCCGCGCCCTCGTGTCGATGGGGCGGTCAGCTCGAGACGAGGGCTCACGAGGTGGTGCGGCTCACCGAGAACCCCCCCGCTCCGTCGTCGAAAGCGAGGACATAGTACTGCGTTGTTTTCGGGTCGAGTGGTCGACCGCGTGTCGGGAACTCGACTCACCCTCGCCGAGCTGGTAGCGACCAACGCGGAACTCACCGTCGCCCAGATCGACCTTGCCAGTTACCCCGGCCTGTTCAGACGGTTCGACGTCCGGAGCGTTCCGACGATGATCTTGCTCGTGGCTGGCGATCCCGTGGAGGGCTTCGTCGATCGAACCGGGTACCCCGACCTCGAGCGAACGACTATAGTAGCCACTGCATGTCAGCGCACACCTGATCGCCAGACGGTTCGACGATCGGTGTGTAACTCGTTGCAGTTGTTACTATAGCCGGCAGCTGTGACAGAACACACATCGGCGAACTGCTGCTCGATGTGTCGAATCGATCTCCATCTTCTCGATACGTCCCGGTCTTTCGACCGGGGTTTAGGATCCCCGTCGGCCCACCTCCCGATGACACGAACGTATCCCGGTCGAACGGTCGGAATCGTGTTCAGAGACCCCACAATGAGAGAGATCCAACGGACGCGACCCGGAGGCCCCCCGACGGACGACGAACGAGTTGCCTGGGACCACTTCTGCAGAACCGGGTGTATTATTCCCGGTTACGCAGACGTGATCGCCAGGGAATTGAAACTGCGCCATGATCGCGACGACCAAGAGCGGACTGAGGGGACGTGACCGAGCGTCGCGCCGCCGAAACCGGGGTCTGGATGCAGACACCTGCCCCCAAGACGGTCCACAGTTCGAGCGCGGACGGCTCGAGTCGTGTCTTGCAGCACGACGGATCGATGACCGTCCGCTGGTTCTCATGACGACACGTATCAAACTCCATGGTTCGAAGGCCAGTCGATTCGAAGCGGTCAAAACGGAATTGAGCGATCAAATGGGCTACGAACTGAACAATCCGGACGTTCTCGGCCTGCTGATGACCGGTTCCGATCCGGGCCACTGATCGAGTGCGGCGATCCGAACTCGCTCAAAACCAGCAGTCACGCCGCGGGAAGGACAGTGGGTGAACATCGGCCCCGAACGGCGAAGAATCGTGGGGCGACGGAGCGACTGTCATCGGTTGAGAGGACCCTCTCTACGGAGTGGCGGAGATCGGTTCCGAGACACCCACGACCCTGCGGTCGGGTCGGTGAACCGGTACAGCAATCCGTCCTGTCCAACGACCGACCCGATTCTTCGACCGGCCTTCATAGCCGCCCGACGCCTGCTGATCTTCTACCAGCGATGGCACCACACTGCACATACTGCGGCGAAACGGTTCCCGACGACGAGTACGAAAAACACCTCGAGCAGACACACGGCGGCGAACTGACAGCGATCGACCAACGGCGCCTGGGGCCGACGTCGGGAGAACCGAAGACACGAAATCTGGCCCTCTATGCCGGCGTCGGCGTCGTGGTTACCGTGTTCGTCCTCGGCTACGGGATCCTGTTTCTCGGGTCCGGCGACGACGCCAGCCCCGCGGCCGTCCAGCCCGATGTGGCAAACCAGATCCACGAACACGGAACGATCACCGTCGAGCACGACGGCACGGCTGTCGATTTCAACCAGCCACAGTTCATCGAACGCGACGGCTGCTTCCACTTCCATGCCTACGACGACGCCCAGGTCTGGCACGCACACTGTGAGGACGTGACGATCGAGTACGCCCTCGAGACGCTCGGTATCGGCGTGACCGCCGAACGCTTCAGCATCGACGACCAGGAGTACGCCGAGGAAGACGGTGACGACGTCAGCGTGACCGTCGACGGCGAGGACGTCGATCCCCAGGAGTACGTGCTCGAGGGCACCGAACCCGTCGAGGATGCGGCTAACGGGGCCGGCGACAACGTCGAAATCGTCGTCGAGTCCGGCGCCTGATTCCCCGATTGATCGTCTTTTACGGTGATTCTTCTCCACCCTTCGTCGTCTCTTTTTGACTGGGACCGACCAAGACTGGATAGTCTAGAGACCTGTCCGCAGCACAGCTGGCGGAACGGCTAGATCCCGGATAGAAACACATGAAGATCCCGGATAGAAACACATGATAAACCAAGTTGGTGTCCTCGCGTTGGTCGCTCTCCTGGTGGTAGGTGGCGTCGTCGCCGCGACCGGCTCCGTCACGAACGGCGCCGACTCGACCGTCATCTACACACTCGACGACGAGCGATGTGACGTGAGCGAACACCTCGACGAAACCCTCGACATCACGAACGACGTCGAGGAGAGCGAGAGTCAAAGCGAGAGTGAGCGTGATCGAGCAAACAACGATCACAGAGAGAGTGAGCGTGACAGTGATCTCAGCGAGAGTGACAGCGAACGCGATAGCTCGAGCGCAGTCGACGAACGCGACCGCGACGTCAGCGAGCGCGATAGCAGTCACGACAGCGAGTACGATCGCGACGGCAGCGAATCGGAGATAACCGACCGAGACGAACAGCGCGACGAAAGCAGCGAGCGCGACGTGAGTGACGTCAGCGAAAGCGAGCGTGACGTCAGCGAAAGCGAAATCGACGATACGGACGTCGAAACCGACGAGGCCGAACGCGACAGCGAACACGACGTCAGCGAACGCGACGCGGACGAGTCGAACGCCGACAGCACGCACAGCGAAACCGAGTCGAGCGCCAGCGACAGCGCCGCTGACGAGAGCGAAGCGAGCGCCAGCGAGGGCTCGAGTGAGACCGACGAGAGCGAGCGGTCCGAGGACGTGAGTGAGCAAGACCGAAGCGAGAGCGACGTCGATCACGACGACACGGAGCGCGACGCGAGTGAACGCGACGTACAGGACGCCGAAACGACCGCCAGCGAAAGCGCGTCCGACGAACGCGAGCTCGATGAGCGCATCGCCGACGAATCCGAGCACGATTCGAGCGAGCGCGACGCCGACGAGCGTGACGCAGAGAGCGATGCCAGCGTAAGCGACGAGAGCGCGGACTCCTCGAGCGAGAGCGAGTCCGATCGGATCGACACAGATCGGTTCGATCGCGGCGACGATGCTGACGCCCACGACCGTACCGACGGAGAGAGCGAAAGCGAAGCCGAGTCGACCGAATCGGGCGAAGACGCCGAAAGCGAGACCGAGAGTGAAACGAGCGAATCGGATCGCGAGGATAGCGAGCGTGAAGCGACCGAACGCGACCGCAGCGAGAGCGACCGCAGCGACTTCAACAGCGAATCGTTCCGCGGCGAGAGCGTCGAGTCGGCGCTCGACGACTCCGAGACGACGCGCGCGGGCAGCGAGTACAGCCTCGATGCGGGCGAGCGCGACGCGAGTAGTACCGAGCGCGATAGCTCCCGAAGCGACTTCGACGGCGAGGAGTTCGCAAGCGACCGTACTGAATCACAGAGCGACCAACAGGAGAGGAGCCTCGATACCACAGACGACGACACCGACCGAAGCGAGAGTGACCGGACCGACCGCGGAACTGAGAGTGACCGAACCTCGAGCGAACGTGACGGCAGTCGCTACTCGGACGAACGCGACGAGAGCGAACGGGATCGCAACGAGTCGATCGAGTCCGCACGCGACACCGCAAGCGAGAGCGACACCGGCATCGACGAGCGCCTGGATACCGATACCGAACGCGAACGCAACAGCGACCGCGACAGCAGCCGTGACGAGAGCGACCGCGATCGCAGCGAGCGGAGCGACGACAGCGAACGCGAGAGTCAGCGTGATCTCACCGAGAGCGAACGCGATCTCGAGACGCGCGACAGCGACCGCAGCGAGTCCGACGCCGACAGTGAGAGCGAACGAACCGAAAGCGAACGGGATCAAACCGAGCGCGAACAGACGACCGACTCCGACTGTGAGACGATCTCCGAACGGCTGATCGTCACCGGTGACAGTCCACAGGAACTCGAGCGTAAAGGTGTCCTCGTCGAGAATAGCGATGGTAGCTACGACGTCGACGTCAGCAAACTCGAGTGAGCCGTGACAGCGGTCGCGGCTTCGGCCCACGATTTTCGGCCCAACGAATCGACGACGAGTTCGGCCCCCATCGGACTGACGACGGAGAGACGACGGATGTCGGGGCAGGCCAGCGGAGCCACACCACCACGGCGTCGAGCGGAGAGGATGGCCTGACGACGAGCGTAACGGACGGCCCGACGGCGACCCGGGCGTGGGCCGATCGGCGTCAGCAAGCGCGATCTCCCCCGGATCTTTCCGGGCCTTCGTCTCGAGTTCTTCAGATCCACTGGCGAAGCGAGCAGTGACTTCACAAGATGCCACACGCCTATCGAAGATTACACTAGAACATATGTTTAATAATCTCTAGCTCGTCGTTCGTCCCGTAGCGCTAGAAGCCAAGCGACAATTGTGCAATAAACTCTCACCTGTCGTTTGAATCGAAACAGCATGTCACGATGACGCCGAAACCACCATGACGAAACGCCACGTCGATATCCCACCGGAAGCTCAAGCGACGATCGACCAAACGATCGAACACATCGAAACGCGGCTCGCCGAGGAAGAGCTCGCTAGCACCGTCGCGGAGCTACTCGCCGATCTGTTCGGTGACTGGGACGCATATAAACGCTATCAGAACGGGGAGTCAGTCCCGCCGCTAACTCGAAATCGGCTCCAGAGCTACGACCCACGAAACGTACTTACGGAAACCGAACACTGGGCCGAACACGAGCTATCGGCGCTCCAGGAGAGCAAGTGTCTGCGGTATCTCTGGGCAGGGTTCGACCTGTCGCCGCTTTCGAACAATCTCGCTTTCGCGCTCCCGTTTCGGCAACTGCTCGCAAATCACCTGTTTGCCGAGGCTGGAGATGGCCTTCGCCTGTTCGGGAACATCAAGATTCAGTGCGGACACAATATTCACATGGGAGACAACGTCGTCGTGCACAACGACGTACTCCTCGACGACCGCGGGAAGCTCACGATCGGTGATCGGGTCTCTATCGCCGACCGGAGTCACATTCACACCCACGCCCACGATACCGTCGACCAGGCTGCCGTGACGAATTACGAGACCATCCTCGAGGACGATGTACGACTCGGATACGGGTCGATGATCAGTGCCGGCTGTCGTATCGGACGGAACGCGATGGTTGGGTCGGGAGCGACGACGCTGGGCGATGCTCCGGCCCACCACATCGTGGCCGGGTCGCCGGCAAAAGGCGTCAAAATCAAGCCGGGATGGGAATCGGTTGCCGAGAATCTGGGTCCGCTCTCGGACAACCGTGAAAGCAGACAGTTACCCACGGAATTTCCCGAGCCGTTCGACGAGTTCGATGAGTTCGGGCGAGAGTTGTCGCCGCCGGGAGACGTATCCGGATAGCTCGCCCGGCAGGCGTTGGCTCTTCGGCTAGATGACTCTGTAGGCGGCGACCGGGACGGAGACCGTCGTTTGAACGCTTCTCTAGAGAACGGATACGAGCCTGACCGAGTGAACGATCTCGGCCCTCCGACCTTCGTCGCGGAGTCGTCAGTGACCCTCTCATCGATGGCCCGACTGAGGAATCGAGTTCGCCGAGGAGATCGACGCACCGTCCGATACGCTCGCGGACGTCGCTGAACCAGCGACGGGAGCCGAACCCGTGCGTAGCACAGAACCGAGCGACGTTCGGTTCCGGTGTCGTCACTCGAGGCGCGTGTTCTATCCCAACGGTTGTGCATCGGAGACGAACTCCCCCGGGAGTATATACGTCTTCCCGGTGGTGTATCGCTGATATGGCCGACTTCGACGTCCTCGTCATCGGCGGTGGCACGGCGAACAATGTCGCGGCGGCGGCAGCGGAACAGGGACTCGAGACGGCGCTCGTCGAGCCCGGTCCGCTCGGCGGGACCTGTCTCAACCGTGGCTGTAACCCCTCGAAGATGCTGATTCAGGCTGCAAACGCCGCAACCGACGTCAGCGATGCCGACCGATTCCACGTCGACGCCACCCTCGAGGGGATCGACTGGGAGCGCGTCGTCGGCGAGATGGACGACCTGCTGGGCGGGGTCGCCGAGGATATGAAACGGCGCTATCGGGAGACCGAGGGCCTCACGCTGTTCGACGAGACAACCGCGTTCGTCGACGAACGGACGGTCGAACTCGACGGACGGGAGGTGACCGGCGAGAAGGTCGTCGTCGCGACCGGGAGCCGTCCCGTCGTTCCGCCGATCGACGGCCTTCGGGACGTCGACTACCTGACGAGCGACGACCTGCTGTACCTCACTGATCCGCCCGAGAGCCTTGTCATTCTGGGTGGCGGCTACATCGCCGTCGAACTCGGCTACGTGTTCGAGACGATTGGCACGGACGTGACGATCCTCGAGCGCAACGAGACGCTCGTCTCACGGGAGGACGGCGACGTCGGCGAGGCGTTTACCGATATCGCGGCCGACCGACATACAGTTCACACCGGGCACACGGTGACCGCCGTCGAACCGGCCGGGAACGGCTACCGCATCCACGCCGAGACCGAAGGCGGGGATTCGCTCGCCGTCGAGGGCGAGGAGGTCCTCGTCGCACTGGGCCGACAGCCCAACACCGACACGCTGGCCCTCGAGCGCGCCGGCATCGACGTCGACGAGCGTGGGTTCGTCGAGACGGACGACGAGTTGCAGACGACCGCCGAGAACGTCTGGGCACAGGGCGACGTCGCCGGAAACGCCCTGTTCAAACACTCCGGCGACTACGAGACGCGCCACGTGATCGACGCTGTCGTCCACGAGGAGCCTCAACCGCTGGATCTCACCGCGATGCCCCACACCATCTTCACCGAACCCCAGATCGCCGGCGTCGGCGCCACCGAGGAGGAACTCGAGGAGCAGGGTCGCGAGTACGTCGTTGGCCGTGCCGACTACGCCGACTCGGCGATGGGTCGGGCGAAGAAACTCGAGGAGGGCTTCGTGAAGGTGCTCGCGACGCCGGACGGCGAGATTCTGGGCTGTCACGTCATCGGCTACGAAGCCTCGATGCTGATTCACGAGGGAGTCCTCGCGATGCGAACCGGTGTAAGCGTCGACGCGGTGGCGAACACGATCCACGCCCACCCGACGCTGGGGAAAGTGCTCGAGTCGGCGTTCCGCGACGCCTCGAGTTCGTGACGGCGCCGCTCCCGGTTCTCTGGTCCGACACTTCGTGAGCGCACATCGGTAACGTCGGAGGGATCGGCGAGTCGGTTTCCAGTTCGTCTCTCGCGATCGGATCGGTGCGACTCAGCACTTGGCGTCGCCGAGCAGCGTTCCCTTTTCCCCGATCAGTTGTCCGGTCTGCAGGTGTCGTTCGAGGTTCTCGAGGATATCCTCCAGGAGCGAGCGGAACTGCCGTTTCATCACGACGTGGGCCATCACCCAACCGGCTGGCCCGTAGTTGGGGACGAAGGACATCTCCGCGTCGACCCGTGTTCGGTCGTCGTCGATCGACTCGAGATCGAACGTGGCGACGTTCTTTTTCAGCGGGAACGGTCCGGTGTCGAAGATATCGACGACTTGTCTCTTCTCCGGTACCGACTCGAGGACTACTTCACGAATCGACCCGCCGGCGTACAGGTCACACTGGCGTTTTGCCCCCGTTCCGCGTTCGACGTCGTCGAGGCTGTGCGAACTCGCGACGTGCGGGTGGAACGTGTAGACGGTTCCGAAGTCGTCGAGGGCCTCCCAGACGTCTTCGATCGGTGCATCGATCGTTCGGTGTACTGTGACAGTTGCCATCGTGGTGTTCCGAGTACGGCGCGTCGTACCCACGCCAGCTACGATTCGGGACTGGATAACCACGCGGCGCTCTGGCTTCCTCGCCACACGAC
>LFCJ01001998.1_pt1 | contig 14584 bp, 17 predicted proteins | sample 643141 | NCBI WGS metagenome assembly LFCJ01 (sample SAMN03766243, study PRJNA286221) | soda lake metagenome | biome: soda lake; feature: Kulunda steppe; material: water; isolation source: sample B1-Br-g2 brine of Lake Bitter-1 | place: Russia: Kulunda steppe | collected 2010-07 | reverse complement strand
CCAGAACGCTCGCGTTCTGGTGACGTCCTAAACGACGGGATTCTCTCCTTGGAAGAAGATAGCCAACCGGGCTGTTTGCGGGGTTGTGAACGCAGAACGCTGCTATGTACGGTTCTCAGACGCCGAGTGCCTCGAGTAGTTGGTCGTTTTCGTGGGGTCGTTTAACCGCTACCCGAAAGTGTGAATCCAGCCCGCGGAACGTTGTGGCATCCCGAATCACAACGCCCGCAGCCCGCGCAGCGTTGATAACATCTGTGAGAGGCTCGTCAGTCTCACATAACAAAAACGGAGCCACCGACTCATGGACAGCAAACCGCTCGCCGAGTCGTTGGCTCATCCGCTGGCGTTCGGTCTCAACACGTCGTCTGGTCTCTGTGACGAACTCGAGTTTGTCCAGACAGTGGGTTCCGACCGCAGCAGCGGGCGTACTCAGTGTCCAGGCAGGTCTTGCCACGTCGAGTTGATCTCTGAGTTGACCGGTGGCCACGAGATACCCTGCCCGCAGGCCGGGCAGTCCAAACATCTTCGTCAACGAGCGGGCGACGACGACGTTTTCGGTGCCTGCCATCGATGGCTGGTCAGTAAAATCTAAAAATGCTTCATCAATCAGCAGCGTTGTCTCGGCGTCCTGGCAGCGTTCCGCAAGGCCGTGGAGTGCCGCCATCGGATAGCCAGTCCCGGTTGGATTGTTCGGGTTGCAAACAATTACCAACGTGTGTTCTGTTGGATCGACCTCGAGGATCTCGTCGTACGGGACGAACGTTGGCTCACCACCCTGCAGACGAATCTCTTTGGCGTACTCGCCGAAACTCGGCACAGGCACTGCAACGCTGTCAGCAGGCCCGACAGTTAGCGAAAACACCAGCCGCATCCCTGCCAAGGCCCCTGCTGATGGAATAATTCTGCGGCCCTCGGTGCCGATATACTCGGCTGCGGCCGCCCGAAACGCACAGTAGTCGTCGACCGGATACTGCCGAGCAGCCGAAAACGCAGACTCATAAACCGAGACCGTTCCTGGCGGAGTGAGTGGATTCGTGTTTGCACTGAAATCCAGCAGTTGGGTGTCCGACGCCCCGCCGTGGGGTACACGGTCTACCGCCTCGAGCGTCCGGGGATCCATGCAGATACTATGGCGGGTTTCATTATAAATTATGGCTATTTACTCATGGATAGTTCTATCTCTCAACGAACTGTACTGGCTCGAAACACGTCTACAGCAAATCCGACAGCCACCGGTTGGCTCGCCGTCGGTCGGCCGGTCGGTTGAGGTTGAGCGCAAGCCGTTCTGCGCTCCAGACGACGTGGTTTGTCTGGCCATCACCGACGACATTGAGTCCTGTTGGCACAACTGTCGTCCCATCGTACTCGAGTGTCGTCTCGACGCTTTCGACGACGCGCTCGGCCGTTTTCAGTGGCACACAGACTGCCAGCGAGTCGCCGTCAGCAGCCTCAATTGCGCGGTCGATATGCTCGCCAGTCAAAAGCGGCAGGTCGGCAGTCACTGTCAGTACTGGGCGGCCGACAACATCGAGTGCCGCAGACAGGTCTGCGATATATCCCTCACCAGCGGTCTCGATCACCTGTACATCCGTTGGCTCGAGCCAGGTGGCGGTTTCGGGCGTTGACGGTGAGACCGCCGCATAGATCGTCTCGATTCGACTCTCACCGAGTGCCGCAAGCACGTGTGCGATCAGTGGTCGGCCGCCAACTTCAACCAGTGGCTTTTCGCCCGTTACCTCCGGTCGCAACCGTGTACCGCGGCCGCCACACATCACAAGCGCGCCCGTTAGAGGAGAATCCACAGCGACACCCCCAGATGAAGCCCGACTGCACGACCGATTTCGTTTGTCGCGCCGATCACATCACCGTTGACACCGCCAAGTCGGCCGTGGGCCCATGTCAGTGTGAACACTCCGACGAGCGGTCCTGCAAGGGCCGCCCCGACCAGCGCGTGCACTGTACCGGTTGGTGCGAGTGCCACTGCCGGAACCGCTGCGATCAGTGCTGCTGGAACGTGTGTGCTGTCGAGTCGGTCGACGAGTTGAGAGCCCAACCCTTCGTGGGCCGACCGACCATAACAGACCACAACGACCATCCCGAGTTTTGCACCGACCTCAGCGGCAATCACCACCCGGAGTGCGGTCATCGGATCGATACCGGCAAACGCGAGTGCACCCAGTGTGAGCACGATTAGTGTCAGCCCCAACAGCAGCATGCCACCGACACCACTGGCGGAGTCTTTGAGCACTTCTCGCCGACGCCCACTGTCGCCGTGAACCGCCAGCGCGTCGCCCAGGTCAGCCAGCCCGTCTGCATGCGTAAGTCCGGTCAGCCCATACAGCACAACCAGATATGCCGCCACAACAGTGGTCGGCTGTAGTGGCAAGAAAAATACAGTCCCTGCCAGCGTGCCGATAAGATACCCCACTATCACCATCGAATACGGTCGCTGTCTGAAGGCTTCCCAACCCTGTTTGCCGCCGCCAACCGGCAGCCGTGTCAGAAACGTCACCGCACCTCGGATCGCCGTCAGTGGGCTAGACACTCACGACCACCCCCGTCAGTCCAACCGCCAGCCACCCTGCCCGATTGACGAGTGTGACAGCCCGGTCGGCCTCACGTCTGCTCGGCAGCGAAGCTACCGGGTTCAGCGTGTAGCAGCCGGGTTTCTCGAGTTTGATCTGGACGGCAGCAGCCACGGTTGCCATCGGCCAACCGGCGTTTGGCGAACTCGGAATCTGCACCCAGCGTCGACCGCTCGAGATCGGATCCGGGCTGGCTGCTGCAATTGAAATAACGACTGCGGTGAGTCGGGCTGGCAGCCACATCACGGCATCGTCTAGGCGAGCGGGGCCCCACCCGATCGGGTTCGAGTGGTAGCCAACCATCGAATCCATCGTGTTGACGGCTTTGACCCATGCGGCGGCCGCCGCCGCAGCCGAAAGTGTCGGCCCGCCGGTCGCCGAGACGACGACCCCTACCAGACCGAACGCTGCAAGTGGGCCAACCAACCCATCAGAGAGGTTCTCGGCTGCACTCTCGACAGCCGCGCTTCTGAGTAGCCCGGCCGACAGCTCGCTTGCATCTCGGCCAGCGAGCGCCAGTAATTCTTCGCGCCCGCGTGAAAGGTCGGTCTCCGAAAGCGCGATTACCTCGCGGGCCGTCTCAACGAGTTGTCGCTGGCTTGTCGAGGAAAACAACACGAACACCGCAACAACCACACCTGCTGTTGGATGAACTGTTTCGAAGCCAACGATTACACTCCCAACCACCCCAGCCGCCGCCAGCGGTAGCCCAACAGCCGCGAGCGCACCAACTGCTTTTGGATGGCTCCAGGGACGATCAACCATCGTAACTGTCCGTCCGAACCAGACGACTGGATGGAACCGCGTGGGTGGCTCGCCAATCATTCGGTCGAATACCCCAACAGCAAGCACGACTACAAGAAGCTGGAGGCTCATCGTCGCCTCGAGCTGACGGTCGCCTGCGGCCAGATCACTCTGGGACCTCCGTTTCGATTCGAGCCAGCAGCTCCGCGAGTGGACACGTCTCGACGTTTATATATGTTCCACCGCAGGCTTCGATTCCACCGTCCGTTGGCGGACTATCGCCAATATATACGAGGTTCTCGACAGGAACCGAAAGGCGGTCGGCCAGCGTCTCGAACGCCCGAGCGTCGGGTTTTCGCCACCCGCAGCCAACACTTGAGACGACCGCGTCGAACTCATCGCGTGACAACTCCGAGCGGATGAGCGTCCGACCAACTAACTCGGGAACCGAACAGTTCGACAACAGCCCAACAGGGCCATACTCACTGGCTGCCTCGAGTGCGGTTCTTGCGCCGTCTCGAGTCTCGACACTCGGATCAAACGCGGCAACGACTGCCCGGCGAGCGGCGTTGTTCGGAGTCTCGACACCACGACTCGAGAGGGCAGCACTCACGTGGGCCGGCAGCGGCACCTCTGCGCCCTCGGGTGCATCAATGTGCGGTTCACCGTAGGCTGCTTGCCAGTCGATGGGTACCTGTACGCCACGCTCGCGGAGTTCGGCCGCAACCGCACTCGCCGGATCAGTGGGCCGGTCGGCTGCAACGAGTGTTCCAAATAGATCAAAGCCAACAGCGATACTCACTGTCAGTACCTACGACACCAGCGGCTTGAAAACACCGATCAATCCAGCCGAGCGAACGCGAGCGTTCCGCTGACGTTGTTGATATAGATGTCGACAACATCGCCTTCTTGGGCACCAGGGACGAAAATGGTGTATTTACCCTTTTCAGCGACCCCATCGCCTTTGCGGCCCGTGCCCGTAATCTCGACAGTGTACGTTTTGCCCTCTTCGATATCCGGGGTATCGGTCTGTTGGCTTTTCGTGCTGCGTTTGGTGACTGGTCGGAACGCCCCGCAGGCTTCACAGCGAAGCATCTGGGTCCGGTTTTCAGTCACAAGTCGGGTATCTGGAAGCCCACACTCCGAGCAGGTGACGTACTCGGCGATGTAGGATTCGACTGCGGCATCGAGCTCGGTCGGCGAAAACGTCCCGTTGTAGCGCGCACGGCCATCTTCGTACTGGCCGGCCGTTCCGAGTTCTCGCTGGATCGCACTGTGAAGGTGTTCTGGGTCGCGATCCAATGCGTCGGCAATCGACGACAGGTTTGTCAGACGTGTAAACGCACCGTCCTTTTGTGCTGCTGCATCGGGAACCTCGAGCCGTTCGTCAGAGCCGCCGAGATCAGGCATCTCCTCGAGTGCCCGATCTAAGTTCGATTCGTAGTCCATACTGCAACGACAACACCCGCGGGTAAATGATTTGTGAGACTGCATTCCCGGCTGGTTGGTGCATACGGGTTCTGGAGTATTCGTCTCAACAGACCAGCCACTCGTATTTTATATACCAACCCCTGTGGGCCTCCTTTCGACCGCACACGATATCTACGACACCCTTACTACCCCTACCGGCGTGACACACGCTACTGCCGTCGGCCGGAAGGCTCTCGAGCGTATGACAGAGATTCTCGAACCGATGAGTGGTAAAGTAATACACACTGGCCATCCGGCCAGATACCCACTCACCAGCCGCCACAAGAGGACGACCGCATGGGTTTTGGCTCTGCCCGGAACGTGGCCAATACCCGCTGCTGGATACATGACCTTGAGAACTCCTGGACTGCCTCCAGCAACGTGTTTCCGACCGTCAGTGCGGGATCACACGTTACCGATTGCTGCACTCGCACTCAAAACAACCGCACATATCGTCGACGTTCTCTGTGTTGATTGGGCCGTTGGCTAACTGTCTTGGTTGCGCGCGACTCACAAACTCAATTCGGGTTGGAGAGATTTCTCATAGCTCCCGTGGGTCGCAAGAGAAATCCGCCCTCCCCGAATTGAACGGGGGACAAGTCGATCTACAGTCGACTGCTCTACCAGGCTGAGCTAAGGGCGGTCACTGAACCGTACCTCCCTGCACCAATTAAGGGTTACTGTTCGAACCATGTCTGACAGCTGTCTGCCACAAGCGAAGGTTCAAATACAATGGTATGAAATAGCATTCTGATGAGCAAAATCACGTTCCGCGCTGACGATGATCTCGTCAGTCGGCTCGAGGCGCTCGATGCCTCGAAAAGCGAGGTGATGCGGGAGGCACTTCGTCGGTATCTCGAGCGGACGGAACGTGAACGGCCAACTGATTCGGCAGCCACCGATGCGGTTAGTCTCGACGACGTACTCACCGACCGCCTCGAGACACTGTTGGACGAACGAACACCACAGATTCCTCCTGTGGCTGGGGCACCTGATATCACGGTCAATGTCTCGTTGGACGGCGTGACTGCAAAAGACATGTCAGTCGACCACGAAACGAACGCCCCAACGCGTAAGACAGACTCCGGTGTCCATCCAACACCACCCAAGCGATCCGAGACGACTGAGTGTACGCAGTGCGGCGAACAACTCAACGATGCACACATCTACTGTCCCAACTGCGGAAACAAAGCCAGCCACAGACTGTTCTGTGAGTGCGGTGATGAAATCCAGTCCGACTGGAGCTTCTGTCCGGGCTGCGGCCGTCGGACACCGTCTGCAGATGTGTTAGACAAACCGTAACATGGCGTAAACACCCGACACAGCGGCCACAAACACGTCTTACATCTGTGTCTTACAACCGCCGGTAGTTTTATATAGTATTCAGCATAACGATACTGTTGCGTAAGACATTCGTCTTACAGCAGCTGTCCGCCGGTCAGAACCAGTCCCTCTCTGGCGGCTTTACCGTACTGCTGTGGATGTGTCTTACCGGGGAATGTAAGCATGGAGCGTGTGACACTACGAATTCCAAAGCAGCAAATCGAGGAAGTCGAGGAAATGGTCAACACCGGCCAGTTCCCAAACCGGAGCGAAGCAATCCGGTCGGCTGTCCGCGAGATGCTCAACGAACACGACGAAGCAGAGCCACGACGATCAAACAGCGACCGCAACTGGGTGAAGGCATAACATGCAAGATATTGTTCAAGACGCCCTCGAAAACGCCGAAGCCGAAAAGCGGGATATGGATGCTGCACTCGCAGACGATGACGAGTTCGGTGATCCACGCATCGTGATCGTCGGCGCAGGTGGTGCTGGCAACAACACCATCAACCGACTGTACAACATCGGTGTCGACGGCGCCGACACGATCGCCGTCAACACCGACAAACAACATCTGAAGATGATCGAAGCCGACACCAAGATCCTCGTAGGCAAATCGCTCACTGCAGGATTGGGTGCTGGTGGCGACCCAGAGATGGGTGCACGAGCCACCGAGATGGCTCAGGGGACGATCAAAGAGGTTCTCGGCGAGGCTGATCTCGTCTTTGTCACCGCAGGGATGGGTGGCGGAACCGGAACTGGTGCCGCACCAGTTATCTCGAAGATCGCCAAAGAACAGGGTGCAATCGTCGTCGGCATGGTCTCGACACCATTTAATGTTGAGCGTGCTCGCACGGTCAAAGCCGAAGAGGGTCTCGAAAACCTGCGTAATACAGCCGACTCAATAATCGTTCTCGACAACAACCGCCTTTTGGACTACGTTCCGAACCTGCCGATTGGCAAGGCGTTTTCGGTGATGGATCAGATCATCGCCGAAACCGTCAAAGGCATCTCTGAGACGATCACCCAGCCGTCGCTGATCAATCTCGATTACGCCGATATGTCGTCGATCATGAATCAGGGTGGCGTCGCCGTCATGTTGGTTGGTGAAACTCAGGACAAAAACAAAACCCAAGAGGTCGTCAACGAGGCAATGAACCATCCACTGCTGGATGTCGATTATCGCGGTGCCTCAGGTGGACTTGTCCACATCACTGGCGGCCCCGATCTCACACTCAAGGAGGCCGAAGGGATTGCCGACAACATCACCGAGCGACTCGAGGCGAGCGCGAACGTGATCTGGGGGGCCCGAATTCAGGACAATTACAAAGGCAAAGTCCGTGTCATGGCGATCATGACCGGCGTCCAGAGTGCCCAGGTGCTCGGCCCGACAACGCAAAAACAGGCCGACAAATCCCGACAGAGTCTCAACCAACAGGGTCAGGCGTTCGATGCGAGTTCAAACATCAACACTTCGACTGAAACCGCCTGGGAGTCCGACGGCGGCGAAGACGAAGGCCGTCTCGAGCGGTCTAATGGTCTCGACGTAATCCGATAACGACCGACTCCGTTGTCGGTTCCCGCTATCTCCTTTTGACAGCGTATACAAACGGTTAGACCGCGTTAATTGATTCGATGAGCCGACACTTTCGACAGATCTGACTCCCGGTTTTCGAGCCACACTGTTCGCACTCGTTTAGATCCGCACCATCATTGCCACGGTAGCGCTCAGCGGTCAATGCAGCAAGCTCTTCGTACCCAGACATAATCGAGTGTCGAGTACCAGGATGGTTTTCTTCGAGTTTCCAGAGTAGTTTTTGGATCTCCCCACGATAGGCTTCACTCGCGTGGGGACACTCTGTAATGTGGGCCGGCAGTTCTTTGATGTGGGCGTACAGTGCAACCTCCTTTTCTGGAATATCACGGAGTGGTTTGGCTCGTGGGATAAAATCCCTCTGGTCGTGCCGATCATCAAAACTCCCGAGACTGGCATCGAAATGTTTCGCAACCTGCTTGATGTCGCCCTCGAGGATGTTCATCAGCGCTGTTTGGGCCTCGTCGTCGAGATTGTGGCCTGTCAAGAGCTTGTCCGCACCGAACTCCTCGGCGTACCCTTCCAACAGATCACGGCGGAACACCCCACAGTAGGCACACGGTGCCATATTTTCGGGGTCGTCTTCGACGACATCGTCCATTCGAACGCCGAATTCGTCTTCGTAGCTGACCATCTCATGGCGCATATCTAGGCTCTCGGCGAGTTCGACACAGGCCTCAACGCTCGCATCCCGGTAGCCTTCGATGCCTTCGTGAATTGTCAGTGCCATCATTTCGACGCGCGGATCGTTGCCGAACGTCTCATCGAGAATGTGAGTCAGTACAACGCTGTCTTTGCCGCCTGAAAGACCGATTACCCATTTTTCAGGGTTTTCGGGCGTGCTATCAGCCGACAGTAGTGAATCCTCGCGGATCCGTCGGCGGACGCGCTTGTCGACCGAAAGGCAGAGATGCGTCCCACAGAGGTGGGCTCCCGAATACGATGCGTGCATGACTGCCTCGTTGTCGCACTTGTCACACTCCATTAGGACTCCGTTGCGTTCGTGCGGGCATACGGGTTTCGTCTCTCGCTCACACACAATTTGGTATCGTGATATGTAATTTATCGGGCCATGCCGGCCAAACGACTGGCCCACAAACCACCTGTATGGCACAACTCGCAGTTACTGGCGCGACTGGCAACGTTGGCCGCCAGGTTCTGGCGGCTTTCGAGTCCACTGACCACCAACTCACAGCCATCTCCCGAACCAACCACGAGGATATTCACACTCAACTGTTGGACGTCACCGACCGAAACCGATTTGTCGAACTCACAGAAGGTCATGATATCCTGCTCCATCTGGCTGCCAATCCTTCGCCGGATGCCGAATGGGATGCTGTTGTCGGGCCGAATATCGAAGGGACGTACAACGCCTATGAGGCTGCGATCCGAAACGGACTCGACCGTGTTGTCTTCGCCAGTACGAACCACGTCGTCAACATGTATGCAGTGGGTGATTCGGCTGATCCCGAAAGCACCAAAGACGGGCCGATCGAAGCACTTGATGCCGACACACCGCCGCTTGCTGATTCGTACTACGGTGTCTCGAAAATCACCGGCGAGGCACTCGGAAACCTCTCTGCTCACCGCGAGGATATCGAGGTTGTGAACCTCAGACTCGGCTGGCTGCAGTCGGCTGACCAACTGATCGAGAACGTTGCAGATCCAGCGGTCGATACGCGGTTTGCGAAGGCCATGTTTTTGAGCCCACGAGACTGCCGGCAGGCGATACTGGCTGGGACAACAACCGAACTCTCCGAAAATCCAGTTACTGCAAACGTCGTCTCGCGTAACGACGAACGGTTTTTGAGCCTTACCGAGACACACCAACAACTCGGCTACCAGCCGCGGGACAACGCCAGCGAACTGCTCGAGGAGGCAGATTCCTAAACTGGGTGGGAGTGTCTCGAATGGGTCGAAACCCGTTTGCCCACGGAGTGCCGAACAGATTCAATGACAGATCGCATCGACAGAGATGCTGCTCTCGACCGCCTCGAGCAACTCATCGAGACCGTCGAAGCCGACCCTATGGCCGTACCGGTACGGGAGATCTGGGTCTACGGCGACCTAGCGCTTGGATTGGATCCAATCGACCGACTCGATATCTACCTCAAAAAGGATATTCGGCTCCGGGGAGACGACGAGGCAGCCGAAGCCTACTACACCAAACACGGCATCAAAGGTGTCGGCCAGAGTGTCAGCGCCGAGTGGGCCGAAACGTTTCCAGAGTACGTTCGGGCCAACGACAACGGACATGCTGCCCCCGAAAAATGTCTCGCGGCTCACCTACTGGGGGATGACGAACCGATTCATCTAGAGGTCTGTAATGCAAGCTTTGATGAAAACGTGACTCAACGGTTGCGTGGAGCGCTTGCTCGAGAGAACTACGAGCAGATTCTCGATCCGCGAGGCGTCTGTCTGTGGGTCGACGGTCAGTGGGACGACGACCTATTCGACAAACTTCGCGGCGGCAAACTACCGTTTCCGACGTTCGCGGGCGCACTCGAGCAACTTGGCGTCGACAGCGATACTGCCAGTGAGGCAGCCCAGACGGTGAGCCGCTATCGAACCGAACAGACCGGCCCGACGGTTCGTGGCGATGTTATCTAATTCAGTGCTGCCGCGTGGTGATATTCTCTATAAATAAATCATATATCGAGATATAAAATTCGGGCAGTCGCAGCTGTCGCTCTCACACCAGGCGCTGTGAACTACCCCGAGGTCAAGCCCCACCCTCAAGGAAGCGGCAGTAGCCGCTGAGTAGGGTGGGGTAGTTCAGTTGAGTTTTTCGACAGTGAGTTTGAGTCGGTCGCCTTCTTCGAGGTCTAACGTTTCACGGACTTCTTCAGGGATTGTGATCTGTCCCCGATCTCTGAGTTTTGGGTAACATTCCATCGTACTCTGTATGATTGCTCTTATTGAATCTCAATAAGTCTCACGTTAGGTCGACTTCACCCTCGGGGGCAAGCCCCGAGGCAATCGTCTTGACCGCCTGTACACGCGTCGTGAGTCGACTCCCAGGACACTTGCCTCGAGTCGGCACAACCGGTTTCGGTTGCTCACCTCTCGCAGCATTGTGACTACTGTGATCCGTTGATTCGTCCGACAGTCACATGAAACGGCACGCGTTCGAGACGTTCGTACGCTTTGGCCTGCATCTGCTCGATAACTGCTCGGCCCATCTCGCGCCACGCTGCGCGGAGTTCGTCGTAGTTCGTTTCGCTGTCTTCGAGGCCACACTGGAGTTCGCTTTTCGTGTCGTCTAGGCCGGCTCCGCTTGCTTTCCGAGCCGCACTTTTGAGTGCGATTTCGCTGTAGGGCGGTTCAGTTCGCTTTTCATGCATATATCGATGAGTCGACAACGGTTCGATTCCAGTTTTCACGAACAACTCCTCGAGACGCTCACCGAGAGCAACGTCAGTTTCGACGCCCTCGAGATACACTTCTCGAACCGTTGTGTCGAGTTCGACCTCACGATCGACCGTCGAATCAACGCTGACGGCGGCATTGTTGGGTTCGATTGCCGCCACGAGATCCGAGGACACACGGGCGAACTCCTCGAGGCCAGCGGCTGGTTCGGGGAGGTTAATAAGGAGTGCCTGGCAGACAACGAGATCAAAGCTGTCGTCGGCAAACGGGAGCCGGCAGGCATCGCCGGCGACGACGGGTGTGTGTTCGTGGGCAACCCCCAGCAGTTGTGTGTCGACATCACAGCCGACGACAGTGGCCTCGGCGTTGTCGAGAATTCGGGTGAGTTCGCCGGTTCCACAGCCGACATCGAGAATGCGAGTTCGACCTGAGAGATCGAGGTCCGCCAACGCCGCTGTAGAGTCGGCCCACATTCCTCGACGGGTGCGTTCGAGATACTCCGCAGAAAACCGGCGCACGGCTCAGTTCTCGCGAAGCTCTTTGGTTTTAGCGATGTTCCAGGCGAAGCCTTTGCTGTCTTCGGTTGGCGTTTCGAGTGCGAACGGGAGGTCTCGGAGTGCAGGATGGTTGATTATCGCGGCAATCCCGTCTTCGCCGATGTAGCCTTCGCCAATTAGGGCGTGTTCGTCTTTGTGCGTGCCCACGTCGTGTTTCGAGTCGTTGAGATGGATGTATTCCAGCTGCTCGAGGCCGACGATGTCGTCGAAACGCTGGACGGTCTCGTCGACGGCTTCGGGTGTCGTCAGGTCGTTGCCTGCCACCAGCGTATGGGCGGTGTCAATACAGATGCCAATTTCTTCGTCAGTGCGCTCGATAATACCTGCCAAGTGCTCGAACTCACCGCCGAGTTTGGTTCCGCTGCCGGCATCCGATTCGATGAGTATCTTGACATCATCGGGAACTTCGAGTTGGTCGATAACCTCGGCTGCGTTGTCAAGGCCGCCCTCGACGCCTGCACCAGTGTGAGCCCCGAGGTGGACGTTGACATAGGAGACACCCAGTTTTTCGGCCGCATCGAGTTCAGCCTGCATGCTGTCGATGGATTTGGCCCGAAGGTCGTCTTTTGGTGTACAGAGGTTGACGAGATACGAGCTGTGAATCACCCACGGCCCGTCTAATTTTTCGGCGGTAAGCTCACGGAAGCCTGCGGCGGCCTCCTCAGAAATTTCAGGTTGTTTCCAGACCTGCGGAGAGGTCGTGAAAATCTGTCCACAGTTGCCGCCGAAAGCCAACTGGCGATCGACTGCGTTGCGAATATCGCTGTATTTGGGCGTTGAGGTATCTGAAGACACTCGAGAGCCCGAGATCGAAACGTGTGCACCAACGTTCATACCAGCGGTACGAACAGTGGCCTGAAAGTGACTTCGATCCCACCTCTTTCCAACTGCGAGCTCGCTGTGTTTGCTTCTCATCGCTGGAAACAGGCGGTCTCACCCCGCTCAGCCGGGAACCTGGTCGCTCGAGGATGTCACCGCGTGTTTGGATCTCGCCGAACCCACTCGGCGTTGGCGTACTGCTCGGCCACTCGATTAGTGGCCTCCCGAAGTTCTGCGTTTGTCCAAGCGCCGTCGGTGGCTCCAGCCCACTCGGCGAGTGCGGCCTCGAGTGTATCGACTGCCTCACTCCGAGAGATATCGCTTTGGGCAGCGATACTGGTCACTCGCTGGTCGAAGGTTTCGGCCGCCGGTGGATCGACGAACGTCGAGAGATGCTGGTCGGCACCCGAACGGTAGGTTAGCGAGCCATGCTGAATCACGGCGTTTTTGCGTCTATACTGGGCGTTGCCACTGATTTTCTTTCCCCCGGCGACGATGTCGTGGGCCGGATGGAGCCCGCGTAAATAACACGCTGGTGTGTAGAGTGACTCTACTTCATGTTCGACAAAGTTGGCTTCGACGCCCATCCGCTCGAGGGCGTCCAACACCGGCTCACAAAGCCGGTGATAAGCCTCGAGTAGGTCGTTCGGGAACTCCTCGAGCGGAGCCGCAATCGAATACGAAATGTCGCCATACGTGTCATGGTAGATACCGCCGCCACCCGTTTGCCGACGGGTTACGTCGATTCCCTGTTGCCGGCAGGCTTCCCAGTTGACTGTTGCGGGATCTTGATGATAGCCTACTGAGAGACAGCCAGGTTTCCACTGATAGACACGCACGGTTCGTGGGCCGCCCGAAGCGGCGGTCTCGGCGGCAATCTCGTCGAGCGCCATCTGCATCGGGCCCGCACGAGCCTCTTGTCGGATGAGTCGCCACTCGCCGTTCGGGTCGTGGTCGACCGAATGTGACATACTGCTACTGTTGGCCCGCGGGTCAAAGCGGTTGCGTCCGCTCGAGGCGTCCGGAGACTCGAGTACCTATCTTTGTTCAACGAGAGAATCCTGGCGTTCACGCCGTTATCAGCAATCAAAACGTTCTGAGTGCCCGCCAGACCCAGTCTGGCGACCGGGCGTGAACCCGGCATCTGCATGGTTATATCGGATTGAGCCGCACTACCCACCGACCAAGGCGGTATATCAACCCTGCGAAGAGGATGTCACGTGTGAGTCATCCCGCCGTCGACCAAGATCGATTCGCCGTTGACGTAGGAACTCAGATCGCTGGCCAAAAACAGCGCGACGTTGGCGATCTCTTCGGGTTCGCCGAACCGCCCGGCGGGAACCGTCTGTTTGATCAGTTTGGCGTTGACGCGACCCCGGATCCCACTGCCGAGCATAGAGTCGGCAGTCATCTGCGTGTTGCTAAAGCCGGGATTAATTGAGTTGACCCGAATCCCGTCGTCGCCGAAGCGGTCGGCCAGCGCGTAGGTCAGCGTCCGCACGGCGGCTTTCGAGGCACAGTAGGTCGAAATTTCGGCCATCGCGCGGTAGGCTCCCGCACTCGACATGTTGATGATCGTCCCGCCGCCGTTTTCGACCATCTTTTTACCGGCTGCCTGACAGCCGAAAAAGACGCCCTTAACGTTGATATCCATCAGCTGTTGGTACTCTGATTCGGTGACCTCCAGAAAATCAGTCTCGTTGGTGATCCCCGCGTTGTTCACCATGATATCGATCCCGCCGAGTTCGTCGGCGGCCTCGACGGCGACCACCAGATCGTCAGGCGAGGTGACATCGCAGTCGACGAACTCCGCCCGGCGGTCGGTCTCGCTTCTGATCCGCTCGTGTGTTGGCTCGCCGCCCTCGCGCGGTTCTTCGCGGATATCTGCAACGATCACGTCCGCACCGTGGTCGGCAAACGTCAGTGCGATCTGTCGACCGAATCCGCTTGCACCACCCGTGATCACTGCCGTCTGGTCGTCGAGTAGGTTGTCCATACCACTCGGTAGCCAACCACCCTGTTATGTTTTTATAACTATTATAAACTGCAACTGCGGTGTCGACCCGTTTGTGCCCACTGAGTGGTATTTGCCACCATTTGCTGGTAGAATCGACAATTAGATG
>LFCJ01001995.1_pt1 | contig 14588 bp, 25 predicted proteins | sample 643141 | NCBI WGS metagenome assembly LFCJ01 (sample SAMN03766243, study PRJNA286221) | soda lake metagenome | biome: soda lake; feature: Kulunda steppe; material: water; isolation source: sample B1-Br-g2 brine of Lake Bitter-1 | place: Russia: Kulunda steppe | collected 2010-07 | reverse complement strand
ATGGACACACACACACACACATGCTCCCATGGACACACACACACACATGCTCCCATGGACACACACACACACACACATGCTCCCATGGACACTGCGCACAGCACGCATGCACTGCTTAAGGCACTGCGCCCCTTAAGGAACCCTTCCACCGTATGCGCCTCTAGCAAAGCATTTACGCGCGTAGGATTGCTGAATATAAGAAACACACTTATAAGCTGGCAAATGAGCACACATATTGGCCACTGCGTGAACGTACTGTTTCCAGCTACCAAGATGTGTGCTACGAGTAGCGTCCTTGCTATGCGTGCGTGCCCCTATCATGAGTCGGCACCCTTGCTTTAGCAGTGCAAGTGTTGTTGTGAGCAGTGCACACACTCTCATGAGCAGTGCAAGCTTGCATGTGCTTCTTGGTTGCAGGCACCCCTAGTGAGCAGGCACGAGTGTTTTGGCCATGAGCAGTGCGTATGCGCAGTGCTATGAGCAGCGCGCGCGCGCCATGCACTTCTGTCGCAAGTCCATGGAGTGAGCAGGGGCACGAGCGCACCTGTGCAAGGACACTTGCTGCATGCGGCCAAGGCGTGCGCTCACTCACAAGCAGGCATGCTACCCTGTGCAGGCACACACTTCCAGCCAGGCAAGGTATGCCCTCACAAGCAGGCATGCCCTCACAAGCAGGCACGCTCTCATGAATGGGCGCTGAGCAGGCACTCTCATGAACGGGCGCTGAGCAGGCATGCACTTGCGGCCAGAGGGGCGCGCGCACCTCTGCAGGAACTCGGGGCTGAGGGCAGCCAGGCCGCGCGCGATAGGGCCGTCAGGCTCGTTCACCGCGAACGAGCGCACATACATCACATCAGGCCCATCTCGCCCCGACTCCACGTCCGCCTGTCCGCATGAACGAGCAAAGAAGCATGAGAGGTCGGCCCAGCAGGCAAAGGTACACTTAAACACGTGCCAGGCCCGTCTAAGCCTGACTCCACATCCGCCAGCCACTGCAGATTGCACAGGTGTGTTAAGTGAGGCCTGGAGGCATAAGTGCTCACACGGCACCAGGCTACAAACACGCGTGCACATGCACACATATCCACAGATGTATGCGCGCGCACACACACGCAGACATACGCACACACACACATGCACACGCACGCGCACACGCCCATGCATATGTGTACATGCACACATGCACGCGTAAACACGCACACACACACATGCAAGTGCACACACAAATATGGGTGCATGGGGCGAGCCCATCCACGCACCTTGGTCTCCAGCTCTGCCAAGTATGCGCATGCACACACATGCACAGACCTAAGCGAACACACACACGCACACGCACACGCACGCACACGCACACGCACCTTGGTCTTCAGCTCTGCCAAGTACGCGCATGCACACACATGCAGAGACCTGAGCGAACACACACATGCACACACACACGCACGCACGCACACGCACACGCACCTTGGTCTTCAGCTCTGCCAAGTACGCGCATGCCCCAGGTAGGCAGCTGCTGATGCCCTCCAGGGCCATGATCATCACATCTTCTTTGGATTGCGCCTTCAGCGCCCCCACCAGGCACTGCCGCGCCCTGTTCAGCGCGGCCTGCGTGTGTGTGCGTGTGTGTGTGTGTGCGCGCGCGTTCAGCACGGCCTGTTCAGCGCGGCCTGTTCAGCGCACCCTGTTCAGCGCGGCCTGTTCGATGCGGCCTGCGTGAAACAAGGGCGCCAAGCGCGCGCCGGCGTGGGCATGTGTGTGCCTTGGTGCTATTTGCGGACGCAGGTAGGTGGCTCAGGGATGCATAAGCGGGCGGGCACATGCAGGCAGACATCACGCGCGCCAGGCGCAGCCGCGCGCTGCTCAGCCACGCCTGCACAGAGCGCGCGCATTGGCAAAGTTTGGGTTCCTTGCGGTCAAAGGATTCTTCAAAGAGCAAAGGAAGCACTGTCTGATGGCCTGCAGGGTGACAGAGCTGGCACAAACCAGACGCCAGCCGAAGGCTGCCCCCCGACGGCTCTTGGGCAGCAGGGCCTTTGTTGAAAGTGGGTCTTCTTTCAGACTTAGTCCAACAAGGTGTTAGTTGAGCATTGATTTTCATTCAGACCTGGAGCCCAACAAGGTGTGCTTGCACTCTCACTGGCCAAGCTTGCGCACTCACTGGCCGTGCTTGCGCACTCACTGGCCGTGCTCGCGCGCTCACTGGCCGTGCTTGCGCGCTCAGGGTGCTCTGGAACAAACCCAGGGGGTCAGCACCACCCTGTGCATCCAGTGGCATGCACGCCTGCCATCGGTATCATCCTACCATGCTGTGCATCCAGCACTAAACACACGCCTGCAGGCCACCCCGCAAGTGGGCTGCAGCCACACCTGCATCTTGGTCATCTTGGCGTGCGCCTCAGCCATCTTGGCGTCGTGCTCCTGCACAAGTCTCGCCATGCTGGACTGCTCCGACTCCAGCTGCCCCTCCAGCGCCATGTTGCTCCTCTCCAGCGACGCGATGGTCTGCGCAGCAAACAAACATGCGCACAGCAGCAGCCGTGTGTGCGGGCAAGCACGCGTGCAGCTATGAGCCCCCGCTGGGCCATCTTGCTCTCCATCAATGTGATGGTCTACACTGCACACCACGCGCTTGCAGCAGCGGCTGCGTGTGCTGGGATTGCTGGCCGCCAGGCGGTCCTGCTGAGCCCTGGATGTCCAAGCAAGTAAAAGTGCACAAGCCAGTCTGCCTTCTGTGATGGCAGGAGGTCTTGGGAGCGCCTGCCTGCCCGAAGGTGTGCAGACATGCGCACTGGCTTGGCTGGTGGCGGCGCGGCCCATCCTCCTCAGAGACCTTGCTCCGCAAGGAGACTCACGCGCCGTGCTTGCATGGGGTGCTAGTCTGTGGTCCCCCCCCCCCTGCTCTGCGTTCAGGCACATGAGCTGAGCACAAAGAAGTCAAGGGCAGAGCCCGGCCCGCATCGACCATGCAAGGCCCCACGCCCTTGAGCGTGCCTGCTGATGGGTGCGCCAGGGACCTCCCAGCAGCAGCAGCAGCTGGAGGCGTTTAGGCGGATGCAGGACGGTGCCCCCTGCGCAGCATTGCACATGCTCAGCCCGGTGCTTCCCAGGCACAGGCCAGCAGGGTCAGGAAGGAGGCATCCCATACAGCGCGCGTGGCGAGCGCAATCCCTGCCCGCCCGATGCACACCCACCTCTGCATTCTTCTTGAGCTGGGCCTCACTGGCCAGCGCCTTCTGCATCCACTTGTCCTTCTCCTCACTGAGCGCCCGCGTTTGGAGGGCAAAGTCGTCCGCCTGCGCAAGGCAGACATGCGGTGGGTCAGGGTGTCCAACCCTAGCCCAGCCTGCTCCTGCACAGCATCAGGTTTGACAAACATCAGGGATGGCAGACACCAGGCAGACACCAGGCAGACACCAGACAGAACCATCAGATGTGGATTCAGATTAAAGGTTTTAGGGTTTGGGGTTAGGTTAGGGTTAAGTGCAAAATGGCCCGGCTGCTGCATGAATCCTATTAGGTGTGAAATGGCCCAGGCTCCTGCGAGGATTCACTGAGGTCGGCTGCTGTACGACGTCAGGTGACAGGTGATCAGGTTTGTCAGTAAAACCGGCCACTGCATGTTGCCAATCTTTGTTTGCAGTAAGGCATGGCAGCCTCATCCTGAAGTGAAGGACACGGGGTAGGACAGGCAGCTCGACCAGAGCTGGTGCAGAACAAGCTGGACACAGAACACCAGTCACACACACAGAAACACACACACAGGGGGCCCCTGAATGGCCTCCATGCCAAGTATGTCGTCCCCCATGAGCAGCAGCATCCAAGCCCTACCTGCCGTTGGCCTCAGGGGCCTATAATGGCCAGTCTATGGTCCGGCTGTTTATATGGCCTCAGGGGCCTGTAATGGCCTTTCTATGGTTCGGCTGTTTCTATGGCCTCAGGGGCCTCTGTAATGGCTGTTTCTATGGTCCGCAGAGGCATGCCACTCCAGGGCAAGTAGCACTGATGCAAGACAAGGAAGTTGTAGGGGACACCACACCCCGGGCCAAAATCCACCAACACCCAAATCAGGCGGTCTCAAGGCACGCACCGCTAGCCGCCGCTCCTCCTGCCGTGCCGCATCCTCCCTCACCAAACTCTGCTCCTCCCACGCCTGCCTCGCGGCCGCCATGGCTGCTGCATGCTCAGCCTGCACGCGTGCGCACGCACGCATGCCCCAGTGCATTTCAGTCAATGCCCCCATGCATGAGGTTGCAAAAGCACAGTGGCACAAGAAGCACATGAGACTTGTTGCGCACCATCCAAACTTGCCAGAGATGCAAATTTAGGTAGGCCATGCACAACTTGCAGACAAGGCCATCGGTCATGGCACCCACAATGGGGCTTACGCGTGCTGATTATGAGATGCCAGCCATCATCACCGCTACCGGCAACATGACTTGTTCGCATGATGGCAGCACCTGTGGTTGACTCACCATCAGTCGCTCTTTCTCATCATCCAGCCGCTTCAGGGCGTCACGGAGGGCATACTCATGGGCCAACTGCACAGGGAGCGGCCCATGATGCACAGTTAAAACACAGAGCGCAACCAGGCTTGCATGCTTGTCACACAGGCCGCTATCCACCCTGCACACGCCAGGCGCAGGGCGCAACCAAGACCCACGTAGCAAGAGCAGTGCCGTGAACGCAATCAGACCCACAAAGCAAGCAGTAGCAAGCAAGTTCACGTAGCAGGCAGTAGCAAGCAGAGCCACATAGCAAGCAGTGCTGTGGACCCAATCAAGGCTCACAAAGCAAGCACACCCCCATAATCAGACTAACGTCACCCGACCCACTTAGCCACCAATTCCCCGATCAGACACACGTAGCAGCCAATACCCCAATCAGACCGTACGTAGTAGAACGTAGCAAGCAGTGCTCGGGACGCAATTAAGACCCATGCAATGAAGCTAGCAGAGCAGTGCAACGGTGCAGTCAGTCATGCAGAGTATGCTCCAGACACAGGGAGCGGGTGGTGTCTTGATGTTGAACACAGGGACTCTTGAGGAAGTGATGGAAAATCAAGGACTCAGAAACAAGTGTCCCAACATGGCGAGTGGCTTGGCAATGCTGCATGCTTAGATTTTGGGGCGGACCACACGCCGCAGTGTCTCAACACCTGCACTGCTTCTGCCCAGCCTGCCCTATTGTTCAGCTGAAGGAAGTGCCAGGGGCTCAACCTCTGTTGGCAATATTAAAACAAAGAAGGCGCTAATTGCTTGCCCTGGTATCAGCAAGAGGAGGCCCCAGAGGCCAGGAGACAACAGGAGGGTTGTTCAAACCCGTTAGCGTACCCCGCATGTTTTGGCAGACGAGTGCACGCAATGGCAATCACACTGCAAATGCACATGACTGCTCACAGCAGCACTGGATGAGCTGCCATGCCAGGGCAAACAGGCCCGACAGTGTAGGAAGCAAACCCACCTTTTGCCCCTGCTGCATGTGCTCGAGCAGGTATACTGCAGGGCTGGACCAGGCCCCACAATGCTCGCAGCACACCCACCTTTTGCCCCTGCTCCATGTGCTCGAGCAGGTATACTGCAGGGCTGGACCAGGCCCCACAATGCTCGCAGCACACCCACCTTTTGCCCCTGCTGCATGTGCTCGAGCAGGTATACTGCAGGGCTGGACCAGGCCCCACAATGCTTGCAGCACACCCACCTTTTGCCCCTGCTGCATGTGCTCGAGCAGGTATATTGCAGGGCTGGACCAGGCCCCACAATGCTTGCAGCACACCCACCTTTTGCCCCTGCTGCATGTGCTCGAGCAGGTACTTGAGGCAGCCGCGTAGCAGGTCCACCAGAGGCATGGCATCCTTCCATGTACGAGCCTTGAAGGTATACACGGAGCGGCAGAAGGCCTACAAGCAGCGGGAGGGTAGTATAGGATGTGCAGAGGCATGGCATACTTCCACATGCAGGCCTTGGAGGTGTACATGAGTACCAAAAGGCCTACAAGCAGCGGTAGGGTGGGATGGGATGAGCAGGAAGCAGTCCAACGGACACAGGGCGTTGAGGTGTGCATGCAGCAGCCAAAGGCCATCCAGCTGCCGAGAGGGAGGGAGGGAATGTGCAGGGAGCACTGGCATGTACACAGGGGGGTTGGGATGCTGCATGCAGCAGAAATAGGCCTTCAAGCTGCAAGGGAGTGGGGGGAGCAGCAGCAGCAGCAACACACAGCAAAAGCTGTAGGCATGGGCCACCAGGCACCGCAAGCAGCAGAACTTGGGCTGTAGGCATGAGCTGCCATGTACCGCAACCAGCAGCAGTGGCGGCCATTTTAGAGTGAGTCTCGCTGCCGGCTTCCTGACCCTTGCAGCAGGTATGGGCAGAGCAGGTGGCAGTGCACAAACATCCGTATCCTGATGGGCCCTGCATCAGCGCAAGGAACGCGGGCATGAGATAGCGCTGCAGCAAACACCGCCTGAGGACAACAAGGTGTAGCCTCTGGCTTGCTCAACAGAGATTGAGGACCAGGCAATTAAAGCGTCATGTACCAAGGAGCGTGCGGCACATGTTTTGCGGCCGCTGGAACAAGTTGAACTTGGATGCGGCTGCAAGAAGCAGTGATCTGCAGCAGCTGGTGGAAAGGGTAGGTAACCCCAGGACTAGTGCGCTTGGCAACATGCAGCCTCTCCAAAGAAGTTGTGTTACACCCGCTCAAGGAAAGAAACAACAGAGCACACACACATGCGTACCCCTGCCTATGCTGGGGCCGTGCATGGACTCCTCAAGGAAAGAAACAACAGCACACACACACACGTGCCCTGCTGCAGCTGTGCATGGATGGCTGTGCAAGCGTGCATGCCATGCCAGCGCCCACCATGATCTGCTGCAAGTGCTGGTGCGACTCCTCCAGAAACAAGGGCACATTGCCTGCTGTGAGGTCGATGGCATCCAAGGGGCTGCGGAAGTCTGGCACGCGCGAGGCAACATCCTGCGCACCAGGACCACACAGGGAGGCCACTTGCTCGTGGCTGTGCACACAACTGTTGCAACCTCACACACCTCACCAAACCACACGCCCAAGGCCTTCAAGTGGGCGCTTGTTCATTGCCATGACACACACTCACACACACACATCAAAGCGCAGCACTCGCTCTCCTCTCACGGAACTTGCGCTCATCCAGGAGCACCTTGCACGTATGGCAGTCCTCTGGAAGGAACCACAAACAGGCGGGAACCTATGATGCCCGGCATGTGCAGGAGGCCCCCCAAGTAGGCAGGGTGGCTCAAAGCAGGCAGGGCACATGGCTGATCTAGCCCCTGTAAAATCATGGCATTGGTGCCTTGTGAACAATCCCCTGTAAAATCATGGCATTGGTGCCTTGTGAACGAGCCCCTGTAAAATCATGGCATTGGTGCCTTGTGAACGATGCGGCCGGCTGGTCAATACTCCACACAGCAATCTAGGCCTGCGGACCATAATGCAATCAAGGGTCAAGCACACCCAGTGCTCCTGTGCCTGGGGTAGAGCTGTGCAAGCAAAGGGACCTGTTGCATTGCAGATGCGCTTGGGCGTGCTCACATAGCCGCACGCCTGTGCCTACCACATCGCCTTCAGGGTGCTGGTGGGTGAAGGACAGGCGGTAGTAGGCGTTGGGCGTCCAGGCCGGCGGAGTCACACCCAGATCCTCCTACAGATTAAACATAGGCAACAGGCACACCTGTCAGGCCTGTACTTGGCAGGTCTGTCAGGCCTGTACGTGGCAGGTCTGTCAGGCCTGTACGTGGCAGGTCTGTCAGGCCTGTACGTGGCAGGTCTGTCAGGCCTGTACATGGCAGGTCTGTCAGGCCTGTACTTGGCAGGTCTGTCAGGCCTATGCTTGGCACGTTTGTCGGGCCTGCGCTCGTCACGTCTATCAAACCTGCGCTTAGCACGTCTGTCAGGCCTGTACTTGGCACAGCCGGCTGCTAGCAGCCCGCTCTGCAGCAGCTGTGCTCCTGCCAGCATGCGACTGCTCCATGGCGGCTTCGGCGCGTCACACTGTCGGGCACTGGAACTGTCACGCTGTCACACTGTCACACTGTCACACTGTCACACTGTCACACTGTCACACTGTCACGCTGTCACACTGTCACACTGTCGGGCACTGGAACTAGGGTTTTACAACATATGCATATGGGGGCCCAGAGCCTGGGGCTCTACTTGGTTCTCAGGACATGTCCTCGCATGCTCTGGCGCTTGCATGGGCGCCCAACCGGACCTCGCTAACCTGGAGCCACCTGGAGGTGGCTTCATCACAAAGGTGTGAATCTGTCTGATTGTCAGGCTCAGGGGGGAGCGTGCAGGCAGAAATCCCAAGAGCTGGTCCCACATGATGTCATTGCACTGAACACGCCACACACACACATGTGCATTGGTTCCAAGTCCCCGAATGCGCGGTGATTCCAACTTCCCAGAGGCAGCAGACAGTGACCTGCTGGCAGCAGAATTTGGACATCGTCACACTCAAACACATTACCAGTTCTCTCACAGCTCAAAGCCCAAGCTACGACAGCAGTTGGCTGTGCACACGACAGCCAAAACAGGCCAAAATCTTACACAAGGCCCGCAGCAGGGCAAGCACCATGAGCATGAGTGCCGTGGAGCTGGATTCCTGGGCCGGCCATGGGACCAAGGATGCCAAAATTTTTGAGCTCTCAAAAGCTCTCAAAAAAAGGTGCTGCAAGAAACTCAGCAGCACAGTGCATATGCCAGGCAGCACGCGCCTGCAAGGGACCCAGCCATAGATCAAAGGAATTGTGTCCTAGACATGCAAGGTATCAGAGGACATCTGAGCAGTGACATCAAATGGGTGCAGCAGCACGCGCCTGCATGGGCTCCATCTGGACATCGAAGTAATGGTAGTAGGGGCCCCACTCATGGCTGCCTTCCCTGACATCAAAGTCCTGGTCCATGCAGCATGTTTTTTGCACGAGTTTTGTGTGTATAGATTATGGACGAGCATTTTTTGTATATGGCCGTGTGCACTTACGCATCAGATGTGATGACACTCCATGCGCATATGTGTCCAGCCATTCCTCGTGCCTGACGTTGAAGGAATTCGAAACATGCATTTCTGTGCAACATTCCAGAGGGGCAGCCAATGCAGCCTGATAGGAGAGCCTCTGCAATTACCCTCTGAAATCTGCCTTCAGAACAAAGGGCTCAAAACACAGGAGCAGCTCTGTGACAGGTTGCACAAGAATGTACCACAAGACGACTCAAAATACTAACATGCTCTCAAAGGGGCGACATCAGGTTGCTTTGTTGGCAACAGGCAAAGATCGGCACACGCTGCTCATAGGTGCTCAGGTCGTCAGGCTGGTTTTAGGCTGGTCAGGTGCTTGCTGCTATTCTGATTGCAAACATAACGGAGTTGAGTCTGAAGGCACAAGCTGTGAGTGTGCACCTTGGGGAAGAAGTAGCGGAGCCACGGAACAGGTGTATCTGCTTTGTGGCGCAGGTCATCTGGCTGGATGGCTGGCGGGCTGGATGGGGGCTGCAAGTGTGCATACCCACAACCAGCACAGACGACAATGAGCACACACGAGGCCTCGGAACACCTCGTGAGGGCATGTCCACTTCCACTCGTGCCTGAGAGACTCCAAAGCAGAGGGAGTGCAGCACGATGCAATCCTGGTGCAAGCATATCCCTATTTCTTGCATGCGGGCCGCGGATCCCCAGACTTGCTGCTGATCCATGCCAACTGTGCACAAGCACATCTGTTCAGAACAATCACTTCACACATCACTTGGATAGCTTGCCGTTATGAGGTGAGTGTGCAGGCCATAAAGGCATGCTGAATAGCTTCCTCCTTTGAGTCGCAGTCAGTTCTTGCTATTAAAGGTCCAGTATGCTGACTGCATCAGTCGCCTTATCAAAGCGCTCATCTTCATACAGCTTTATGCAGCAGGCGTTTTCATGTGTGGCACGCGCAGATGTATGTATGATAATGAGCGAGCTTGGCCAAGCATCTGCTTGGATGTGTTTTAATGAGCGAGCTTGCAAGGGAGTATTGGTGAGTGTGAGCATGTGTGACCATGTTCATGTGTGCCTGTAGGACCCCTGTGTGGGTGTGTGCACGGTTGCGTGTGCATGTGTAGTTGCACCCATTGTGTGTACCAGTATGTTGACGTGTGTGTGTGTGTGTGTGTGTGTGTGTGTGTGTGTGTGCATGTGCATGTGCATGTGCATGTGTATGCATGAGGGTGTGCACAAACATGTGTGTCCTAAATGTCATTCAACTTTACTTGCTCGCAGGAAAGCATGTGAATAGCAGGCTTTGAGGCGCAGTTGAGCATGTGCAGGCACAAAACCTGAGATACACGCACCTTCACATCAAGAGCTGTTACATTATCTTTCCCTCCCTGCTTTTTCAGGAATCCGTAACCATTTTGAGGCTCTTCATCCTCATTCTCCATGTCTGAAGAGTCTCCTTTGAGACCTTATAAGCCGTTCATTTTCAGCACTTTCGAAAAGGACGGAGCATAAAAATGTAAAAATATTCACGATGTTTTAACAGTGTTTGTTTAAAAGAGATGCTCCAGAACAAGTCGGCTCCATAAGTCTTAAATATTACATTTAAATGATTTATTAGTATTTCAATCGTTGCTTTTTAAAATGCAGTGATGTACATTAAGCAGCGAGCAATGACACGACAGGACATGTTATCACAATACTTGGCGCCTGAGATTTAAGTTTTTCTTGCTTGCCGTTGATGGAACTTCTATCGTAACGCTTGGAGCGTTCAACATATCAATTCCCTCAATAAGACAAAAGCGAACAGTGACGTTCACTAGACGAAATTGAGCTCCCCATGACTGTGTCTGAACAATATAATGGTGATTTGAAGCTGATCCAGGTAGTCTGAGGCTGATCTGGACATGATTAATCCTGCTTGCGGCTTGCGCAATGCCCTGAGTTTATCATCGCTGCCTTAACAAATTCAGATATTTAACCACATCTGACAATCTGTACTGTTTGAAAACATACTATTTTGAGCCGCATCAAACGCGCTTGCAGATTGAGGATGGTTTTAGCTTGTGGGTTGTTTCAGAGGTGGATGCGAGGCTTGAAGCACAGCAGTTGAGGCCAGAAAACCAGGTGGCAGTGGAATTTTACTGGTGCTTGACGCATTGTTTGTGCAAAAGCTTGCTGCACAGCTTAAACGCACAGATCTTGCTGCAGCAAAAGCTCGCTCCTGCGGCTGACATTGGAAAGGTTTGCCAGACTATAAGCTGGTGTATAACAGCATAGAGGAGTTGAATGAGCAAGATCTATGTCATCATTGCATTGATACATGCAATTTCATGTTATGCCTATTTTCAGCAACATCTGGCTCTCATCCTGCCCTGTTTTATGGGCATATTCGTAAGTCCTCCAGGTCTATGATTGACGACTTATAGTCATGGTGTCAGCAGAAGCTCTCTTATTATATTGAGCAATGAACAGGCATGCTGGCAGCCTTGTAGAACCTACTTGTACACGTGCATTGTGAATCATGTCACTTTTGCTACTGTGCTAACTCACGTCTGTTTCTCCTAATTCATTTAAAGGTGTACATAGGACCCTCTTCAGGTGGCCTGATTCAGCTGCGACCAGGTAGTAGTGGACAAGAGGCATTTAATGAGCCGCTCTCCCCCTCATGCACACTACCTTTGCTTGCAAGCTCCAAGACATCTTAAGTTCAGCTTGAGGGAACTGAGCTCTTGCATGAAATAAGCTGGCCCAGTTTGAAGACCACCCTGGCTGGCAATTTGTTGCCAAAAATTGGAAGTGCTCACGGACCTTAACCTTCGATGCACTGCGTTACTTACCTTGTTTGCATAGGCTTAAACTTTGGAAGTGCTAAGGGACTTTTCAGCCTTGCATGCATGCTGCTATTTGTCTTGTTTGCATAGGCTTTTACCTGGGCTTACACTTTGAAAGTGCCCAGGGATTTTTTATCTTCACTGCGCGCTGCTACTCATCTTGTTTGCATAGGCTTGGACTTTGATTCCCCGTCCCACATGCACAGGCGGCACAGTGATTGATGTTGGAGCTAACGTTGGGAGCTTTGCGCGGCTAGCGGCACAAATGCTGGGCCCAGCAGGCCGCGTCATTGCATTGGAGCCAGTACCTTCTGTAGGTACTGAGTGGAATGAGCTACTCATGACTCACAAGAAGCAGTTGTCATGTTCTTCTGAGCAGGAGCAAGCTGGCATTGTTAAGCAGGAGCAAGCTGGCTTTGTCGGCAGCAGAAGCAAGCTGGCATTGTTGAGCAAGAGCAAGCTTGCATTATTGGCAGGAGCAAGCTGGCATTGTTGGCAGGAGCAAGCTGGCATTATCGAGCAGGAACAAGCTGGTATTGTTGGCTGTTGGCAGCAGGAGCAAGCTGGCATTGTTGGCTGTGAGCAGCAGGAGCAAGCTGGCATTGTTGGCGCTGAGGGGATGTTGGACTCAACTCTACGTTTAGTTTTGTGCATGTTTGTCATTTTGTGTGTGTGTGTGTGTGCACACTGTATCTAGGATGATCGGAAGTGCTATCTTATACAATGAAACGTTCGAACTTTAAGTCCACCACTGGTATCCTGCCTGATTGAGGAGAGCTATGCTGACAGATCTTGAGGTCTTTTGCATGGCTGCAAACACGCCCACAATGTTTGCAGCACTTGAAGGTTCGTGGCCGCGTATCAGGTGTTAACAATCATAGGAGACAAAGTCATGCACTGACAATGGCGTGTTGTCTTTTGCTTGAATCTACAGCCTACCAATAAGCTTGCATTCGCAGGAGTTCTGCACACAAAGGGGTGCGCTCACGCCTGCACACGCGCACTTGCGCACACGTGCACGCATGCATGGATGCATGCATGCATGAGTGCGTGCATGTGCGCAGGTGTTTGAGGCGCTTAGGCGCAATGCTGAGGGGCACGCCCAGTGGTGCACAGCCCGCGGCGTCCCGACCGCACCCATAGAACCCGTCCATGCAGGCATCCTGCCCAACACACGGCAACCCACACAAGAGTTTGTCATCTTCCCTAGGTCAGTGCAGCCACAATCATGCAGCCAATCAAAACGATGTGCGCACGGATTCAGAAGTGGCTCTCTGCCATGGGTGCTTCAGGGAAGTATGCATGCAGAACCAGCTTGTGCTGTGAATACTTCAGGGAGCAGGCATGCGTCACTGTCGAACGCAGCGTTGGCACAATACAGGGAACGGCACCTTTGTCGAAAAGCTCTGCTTTCTTGTTCAGTGGAGAGCCATGGACATGTTTTGTTTGGATGGCATGTGCACACTTTTCACGCACACACATGTCATGAGAGCATGCAGGCAGCAAACTTTGATGCGGCCCCGAGGCAGCCTCGGCAAAGCGTAGCTTTGTCATTGGATGATGCCTTGTATATGAGTAAACCTTGCAAGGTGAACACAATTCTCTGGGGCAGACCCTAGAGCGGGTCGTCCTCTATCATTCCTTGCAAGGCTTCTAGTTTGCCTGCATGCCAGCCCCACTTCAACAGATCTCAGGGACGCACCTCAATTTTGAAAAAGGCATTTGCAAAGCCTTGCGCTCCAAGCATAGCGCGCCTCCCTTGCACTCAAGACACGGCACGGCACCCCATGCACTCTAATCTTGGCACACACACACGATGTGCACTGTTATCTTGGCACACATCCTTTGCGCTGAAGTCAGGGAACCCATCCATAGCGCACAAGCCGTTGCACGCAGCCTTTTGCCATGCACAGCATGTACGTGAGCACCGCCACATCTACTCAGGCATGGGTTTGCATGAGACCAGGAGCAGGTGCTTGCTTATCAAGGTTAGGACCTATGGCCCTATGGCCTATCAAGGTTAGGACCTATGGTTAGGACCCATGACCTATGGTTAGGACCTATGGCCTATCAAGGTTAGGACCTATGGTTAGGACCCATGGCAGGTGCTTGCTTATCAAGGTTAGGACCTATGGCACCATCAGAGGCACCGATGCACATGGCTGGAAGCACACCCTGTTGCCAGCGGGTCCACCCTGTTGCCAGCACACCCTGTTACCAGCACACCCTGTTGCCAGCACATCCTGTTGCCAGCACACCCTGTTGCCAGCGGGTCCAGCAAATTTGGGGGCTGATCGGCCCAGCCGGATCCCTAATCCCCAGGGTTCATGTAATCATGCATGCGTGCTGCACTAGTGCACTTCCATGTCGTGCCTGTTAGACCTGCGTGCTGCTCTGACATGCAAGCCACACGGAGGGTGCCTCTCTGCCCCTTATGTGCCACACACGCCCCAGCAGCGCGCCCTGACCCCCGTGCAGGTGCACACCCATGTCTTGCCTGGCTGCCTGCCGGATGATGCAGACACAGGGCAAGTCAGGCACTCCATCATGCTTATGCCCCCCCTACACCCCAGCAGTGCGCCCGTAAGGCCCCCCATGCAGGTGCACTGCCATGTCTTGCTTGGCTGCCTGCCGGGACGATGCGGACGCCACGCAGGCCACGCTCTCCATCGTGCGCCACGACCCCAATCCGCCTGTCTCTGGGCTGCAGGCCCTTGGCCGCTGGATGGCCAGGTGGGCCCAGGCACAATGCGTGGGGT
>LFCJ01001994.1_pt1 | contig 14592 bp, 20 predicted proteins | sample 643141 | NCBI WGS metagenome assembly LFCJ01 (sample SAMN03766243, study PRJNA286221) | soda lake metagenome | biome: soda lake; feature: Kulunda steppe; material: water; isolation source: sample B1-Br-g2 brine of Lake Bitter-1 | place: Russia: Kulunda steppe | collected 2010-07 | reverse complement strand
CCCCCCCCTTCCTCGCAGATGGCCGCCTAGTTGCCAAGATCTACACAAGGCATGGTCGCTTCTTGCTGGACCTTGTCGCCGTGCTGCCCTTCATCTACCTGGTGGGCAGATTTGCTGGCTGTGCTCACGTATGAGTCATACAGTAGTGAGTGTGTGCTGCACTGTCAGCCCATATCCTTTACAGCACCGCTCACGGACCACAAGCTGTGTGCATCTTTGCTGCGCACCCCTCTGCACACACACAACACAAGGGGCTGGGCCGTATGCAAGGCACAAGGGGCTGGGCTTTGACTCAGATTAAGCTGTCCCCGTACCTACTGCCTGCCTTGAGATGCTCATGTGCGCGTCGTGGTGGCAGCAGCGCCCTGCAAGTGTGTGCAGGAAACGATGCTTTTAGAAAGTACACCATTGCACCTGAAAGCTGTGCTGCGACTGTCAGGTTGACTGCTTGCTGACTTTGACTTCCGGCACGGCATGCTCCAGCCATTGGCCATCTGCTGCTTGCATTCACTGTTATTATCCTCACAAGCCCCCCCTCATTCCTGCTCGCACAGGTCATCATCATTGCTGGTGGCTATGACTCTATCCGCTGGGTAGCGATCGTGTCACTGTTCCGCCTCATACGCATGGGCCGCCTCTTCTCCATCGGCAATGTCATTCTCAAGGACATCCAGAGGGTAGGAATGCCATGTGCCCTTGCACATTCATGCATGCGCAGACACATATGCACTCATAAACCAATGGAAGGAACAGCAGCACCATTGCAAGCACTAGCAGGAAGTAGCATGGCTCTAATTCAAGCATGATACTCAGGCAAGGTTGCCACCGTGGTTGAACGCGCTTGTTTCCGGCAGTCTGTTTGAGGGCCAAAATGAGAATGCATTTATACATGAGCGTGATGCTGCACCAAATAAAGAACATAACTTCAAGGACTTTCTTGTGACAGTGGATGTGACACTGTGAGCGAGTGGTGTCATGTGCTCTGTTGTAAGGCGTGTGTTTTACATCATGGCTGGTAGGCCGCTTTCCCAGGCTTGCTACACAGGGCTGCTTGTCTTTTCATCCTTTTATACACAAGAGCACTATGACGCGTACAATCTTTTTGCGCAGGGTGACAAAAACAGCCCCGTCGCTCTTTTTTTTGGCGGTTCAACTCCAGCATATGTCTTTATCATTGCTTTCTTCTTCTCGACCATCATCAACATGGAAGGCTGCCTGCTTGTCCTGGTATCAAACTTCATTGGCAAAGAAAACAGGTGTGTAGCAAAGGCCGGCATGCAGCTCATGGGAGCTGAGGAGCACATGATTCGGCATTTGTTTGCTCTAAGGGTCATATTTAGGAGTGACAATTAATGACACACCTTGCTTAAGTATCTGCGGCCACTTGAGAACTGCAAAGCCTGTGCCTTGAGTATATGACCATGGCCTTGCTCCCATTTCCTCTTGACGCAGCCTTAGGTGTAGCTGGACCGCGTATTTGTATTGGACAGGCATCATCATTCCCTAAGCTAGCTCTGACCAAAATTGGTCGTCCCGCTGAGCGGCTTGGTCATTCTTGAGTGCAGTTGGATGACATCTCTGGACTGGATAGACATCCCCAATGCCAGCACCTTCTATCACTGGTATTACGGCATCTACACAGCCATTGCTTCGGTAAGGATGCGAGTTTTGTCCTTAAAACACTGGTGCACAGAAACACATACAGTGGCTGTATGGCAGCAATGTCCAGACGTTTTGTAAATGTTTACATTGGGCGTTGGGGATACGTGGGATTGTGGAAGTTGCAGGGGCACGAATGCGTTAGTACAGCTAGTTGACTGCTAACATTTGCCTACTTCCAACTCAAATGATCCAAGCATGATTACCTAAGTTTACACTGGTTTGGATTAATACATTCCAACATAGGCTACCATTCTAGCCCCAATCTGCTGATGCAGGCCATACGGTGTCGCTGTCAAGCTAGGATGTCATAAGCACACATCATTTTTAACAATCAATTAAGAACATACGTCCCAAATCAACAGAGAAAGCCACGCGCTTGCGGTCGTGTGCATGCAGAACACTAGCACTGGCATCTTTGGAATGCAGCTTATCCATCCTGGAGAAATGGCGGTGGGCTTGTTCCTTCAAGTCATGGGGGCCCTCACATTCACGTTTGTGGCGACAGTTGGGATAACTGCAGTCACGAAGGTATGATGACACACAAGTAGAGTGCTTCAAGCTAAGGTGTGCCACAGGTTTGCTTTTAGGGCCGTCCCAGCACATGGAAAAAGACTTCGGGCAAGCAGAGGGGCACAAGGTAACTGCTGTCAACAAACTGTGCTCCATAGGAGGAAAGATAGTACTTGTCTCAAGTGTCTTGCTTGCAGGTGCGCTAAATGTTGGGATGGTCACAGTGCTGCAAAGGCCGCGGTAGCCTGCTGCGCACCCCTGCCTACACCCCATATGCTTATTTGCCTCTGCTCCTGCATGCACATGCTCATGGTGTTCAGACAGCCTAAATTCGGACGTGCCAAGCATGGCCCTTGCACTCTTCAGCGTGCGTGCACCCTTTTGTGCATACAGGCCAGTGACTCTGCGATGGCCATGTATCGGTTGCGAGAGAAGCTTAAGCATGTGAACGAGTGGCTATCCCGCCGCAATGTGCCCAAGGGGCTCAAAGCAGAGATCCTGGCGCACTACCATGGGCCTTGGATGGTGGGTGGATGGGTTGTTCAGGGCCTTGGATGCCCTGGCTTTGATGTTCATGCCCTGAATCCGTGCTGTGGGCATCTGTGCGTAGGTTTCATGGTGGTGATTCAGCTCTTGGGTCATGGGTCGTGGCCGTCACTCACCCTTGCACCATTTCCTGTGGCATGATGCTTGAAGGTGCATTCTAGTTTGACTATTTCACTGCATTTGAATGCTTGGGAGTACATAATGAGGCTAAAGGGGTCTGGGGACAAAGTCTAGGCCAAGGTAGAAAAGCAAGCTATACCTCATGCGCTTGGGTCAAGAATTCTAGGCATCATTTGTCCGGGAGCTTGCAGGACAGCAACAATGTTTCACAGCTGGTTGATGACCAAGGGCACAAGATGTGTGCATGTGCCTGCTTGGCAGAGTTTTTATAATTTTTTGGTTGACTTAACCTAAGTGGTTGGGGGAGGAGAAGACAAAGGGATAAAAAAAGGAGACATGGAGGGAGGGGGAGGGGGGGTGGTACAGAAATGGGGCTGCCCCAGAGACTCAAGTACAGGAAGGGCAGGTAACATACTTAGCGAGGCCACAGGTTTTTGTGCCCTCAGTGTAAGGTTAGGTTACATAGCTGTATCCGCCGAACAAGGGTAGCTTAGCTGAAGCCTTGAAGGCCTGCAACATGAACTGAAACTATAAGTGTGACAATCATTGGTGATTGACTACCGGCGTCAAGTGCAGGTTTCACATTCTTCTGTGCTTTACATTTGCGCATGCATGTGCACAGGAGCGTAAGCAAGCCATCCAGGAGGACATAGTGGCTGCGGGCATGCCCAGGCAGTTACGGGATGAGCTTCTGCAGGTGTGCTTCTCTCAGTCTCTGCTTTGACTTTGTGCTGCCAATACAGGCATGCCTATTGCAGGCATTTCTCCTTTCATGTGCATGTTTACCTTCAATGCAGTGTGTACATCTCACCTAAGATTTCAGGGGCGTGTTTCAGCTGTTTGAAAGTGCCTGCTCAAGGAAGAGACGGATTTCTGCAGCCTGTACTTATGAGTTTTGCCCAGACACACACAAGGAGAGCTGCTCTACTTTGCGGTGTGTGCTTGCGCCTCGCAATGATGTGACTTTGTTGTTGCTTGTGTGCTCATTTGCCTGCCACCTATTCATTTTCAGCATGAAGGACCAACACTGTGCTAACTCCTTTCCCCCCTTGCGCAGCCAGTGACACACAGCCTAGTTGGTTCGGTGCACTTTTTCAAGAATCTCAGCCCCAACTTACAGAGCTTAGTTGCCCAAAACATTGTACCATTCAGTGTCAGCAAAGGTGGGTTCAAGAGATGTGTGCTTAATCATATGTTGCATCATGTCCCCCACCTTAATCATGTTGCATCACCTTAATCATGTTGCATCACCTTAATCATATGTTGCATCATGTCCCCCACCTTCACCAAGCCACCTTGCAGCTTTGCTGGCATTGTTATTCCTGCTTGTAAGACCCTAGTAAGCGCATGTGTATTCTGATGCGGGGGCTGCTCCTGCGTCGTTGCAATCGCACAGGGGGTCGTGGAAGCGAGCGTGCGGCATGCATGTTTGCCTTCTGCTTCTGCAGGGGTGGAGCTCAGCCACGAGGGAGAACCTGCCCAGTGCTGTTGGTTGATGGAGGCTGGCGTCGTGCTGGCCTGCAACATGAAGGGGGACGTGCACAGGCTTCATGCGCCATGCCTATTTGGGGAGGCGCTCTTCCTGGGCCAGGAGGTGCTGGCCTGCAGGTGCGCACCCTGCACCTTTGTCATGCATTTTGCGCAGCAACAGTGCTACTTTGTGCTGCCTTACGTGTCCTGCCATTAGCGTCGCTGACACCTATACTGACAAGCCATAGGCCTCTCATCTCCGTGCTTCTCCTCCAGCTGCCTCGCTGGCAGTTTTGAAGCCCCTCAAGCGCACTTCTGTATCAGCCTGCGCACCTGAAAGAACTGCAGAGGGGGTTGGTGAGAGGGGCAAGAGGGCAGGCAAGTGTCTGCATGTTCCCTTTCAAAAAAAGGGACAAATGTGTAAAGTCTCCCTGTGCAGCTTCCCGCCCGTGCACGCCCTGCCATGCCTGAAGGCTCACAATCTGGCCCCTGCACGGAAATGAGTAGAGCACCATCCACGCTCATCCCCATGCTTGCGAGTGTGTATGCTCACAAGCACAGCTGGCATCTGCATGTGCAGGCGGCGGCTGTGGATGTACCGGTCTGCAGCGCCGTGCCGGTTGTGGAGGCTGTCAGCATCAGACGTGCGCATGCTCACACACCTCAGCCCTGACGTGCGCGCAGAGTTCATGGAGTACGTGCAGGTGGGGGGGGGGAGGGGCGGGCCCCTGCTGCTGTGCTGCTGGCATGCCCTGGGGACCCAGTGCTGCAGTGTGACCGTTGTGCTGTGGAAGTCTGGCGCTTGTCAGTGCTATATTGTGCTGCTGGCAGAGGCCCGGATGAGTGTTTGTGTTATGCATGAGTGTGTGTGCTATGCATGAGTGTGTGTTATGCATGAGTGTGTGTTATGCATGTGTGTGTGTTATGCACGAGTGTGTGTTACACATGTGTGTATGTGCGTGTGCGCCTGAGGAAGCAAGCACAAGAGGTTGAGCTGCATTAGGTTGTGGAGGTGGATGGGTGTTTCCTCATGCTTCCTTCCGTCTGCCAGATCTCCCAGGCATGTGGCAAAACAGAACAGCCTTGCCTGCCGTGCCCCGCCGCTTGTGCAGGGCAAGCTCATCCACGCTCTGAGCGCCCATGTCCAGCCCCAAGCCACCAACGCAGGCGGCACCCCTCCCTGTCATCCAGCCCTTGCCCATTTTGGGCTGGTGCCTGCTGGAGCTGGGCTGAGCAGCCTATCGTTGACGCAAGAGGGAGGCCCTGCAGGGGCAAGGGACGTATGGGGCCCGCAGGTGCGTGCAGCAGAGGGCCATGAGCTCACGCCTGCTGCAGGCGGCGTGCAGCCCGCACCCCGGAGTGAGGCAGGCGTTGTTTTGTGCCCAGTCTCAAAAATGAGGAGCGTACTTGAAGGCCAGGCCACCAGAGGCGCTGCGCTGGCTAGGAGAAGAGAGCAACTGCGGGCTGCAGGGCTGTATATGTGCTTGTGTGTGTGTTGGGGTATTGTGATGCTCATGGTGCTGCACCGGCGCTGGCATCCATGGCAGGATGCAAAGCACAAGAGTAGGTTCACATGGCATATGGTGCGCATAGTACGCATGATGCAGCACAGGGGCAGGCACCCAACACGTGCTATACCGGATGCTGAGGTGATCATAGGCTGCACAGGTGCAGGTGGTCATAGGCCGCACGGGTGCAGGTGATCGTAGGCCGCGCATGTGCAGCTGCTCTTTCACAGGTGCAGGTGATCATTGGTCGCACAAGTGCAGGTGATCATTGCCCCCACAGGGTGCAGGTGATCATAGGCCGCACGGGTGCAGGTGATCGTAGGCCGCACATGGGCAGCTGCTCTTTCACAGGTGCAGGTGATCATAGGTCGCACGAGTGCAGGTGATCATCGGCCACACGGGTGCTGGTGATCATAGGCCGCACGGGTGCAGCTGCTCTTTTACAGGTGCAGGTGATCATAGCCCCCACAGGGTGCAGGTGCCAGACATTCCTGGAGTGCGGGGGACTCACAGAACACACACAGGCAGCTTGCAGCTTTGCTTGTTGGACAAGATTGCCTTTTGTTGATGGTATTTCACACCACCACGACCGGCTACACTTGCTTGGTGCCATGGTGCGCATGAGCAGCACAGACACATGCTCCCCTGCCGCTTGAGCAGTGAAGCAGCACACTGTGGAGCTGATTATTTCAATGGCATGCAACGCAATCTTGGGCGCGTGGCTTGCAGGGACATGCCTCTGATGGCCACTGGTGCGAGCTGGTTTGCGCTATCATGAACACCCTGTCCTCCCAGCCGCCCCCCATCCAAGCCAGTGTGCTGGCTCAGTTGCGCAGGGTGAGTTGCAGCAATGGTGGGCGTAGTGCCGGGGCATAGGGCAGTGGCTGTGGAGTGTGTGGGTGGGTTCTGTCATGAGTGGGTGGGTGGATGCTGTTGCATGAGTGTGTGGGTGGGTGCTGTCGCATGTGTGGGTGGGTGCTGCCGCATGAGTGGCGCGTGTCAGCCCGCCAACATGCATGTTGTAAGCAGCACACACATATTCATGGTTCATGGAAAGCATGGGCAAAGGCATAAGGCCTGGAATCCAGGCTTGCCAAGTTTATGGTGCATGGAAAGCGTGGACAAAAGCATGAGGTCTGAGCTTGCAGGCTTTATGTTTCACGGAAAGCGTAGACAAAGGCAAAAGGTATAAGCTCCTCGCTATGAGGTATTTAGAAAAAGCAATGTCTGCCGCGCATTCTGGGGGAAGGCCCTGTTGCTGCAGTACTGTATGCACCTGCATGCACATCCAGAAAGTGGCTCACTGCAGATGTGCGTTTGGACGCACTTCTAGCAATGCCGCTCCTCAGCAAGGTGTGCGTTAACACACCTCTGCAAACACTCTTCTGCAAACACTCTTCTGCAAACACACTTCTGCACACACACTTCTGCAAACATTCTTCTGCACACATACTTCTGCAAGTACATTTCTGCACACACAATTCTGCACACACTTCAGAGCACACACTTCTGCACACACACTTCTGCAAATGCGCTCCCCAGGCGCACCCAGACGACAGTTCACTGCAGCTGATCCTGGATGCACTGCTGGCAGTGTCGACTCTGAACAAGAAGGAGGCTGCGGTGCTAGGGGAGGCGCTACCTGACCCCTCAGTGGTGAGTGGACCAGATCATGTGAGTCTTTGGATCAAGGATCTGACATTGAGTATGAGTCGACCAGATTGCTTTCAGTCATAGCATCAAAAATGTTGGGCGTGAAAGGCATCGAGGGTATGACCCGACCTCAGTTGCCAGTCCGTCAGATAACGCTTTGCAGTATTAGGCACAATGCCCCAGTGGCAGCTTTGCTGGACTGGGCTGGCTGTGTGCTGGTGGTGAGAGGTTTGGCCCTCCTGGGGAAGCCCAATAGATCATGATCAGCAATATGCATGGTAGGGTACGTCAGCAGCAAGCTTATAAAACTTGGTTGGCAGAGTCATTGGTGTGAGACACCCTTTCAAGTGGCAGGTTTTGGAAGGTGGTCTGTTAAGAGTTTATTCACCACAGGCTGCATGCGGCACTAGTTGAGCACAAAGGTTGTGTAGATAGGGGCTGGCAGTCGGGAGAGCCTGAGCTTTTTGACAGATGCCACCCATTCAACAGAGCTTCTTGACAGCTGCCACCCATTGAACAGTTCTCCTTGACAGCTGCCACCCATTGAACATATCTCCTTGACAGATGCCACCCATTGAACAGATCTCCTTGACAGATGCCACCCATTGAACAGATCTCCTTGACAGATGCCACCCATTGAACATAGATTCTCGACAGATGCCACCCATTGAACAGATCTCCTTGACAGATGCCACCCATTGAACAGAGCTTCTTGACATATGCCACCCATTGAACAGAGATTCTTGACAGATGCCACCCATTGAACAGATCTCCTTGACAGATGTTACCCATTGAACAGAGGCACAATCAATGTTGTGCACAGCGGGCTGGGCGCATTCAGTGTCACTGGCTGGCCTTCTTTTGGGTGGAGGGGGTTGCTGGCTGGCCCTGCTGCTGCCTGGCTTCAGCTGCCTGCACGACTGGCATCTTACTACGAGTAATGCTCGCCTGCTCTACCCGGGTAATCCTTGCAGGTCCTGGTTGCGCGGGCAAACAGGAGTGACACGCCCAAAGGTGACCACCAACCTGTTCGCACAAGCCACACCTCATCTGCACATGAACAGGCAAGTGCGCACACACACACACAGCTCTGCAGCGCGCACACCCCACAGACGCGCACACACACATACAGACACACACAGCCCTGCAGCGCGCCTCTGGCCGGGGCTGCTGTTAGTGCATCCCCATTCTGCCACGCCCAGCATTGCCTCTGCTGCTGAGCCAGCGTGGCCACCTTACCTGGTCCATGCTACCCATTCCAATATGCACGACAACCAGTTGCCGCTGCCGCTGCACGCTGCTCACCCCAGCACATGCACGACAACCAGCTGCCAATGACCCCTGCAGTGGAGAGGGTCGCAGCCGACCCTTAGTGAGACGGCACAGCTGAGTAGGCCCTATCCAGGCAACCCTTGGTGCCCTCTCACCCCCCCAGCCCCCTTCCCCTGCGCATGCCTGCAAGGCCAAGGCATGCAAGTGTATGCTCCCAGAGCACACATGCCGCCCCCCTCCTCTGCTGCCCACACGCAGGCTCGGCAGAGCACCCCCTTGGCGCCGGTGCAGGGCTCCGTCAAGCGTAACGCCACGTTCTCTGGGCTCAGCCACAAAAGCTCCCATCGGCTCAGCGACTGGGCCGGCAAATCGGTGAGAGGGTAAACATGCGCGCGGGGTTGTGCACGGTGATGGGATTGGCAGCCAGCCACAGCCACAGTTGCAGCTGTGGCTTTGGCGGTGGCTGCGCCAGTGGCCCAGGGAAGGTGGGGTTGCACAAGCATGGGTCCAGGCCTCTATAGCAATCACCTAGAGCGCCTACCGGATTGCAGGCAGCAGCGGCAGCTGGACAAAGAGAGCTGATACCTTTTCCCGTGCTGGGCAACTGCCTTGGATTCGGAGAGCCTGCCTGCGTAGGGGCGGCCCTGGCCAGCCCCATCAGTGCTGCTCAGGGGTCTAAAATCATGAGCTTTTTTGTGTCTGAGACTACTGATGGGGCCTCGCCCTTGTCTGAGCTGGGTAGCAGCTGCTTTTCTTGTGCCTGACTGTGCAGTGAATACAACAAATGTTGTGTGTTTGTGCGCGCTGGCATACTCTCGTTCACTTGCTCCTGCTGGCTCGCTCAGCTGAGGGCATCCTGCCAATTGCACACACACACACACACTCTCACACACTCTCACACGGGAGAGGGCGATGCCCAAATTGCACACACGCCTTCCATCGCCTCTGTTGTGCCAAGCTTTTTGCCGCCCAAGCCCTTCCAAAAGCAACTGCATGCCAATACCTGCCCACCAACACGCGCCGCCATGCCTCCTGGAAAAGGGAGGCAAAGCTACGCAGGCAGCAGGAAATACTCCCTCCATCAATCCCTAAAAGTCCCCTGGACCCTTGCAGTCCTTACCCCGGCAACTGATGACAGACTGGTGGATGTGGCGCACCCTGTGCATGCCTGCTGTTACCCTCGCAGGCTCTGGGCGGTGATGGCGGCCCTGGCGGCGCCAATCCAGGACCCTCGATTGCGGCAAGGTTGCAGTCTACCAGCGACAGCGGCGCGGGTACATCATACGTAGGCATGGGGAGAGCGGGGGGAGAGGGCAGGCAGGAGGCAAGCCACGAGGCTGTATCGGGAGGCGGTGCGAGCTGCGAGGCTGCAAAGGACGATGGGGCGGCGGCGTCAGCAGAGGAGCTCCGCCTGCCATCTGGCTGGCCTGACCCGCAGGCCCCGCCTGCATGGCCGCGCCTGCCCAGCGCCAGCACGGTCCCTTCACCTGTGTTCCCCCGCACCAGTGTGCCCTCCTTTGGCCGCACCAACGCGCCCGCCACCTACGCCGGCAGCGGCGCACCGGTGTTCAGCCGTGCCAGCATGCCTGCCGCCTATGCCGGCTGCGGCACACCGGCGTTCAGCCGCACCAGTATGCCTGCCACCTATGCCGGCAACAGTGTGCCGGCGTTTGGCCGCACCAGCAACCCTGCCGCCCATGCCAGCAGTGGTCTGCCGACTTTGGGCCGCAGCAGCCTGCTCCAAGCGTTAAGCCAGCGCGGCAGCATGAGGACAGGAAGCAACTTTGATCCCGGCCAGCGGGCGTCGCTTGATGGCGAGGGAGCACCCCTGCCTCACCCTCCGGGCAGCAGCGTGCTGCTGCGCACGCTGTCCAGGGTGGTTGCCGGCTCCCAGCCTCCTGCTTTCAGAGATGGGCCTGACCCTCCAGCTCCCCAAGCCCCGGTGGCCAGGCACTCTGCGCCCTTTGCCACCCGCCTTGCCACATCATCTGCGCAGGGTGTGCCGGGCCAGGGCCCGCACTGGCAGCAGCGGCAGCAGCAGCAGCAGGAGCGGCACAAGCGCACCAGCTCAGACGGTCTCCTGGCCCTGCACCACGGGCGCACGTCTGACCCGCCCCCGCCTTCCCCCACTCGCACCAGCCCCCACCAGCAGCCGGCAGCCATGGACTCCCTCTGTGCGCACAGCAGACGCGGCCCTGGGCCCACAGAGACGATGCCCGTGTGCGTCCACCACCTCTCACAAGGTGGCGTGGGCAGCAGCTGGGAGCGTGGCAGCCCGCAGCCCCCAGGCATTGCGGCCACTTCCTCGGGGCCACCTGGGCTGCTGCGGCATGCCACGCCTTGTGCGCCGCCACCCGCAGCCTCAGTATCAGCCTCTGCGCCACCACCACTCCCGTCAGCATCATCAGCACTATCAGGAGCACCATCAACACCATCAGGAGTACCATCAGCACCATCATCATCATCATCAGCAGCAGCAGCAGCAGCAGCACGCGGACTCAACCGAGGCCCCTCCTTCCGCTGCAGCTCTGACATGGGGGGCCCGCTCCCTGCCATCCGAGAGGAAGCGCACCACCACCAGCAGCATCAGCATCAGCAGCACTTTCAGCTGCCCCAGCAACAGCAGCAACAGCAGCAGCCCCAGCAGCTGCCGATGGGGCCTGGTCCTGAGGACGGCAGAGGCATGGCCGCTGTGCACCCTACCCTTCCCATTATCCGTGAAGCTGCCCCCTTTGCCTTACCCGCAACACCCCAGTCAAAATCCAGCCAGGGCCAAGACGCCCAGCCTCTGTACAGCCAAGGTAGGTAGGAAAACGCTGCGCCAATTAAGACAGAGCCTGAACACGACGTGAGTCTGCTGGACCTTAGCAGGCTTACATTATGCGCACAAACTCTCGGATATCTGCATGGCAATGCAATGGCCCCTGCGCCAGCCATGGTGTCAATTTTGTGTACTGTGAGCAAAGGCTCTGGCTAACTCATGTCTTGCACCGTGCTGCAACCTGTTGTTCCTGTCCCTGAGAATCACCGTACGTATGGCTGCCACTTACAGCACTGACCGCATTTTCATGCAAAAAGAAGCAGTGTGCAGCATCTGCATGAGCAGCACTAGGGTCACACACATCTTTACACACATGCTCACCCTTGTGCAGGCACTGGCCCACCAACTTCTGGTGGAGCCGGTACCCAAAGAGAGGCATCAGCAGCTCCCTCATCTGCTTCACCACCTCCCACTCCTCCGCGCCATTCCACCAGACTTGGCTAATCAGGTGCAAGCAGCACCATTAGCTGAATCGAGCACTCATTAGCAGCCAACTCCATTGAGCCCTGAACTGCATGTAGCTCACGCTGGTCACAGCCAGGTTGGTTTGGAGCATTTCAATTTGTTTCCAGGCCCTTGTGATCAGACCTGCCTTGTTCTCAATTTTGTTTTTACTGCATGCATAACGTTCAATTAACTGAGTGATTTTTGCTCTTTGAACTCACGCTTGATCACTACATTCCTAAACTCAATTGTGTGTGAAGACCTTGTCAAAGTTATGCCTGGTACCGCCCCATCAGGGTCGGCGAGAACATGGCTGGACGAGGTCATTCTGCTGGCGAACTGTTCATGTAATATCCATCTTAAAGCACCATTATTATGACGGCCAACTGCTTTTGATTGTGAATATTCATTTCTATGCACCATTTTTGCAATCGGTCTTCTGGTGTTAAGCTGGTCTTCAGAGCATGTGCTTTCCGAAAAATTTCCCTGATAAATTTCCTGGTGATCAGCAGCCCACACAACTCACACAAATGTCAAATAAAAAGCTATTACAAGTTTGTTATGCAGTGCTTGAGGCACAATGACAAAAAGTTCACCCTCTGATAAGATGTGTGAGCAAAACTAAGTGAGCTATCATTATTATTATGATAATAGCAGCACAGTAGCACGGCAATATACTGCTGATAGAAAAAGTCCTGTCTGGCACTTCTTGTGTCTTGCAGCTGAAAGGACTTTCTCGCAAAAGCCCCTCAGCCTCCCCCTGACTGCAGATCTTCAATGGTGCATATTCCCTCACTGATAACCTCGGCATCCTCACATCTAGCAAAGCAAACGTTGGAGTAAGTTCGAACCCTGCCGTCTGCTCGGGCGCACACTGCAGCCGACACACAGCAGTTGGCAGCGGATAAAGACATGCTGGGCGCATGCATGAATCGTGAAGCATGAGAAGAGGTTGATCCAACACCAACTTGCACCATAACAAATCTCGCTCTAGATATCAAGGTGCCAAAGTTGCAGAGTGTTTTCAAATTAAGGTAACTTAACTTTCACTATGGCCGCCGGCTTCTTTATTGGACCAGACGGTATAATTGACACACTGCACTGCTGTCCAGACAAATCTATCGAACACAAACATGGATGTATGAGGCGGAGCATAAGGACACACACCTGGTTTGTACACTTGCCCACAACGGCAGACCCGGAGATCCGCCCCGCTTGTAATCACGGAGGGTGACCGAGGAGGCCTGGCCGGGGATGGGAGACTGGCCACGCCTCCAAGTAAAGGATCTGTGGCATTCATGGGAGCTGTCGACGGAGCTGTCAGATTTGCAGCTGCTGTCTCGTTCAAAGGAGCTGTCAGATTAGCAGCTGCTGTGTCGTTCAGAGGAGCCTGCGGTAGCTGCTCAGAGCGCTCCCGGATAGGCTCCTGAAGCAGGTCTGGATATGGCTGTTGTATTTTTGGCTCCTGCGCAGCTGCAGCTGCTGAAATCAGCAAGATAAAAATGTGCATCCTTTTCTTGACGCAAGAAACTTGCGGAATTATTTTGTTATGATTGATCTGCTGTCAATCTCTGCATGCAAGGCGATAAAGTGCTCAAGCTAAAGGTTTCACAGCCGTGCGTTCAAGCAGTTGAATGTCGAGTCCTTGTCTTTCGCAGGTGCTCCTTGCTCCTCGGATCTTCGTCCGTCGATCTCTCGATTCGGAGCCGTGCCCTTGAGCCACATTTTTCCAGACGTCGTTCACTTATTGATCTTTAGTTCAATCGGTGTGCCTTGTAAACACATCCGTTCTGCTTACCCCAATGCCAGCGAGCATCAAATCTTATTTACTGTTCCGCAACATCAGGCCCCGGCCATTGGAATACTCATCACACCTCTGTCACTGTCTTGCAGCAATAAAAAGGTCGGGCATTCAGAACTGTGTTGGCATGCCCATTGCATGAATAAGTGTTCTCACGCCAAACAATGCAATAGATGTATAAGTATTTCTGAAGCTTGCCCGTTCACAAAGTGATGCAGCAACGCCTGACAAGACAAGGAAACTGCCAAATGCAACAACTCCATACGCCGGCAGCAGGCAAGAGCCAAGGCTGCATGCAGTGGTGCGCTGGCATTGCCTGTGAGCAGCGAGCAGGCAAAACCTGGCGCAGCGGCAGCCTGTGTCAGGGCTGAGCAGCGACAGCGGCTTGCAGGGCCTGCTCAGCCCTCAGGTGCTTCCATGCCAGGTCCATGGCCAGCGACAGCGTCGAATTGGGCGCGACAACCTGCGGTGCAGGCGCGCACAGCCGCGTTGAACCAAGGATGGCAAGCGCCGTGCGCCCTCTGGGCCAGCACGCTCATGCCCCAGCCTGTAGGCCTACTTGCATGCGCAGGGTGGCAACACTTCATTCGCCCCTGCGTGCCTCGTACCTGATACCCCAGGTGTCACACACACAGCCCTCCTTCTTAACACACCCCTGGCGTTGCACGCAAATGTGTTCGCTGAGGCTTCAATATGCAGACTTGTTTCACGATCTCCCTATGGCTCACAAAATTACTGTCAATCAGACTGGAGCTTTTTATTTCTCTCAAGCTTGTTCTGAAGAT
>LFCJ01001993.1_pt1 | contig 14599 bp, 20 predicted proteins | sample 643141 | NCBI WGS metagenome assembly LFCJ01 (sample SAMN03766243, study PRJNA286221) | soda lake metagenome | biome: soda lake; feature: Kulunda steppe; material: water; isolation source: sample B1-Br-g2 brine of Lake Bitter-1 | place: Russia: Kulunda steppe | collected 2010-07 | reverse complement strand
GGGCGTCATCTTAGCTAGTTGGCTTTTCTGGCAGTTCTCCTTTTCCTAGCGTTTTTCAGCTCTTCTGCCTTGCCTGCCTTAAGGACATTGCTGTGTCCGCTCGCGTCTTGTAACAAACAAACAAACGCACTGGGTGTTGCTCCAGCTGTGCAACCACGCACTGGGTGTTGCTCCAGCTGTGCAACCACGCACTGGGTGTTGCTCCAGCTGTGCACGTGCACATGCGTGCTCATTCACTGGCGGCATGTGCTCCTGGATTGCGGCAACCGGGCGCATGGCAAGTGGCAGGTCAGAACACTGCAAGGCAAAATGGAGCTCGATCCCTTTACCTCTGTGATTGCCCTTTCCAAGGCTTGCCAAATGTTTTGTTAGCTCTGATCATCTGCACGCACATCTGCATGCCTGAGTAGCTGCAAGCATGCCGCATTGGCCTGGGCAGGCGTTATGTTGCCTGTCCGTCTGTCTTGCATGATCCTTCATTTCTTTGGCCGGAGAGCTTGCATGCTGAGATTCCGTTGGCCGCCCACACCCCTTCTCTGCAAACCCTAAGCTTTAGAATCAAACAAAGCAGTGCACGTTACTGTGTCACTACCGGCTACTTCACAGCTCCCTTGACTGACTTTCCACCTTCTACCCTTGCAACCTGCCCTTGCATTGCTGTCCAAGCCGATCACTTGCATCAATGCCTCTGTGCTTGTTTGCATCAATTCCCCTGTGCTTTGTTTACATTAATCCCCCTGTGCTTTGTTAACATCAATCCCCCTGTGCTTTGTTTACATCAATCCCCCTGTGCTTTGTTAACATCAATCCCCCTGTGCTTTGTTTACATCAATCCCCCTGTGCTTTGTTTGCATCAATCCCCCTGTGCTTTGTTAACATGGAAGCTTTGCGCCCACAAAATATGCCCTGAGTTTGCATCCATGCTGACCCTGATTTCACAGATCCCGTCTAGATGCCTTACATGCATTTCCACAACAGCCCTGTGTACACACATCATGTATTGCTGTCACTGATTCTGGCCTTCAGTGTATCCAAACTCATCCTAGCTAAGGCGACTGGGGGCTTGACACCCACTCCGCTTCTGCCAGGGAAGCTTGCAGTGCCAGGGCAGTGCACGCCACACTGCTGGACCACGTGCACTGCATGCAGTACCATGGTTGTGCACACCACACTGCTGGACCACATGCACTGCCTGCAGTACCACGGTGGTGCACATCATGCTGCTGGACCAATTGCACTGCCTGCAGTGCCATGGTGGTGCACACCATGCTGCTGGACCACATGTGCCTCTTCTACGAGTTTGAGCGCCGAGACTTCCTGGTGCGCGCACGTGCCGCGCGCGGCCACCCAGGTGCCTGCAGCAGCATGTGTCTAGAAGAAGGCGGGACAGCAGCTCTGTATGTGGCAAAGAGAGCTGACATGATGGACATTGATGATGCATATGTGGAGGGGGGCGAGGACGGCAGCAGCGGAGGCGGCAGGGATGTGGACAGCGGTGGGAAGCGCAGCAGGGAAGGGTGGGTGGGAAACTATATGCAGCAGCAAGAGGAGGAACGGGCGCTCCAGGGACTCTCTCAACAGTACCTGGATAGCTTGATCCAGGTGCAGTGCTCAAATCTGCAAGTAATTGGAGGCTCTGCAAGGTGTGGCTTGCTGCCACTGGCAGCGTGCCGCATGCCAGGCCGAGTCCTACAGACAGGCTTGGTTGCTGATCATTGCGCTATTTGCATGAAGAATCAGACAAGAGGCGCACCCTTGCATTGTGCATCCATTATGCGTATTTTGCATCCATTGTGCATCAAAGATGTGTATCATGGACCCCCGCACTGTGCATCTATGTGCCCACTGCTGCAAATTGCAACACTTCTTACTCTGGACACGTGACCACAAGTGATGGTGCGAGTCCAAGTGCCTGGAGCGCATGGAACATGCCCAATCTGTATTGCACAAGTAATGATCAACAACACTTACTTCATCATTTGCGTGGGCACAAGCTTTGCATCTGGGGGTTCCTCTCGTGTCCACCATCCGACAAGGAAGTCTGCAGAGCGGGTCAAGATTTTGCCCGCACGTTCAGCCTGCAAAAATAAAGAAGGTTCAGAGTGTGAACCTCTCCTTATATTACATGTAATGATATATATTCTATTGTTTTTAAGGCAAGCTGAGGCACGTTGAGATAAAGAACTCTTCTGCTCTGCAAGTGCTCATTTTGCCCTGCAGCGTACTGCTCCTGCTTGCTGTCTACCCTCTCTTGTGGAAGTGCTCAAGTCATCTGATCAATCATTCACGCCATTCATTAAGGTGGGCCGTAAAGCTTTAAATGTAGTGGCTGTGCCCAATCAACTGCTAGCAGTTAAGATCACATCCAGGTTCCCATTTTCCCTGCAAGCTGTCTATACTCATCAAGCCAAACAGCCCCCTATCCACGTGGCAGCCACTGGACAGCTTCAAGTGCCTGCTGCAGTTGAAGCTTTTTGCCAACAATGTAAATGTACACAGCACCTGCCCTCACGCCTGGCCTCCGAGGAACGGGCACAGTGTCTCAAAGCCTGTTTTTGGGCTGCGCACAGGTGTGTGCCATGAGGGCACTTTCTAGCCTCATGCTGACATCTGACACCCAAGCCCAGCGGCTTGGCCCCTTACTTGGGTCTTGCTTACGCAAGCCTCTGCCCTACCTTCAAGATGCAAGGACCTCCATCACCCTTGAAGCAGCAGCAGCAGGAGCAGCAGCAGCAGGTGCTCAGGGGGTGCTCTTGATCAAGAGGGCACATGCTTTTCTCCTTCATTTGCGAGCTTGTGACGGCAAAAGGTGCTGCAAGGCTGAGGTCGATAGTGAATAGGACGTGCGGGCCCTCTGGTGCAGGGCAAGCAGCATGGCCTGCTGTCCTTTCACTGTAATTTGCAAACCAAATACCAAATCAAATACCATTTTCTTTGACATTCTGGGATAGGAATATGCACTGAGCTGGGGTCTTTGGTATGCACAAGAAAAAGGGCTGTTTTGGAAAACATGCAGGAAGCATGCACCTACTGAGTTGCTCCTTGACTGCGTCCAAAAGGAGGGGGATGCTCACAAAGCTAAGGTGCTACAAGGTCAAACTTGGCCCTGACTCACCCACTTGATGGAGCACAGCAACCGCTGCAAGCACAGAGAAGTGTTGCACGTATCTCTGTGACACATTAGTGCATGTCCTTTTCCTTGATTGATGTAGGGCGTTTTTTCACTGCTGACATTGGCTTTTCTTTTCTGGACATCCTTGCACATCATGCACTCAAAAGAAAACGCTCACGTACGCACACGCTTGATATGTTGCTGCCGGTTGCAGAAGCTCTGTGCCTTGCTGTCCTTGAGGCTGTGGAGCCCCTGGTGATTCACTGTTTATACCCCTTATGCGTTGCTGCGGTTGCAGATGCGCTGTGCATGGCTGCCCTTGAGGCTGTGGATCCCCTGGTGATTCACACTCTATACCCCTTATGCTTGCTGCGGTTGCAGAAGCGCTGTGCATGGCTGCCCTTGAAGCTGTGGAGCCCTTGGTGATTCACAGCCCCAACGCAAACAGTCAGCTCCTGGGGCACATGGAAGCCCTGATGTCTGGCCTGCTGCTTGCAGACAAAGTGTGTTTGCTCCTTGGGGCACATGGAAGCCCTGATGTCTGGCCTGTGTTTGCTCCTGGGGCACATGGAAGCCCTGATGTCTGGCCTGCTGCTTGCAGACAAAGTGTGTTTGCTCCTTACATGGGAGAGAGGGAGGGGAAGGACTAAAGCCATGCATTCATGCTTGTGCTGAGGCCACACCATATGCATTTGGGCACTTTGAAAGTTGGTAATCATGTTGACATACTTGTGCATATGCCAGACAGGAGGCTTGATCATAGCTGTGCTGCAGGTCCCACTTTACTTGGCCTTGCCTCTTGCAACGTATGCACTCGGGCACTTTGAAAGCTGGTTATCATGTTGACATACTTGTGCATATGCCAGACATGTGGCTTGCTCATAGCTGTGCTGCAGGTCCCACTTTACTTGGCCTTGCCTCTTGCAACTCATGTTCAGATGGCTGTGATCCCACCCACGCATGTGCAGGGTCATGGCATGCATGTCAGCCAGGGGCTGCTTGTGCGTGCTACTGTGTGCTTTGCGCGCATTGTTGCTTCGGACAAGCTCCAACTCAGTGGGTCCACATGGCAGGTTGTGGCAGAGTGCGCGCTCAGCCCCAATGATCAGGTGGGCTTGCCTCAATAGCCTGCAGGCAGCCTGGTGTGTCGACATGTGTGAGGTGAGATTCTTTTGTCAGATTGCTGTGTGTTTTTCGTTGTGCAATGTACATGTGTGAATGCATAGGGGGCTGAGGTGCGGACTTGCCAGGTTCTCCCAGGCGAGTGCCACTGTCAAAGTAGGTGGACAATGTGTAGTAAGGAAAACTCAATTTGTTTAAGCTAGCAAACGAGTATTGGAATGTGTTTGGCTCAACTTGCAAGCGCGGTGGCATGATTGTACCCGTACGTGCTCAATAGTAAACAGCCTTGGGAGAAATGGAGGGAACACAGGTGCAATCCTCTGGTGGGCAATACCGTGGTATTGCACGCGCACGTTCTGCCTCATGCTTTGAGGTGGGCAGGCCAAGCATGTGCGTGCAAGGCACATTGCCTGACGTCAGCATGTACTTGCATTGGGAGGTGCCTGCGCCTTGACCATGCCCTCACCCGCCAGCGCCTGCGCCCCGCCCCCGCCCCCACACACTATTGCTGTTTTTAATGCTGGCAGAGTACAAAGCATGTGCTTTGAGACAGAATCTGCACACTGTGTGGCTGCCCCTCAACGCGTCAAGCTGCTCAGAAAGGGCATGCCTCTTTCACAACCAGAGCTGCTGAAGCCTTAAATAGCTCTTGTCAACAGTTGACGTTCAATAGAACCTCAAGAAGGCCTGCATAGTGCTTGTTAGTGCATGTTAGGGATTCTGGCTGCAGGCGGGCTTAGGTCGTACCCCTGTACCTGCACCCTTGCAGGACCCATCACCAGGGGCACGCCTCTGCCCAGAACAAGAGAGTGCTTGCCTCACCCCGCTCTGCTGCAGGTGCATACCATCGCGCAACACACGCTGCGCGCAATGCTGCTGGACACTAAGGCAGCCGTGTCCAGCAAGCCAAGTGCGGCCGTCGCTGCCATCGCTACAACAGCACATGTGCAAGCCCGCCTCACCAAGGGGGTGCTGGCGCTGTTTGGCAACTGCCCAGCAGCTGATCGCAAGCAGCTTGTTGACAAGGCAAGCCAATGGCTCCTTTTGTGTGTGCGCTTGGCACCATGAACCTTGCAGCCACTCCCACAAGCACATTGCCTGAGCCTTTGTGGATGCTGCTCACTCTTGTGTACGAGTGGCTTACTCCCTGACTGGCTCAGACTCTGTGCTTGCTCATCATCTTGGCCCAAGGCACTTTGGCATCGCTGGCCCTCAAGCACATGATCCCCAGATCTTGCATGTGTAGGGGTCAAAACACGGGTCGGACCGTGGGGCGCGGCCCAGCAGCACGCCCCGTGCACCACCCCAAACACACGGACCCACGTCGCCTCCTCACTCCACTTGCGCGCGTGTGTGCTTGTGTATGTGCGTGATCGTGTGTTTCACAGTAAAGTTGTGATACATTTGTGCGTGCACACATGCACATGCGAGCTCACACATGTTAGTAAGCCCAGAGCTGTGCATCGTGGAGGTCCAAGGGAAGTCCACAGGGTGATGAGGTGTGCATTGCAATACATGCAAGGAAGCAGCACTACTTTTTTAATGGCCGCAGGTGCTGCTGGGCTGGCCACTGCTGACCAATGCAGATTTGGCCTCAGATACCCTGGTGCTGCCACTCCTGCAGTCTCTGGCAGCAGCAGACTGCCACACTTCCCGTGCCGCAGTGCTGGCCCTGCTTGCTCGCACCACCCCCAGCACCAAAGCGTTGTTGTCTTTGCACAACCAGCTGCAGGTGCGCTCACTGCAGACTGCACTGCATCTTCTTGCCCATTACGTGCTTGCATGCAACAATTGGGGTTGAATGTAGGGGCTGGGAGCGCGTAGCAAGGGATGCTGGACCACTGATGAATTGCAAACAGATACGGACAGTGGTTCCTCGAGAGATAACAGTCCACTAACTGGACCCCGTCATCTTGCTTTATGAGTTAATGAGGGGAGCTCACTCATTTAAGGGATGTTTTCACCTGAACCTGGGCGGCATCAAACAACCTGTGTGTGTATGTGTGTGCGCGTGCGTGCGTGTGTGTGTGCGTGCCTGCGTGTGTGTGCAGGGGCTTGGCATCAGCTCCTTTGGTGCGGAGGATGCGCGCAGCATGTGTGCCGGCCTGAGGAGCTTTGTGCAACAGCATAACCCCAGGGCGCCAAACAGTCGTGCAGGCGCTGGCGGTCAGGAAGCGAGAGCTGGGGATGGGCTGGCTGCCCAGGGTGGCTGCCAGGCGAGAAAGATGGGGGCAAGGACAAGCGTGCATACAGGGCTGGACGCTGCAGACTTTGCGGTGCCTGCGCCGCCGGCCAAGAGCATTAAGGCCAAGCTGCTGGAGGAGCTGGATGCTCTCATGGCCAGCACAAAGGTTAGCGGAGGGAAAGGGGGCGGGCAATGCTATCGCTGTGCAGGGCATGACCTCCCAACGTACGCAATGGACGTGCTGACATTATGGGATCCATCTTCCTGTATATTTAATACATATTAGGCCCTAGCACAGGCTTGCACGAGTGCACAGGAGGCTGCCCAGATGATGAGGGCATAGGAGGGTGCGAAGCGGGTTGTGCAGTTTCATCAGTTGAAATGCCTGCGTCTGTTGAATTGTCCGCAGGCCTGAAGTGTGGAAGGCACTGCTTTATTCAGCAATTCAGAGGCCTCACTACAATTGACAGACATGCAAGCCCACCGATATGGCAGGGTGTATAATTGGAATTTCATTTGGGAGGGCTTCTTGCATTCGATTGTTTCTCATTCCAGCCAATCCAACCTCCACTCCATGCTTCCCTCCTGCCCTGCGTGCAGCCCCGGCGTGGCGGCAGCAATGGCCATGAGAAGCCCCAAATGCAATCAGGTCATGCGCCAGCCACGTCCAGCACATCTCTTCACCAAATGGATCAACCCTCAAGGGCACAAGTTTCAGGCATGCCCAGCTCTCAGCCAGGCAATGGCCAAAAAGGTGGGTGCTCAGCCCCAGAGCTGCCTGTTCACTGGGGACACACTTTAAAATCTGTTTGAAATCTGCAGGCACAAAAGAAAAGAAAACTTCTTAATCTGTTGCAAGGCACATCTGTGTGAATTGAAGGGCCCCTTTGCTCCCATTGCGACACCAGAGGAGCTCGTTCCAGATTAAGCCTCAGCAAAGGTGTTCAGGTGCCATGCCTTCCTGCATTATTCATTTACCACCAAGTTGGTGGAGGGGTAATATGGTGCCTTGTCCCTAGCTGGCCCCTTTTCCTTAAGTTGCCATCTCACTGTGGGGGTCTTTTCATTGCTTGTGTTCTTTTCTTTTACATGATTTGCCAGCTTGGAGAAATCAACGAGGGTTGAATGTGCGTAACCTTGGCAATTATGCAGATGCAGAAGCAGAAGAAGGCCTGACCAGGAGCCTGCAACAGCAGCAAGCTGCTCTTGACTCCTTTCGACAGCAACGGCAACAACAGCAGCAAGCTTCAGGGGTGCAGCATGAGCATGCGGTTTGCGTGCTGGGCACAGCCAAAGTGACTGGGGGAAATGCGGAATCTGCTGCCACTGCTGCTGCCGGGCCGGGTAGGATGACAGGCCAAAGGGCCAAGAAGGTTCTGAGTGACAGGCCAGGAGCTACAGTTTGCAAGAGGCTTCGCCCCCGCAAATAAAGTGCAGGCTGCTGACATTTTGGCTATCCCCTTTTTGTAGTCTTGTTTTGTATAATGCCCAGGGGCTCATGTGCCTCTGGAAGCAGTTAGGTTTCAGCTTTGCTTCCGAAGGGAGTCCCTTGATTGGCAGGTACGGCTATGTTATCCCTAACTAAGTAGGCGTTCACCATAAGTAAGCACTTAGCCTAAGCGGTGCTTGCCTTTTTTATTTGTCTGCGTGCGCGCTGCAGCACAAAAAAAGCACCAGCAACTTCGCCATTGTGATAAATTCCGCAAATTGTTATCCCGATCTTTACTTTCTTCGAACAAAGCATTGACCTTGGTTCAGAAAGCAAACAAGATAGCCTACAGCTCCTTGCTATCCGGCCACTTTCCATGGGAGAGCTGAGCCATGGTGAGTGCAAGTACGTGTGCACCCTGCCCAATGTGCTTAGCAGAAGCAAACTCGTCTGGCCGATGGCTGACGCCGTCTTTGCAAGGGATGAATATCATGCTAGTGGGTGCAATCCTGCAAACAGCAAAGGAAGTTGACAAGGTGAAAACGCCAGGCAAACAATAGTCCGTTCTTCTTTGCAAGTTCTATAAAAATGACCCATTCCAAAAACTCTGGAAGTCAGAGCCTTAAAACATTTGCACACCGCTGGAAGCACTTCATATTGTCCATCATAATCGTGTACATGCAAATTCATCATACCTGATGTTTTCAAGCATGTGTGATGTGTACAGTACTAACCTGGCCATGAAGAGCGAATCATGGTACGCCCGGCTGACCATGCGCTTTGTCTTTAGCTTTAGCGCTGCTGCAGACTTGGAGATGGCATCAGCAATCTCCGAGCTGCAAGTGGCTGGAGGGTCTTGATTGATCATGTGGGACACAACTTCAACCTGAGAGACAAAAAACATACCAGGTTGTGTGCTCAAAGCACATATATGGAAAACACTTTCATGATCATGCTTAGCATGCCATGCCCGAAGGGACTAACTTAGCACAGTCTCAAGTCTGATCAATTTCCAATTGTTGTTTTGGAAAGAGATCAAAAATCCTTGCGCACAATTTGCGTGAGGCACAGCGATGACAAGCAAGTGCCTGCTCTTACTCTGCGCATGCCCATGGTAATGTAAGGATGTTGGGGAGTATCTTGGGACCAAGGATCTGTCACATCCTGGGCATGCCATTTTGCTGTGAGCACTATGGCATGCCAGGGATGTGAGAATTCCTTGGTCCCAAGCTTATCATGCAAGCACTCCTTCACACGACTCTACTCCTGAACTCCATCACACGACTTGACTCATGGCATACTTCACCATACTAAGCAGTCAAATCCAAGCAATACCAGGAAATCACCTTGCGGCGCGCTGCAATCTCTTTGGCGGCTTGCAGTACTCTCTGGACAATAGCATCCCGGCGCTCCTCATTCACATCTCGGATGTCTGCACCAGCAGCAAAACCAGGTGTGCCTTTTCTCCACTGTCTGCATCCCTACTCCTGACTCGCAGCACCCATCCAGTCCTCGTTCAAAGGCCACAGCCTTTGTGCTTCGGTGATGCGCCACCAAAATTTGCTGCTAGGAATAGGAGGGAGAAGGCAGCTGAGCAGCAGAATTGCCTATTCCAAGGCCACAAGCCGTAGGCGTCTCATAGAATTGCGATCTGAAGTACCCTTAGAGGCCCAAGCACGTCCTTGTCATGACAGGGCTTTGGGGACAGGGACAGAGATCACTGCTCACTGAGCACCGTGCTTGCCAGCACCCACCTATGCCCAGCATTGCATCCCGAGGCACACTGTTGATAGCATTGGGCTTGATCTCAAATATGCCTGTCGTTCCAACTGCATCCACAGCCTTGGTGTCCAGCACGCTGCGCTCCACCTCCAGAGCGGTCTCTGCGGCGGCCAGGCCGGCGTCATTGCTGCAGGCCATGACGCAAGCATAGCTTTAGTCAGCTCACGAGCCTATCTCAGGGGCAGGAGGTGAGGGCGCGCACCGACCACAAGAGTCGTCCACCTTGGCGGCAGGAGCAGGAAAGCAGCATGCGGGGCAACTCACGTTTCCATCTCCCAGGGAGTGCACGCAAAGGCAGTCAGGTATGAGGTCAGCACAGGGCTGACAGACTGAGGCCTGCTCATCATTTGAGGCAGGCACTAGGCCTACTCTGTCCAATGTGGGTCCGCCCACTACTCCTCAAGGCAAGTGTTGTCAGCAGGGCAGCGGCTTGGCGTGCAGAAATGTGATGCATGACCTGTGACAGGTACAGTACAGGTACACCGCAGGATAGCTGGAACCATGATGCAGGACCGGAACCAGAACAATTATGTACGCATGACCTTGGACAGGTGCAGAGCCTCCACCACAAGATAGCAGACCTACCGGAAATGCATCAGCAGAGCACCGGCATGACCACCCCCGCCTTTGAATTCAATGGTCAGCGCGGCAGGAGCTGCAATGTCCGTGACAATGCCAATGTCCAGCCCTTCCTGCTCGAGCAGAGGCCCCTGCAGATTGGCACGGACTTGGCGCATGAGCAAACCAGCTGTGTTGCATCTTAACAGTTCTCAATACACGTGATTTAGCCGGACAAGTGGTCCTCAACAGGATTCCTCCTCCACTGCTTTCCATAAGGATCTTCCATCCATAGTCTGGAGGGCCTTTCAGATGGGTGTCCGAGGATACCTGAGTCCAGACACCTGCACCTGTGCACAAAGCTAAGCGAGAAAATGACATTGAATGCATGAATTCCCCATCCATGACAAGCAGAGTGGGGGGGTACGGACCTGCTCAATGTGGAGCTCCACAAAATGTGAGTATGTCTTGGGAGGAACCAAAGCTTTTTTGAGGATCTCTTCATGGGACGCACCACCGTAACCCACAGAGTTGGCAGCCTGTGGGGGTTTGCGCATGAGTGTGTAAGTCAGATTTGTTGCAACATGCTTGCACAAGCATCTCCTCTTTTCAGGAAACCCATTTGTTCTAGTGAAGCCAAAAAAGCTGTGACATGTCGCAAGTTCCGCAACTCTCCTGAGAGGGTATAGGTAGGGTAAGGTAAGGTTTCAAGGCTGTATCCGCCGAACGAGGGCAGCTTAGCCAGTAGTGGCCTCCAGTGAGGTTCGAACCTTGAACCCACAGGTTGCGAGGGTGAATAATCGACTTTCCATCGCAGGTGCCCCCAGGTGAGAGGGTATAGGCAGCACATGCTTGACTGCGCGGCGCTCAGCAGCTCAAGGCTGTTAAATGAGCCTCCCAAGCACCCCCCTCACATCTTTAAAGACGGTCCCGTTCTCATCCTTCTTGCTCTCGAGCACCTCCGGGCTCAGCACACCTGTGTACCAATGCAGGCAGAGTTATCATTGAAAGCTAGCCTGGATGCAAGGCAACATAAGTTTGGCAGAAAGAGGCTCAACAGGACTCTGTGACCTTGGGGCCGTGCGCAGGAAGGGCTCATGCACACATGCAGGGATCAGCCGCTAGTTCTAGGCAAGAGCGCCATGTAGTCATGCCATGCTTAGAGCATGAGCCTACATGCAGCAAGTGAGAACACAAATGCACCATGAGTCGATGGTGGGTTCACGATGAATTGATGGTGGGCATGGTGCTGCGCACCTGCCATGGCACGGCTGCCAATGCAGCTGAGTCCGAATCGAGTAGGTTCTTCACTCGTGAACATCATGACCTCCAGGGACCGGTCAGGCTGGAAGCCCTGTATGCAGCAGCAGATAATGCATGCAACAGCAGACCAGACCCTGAGTGCAACAGCAGGCCGGTCAGGCTGAAAGCCCAGATGGCAGCAGCAGCCAGTGTACGGAAGCGGCACCATCAAGTGAGCATCCCTGGCCTGAGATTGAGAAATGGCTTCAAGCCCTCCTGCTTCTTCATGCAGCTATCATTCAGTGACGCGCGCCAGTAAACTCACAGATCTCCTCAAGGCAGCCAAAGCTTCAATGGCACCAATAACGCCGAGCGTTCCATCATACATGCCTGCGTTAACCAAGTTGCACTAATAATTACTCAACCTGCGATGTTCTGGTCGGCGAGCGCAACTCCAAGTGATGGCTGCACATTCTGAGGAGTTCTCAGTGAGGGCCCTGGGAACCTGGCACCCTTGCATGTCATGCATCTGGCATCTTGTTGCATGGCAGCCAGCAATCTTAATCAAGAATGCCGTTGTGTGACAAAAATGCTCCTTGCTTCTTGTTGGCCACTTCCCAGGTGGGGGAATTACCATCACCTGGTTGGCTGCTTGTAAAATGCACATGTAGTATAACACAGGGCAAGGTGGCTCGGCCATGGACAGTCAATCAGCAGTGCTGCAGTGCAAGATATGTACTCTACACGATTGGCAGCAAATTACACACAGCAAGAATGTTGGTCGCATTGACAACTTGCCTGCCAGGGGAATGGCATCGCAGTGGGAGCCAGTGAGCACTGCCTCAGACCTCTGTCCCTCCCATCGCCCAAAAATGTTCCCGACAGCGTCTTCCCTGCACAGGAGATTCCGATTAGCATGCTGTTTCATTTTCAGGATCTAAACAAGAAATCTAAATTGATGTCCTTGATCCTAGAGCAAGGTTGCTCATCAACACAAAGCAGATTGATTGACATGACCGCAGCTGTAGCTGACATGTCACAAATCAATGCAAAAGCAACCTGACGTGCTCCACTTACCTTACTGTCAGTCCAGCTTCCACCATCAGTCCTTTGACAAAGCTACGTAGAAGGGGAACAAGGGGGTTCGGTGCTGTGAACTCATAATGTTGCACAGGCAAATCCACCTTTCTGTGTACATCCCTAGTCATTGTCAGATAAGCAGTGTATTATGGTATATTTCAATTTTGCAACCCTGCAGATGTCAGCTGTGCATGATACCATTAATGATCTTGGTGACTAAGGATAAGCGCACCTTCTTGCCAGCATGTCGTGCTGGGTGAACAGGACCCGAGTCACCGCAGGGTTGGCGTCATCTGAAAACTTTGCTAGTGAACTTAGCTGCAAGATGATAAGGATGATGCGCGCAAAGTGTGCAAGCGCATTTGCAAACACGCGCACAAGCAAACATGCAATCCTACATGGGGATCAAATAGAGAAGAGAAAGTAATGCACCTGCGCCACAATCTTTTCACCGCTTATTTCCAGCGGCCTTTGTGCCTGGGTGCTGATCGGAGCCCCACAGAGCCACGTCAGAAGCACGCATAAATGGATCATCGATGAACTACTCATAGTGATTTGCTAAGAATATAATTTACTTCTTTATGACGTATTTGTAGTTCGGGTGCGATTTTCACGTGAAAGCAAGGCGCATACGATAAAGCTTCAAGGCACAGCGATGACTTGCATTCCTTTTTCATTGTCTTCTTTCAAGCTAGTTGGTGCTTTCCAAATCGAATGGGGCATATCCCTACCCACGTAAGTGCATGCATGTGCCTGATCATGATGTATCTGCTCTTTGCATGCACGTCAGGAGTTTATCCCTTTTCTTTATTCCCCTTTTTAAAAAGGGGATTTCCATACTGCTTCTCCTAGCTAGTGGTTGGCCCTCCTATGTAGATATTTTCTATTCGGGCTGACTACTACTACTAAGCTGTTACTAAGCTGAACCAACGAGCCTGCCCTCATCCAACTCGTACAATTATGTAATCTTTAGGGGAAATGTTGCATACGGATGTTGGCAGTGAGTAGTGCATGGCCTTGGCAGAGCAACTTGCTTGAAGAATAAACTTGAAGATCTGGCTGCATCCCATAGAGTAGCCAGCTGTATTCTCCCCTGCTGGTCCTTCCCCCATCTCCATTTTGCAGACTAGTAGCCTCTTCCCATTCCAGCTTCATCATTATCCCAGCAAATAGATGATTCCCTGCCAGAGCAGTGCTCATGTGGACATTTACTTTGCACGTCCACTCACTTGCGCATGCGAAGCACACCTTTTTTACAATCAAGTACTTCAAGTCGCGAAAGGATACAAGCCCTAAAGCACTGTGACAGTCTCAGAGAGCAGGATAAAACCAGCTCAAACAAATACTCAAGTCTCAGGGATCCCTGCATCCGGATGCAGGGTAAAACTGCAAAATATAATGCTTGAAATAGCAGGGACAATACACAAGGCACTGACACTCAGTGAGTCAGGTTTGGATTACTGTGAAGTCGAGAAGTCCACACGTCCGAACTTCCCATAGCTTAGCTTGCCACCATCTAGTTCCTCATTCCTCTTCAAATGTTTAAGAGATATCTCTCAGGGCCTCTCCCTTGAAGCATGTCACCATGGGATTAATGAGGAGACAGTTCTTTCATCACTCAACCCTTAATACACGGAATGCTTCGCTGCCTCCGTAGTTGTCCTTTTCTTCCTTTGATACAACCGCATCATCTGTGGCATCGTTACCCCGCGCACATTGGAGGAATCATCTTGTTTTAACTGAACCCTCGTTTGGTATGCTTACTGGGCTGATGATCTCAATTACAGGCTATCCATGTTGAACAACCTGAGTGCAAAGGTCTTTCATCAACCTTGCCTATACCCAGAAATTGAAGGGCAGGTTCAACCATAAAATTGAAGGGCAGGTTCAACCATGAAAAAAGTTTTTTCTGCTGATGCTGCCTTGCGACCATTCACAGCTGGTACTTTCCGAGTAAAAAAATTTGTTCAGGAGCACGACCTTGTCAACAGACTACACGCCCAGGTTTGGCTCCTCAAGACGTATGCGATTCCTGCTGGCATGTATGCAAGTCAGATCTGGGCTACCCCTTACTTACGACAAGGCAAAG
>LFCJ01001992.1_pt1 | contig 14601 bp, 15 predicted proteins | sample 643141 | NCBI WGS metagenome assembly LFCJ01 (sample SAMN03766243, study PRJNA286221) | soda lake metagenome | biome: soda lake; feature: Kulunda steppe; material: water; isolation source: sample B1-Br-g2 brine of Lake Bitter-1 | place: Russia: Kulunda steppe | collected 2010-07 | reverse complement strand
GCTTGGTATCCATAGCCTTTAAATAATTTGTGACTGCTTCACGAACTTTACGCGGTTTAATTTCGGCTTCATCAATAAATTCTTTGATAAAGTGGTCAATTACCTCAGGGTTTTCATCTAGCGCCTCTTGTAACATCTCCGTGATGTAAAGCACCTCGACACCTTCATTTTTTAATGTTTGTGCAAAGTAGTCATGCTCCTCTTGTGCTACTGACAAGTAAGGAATATCGTCAAACAACAACCGATCTAAGACGCTCGGTGTCAAATTTTCAAGCTCCCGACCGGGACGATGCAACAAGACGCTTTTTAACTCGCCTATTTCTGAATAAACATTGATCATTATTATCACTTCCTAATTTTTGTAAACACGTGGGACACGCTTGCCAAAAGACGTAAGCACTTCATGTGGAATGGTATCTAGTCGCTTGGCAACGTCGTCCACTTTGATGATACTATCCCCCAATAAGACCACTATATCATTTTTCTTATCATTTTCGCCAATTTTTATAAACAATTGGTCCATACAAACTCTGCCTACTATTTCTCTTTTATGTCCGTTTAACGATACATATCCACCTTGATTCATTCGTTTAAAACCATCCGCATAACCAATTTGTAAAATACCAATGCGTGTGTTTTCATTCGCTTCATAGGTAATATCATAACCAAGTTTATCCCCTGGTTTTAATACTTTTATGTCAGTAATGCGCGATTTTAATGTCATCGTCTGCTCCAGAAAATCCACATCATCTTCAAGCGTTTCACCATAAAGTGAAATGCCGACGCGGACAAGCGTTGAAAACGGTGTTTGTTCATACCATTTCAATGCAGCTGAAGAGTTTGAAATATGGACCTCTTTTGGAAGATGTTCGATTGAATCAAGCAGATGTTTAAAAGCTTGAATTTGCTTATGGGCATAATGATGATTACTATCTGCTGTTGCCAAATGCGTATACATGCCTTCTAAATCGTATTTTGGACTATTCATTAGTTCAGCAATGGATTGTTTGACAAAATCAAAATCTTTAAAACCCAAGCGGTTCATGCCTGTATCAATTTTCATGTGAAAACGCGGTGGCGTGGCCATAGAACGTATTGCTTGCAAATCATCATCCGTAGCAATGGTTACGATAATATTATGTTGATAGGCTTTTATTAATCCTTCTTTTGGTATTAAACCCATAATTAAAATATCAAAATCTGTACCAATACGTCTTAGTTCCAGTGCTTCTTCCAAAGAAGATACTGCAAAAAAATCCACACCCCGTTCATAAAGGTAATGGGTCACTTCAAATGCACCATGACCATAAGCGTCCGCCTTAACTACTGGAACTACGCGCGCATTGGTTCGTTTTGAAATTATCTGATAATTTTTCCAGATGTTTCTTAAGTGAATTTCAAGCCACGTTGGCCTAAATTGTCTCCACATAATATTTCTCCACATATTCAGACGTCATCAATGCTAAAAGACTTCCGTAAGTTAGTTTAAATTTTAAAACATCGCCAACCTTGTATTGCTCTGGATATTGCATGATAGCCGCAATGATGTGATCGCTGCTACTACCCATTAAACGAATGTTATTATCCATCGGTTTTAACTCTCTAAAATCAACATCCTGTTGGCCTACTGCCAATATTGCACGATTGATGACACCAAGATCTTCAAAATGCGGTTTTTTTCCAAACGCATCCATACCGACATCACCATCCGGTATTGAAGGCTTCTTGCGGTATTCGATAATGTCAACTTCCAATGTGAAAACATCATCATAAAGCCCTTCAATTTGCTCCCCAAATGCTGTTTCACGGCCCATAACCATTGCTTCACCAATTCTTAAATTATTAATACGATCGATGTGAATATCTTTGTTTAGTAGATGAAGATGGGATGAGTTACCCCCGGAAACCAATTCAATATTAATACTAAAATCTTTCTCAACCGCATAGACTATGTCAATAAGCTTTTTCAGTGTTTTTTCTCTAGGTATAATACCCCCATAACATGTCAAATTGGTTCCGAGACCTTTAAGAACAATGTTATCCATAGAAAGGATTTCAGAAATAATATCGTATAATTCCTGCTTATAATAGACCCCTTCTCTTAAATCTCCAATATCCAACATTAGAATAATTCCATGTTGACGCTTATATTTTTTGGCAGCTTCATTGAGAGCTCTAATCACTTTAATTTCCGAATTCAATGAAATGTCCACACTATTAACCGCTTTATCGACATCATATAAAGAGACCAGCCGAAGTAACACTTTAGGAATATTTGTTGAGAACTTATTAAGGTTCTTAATTCTAGAATCTGCTATGTAGTCTACACGCTCTTCCTTCAATACATCAATTAGGGGTTTAGAAGCACAAAAGCTTTTGGTAACAGCCATTGTTGAGAGTCCGTGTTGTGATGCCAATGATTGAATGGTATTGACATTGTGTCGATATTTTTCTTTATTGATGACAATCCTTGGAAACATGGTATCACCTCTTTCGTTTCAATGACTGCTCCAGTAATGACGCGGCTTGTGATGGATACTTAAGCGATAAAACACCCACACTGGACATGATATAATCATAATCCTTGTGAATTTCAAATGCTTTTGGAGTTAGTTTTTTTGGTCTGTTTTGCATGTATTCCATGATAATGTTTTCAGTATTTTTTAAGTGCACCAAAGCACCACCGGTCAATATAATATGTTGGATTTGGGTCAAATCCCTACCATCTGGGATGATTTTTTGTCCACTGGTTGTATAAACATTTCTTAAATCCCCAATATGTCGGTCTAGAGCATCAAAGACACATTTCTTAGTAAGTACAAAGACCAGTTGTCTTTCCAAATTAGTTTCTGGTTTATACTGATAGTTATCAATCATTTTTATAAGTGTATCTTCATCAACATTTAGTAACCTTGCCAAAGAATTATTGCCTATTTTATCTATGACATTTTTGTAATTGATAAATACACCGAGATCACCTTCAACGGTCCGTTTTTCTAAGGGCTCACCCTCAAGGTATTCAGCAAATTCTTCACTTGGTGGCGCAATAGAATGAACATCGGTCGTCGCACCCCCAACATCGATAACCATGACATTGCCAAGGATTTCTTTTAAAAGCATCGTTGATTCCATAACCGAACCGGGTGTTGGCATAATAGCTCCATCCACCATGTCTTTAATATGCGCCATCCCCTTGGCATGCACGATGTGCTCTTCAAAGGTTTCGTATATTTTTTTTCGAAGGGGATGAATGTTCATGAAATCAACACGCGGATACACATTTTCAACGATAGACAAATATTCTTTTTGTTCACTAGAAGAAAAATATTTTTTTATTGCATAATGATTGTCTATATTCCCAGCATAAATTAAGGGTGTATTCAGTTTTAGTTGTTCGATTTTCTTTAAATTATTCAAAGCAACACTGCGTTCACCATAATCTGTTCCACCGGACACAAGAATAATATTAGGTTTTAAATCATTGATTTGTTCTAAATCATCACCCTCTAAATGTCCTGCTGTAATGAGGTGTATATTGGCACCAGCGTTGGAAGCTGCCTCTTTAGCTGCTTTGACTGTCATTTCATAAACCAAGCCTGAAACACTCATTTTCAAGCCACCCGCTGCAGAAGAAGCTGCAAACATCGTTTCATATTCAATTGAATCCGTATTTAAAGTGTCTTCAAGGTTTTTCAGAGCCTTTTTTAAGCCCTCGCGCACGTCAGTATCGACAGTTGTGGAAGCTAAAGCACTGCCTAAAAATTCTACGTTTTCATTTAATTGAAACGCATTGAGAAGTGTAGTAGTGCTTCCGATTTCCGCAACCAGACAATCAATTGTCATTTTTATTCATCTCTTGGTGAGTATTGACGATGAAAGTCGCAATTTGTTGGCCGGTTGTTCCTCTACCAAAGCCTTGGTCAACTTTGTTTTTACGGGCAACCTCCGGTGTAACTTGAGTCCCACCCGCTATGAGGATTAACTGATCTCGAACCCCTTTTTCAACCGCATAATCATGGAGTTTTTGCATATTTTTATAATGCACATCATCGTGAGATATTATGGTTGACATTAAAATCGCATCAGCATTCATTTCAATGGCTGCATCAACAAACTTTTCAATGGGAACACTTGTTCCTAAATAAGTATATTGAATGCCATATTTTTCTATCCCGCCGTGTTTAATGTCTAGTACTTCTCTAATACCTACAGAATGTTCATCATCTCCACCAGTTCCTGCAACTACTTTGATAGGATTTTCTTTAACATAATCAAAAATTTCTTCCTCACTAATGGTCTCAAGTTCCTCAGGAAGTACCAGGGAATCAATATCAATATCGAAGTTTACACGTCCCTTAATTTGAACGCGCGTGCCTTCACTAGGATGAAGTGTTTCTCTGTGTATCATTTCGACATCTGTTAAATTCATCTGTTTTCCTGCCTCAATGGCAGCTTCTATTGCTATCTTTTTGGCTGATGGGAAGAACATGTCAACAGTGATTACTCCATCACCGAGCCATTCCACTTCTGGTTTAATTCGGTTCGTATTTCTATACTTCTCGGTTTGTTCCATGCGAAGATATACATTATCATTTTCATCTAATTCGTCAATAAATTGGATTTTCTCTGGTTTTTCAAAAGTCGAGCCATCAATGAGCTTGGCTGGATCGTTTTCATACATTTCTCCGTATTGTCTTAGATTGTTATAACCATAGTGTGCGGTGACTGGGGCCATATAGTCATCATCGCGCGGAATAACAGAACCTGCGCCAATACCTCCATCTATTTCACGTTTGATGCCATCCGCATTACGCTCTGGATATTCACCGCTATCGACAAACATACCAGCTTCAACGGCTTCGAAATATCCACCGATTTCAAGGATTTCTTCAAACATCAACACCGCACGTTCCTGAATTTCACGTTTCTTGTCCTGAATGTATCCCTCATCCTTAATACCAACCATGCTTAAGAGGTCATCCATTCCCATCATAGCTTGTTTCGTTGTATCCAATGCTTCGATGTTATAAACGTGCCAAGGTACGTTTCTTCCCTCATCTGGTGTAATTGTACTTTGGATATCCGCACTGGTTAAACGTGAAATCAAAAGATTTAAAACGTGTGTCACAGTGGCTTCACGTGTGGAAGAATCCATATATTTAGTATTCATTTGTGCGCGCATTTTATAACGGTCAAAGAATTCTCTGAGCGCGACCGCATACGGAAGATTAAGTTTAAGATCCGGTGAAGGTGGCGCTGCAGGAGGAACAGTAGACAAGGCAATGTTTTCAGGTTTAATGCCTACTTTTTCACTGAACACAGAATTAATTGCGTGTTGAACCAACAATTCCGGCATAACCTTCCAAGCATCTCGAGCTGTTGCATTGGCGTTGTGAGCACCGTCAATTTGAGCGATATCAGAAAATGCAAGAAGCTTTTTGCTTTCAGCTGCATCCACAAAACTACGGACCATATTTATATTCCTATACAAAATATTGTATTGAGGATCTTGATGTGCACCATTTACGCCTTCCTCAGCAAATAGTACTGCAATCTCCGGGCCAGCAACACCTGAAACATAGGAATGATAGTTAATTGGTCGTCCAACTTCATCTTCAATATAATCAAGTGCTTTACGTTGAGCGCGTACTTGTTTTCTTGTGATTGGAATACCACCAATACCTTGCGGTGTCCCTTCTAATAATCCATCAAAATGAGACTGTCCTGCTGTACGTATGACCATGATATGATCCGCGCCATGATAAGCAGCCATTCTAAATCTACGAATATCGTCTTCAAATCTACCAGAAGCTATTTCAGCAGTCACAACAGCATCTGGTTGTGGATCAATCCCTCCTAAAAACTGAGCGCTCTGAAGTGGGACATAATTCTTTAATGATTCGCTTGCTTGTTTAAAGTTAAACGGACCAATCTTTGTTTGACCCGCTTTTCTCCAAGTCCACCCCCGACGTTTGGGTCTATACTTATCCAAATCTTTTAAAATATAATGAATATCCAGTTTATCTGTTGGGTTCAGCTTATCCATTGAGATCAAAGACCTCCTTTAAGAAAGATAAGTGATGTCCTTTAGCTATCTGTAAGCCTGCATCGCGAATCGATAAATTATTCTTTGAGGCTACTTTATATACGCAATGACCAGCACCTTTACGAAGCAAATCATTTTCTCCTAATAAATCAACAATTCCATTGGCTTCAATACTAGAAAACCCCATACGCAATAATACACTTCTTTCAATTGATTTACTTGTATTTTTATGGCCTAAATCTACTAAAGGGTCTACAATCTTTTCAGCAAGCTTAAAAAAGTAAGCCTTAAGTTCTTGATCACTTAAATCTTTAAGTTTTTCCCTTCGTTTATTATAATCATCAATTCTCTCTTTCATTTTGTAGCGCCTCCATTAACATCTTGATTTTTTCCTCGTCCACATTTAATTCATACTTTAGAAAATCAATATCTTTTTGATTCAAATCATTATTGAGTACACGTTTTAAATATGATTTCCTGAAACGATCAACAGGCACTTCAACACTTCTTATATCTTGCCCACTCTTGGGAAAGATAATATTTTTCCCTGGTGTTTCCTCTAATGGATTACCAAAAAGTAACTCAACATTATTTTTCTTAGCAAAGGATAACTGCGGTTGATGGTGCTTACCAGCCCCTGTGTATTCTGATTCTTGGACAACAATGATTTCATCTTCTTTCATAGATTGTGCTAGGTCAAATGCGACAGCCAAACTTGTGTTTCCTGCTGGTCCGCGTTCTAAACCTTCAAGTACCGCAAGAGCTTCAGTTATATAAAAAACGCTTCCTTGATTGATTGTGAAAAAACGATCCATATATCTTAATGGGCGCGCCGCACTTCTTGGAACATCACTTCGATCTGGATTTGTTGCAAAAGGCATTGCAAAGCCTGTATGTCCAGTCGTGAACGACTTACGGTTGAAATCTGTATCTGAAGCCATGTGTAGGCCTTCAAGATTAACAGATGCACCATAAACCAAGGAAGATGCACCTGCGCGTTTAAGCCCTCTGGCAGTGCCTGTTAAGTTGCCTCCACCCGCATTGGTTGCGATGACAACTTCAGGATGTTTATTTTCTAAACGCATCATTTGTTCAGCAATTTCATGCCCCAAAGTTTCGATTCCCATCACTCCATAAGGTGAATAAAGTGACGCATTAAAATATCCTGTTTCATCCAATAAATTCAAAAATGTATAAAAAAGTTCAGGTCCTACGCTCAGCTGAATAACTTCAGCGCCGTAAGATTCACAGGCGCGTGCTTTTTCAAGAATTTCTGGTTGCGCCAAATTGTTTGAATCAAAACACTCTTGAACTATAATGCAATTCAATCCGTGCTTAGCTGCCAAAGCTGCTACTGCTGCTCCATAATTTCCACTAGTCGCGGCAATGACGCCTTTATAACCCAATTCTTTAGCTTTATGAACACTTATTGCTGCGCGTCTGGCTTTAAAGGATCCACTAAGATTAGATGCCTCGTCTTTCAAATAAATCTTTGCACCATATCCTGGTTTAGAAAGCTTTCTTGCATATTGTGTGATATTTTTCAGTTCAAATAATGGCGTATTTCCTACCATTGAATCATTTTGAATCTTCTTAATATCTTCAAATTCATAACCAGATGCTTTCATTAAACCCTCATAATTGAACCCAATTCCTTCGTATTCATATATTGAATAGTCAAGACCAACTGAGCGCAACATTATTTGTGATTTCCGTTTTGTTAAATCAGCAATATTTATATTACTCATCGTCATCCCCCCATACTTCTTTGAGAATCTGATGACGCATTTTCATTATTTCCGGGACAAAATCACCAAAATCATGACGTGGTTTTGGTTCTACCTCTTTGACAATGCCTTGAACTTTTCTCCCGGTTTCTGTAATAATTTCAGCTTCTTCATAAAGTTCAGCTTCATGCATTAAATGTCCCTTTACCCAGCTCTTAAGTGGAACATTAGAAGTGTCTTCAGGTATGTTTTCCACTCGATTTTCTGGTTTTAAAATGTGATTTCTCACACGAACATAGGTTCCTTTTGGTATTAACATCTCATCCTCCTACTCAAAAATCCTTTGAATACCATTAATACAATTACATTAAATTAATAATCGAATAATAAAAAGAATAATTAAAATTATTTAAGCAAATTGCGTGCATCGCCGACGATGGCTCTTGGAACCGGTAAGTCTATCATTGTTTTAAGACCAGCAGTAGCATTCAATACATTGGGAACAGAGTTTACACACATTGCAATGGTGCCAAGTCCACCTTCAATTTCTGGTTTTACTGATAAATTCACTTCAGGGGAGCCATGTATTTTAATATAATCACCGGTGTATGTCCCTTCATCCTCAGGTTCAATTTGCTGGGGATGTTTCATATCAATAAAAACGCTTTCATCATCAATAAAAGCTTGTGCAGTCATGTTAATTCCAGCCAATGTTCCTTTTTTGGCTTCACCATATTTGCTTTGGCGATCAACGTTAGTAATAATAGGCTTCATCTGCTGTTCGAATTTAATAATTTGTACTCCGAGTGCTTCTGCTATCATATACATACTTTCTTTGAACCCTACATGGCCTGCAAGCTCATTATTTTTTGTTTTTTGATCAAATTCCTCTTCAGTTATGCCAACGCCTTGTTCTTCCATCACCGTCTTACCAAATGGAGATAACGAATTAACTCTGCGGGCCTCTATTTTTTTGACATCTACCATTGGTGCACTCATCATCACAGCCAATAAATCCATTACAAAACCTGGATTAATTCCAGTGCCTAAAACAGTCACGTCGTTTTCTTTTGCCAATAAGTTTATTTTTTCTGCTAACTCAGGCTCATTTGCGCTTGGAAAAGCCATCTCTTCTGCAGTGCTAATTACATTAATTCCAGCTTGAATAACCTTTTTGATTTTAGGAAAACTATCTGCTGTAAAAGAATCAGTTGCTATGAACAATACATCATGCTCCCTGGCAAGAATTGAATCGATGTCATCGGTAACGTAAACATCATAATCAGTTGTGATATCTAAAATATCAGAAATGTTTTTCCCCACCAGTTCGGGGTTCAAATCACATACTGAACTGACTATCATTCCCCTTTTTTTCGAAATCATTTCAGCAATGCCTTGACCCATAGCCCCAAAACCCCAAATAGCAGTCTTAATCTCTCTCATTATATACCTCCATCATATATTTTCCACACAATGTCATGGTATCATAAAAACCCTTACATTTTTCATAAATTTTTTATTGTAACAATAAAAAAAGCGGCTAAGCCGCTTAGGTGAGCTGTTATTCAATGGAGTTTTCATTTTTTATTTTAGAAACAGATATATATCCATTATTTATTGCATATATATCACTATCACTTGGGACTTTTTCATTAATGATTTCTCTTTGAATGTAAAATTTACCATCTTGCAATGACGTTTTTAGATCATATGATAAAAAATATGTTTTAGTATTTAAAATACCTTTGGATGAAACGAAATGTTCTTTAGGGAAATTTACATTTACAACATAATCTTGTGAATAAATTTTGTTCTTGAAAATATAATCAATTATTTGGTTTAAATCATTAACTAAAACTGTATCTCCCTCATGATGAGCAGATAAAGCAACGGCGTTCATATTATGATAATTTGCTTGATAAGCTGCTCCTACTGTCCCAGAATACATTGTATCTACGCCTAAGTTGTATCCCTCATTAACACCGGAAAAAACAATATCTATGTCTAGACCCAACCCATATTTACCAAACAAAACACAATCCGCCGGGGATCCTTCAATAGCGTAATGTTTCTCATCAATTTTTTCGTATGGAAATCCACCTATTGAAATTGCAATACTTTTTCCAGATTGTTGCTCCTTAGGTGCAACTACCGTTAAATCACCAAATTTTTTTAATATGTCTTCAGTCTTTTTTAAACGTGAAGCATTTATACCATCATCATTAACTAATAAGATATTCATACAAGGCCTCCTTTTAAGGTCTTAATGAATATTGTATACGTAATCAATCATTTATTCAAGAAATTGTAATTTGTGGATCCTCAACCATAAACTGCTTAATATATTTAGCTAAATGAGCAACATTGTCTTCATTATACTTTATATGTTTCGGAATTGGTTGTTTTTTATCATACTCAGGCATACCAATAAATGCATATATTAGCAAGTTATATTCACGACTTATGTAATTTTTTAGCAACTCTTTATATATTAACAGCTCAGCTTCTTTTCTTTGCCATATATTGGATATATTTGGAAAAGTATTAGATATTCTAAATTCAAGCAACAACACTTTAGTTTTATAAACCAAAATAAAATCAATTCTTCTATTTTTAGACATTTTAATTCTATATTCCGAAAATAAAGAAAATTTGTTAAACTCTTCTGCACTTAAAATGTTTTTAAGCTCATCAATAACTTTTTTAAATAAATAATAGTTATCAGTAAACGACACTAGTTCGCCAATTGATACGGCCCTTCTAAATAAATGCTTTTCGTTAAATAATCGCCTGAAAGTATTAATATAACAAGCATTCCTTACAAGCTCGCCTCTTTCGTTGATTGGCGCATCGGTTATGCGCCAGGGGGAATAAATATTCAAATCCTCATAAAATGAATAAAAGTTGCTAAAATTATTAAAAGACACCATTGAATTTTCTGTTAACATTATTAACCTCCTTGGTTTCAAACTAATGATACAAATAATTTAAATATATTACTTAATTTAAATTTTCAAAAATTTTCAAGGAGGAATTCTTAGTCTCTATTTCTTAAATACATTGAAGATTTCGATTTCAGTCATAAAATAAATTAACAACAATAATTTTTTAAGAAAGCTGAAGACTTAGAAACATTAAGATTAATTTTAGGACATTCAAGCCTTAACACAACACAAAAGTATTTGCACCTGGATAAGAAAGCTTTACACGAACAATATACTAGAATTTCTAACAACTACAAAGGCAAGAAATTATAATCCTAAAATCTCAAAATTTCAAAATTTTATCGATGGTTTTACCGACACATAGACTTACCGACACATAGACCACCGACATATAGACCAACGACACATAGACAAAATGGGGTTTCTGTAATACAAAGCCAAAAAAAGAAGCCCTTAAATGGCTTCACTGAGACAAATATGGTGGCTCAGGGCGGAATCGAACCACCGACACATAGATTTTCAGTTACGGGGAATTGATTTCGCACTCGTTTTACGCCTTTGTTTAGACGTCAAATCACCTTTTTAAAAAAACTTTTTAAAAGGTGAACAATATTTAATTCCTCTACAAGACGGGGAAAACAGCCAAAAACAAGTGATTTAAAAGCAAGGTTTAATAAATTTCAAAAACAAACAGAGAGGATAAGCTTATGTATAACAGTAATAAAAATAAAACATATCTTTGTGATGTTTGTGGTAAACCAACCCTTGATTATGAAGAAATTGATAATAACAAAAAGTGTTGCTTAACATGTTTTTACGATGCTTTAGAAGAGTCAGTAAAGGTTCGTTCAAAAAATGAAGTGTTCATTATCAAAGAAAATGGGGAGGTACTTAAATGAAAGCATGGAATGAATTAACCAATAAGCAAAAAGCGGAACAATTCATGAAGGACATGCCAAACAAGTATAAAGTATTGGGTTCGAAAGAACTTAAAAAACTATTCATGCACTGTGAAACTTACATGCATAAGCAACTCACACAAAACAAATAAACTAAAAAGACAGTTTAGTTATCCTTAACTAACACTGTCTTTTTTATTCGAAAGGATGGAGACCATGTCCTTGGGACCCTTCAGTTCTAAAACTTACAGAAAAACCATTAAGAACTATACCCCTAAGCATTTGAACAACATCATTCAAAAAACGCATGATCAGCTGAATGCTAAAGTCAAAACCAGTCACATCTATCCAAAACGTGACGATCAACAAAAAATTGAATACCTTCATCAAAAGCTTAGTGCACTAAACCATGAAAAGCGCCGAAAAGAACGTAAACATATAAAAAGTAAGAAGCATAAACAATTGCATCGTTCCCAGGATGCCATCGCCAATCAATATAAAAATTGGCAAACTAAAAATTATAATCTTCAGACCAAAGAACAAAAAATGAACTACTATGCTACCCTTTCACTCACGCAAGATAAGGTTGGGCGTAAACTTTCTCAGATTGAGCGAAAGCATCTTTATCAAAAAACATCAAAAACCGGACGATCATTATCGCTTCAAGAAACCAAGCAACTACTCAAGTTATAAGTTTAACTAAAGGAGACCATTATGAAAACACTGCTTTATTTAATTGCCTTCATGCTTGCTATTGTCTATCTATTAAACATTGAAGACCTTTATTCATTTCAACAGTTCTTTGAAGATTTACAAACGTTGTGGACAAAACTTTTTCCAGATAATCAAGAAGTGATCACATGAAAACTACCCTAGCAACATTACTGCTCGCGTGTTTTGCATTCATGTTATTGATTCCCACGACACATGCAAGCTCAATTGATGAGAAAAACACGGATAACTTAATTGCCAACTCATTTGATTCTTTGCATTATTATTCCACTTACTATGGCATAACAACTCAAGACAACCCCATAAAAAGTGATATTAGCCATATTGCTCTCTACTTACCCGGCAATTCGGATACCCCGCTTGATTATGGCAACATTCAAAGTACTATCCGTTTTAACGGAACAGAGGAAAATATCACACATGATTTGCAAGATATTAACAGCTTTGCATTTAACGAATTCGTCATTATCGAAGTGCCCGAAAATACTGAAAGCTTCAATATCAGCTTAATTACAACCCATGAAGAAGAAGGGCAAGGCATGCAGTATACATTAAATCTTTATAATGACTTAGCCCATGTGTTTGATGTTCATCAAGTCTTTCAAGAAGGCATCAGCTTTAACCCTGACCACTACTTCGACTTAGGATACAGTGAAGGATACCAGGATGGCCAAGACTCTGTCGATACACAATATTACCATGACATTGGTTATCAAACCGGCTTATCACACGCAGAAAGTGATTGCGATGGTGTCTTTGAAGAAGGCATGAATAGCGTTGATACCGAGAGCTATTATATGGAAGGGTTCAATGACGGACAAAACGCATTGGAACCACCCCCAGATTATGGATCTGGTGATGAAGGCACTCTCCCCGATGATTCAACGATACACGATCCAAATGAACCATTTGATTTTAACGGCATCTCAGCATTTTTTACCACCTGGTGGTGGCTCATCGCCTTGGGTGCATTATTCATTATCGGCACCACAAAAAAATAACGGAGGCACAAAATGAAAAAACTACTTCTTTCCCTAACATTCCTAACCTTAATGACTTTTACCGCATTTACTCCTTCACTAAGCGCTTCAGAAAGTAACTCACTCGACTTACAAGAAATCGATACCCCGCATTTTTTAAAAGCACTTGAAGCACTTAAAGACATTGATGTCAATTTACAAGAACAATACTACATTCTAAGTTTTACCCCATTGCAAGAAGAACACACACAAAAGTTCAGCATCTATGTACAAGACGAAGAGTTCGACCTTGTCCCAGACAGTGAGTTTGACAATGATGTTGACCTTTCAGGTGTGGATGCGTACACTTTCGAAAATGATACCGAAGCATGGGGTGACTACCAAGGCGTAGGCCCAGGTTTCTTATCTGGTTTCAAAATGTTTACCAACAGTGAACTTGAAGACGTTAAAATCCGCGCACAATATTACGGCGACATCACAGACTTGACGCCTTCATTCACCAGCAGTGAAGATACGTATTATCTTCCACTCGGCCACACTCTGCTTGCATCCAACCTTACTATTGAAGCACAAGACGAACTCAATGTGCCTTACACCAGCGGCTATACCTTTGAGTATGACGATTTCGACCATAACAAAGTTGGCACTTACGAGATGGACGTCACCATCACCAACGCCGTAAACAACACAAAGACCAAAGCCATCACTGTCCACGTCATCGATTCCACCCCACCAACCATCGATGCCCCCTCACATATCGCCAAAAACAGTGAGTTTATCCTCCCCAGCGATTTCATGCTCAACTACGCCACGGCCGAAGACAATAACGGTGAAGACATCAGCGATGACATATACATCTCAGAAAATGGCTTTGAAGGCAACGGCAACAATCCAGGACTCTATGATATCGTGCTCTCCGTTCGTGATGAACACGGCAACCGCCGGGATCATCACATGCAAATACGGGTTATAAAAGATTACACCCCCCTGTTGGTCATTGAAGAAAATACCATGCTCTTGAGTCATGATTCTCCCATGGAACCAACTGATTTCATACGCGCGCTTCAAGCAGTCCACAATCTCCCTAGTGACCGCTTTGATTACACCAATGTCATCGATACCTACACGTCCAACGCTGATACACCTGGTGAATACCGCTTCCACTTCCACCTTGTTGCGGACAGCGGAAACGAATTCACACGCAGCCTAGATGTTGAGGTCGTCGACCACGACTTCAACTACGAAGACGCCCCGTTAAACACGGCACAAAAT
>LFCJ01001991.1_pt1 | contig 14617 bp, 16 predicted proteins | sample 643141 | NCBI WGS metagenome assembly LFCJ01 (sample SAMN03766243, study PRJNA286221) | soda lake metagenome | biome: soda lake; feature: Kulunda steppe; material: water; isolation source: sample B1-Br-g2 brine of Lake Bitter-1 | place: Russia: Kulunda steppe | collected 2010-07 | reverse complement strand
TCCACGTCGAACGTCGAGGTGTGGTGGCCGCCGGGATGATTCGTGCCAACGCCAACGTAGGCCGCGACACCGCCGTTTTGCTGTACTTCGCGCATCAGGAACGTGGCGTCTTCGCTGCCGCCGAGGTCGTCGCGCTCGAGGACGGTTTCGACTCCATCCGTCTCCCCGGCGACGTCGGCGACGATCGAGACGAGTTCCTGGTCGCTCGTCGCGCTCGGGGCCTCGGCGCCGGTCTCGAACGCGACCTCACAGTCGTGCATCTCGGCGGCGCTCCGGACGACTCGCTTCGCGTGGGTGCGCATGTACTCCATCAGCGCGGTCGTCTCGCCGCGGACTTCCGCGACGATGCGGGCCTGTTCGGGGATGATGTTCGCCGCGCTGCCGCCCTCGACGACGCCGGCGTTGATCCGCGTCGCACCCTCGTCGTGGCGGGGGATGCCGTAGAGGTTCTGGACGGCCGTCGCCATCGCCTGGACGGCATTGCGGCCCTGTTCGGGGTGGCCGCCCGCGTGGGCTGGCTCGCCCGTAAACTCGACCTCGAGGTGTGAGACCGCGAGGAAGCCGTCGATGCCGGCGATAATCTCGCCGGTGGGGTGGTCGAGGCCGACGTGGACCGCGAGCAGGTAGTCGACGTCGTCGATGTGGTCGCTTCTGGCCATCGACTTCCCGCCGCCGATGACCTCCTCGGCGGGCTGGAAGAACACCTTCAGCGTTCCCGAGAAATCACTATCAGCGATTTGCTCGAGGACGCCGATCCCGATGGTCGCGTGCGCGTCGTGCCCGCAGGCGTGCATCGCGCCTTCGTTCTCCGAGCGAAAGCCCTCGGCCGCGGGGACGTGGTCGGGGTCATTGCTTTCCTCGCGGGGCAGGCCATCGATGTCGACCCGCAGGCCGACGGTCGGCCCGTCGCCGCGCTCGAGGACGGCGACGGCACCCGTGTAACCGCCCTCGAGGCGCTTGAGGACGGCCTCGTCGGCGCCGGCCTCGCGGGCTCGCTCGTACCAGGCGTCGAGGTCGGCGTCGTCGGGGACAGCCATCCGGTGGTCGCCCGCGATGGCGTCCGGGCCGACGTGGAGTTCGTCGAGGTCGACCCGCGACTCGAGTTCCGCGACGATCCTCGCGGTGGTGTAGAATTCGCGCCAGGCGGGTTCGGGTCGTCGGTGGAGGTCTCGCCGCAGCGAGACGAGATCCGAGTCGGGACGTGACATGTCACTCCCTTACTCGAGAGAGACCAAAGCAGTGGCGACACCAGCGATCCAGGACCAGTCGGTCGGTCGTCACCGTCCACTCGTCACTCGGCGCTCGTCGGTTCGCCTCCGGTCTCGGCGACCGGTGCCTCGAGGTCCGAAAGCGCCCAGGTGACGATCCGTGCCTGGACGCGGTCCCGATCCGACGGCGGGTACTCGGTGTCTCCGTCGAGCACTCGTTTGCTCTCGCGCCAGAACCGTCTCTCGATGGGGTGTTGATCGGGTTCTTCCCGGGTCCGGCTGGTGAACGCCTCGAAGTCCTCCCGGAGGTCGAACGACGCGCGGGCGACGTTACAGCGGGGCAGCGGCGTCATCCCGGTCTCGAGGACGAGGTCGCGGACGGTCTCCCAGTCGCGCGAACAGAAGTAGATCGACACCTCGCCGACGACGTCCTGCCAGGCGATCGCGTCGCCGTGTTTGCACTGCTGGATCGCCCGCGGCGGAAGGTCGATCCGGTGGTCGATCCCGGGGTCGTCACAGAGACAGCAAGGCTTCTCGGTCTTGCCCGTGTACATCACTCGAGTGGTAGGCGCGGACGAAGAAAAACGACGAGCCAAACGCAGGCGCCGGAGTGGGACGAACTACCGTCCGTCAGTTCCGACAGGTCACAACCCGTCCGGTGGTTGCGCCGGGGCGTCGGTACAGCGATCCGTATCAGGTACCGCGGCCGGCGCCGTGGATCTGCTCGACCTGGGCTTCGATGTGGACCGAGTCGGGGAAGTTCTGGGAGGCGATGTTGCGCGCGAGGTTGTCGTGGCCGTGGATCTCGAGTTCGCGGGTGAAGACCGTGTACTCCCACGAGCTGAACCGGCGGTCGTCGTCGGCGTGGAGTCGACAGCGCTGGGGGACCGAGAGTCGTTCGGGCGGGTGGGTGTGTGGGCCTTTGAGTGCTGCCCCCTTTCGTTCCGCGGTCGATTTGATGTCGTCGACGATTCTGTCGAGAACGGCTCGGTCGCCGCTCTGGAGCGTGAGACGGGTGACGAAGGTCATGGCTGTGTTGTCACACCGTCCACGGCCAGCGCGTAAAAACCTGCTGAGATTTGCCCACCTCCGCTACACGCCCGACGGCTCGAACCGTTCACCCGGTTCGGTCGTGTAAATTGAAACTCCAATCTGTGTACGCGTTACGGACAGTCCGATATTCTCTTAACGTCGTATCTATTAGTTCAGGTAATGGCAGTCGAAGCTACGAGCGCAGGCGCAATCCTCTTTCGCGATACGCGGGGCCGGCGCGAGTATCTTCTACTCAAGAGCCGCCCAGGCGACTGGGAGTTTCCCAAGGGCGGTGTCGAAGGAGATGAAGAGCTACAACAGACGGCGATCCGCGAAGTAAAGGAAGAGGCAGGTATCGACGAGTTCCGACTACTCGACGGCTTTCGTGAGGACTACGACTACGTCTTCGAGGCGAACGGCAAGACGATCCACAAGACCGTTCACCTCTTCATCGCGAAGTCGTTCGAGGCGAGCGCGGAACTTTCGAACGAACACCGCGACCTGCAGTGGCGCGATTACGAACAGGCCGTAAACACCGTCACGCAGGACGGTCCCCGTGAGATTCTCGAGGAGGCACACGAGTTCCTCGACGACCTCGAGGACGAGGACGAGGAGGAGTAGCCAAGCGGCGATCCCACGCTCGATCACGAAGCCCCGACCATCGACTCCGGTGGCGAACCGGCGAACACAGCGACCGTGCCGATCGGCGTCGCCCGGTGACCGACGCCGGCAAGAAGGGTTATGGGTCGGCTGTGAGACGGTACGCCCGACTCGATGTCGTTCACCGACGCCCTCTCGTACCCCCTCCGTGGCCCCTGGCTCGAGCGGACGGTCCTCGGGGGACTCCTCGTAATCGGCGCCGTCCTGATCGTCCCCGTCTTCGTCCTCGCCGGCTACGTCGTCCGGGTCCTCGAGACGACGCTCGAGGGGGCCGACGAGCCGCCGCCGCTCGAGGGGTGGTCGGAACTCGCGGGACGGGGCGTCGGGGCCGTCGCGATCACGCTCGCGTACCTTCTCGTGCCGCTGCTGGCAGGGGCCCTGCTCGCGGTCGTCGTCGGGGCGACGGGCTACTACGGACTCGCCGAGTTAGCTCCGCTCGTCGGCGGCCACGAGGAACTCGTCTGGGGGATCAGCCTCGTCGCTGCGTTGCTGGCTGGGCTGCTCTCGATCGTCGTCCTCGGGGTGACGCTCCTGGTCTACTACCTCCTGCCGGCGGCGCTGACACTGTATGCGACGGCGGGAACGACCCGTGCGGCGTTCGATCGGGACGCCCTGCGCTCGCTCGCTCTGCGTCGGGAGTACGTCCTCGCGATGGCCGTCCTGCAAGTCGTTCCACTGATCGTTCCGGTGATCGCACTCGCCTGTCTGTTGACGGTCGTCGGGGTCGTCGCCCTGCCGGCGATCCTGTTTCTCCTCGCGCTGGCTAGCTGTCGAGTGCTCGGTCTCGCCGTCACCGACTCGAGGGCGGCCACGGGCGTTGGAACGGACGGCAGACCGGCGGCTCGGGCAGAGACGGCCGAGTAGCGGACGGTCCATCCCGACCGACTCGTCGTATCGCGGCCGGTCGGACTCGTCGGATCGCTGCCGAACCGGCTCGTCAGACCACGTCCGATCAGGCCCGTCGTATCACGGCTAATCAGAGCCGTCTGGACCGAACAAATCGGTGACTCCGGTGGCGTCGATCGTACGGTACAGCGCGCCCCACTCCGGAACGATCCCACAGTCGCTCAAAACGATCGAACGGACGACGTCTCGAGAGACGACCACCTCGCTCGAGGAGGCGGCGACCATCGTTTGGACCGTTGTCGACGGATTTTACGAGGCGTATCCGGCCGCAACGGTCTCGGTCACGGTCCGCGAAGAGATGTGGGTTCGAGCGAACGACGCCTTCGCCCACGCGCTGATACGGTTTACTGCAAGTCAGTTCCGGCGCAACCGCCGCCCGGATCGCGGTTGCGCCGATAAATCGTTACAGGAATCCGTATGAGTCACGCACTCGAGAACGCCATCGTTCACGCCGAGTCGGACCGGCCGACCGTGGAGGTCGTGATCGGCCCCTCGCCGAACACCGGCCGCGCGGAGATCCGAATCGTCGACGACGGCCCACCGATCCCCGCAAACGAGACCGACGCGCTCGACGAGTTCACCGAGACGACCAGTACATCCCACGGCTCCGGCGTCGGGCTCTTCGTCATGAAGTGGTGTATCGAGTCGCTGGACGGCGAGATCGCGTTCGACCGGCACGACGCCGGCGGCAACGTCGTCTCCTTCTATCTCCCGCCGAGGGAGCCGTCGGAAACGACGGACGCCGGTCGGGACCGGTAACGAGCACGGCTCGAGACGTACCGAGGCGTTTGGGGACCGACCGCAACCGGTCCGACTGTCGGGTCAGGATTCAAGAGCCGTGGCTCCCATGAGACCGATAGATCGATGACAGGTGGTCGGCGGCGAGCGGTCGGCCGTGACGCTGACGACGACGGAGCGACGGTGCCACTCGAGGCGGACGTCCCGTTGCCGGCCGATGCGGTCGCCAAACCCGATGCGACGGGGTACGTCGTCTGGCTGCGCAGCCACCTCCGGATCGACGATCAGTTGGCGCTCACGCGGGCGACCGCCGACGGCGACGTGATCTGTCCGTTGTTCGTCTTCGATCCCACCTTCTACGGCGACCGCGGCCTGGCCTGTGACGCCCGCCTTCGCTTCCTCCACGAGGCCGTGGCGAGCCTCGACCGGCTGTACGAGACGATACCCACCCGGACGGCCGTCCAGCGGGCGGAGTCCTCTCGAGAGTGCCTCCGCGAGCGTACGCCACTCCGGCCCCGGTGGAGGGACGAGCCGGAAACGCCGGCCGTAGCGACGCTCGCCCCTGCCGACTCGGCGGGGCTCACGATCGGATACGGCGATCCCATCGCGTTGCTCTCCCGGTTCGTCGAGCGCGGCTGGTCCGTCGTAACGATGGCCGCGCCGACGAGCCGCTATGGAAAGCGCCGTGACGACCGGGCCAGGGCGGTCTGTGGGTCCGCTCTCGAGTTCGTTTCCGGCGACGGCCTCGTCCGAGATCGGGAGCGGACGCGCACCGGGTGGGCGGACCACGCCCAGTCGTGGCTCGAGGAGCCACAGCACACGCCGGCCTGGGACGACCTCGAGGTGACGCGGCTTACGATCGAGACTGGCGTCACTCCGGCGGCGGTGGAGGAGGCGTTCGAGGTCACACCCACGAAAACGGACGTGCCGACGGGAACACATCGTGTGGCGGCCAGGCGGCTGCGATCGTTCATCGACCGGATCGAGTCCTACCCCCGGCAGATTTCGGCACCGCAGGACGCCCGCGGCGGGACCAGCGGTCTCTCGCCGTATCTCACTTTCGGGCTGGTTTCGGTGCGGCAGGTGTATCAGGCGGTCACGACACAGGCCCCACCGTCTCGAGGACGCGAGATGTTTACGGACCGGCTGTTCTGGAACCTCCACTACAACCAGAAGCTGGCGGACTGGCCGGGCTGGACCGAACGGGCGGTCAATCCGGTGTTCGAGAGGATCAACGAGGATCGACACGATCCGAAGCTCGTGCGGGCGTGGAAACGCGGGCGGACCGGGTTCCCGATGGTCGATGCTGCGATGCGCTGTCTGCGCGAAAGCGGGTGGTTGAACTTCCGGATGCGAGCGATGGCGGCCTCCTTTTTCGCCCACGTTCTCCAGCAACCGTGGTGGATCGGGGCCGACTGGTATCATCGCCACCTCATCGACAGCGACGTCGGCATCAACTACACGCAGTGGCAGAGCCAGGCCAGCCTGGTCGGAACGCCCGCACAACGGGTCTACAATCCGCGAAAACAGGTTCGCGATCACGACCCTGAGGGGGAGTGGATCACCGAGTGGGTGCCCGAGTTGGCCGCGCTCCCGAGTCAGTTTCTCGACCGGCCCGAGCGAACGCCCCTCGCAGTTCAGGAGGAGTGTGGCGTCAGCATCGGCGAGAGCTATCCGCGGCCAGTGGTCGACTTCGAGGCCCGACGTACCGCCTTCTGGTCACGGTTCGACCGTCACCGTGGCGCGGCTGCACGCGCGCTCGCTCGTCCGGAGATCGCACGACGAGCCTCGTTTTCCGGCGGGTACGATGCCGCCAGGGCGATCGCGAGAAAGTACGGCTCCGACTCGGAGCGTCCGTCCGACGTACAGCTATCGCTCGCCGACGCCGTCGATCAAGGGCGGACGTTACCGGAATCGTCGGACGAAGCGGCGATGGCCGAAGAGCGAGCGGAAACCGAGCACGATCGGCCGGAGCCGCCGACCGAAGCGAGTGAGCGACAGAGCCGCGCCGGCGACTCCGAACCGGAATCATACGCGGATGACGATGGCCCGCAGAGTGACGAGGACGAGGGGAATCAGACGAGGCTCCATCGGTTCGAGTGACGGTCGATGGCGCCCCCTCTCGAGGAGGTGGTCGAATAGCGGACTACCGATCGCCCTCGGGCACCGCGACCCGCTCGAGACGGCCGTCGGCCTCTCGCATCCGTCGCTCGATGCCGTCGACGGCCCGCTCGGGGACCGTCACGGAGAGGTCGATCCGGTCGCCGTAGCTGATCGACGTCACGTCACCGCGATCGTACAGCCAGGAGACGGCGGTGTGGGCGCTGTCGGTGGCGGGAAACGACGCTTCGAGGACGACCGAGGTGAACCGGTCGGCAAGTGCCGCCCGGAGCACGTCTCGTCCGTCGGCCACGCTGAGGACCACCTGGTCAGCGTCGAACCGGCCGGCCAGGTGGGTGGCGAGGTCGCCGGTACTCGAGCAGACGAGATCCGCGCGCTCGAGGGCTGCGATCGCGCCGGGAACGACGGGTTCGAACCACTCCGGTATCGCAGCGGTCCACGGGATCGCCGGACCGTCGGTCACCGCGATACGGTGTGTGCCGATCGGGACGACGGTCGTTTCGGCGCGCGTCGGCCGAGTGGCTGTCCGCTCTTCCTCGCCGAGCACCACCCCGCTGTGAACCCGTGAGAGTGTGCCGATCTCGTCCACCATCACGACGTAGCCGTCGGCGTCCGTGTGGGCGGATTCGATGCGAACCCGTTCTGCCTGCTGCCGGTCCTCGAGCCGGTCGCGTAGCCGATCGCACTGACGGTCGAGGTCGGCCACTCGAGAGCCCGTTCCGGCCGGCGACCGATCTCGGTCCCCGGCCCGTTCGGCCAGCCGACGCTCGAGGCGGGCATTTCGAAGGGCGAGGCGCGTGTCGGCCACCGGATTCGACGCGCCGAGCCACGCCCAGACGACGCTCCGACGGTCGTGAACGGCCGCGTCGACGAGGCGCTCCTGGAGGTCGGCGAGCTGGCCGACGTGTACCCGGCCGTCGACGACCACCATCGAGCCGTCGGTTCGCTCGAGCGCCAGTTCGACCCGCTCGAGGGCTCCCGGTGAGAGGTAGTACCGTCCGTCTTCGGGACGGTCGGCGATTACCGTCGCGACCACGTCGTACCCGAGTGCCGAAACCGCCGGGGCCAGCCACGGCGACGGGGGTCGGCGTCGACCCGCGAGAATTGCACGCTGGGACATGGGATGAGTCGACCGCCTCTCACCTCGGCAGCCCCGTGTCAGGGTTCATCCCGCCGGCTCGCCGGGCGATGACGATGCCGACGAGGAAACAGACCACGGCCACGCCGAACAGCACTCTCGAGAGCGTTTCTCCGGAGACGACGATCCCCGCCCCGACGAGGATCGTCCCTGTGGCGTGTGAGACCGCGGTCCAGTTCATACCGGCCCTTACGGCTCAGCGTGCAAAACCACCCCGGTTGGCCGGGAGGTGACGACAGCGACGCACCCGGCGTGTTTGTCTCCCCAACGGACGGTCTTTCGGGGGCATCTCTTTTTGAGCCTGTCCTGATAATCCTTCTTTCCGTCCTCGTCAGATGCTTCTTACACATTCTTGAGACAGCTATCCTGTATTGTTCGCACTGGCTTTGCCTGGCCCGGATCCCATACTTTAGTACGCTCAATCTGCGGTGCTGGCACGATAAGCCGAAGTGTGATCGGTTACTGGGGTATCCAACTACCATACCCTGATACGGATTCCTGTAACGATTTACCGGCGCAACCGCGACCCGGCGGCGGTTGCGCCGGAACTGACTTACAGTAAACCGTATGAGGCCAGTTGCCACCGGGGGAGAATTCTTCCTGTCGTAGCTGTTGTACAGCTTGTCCCGCTTCTGTTGCCGTTCCTCTCGGTTGTTGCACCCGTGGCGCTAATCGGGCTCATCACTCTCCCCCCTGATATCGATTGTAGGGCGTCTGATCTATTGTCGACTGGTTGGGGCCCCCATCGCTGAGATGACGGGTCAATCGCCGACCAACATCATGCCTGAAGACGGTGCCGTGTGGCCCGAGGACACAATGGAAGACGTGCTGAACATTCACCTTGGCCATAAATTTCAATACAAATTAGTTAGTTGGTCGAACCATGTCTGTCGGGACACAACACGAGACCGCAAATCGACACGAAGCGTCGACATCAGGTATAGCCACAATGGAGGGAGAAGTGGTCCTCGAGAATCGCCATCCTGGATGGGGGCTCTGGTGGAAACACCTGTTTGCTGGTGGATTTTTATTCCTTTTCATGCTCCCAGCAGGCCTAGAAGGGCTAATGAGTGGGATCTTCTTCGCCGGTATTATCGTTGGATACGTGGCGTTTGCCCGATCGAAATCCAGATACATCGTGACCGACGAACGAGTGAAGATGGATATCGGCTTTATTCGTGGCACATCGCGTGAGTACCGAATATCGGACATCCAAGGTATCGACACCACACAGGGCATAATCGGGAAAATCTTCTCTATTGGCGACATTGGAGTCCGAACTGCTGATGGGACGGAGATTCCGTGGCGAGGGGTCCCAGATCATGAACAAGTTGCACACACGATCCGTGAGCATCAGCGGAAGTACGACCAGTCGATGGATCGTAAGTAACAGCGTAACTGTTTGGTTTCTTTTCGTTCGTGACTTTAGATGGCACAAACTCCGCTATGTCTCGGACGGAACCGAGAGCCGTTTTAATTACCTGGTTCGAAGCTAGCCCGTGAACGACGCGGGCGAGTTCGGTTTCGAACTGCGGACCTGTCGCTGGGCCGAACGCGAGTGGCCCCTCGAGGAGCCGGGCGACCGCGCCGTCCTGGTCGCCCGCCAGCTCGGCACCAGGGACCGTCGCTGGGACACGATCGTCCTCGAGTGCGATCCCGACGCCCTCCGCGAGCGCGCGACCTTCGGCTCCGAACGTCTCGACAGTGACCTCCTGCACGTCGTCCGGAACGCGCCCGCCGACTGGACCTACTACCGCGACGCGCTCCCGGATCCCGGCTACCCCTGGCGGTACGTCCGCGAGTCGATCCACCGCGCCGACGACCGGGGGATCCTCGAGACCAGAAAGCGGGCCAATCGTATCGAGATCCGCCGGAAGTGGCCCTACCCGGACTGGCTCGAGCGCGTGATCGCCATCGAGAACAAACCCGACCTCGACGCGAGCGCCGCCCGCGCGCTCGGCGCACAGCTCGAGCACGACGTCGCCGTGGCGCTGGCCGACGAGGTGTGGGTCGCAACCCGGGCGACCGGCGAGCGCGTCGAGCCGGTCCTCCTCGAGGACCTGCCGATCGAGGTGGGCGTGCTCGCGCTCGAGCCCGAGACGCTGTCGGCGTCGGTCGAGTGGTATCCGCGCAGCCTCGCCGTCGACGAGCCCGGGACGCGAATCCTCGAGCGCCCAGCGGGCGGTGCCCGCGACGGCTCGGCCGCCCGCTTCGAGTACGTCGAGCCCGACGCGAAGGCGGAGAAACGCCTCGAGATCGCCGAACGAGCCTACGAACGCGGCTGGCGCTCGTTCGTCGAGACGATGCGTCCCGACTGTCGGCACTTCGAGTTACGGGCGACCGACGGACAGCAGGCGATGCCCTACTGCGGTGCACGCGGCGGCTGCCAGACGGCGGCGGCGTGTTCCGGCTCCTGTCCGGAGTTCGAGCCGGAGCCGCCGGCCTGGCGAACCCGCGGCTGGCCGATCGAGGGCGGACCCGGGAAACGACTGCGGCGCCTGCTCGAGGCACGGCGTCGACGAAACCGGCCGGGCGCTGACTGACGCCCTGCCGTCCCGACGGACCGACGGGACCCGCTCAATCGGATGGGGCACACTCTCGGTCGGACCGGACACTCAGTCCGAGACGTCGACCTCGAGGTCGTCGCGGTCGACGGCCAGCCGGAACGTGGGGACGGTTCGGTACTCGACCTCGACGACGTCCTTGCGACGCAGGCTCTGGAGGCTCGAGCGGACGTCCTCGGCGTCGGGGTCGACGTCGAACGCCTCGCGGAGGTTGTGCAGAACCGAGACGACGCTCTCGGATCGCTCGTCCGGCCCGGCGAGCACCTGGACGATCTGGGCGTGTAACTCGGGGACGCGAATGCGGGAGGGTGCGCCATCGGCGTCGGGATCGCTCTCGATGCCCGGCTCGACGTCGACCAGCTCGGCCGCCTCGGCGGTCGCCCGGATCAGGCTGTTGTCGTCGCGAAAGTAGTAGTCGCCGAGTTCGTTCTCGAGGAACTGGTGGACCTCGCTGCCGCTTTCTACCCCCCACCGCTCCTGGAGTTCGGCGTTCTTCGTCGGCTGTAGCTCCACCACGTCGGCTAACCGGTCCCGGGCCTCCTCCGAAAGCGTCATCGTCGACACGTAGGCGGATGCGCTACTTTTGCGTTGTGACCCGTTGCAGTCGCGTCCAGCTCACGCCGACGTACTCGGTACGAGCGCGGTTTAGGGCCGCACGCGGTCGCTACGCCTGGATCTCTCGAGCGAACGACCGCAGGTCCGAGACGAACAGGTCGGGGACTTCCATCGCCGGGAAGTGGCCGCCCGCGGGCTGGTCGGCCCAGTAGACGAGGTCGTAGACCTCCGCCGCCCAGCCACGGGGCGTCCGGTGGATCTCCGCGGGGTAGCGTGCGTGACCGGTGGGCACGCCGACCGACTCCGGGATCGCCGCCCCGACGTCGGTTTCGGCGTACACCCGCATCGAGGAGCCGATCGTCTCGGTCAGCCAGTAGACGCTGAGGGTGTCGAGCAGTCGGTCCCGGCCGATCCACGACGCCGGATCCCCGTCGCAGTCGGTCCAGGCGTGGAACTTCTCGAGTAACCAGCCCGCGAGGCCGACGGGCGAGTCGGTCAGGCCGTACGCGATCGACTGCGGCGTCGTCGCCTGGACCTCGAAGTAGGCGGACTCCTCCCCCTGGAACCGCTTCGTCCGCTCGTAGTCGGCCCGTCCCTGCTCGTCGAGCAGGTCCATCGGCTCCTCGAGCGACGAGGGCGTCACGAACAGCATCGTGGTGTGGATGGCGTCGACCCGCTCGGGATAGGTCGCCCCCAGCAACGCGGCGATCAGCGCGCCCCAGTCGCCACCCTGTACGAGGTATCGGTCGTAGCCGAGCCGATCCATCAGGGTGGCGACCGCGTCGGCCATTCGGGGGACGTCCCAGCCCGGTTCGGTCGTGGGTCCGGAAAATCCAAAGCCAGGCAGCGACGGGGCGACGACGTGAAAGGCGTCTTCGGGGTCGCCGCCGTGGGCTGCCGGATCCGCGAGCGGGCCGAGCACGTCGACGAACTCCGCGACGGAGCCGGGCCAGCCGTGGCTCAGGAGCACCGGCGTCGCCGACGGCTCCGGCGAGCGTACGTGGTAGAACTGGATCCGCCCTCCGTCGATCGTCGTCACGTACTGGTCGAAGGCGTTACAGCGATCCTCGAAGGCCGCCCAGTCGAACTCCTCGCGCCAGTACGTACAGAGCGATCGCAGCGCCTCCCGCTCGGTCCCGTACGCCCAGCCCGCCTCCGGCAACTGGTCGGGCCAGCGTGCCCGCTCGAGCCGTTCACGAAGGTCCTCGACGGCGTCGGAGTCGACCGTCACCTCGAACGGCTCGATCGAATCGGCCGACGTCATCGATCCCTCGAGCGCTCTCTCCCGTCGGTTCTAGCCGGCCGCGACGCTCGGTCGGACCGGCTCGCGTCGACACTGGCTGTCATGTTCCCTCATACCGTGTGGGGGCCTAAATAATCGGGGCGCTCAGTCCAGCGACGTTGCCTCAATCGTCGCCGCCGATCGCGAACGGCAACGAGGCACGCGTCTCGAGCGTCTCTTCGATTTGCGTGTAGACGAGCACCGTGCCGACGGCGGCGAGGACGGTGCCGAAGACGAACGGGTACGCGAAGCCGTAGCCGATCAGCCCACCGGAGGCGAGCGGACCGATGGCGATGCCGAAGCCGAAGGCCATGGTGAGCACCGACAGCTTCGAGCCCGACTCGCCCTCGCCGGCGAGGTCGCCGGCCAGTGCCAGCGACGGCGCGAACACCATCGCCCCCGCGATGCCCTGTGCCAGCCGGGCCAGAAACATCACCTCCGAACTCGTGACGAACCCCTGGACGAGCGTCGTGGGTATCAGCAGCGCCATCCCGCCGACGATGAACGGCCGGCGGCCGTAGCGATCACAGGCCCGGCCGATCGGCGTCTGGAGGAGGATCTGGGCGAGGATGAACGCCGCGAACTGGAGTCCGAACCAGGTCGCCCCCTGCTCGAGCCGGGCGTTGACCTGCGGCTGAATCGTCGCGAACAGCGCGATCGCGGCGGCCATGAACAGCGAGGCGACCCCGAGCGTGAAGATTGGGTCGAGCAGGTTGCGGCCCGTCGGATCGCGGACGGCGATCGAGAGGTCGGCGCCCGCGTTGGCTTTCGTCGCCTCGGGATCGGTGATCAGGACCGTCACGAGCAGGTAACTGAGTGCGGCGGTGATCGCCGCGACGTAGAAGGCGGCGTCGAAGCCGCTGATCGTCGGTCCGGTCGGCAGCGTGTACGGTCCGAGGTTGACGACGGCCCCGGCGGCGATCGGCCCGGTGCCGAAGCCGAGCAGTCGAAACGTGTTGTAGACGCCCATATTTCCGCCGCGGTCGTCGGTCGTCGCGAGTTCGTTCACCAGCGCGATCGACGCCGGAACGATGAACGCGACGCTGACGCCCTGCAAGGCGCGGATGACGACCAGCGAGAGGTACGACTCCGCGAAGACGTACGCGAGGTTCGTCGCGGTGAGTCCGCCCAGCCCGATCAGGATGAACGGTTTTCGGCGGCCGAACCGATCGGACAGCCGGCCCGTGAACGGCTGGAAACTGCTGTTCAAAAAGCCGAACAGCGAGAGGATGATCCCGATGATCATCGCCTCCTCGAGGCCGAACGTCGCGCCGCCGACGACGTCGCTGGCGATGTACAGCGGGATGACGATGATCAGAAACGAGTTCCCGATCCCGTCGGCCATCCGCGCGAACGCCAGCGCGAGCACCCGCCGATCGACGGCGAACTGCGCGACGATCCGGCGGGCGAGCCCCTGCATGCAGGCTAGGTGTGTGAGCTCGGACAATTATGGTTTCGAATCGAAACGTGTCGTGACCTGTTACGTCTCGTGACTGTCACCGTCGTCGACGGCGAAGTACAAGCCGACTCCCGGCCTCCACCCACCATGGGCGATCAGTTGAAACTCAACGAGACCGACGCCGCGTTCGCCAGCCTCGAGTATCCCGTCACTCCTGCGGCGGTCGCCGCCGAGTACGACGACGTGACGCTCTTGCTCGCCGACGGTGAGCGCAACCTGGGCGCGCTCGTCGCCCGCAGCGACGTCGATCGGTTCGAGTCGCCCGAGGACCTCACCACGGAACTTCACAACCAGCTCCCGCGGGAGGCCGTCGGCGAGCCGTTCCAGTCCGAAGGCGAAGGCTAGACGTCGCGCTCGAGCGGGCCACGACATCCCGCCGAGCACCCAAACGCGTGGCTTAAGTCGCTCGACCGACGTATCCCGGACACCGATGGAATTCTGCGACGACTGCGGTTCGATGATGAAAGCCGACGACGGGATCTGGGAGTGTGGGAGCTGTGGCTTTACGAAGCCGAAAGGCGACGCTTCCCAGTACACCGTCACCGAAGATCAGGAGGTCGGCGAGATCATCGAGTCCTCCGAGGAGACGGCGCTGCCCGAGACCGACGCCCTCTGTCCGGAGTGTGGACACGACCGCGCCTACTGGTACATGCAACAGATCCGCTCGGCCGACGAGTCCGAGACGCGCTTTTTCATCTGTTCGGAGTGCGAGCACAAGTGGCGCGAGGACGATAACTAACGAAATTTTGCGCTGCGGTCTGTCGCGAGCGCGGCGTGCGAGCGCCACGCTCGCGACGTCCCTCGGCAAAATTTCGATCAAAAGCACTCCTCCCTCCCCGTCACTTCGTTTCGGGTCGGTCGTCGGCCCGCTCGCTCGGCCTACGGCCTCGCTCGCGGTGAGAGAGGTGAACACCTGCCCTTCCCCGGGTCACGGACTCCTCGCGGTGCTCGGAG
>LFCJ01001990.1_pt1 | contig 14618 bp, 14 predicted proteins | sample 643141 | NCBI WGS metagenome assembly LFCJ01 (sample SAMN03766243, study PRJNA286221) | soda lake metagenome | biome: soda lake; feature: Kulunda steppe; material: water; isolation source: sample B1-Br-g2 brine of Lake Bitter-1 | place: Russia: Kulunda steppe | collected 2010-07 | reverse complement strand
TTTTATTGGAAAAAGTAATTGGTTGTGCGCTCCCTGCTCTTTGAGAGCTACGCAATGACGCCCCTGGGGGTCTGATCGGGGGGGTTGGGATTTTTGGTATATACGGTTTCTACGGTATACGGGGTATATACGGGGTATATATACGGTATATAAGTTATAAAAAAGTTCCATATACGGTTTCCAGCAACCCTACGAATAAGCCATAGTACAAAACAGCTGCTGCGCACCTGCTCCTCCACTTTCAGGAGGGTCTGCAGGTTGCTCACATGGTTGAGTCTGTCTGTTGTCTGCAGCCACAACAGCATGGAGGAGGGAGCAAAGAGGGGCATTTGCAGTGCCGGCAGGCGGATTGACACAGGGGCAAAAGGTGTCAGCGTGAAGCCCTCTGCCTAGGACAGACCGGATACCGCAAGATAAGTAAGATAAGTAAGATAAGTACCAACCAGGCCATTGGCAGCGGGCATGACGGAGAGGTCCACCAGGTAGGTAACAAACAACCTAGAGCCCCACTGCCAAACCAGAATATGGCTGCAAACCCATTATGAATGGGGGCCTGCTATAGGGTGTCTGCTTCGCATGCACACCTGGTGGCCTGCACAAGCCAGGCAGGCGCAGACGGAAGCGCAAACAGTTGGCGCTGTGCACCTCTGCGTTTGCGCATTGCGTGCCTGGCAGACGCCAAACTGCAGCCTCATGGAAGATTGCTGATGCTATGTGAGACAGTGCCGGTGCTGTGTGCTGCGGAAGTTGGCCAGGATATGCGTACCATGCCCTGGCAGGCTGGCTTACCGCTTTGAGCTGGTCTCTCAAGGTTTGTGCATCCTTCTGCACGGCACCATGATCCTGCTTCGTCACACTTAATTGCTCCTGTATGTTGTTGAGCTGCATGGTGCAAACGCATGTGCATAAGCACGTGAGAAAGACTTGGCCGAGGGAACCTGTGACGTTGTCCATGGAGGTCTGGCCAAAATGGAGTGCCAGAGCGCTTGGCTGTGTGCGTGCAGGCAAGCGCTGCTCAGGTGCTAGCATTGTTCAGATGAAAAATGGTTTTTAAAGACGGATTTGCTGAGAGGAAGCTTGAGCGAGAGGCAGGTGCAGAGGCAGGACACGGGAGAAGCAGGCCTGCAAGTCTCCCTGCCCTGCAGACGTGTAACAATTGGAGTTAAATACGTCCAGAGGAATGCCAAACCTTGTCAGAGATCTGTCCGTTGCTGTGATGGCGTGTAGGCAACCGCAGCATGTATAAGACGCTGACACGTCCATGGTCTGACATGTTCATTAGTGTAGCAGGTTGGTGAACCAAAGCTATCACAAGGATAGCCTGCACGCTAGGGGGCCTCTCCTGCACCTTCAAGATGTGCAACTGGCATGCATCCAACTGGAGCTTTATTGCCTGTAGCATGTTTTGAACACATGGCATGCAAAAAGGTTGGCGTTTACCTCGTACTGGAATGCATCTGCGGTCCGCATACAATCCTCAGCCAAGCCACTTTTTGTTTGCAACTGCAGGCAAATAGAAGACAAGCGCAGCATGATGGACATGGCGCAAGTTGGAGACGAGAAGCTTGTTGTGCAAACGGATATGGAGCGGACAAACGGTTGCTTGATGTCATGACATGATGTTAGAAAGCTGCCCACCTGCATGGAGAGGAAGACAGCCCCCAAGCAGCACAGAACTATTCCAGCGGCCAGGACATTGATGCTCCATCCACCGCCTGTGACCCGCTTTGCCACAGCAACGCGCCCGTTCGCATCCCCGTTAGTGCTACCCGTAATGCCGATTGCATCTAAGCTTGCCCATCTTTCCGGGGGCTTGTTCCGATGGGGCTTCGGCTTGCTTGAGAGGAACGCCTCCATTTGCCCCGACGGTGCATCGATTATTATGCCATTAAATGCGTAAGCCTTCGTAAGTGTGAGGTTGTTAAGCAAATCCACTCGAGTAGACCTGTATTCGAAAACAGCCTGCAATCAAGACGAGGATCGTGGATCTTCATTACTGCATTCTGGGCAGATCCTGGTCTTGCCATAGAGTAATCGGCAAGTAAGAGGACTGTGGCACAAGCAGACCTTGCAGGACTGTGGCCATGTTTGGTAGCTCAAGTGGCCATGCTCGTAGCTTGCTCTTGCTGCCTGCAGGGTACAATCGCACAGGGGAGGGAGTGTGCTGGAGAAGGAAGGCAATGCAAGCTCATGTGGAAGGCATTCCATGCATTTGAAGGCATGCCACTTGGTCAAGCTGTTGCAGAATGAGTGCGCCGACTGCGTAAGCTGCCCTGAATTTGAGCAAATTCACAAGCTTGAGTGCATCTCGGCCATCCTACGCACTGGCACCCCCTCACAGCAGCTGCAGCAGCAGCAGAAGCAGTGCTGGCGGCAGCAGCAGCAGCAGCAGCGGCGGCAGTGGCAGTGCTGGGGGCGGCAGCAGCAGGAGCACCAACACAAATACTCATACAAGTAAGTTGCTGGCAAGGCAACTAAAGACGGCCAAAAGCGCACAGGCGTGTGCACGCCAAACTGTGGATGGGCGGCTCCGCCGCTCTCAAGCCCTCTAAAGTCCTTCGGACGCTGGTCCCCACTGCTGTGCTGCTGCTGGGGGCGCTGTCTGTATGGAGACTGCTTCTGGCACACGCCACTGCAGCACGCAACCTGGCCCAGGCAGAGGGCAGCTTTCACACTCTGCGTGGGACACCATGCCCTCCATGTCATGCAGCAGCAGCAGCAGCAGCAGCAGCAGCAGCAGCAGCACCGGCGTCGGGAGTAGGCCAGCCTTGCGGGCTGCCCAGCGGCGGCAGTGGGATGGGTGGGCAAGAAGCACTTTCCAGGAGCAACAGCAGCATCTCTGGGAAGGCCGGACTGCGTAAGCAAGACGAGGTCAGGGACAGCCAGGACCAGGGCCAGGTCTTCCAGGGTGATGTAGGGGCGGGAGAATCTGAGGCGCTCATGCACGCCATCCTAGACACAGGTGAGGCGGCATACCAAGGTCCCTGGGTGTGGATTTCACATGCTGTGAGCGGAAAGCGCGAGCAGGTCTGTGGCATGGCTGGGGTTGGCTGTGAGGGGCCGGTGTTTCATCGCTCTGAGGCTTGTAGCGACCCTCACCGGCACTATCCTCCAGGCCATTAGGCGCGGATGCGAGCGGGCAATGGCTGCCGCCTCACACACATTTTGTGAAGGACGGCAATGGGAATGTGTGGGTGAGGGGGGGCCTACAGCACTGCCCAAGACGCCGCCATGCATGCATGGCCCTCTTGTGCTTGTTCTCGGGGAGGGGTCGTTGCATCCTGACAGTTGTGAAAAGCATGAGCCCACCCAGTGGCGCATGGGGGGGGGGGAACCCCCAGCGCGCGAGCCGCAGTGTTGGTGCAAGACCCATCATACACCGTGCTGTGGCCTATGCAAGGCCACGCAGTGGCTCTGCGAGATCCGCTGATTTTGGTTGGGCTAGCACTTCCCCATGAACAAATGGGGCATGGGTCTCAGCGTCAACTGCGTAGGAATCTGCTGGAGCTGTTTGGAACCAGGGGGTCAAAGGGTTGGTGGCTTGGACCTCTCCAGGCTAGTAGCAGCCCCATGAACGTGCTGCCCCAGCCACAGCACAATCCCCCACAACGCATGCGTCTAGAATCCCTGGTTCCCTGAGCAATGCTCATGGCGCGCAAGCGGCCGCATGGGAGGCAGGTCAGGCGGCGCTCAGTGAAGAGCCACATGGGAGGCAGTGCAGGGTGTGCTTGGTGAGGGCTTGGGATTAGGGTGGAGGGATACAGTCCTGACCCAATGCCCAGGCTGTGCAATGTGAGCGGCACGTACCCGGCTGGCTCAAGCTGTGCATTTGGTGGCTGCTTTGCTGTGGTGGGAGCGTTGCTAGGTTTGGGCCAACCTGGTGGATGTGTCCCTGGGCATAGCACTTGCACATCACATAGAGCGTTGCTAGGTTTGGGTTAACCTGGTGGATGTGCCCCTGGTGCATAGCACTTGCACATCACATAGAGCGTGCCATGCAGTGTGTGCAATGCGCAAGGTATGGTGCGCATGGTCGAGCATGGTGCAAGTCAGGTATGGTGCATGTTGGGAAGGCACCACCGGGAGAGGGGGCATTACGGGGACCTTGGGTTCCATTGGTTGTTGATTTCATGATGGTCCGCTTTACCACGCATGGTGCATTCAACTGCCCTTGACGCATTGTTAAAAGGCTCAAGGCGCACCTGGTGGGAAGGTCAAGATCTGATTTGGGCCACACATCTGGGGTGAACCAAGGCATGCCTTCATCACACAGTGAATACAATGCAGAGGGCTCTCTCGTGTGCTGCATCAATTGTGGCCCTTGCTGATTGCTTGTCCACAGAAGCTTCGAGGTGGGACATGCCGCTAGGGTGTAAAAATTATGGGGGCTCTAAGGTATGTACCATGCCGAGCTTGCACAACCATACCCTTATTCACACACATGCACACACATTCTGCCACGAGCAGCTCCTGTGTGTGCGTCTGTATGTGTATACATGTGTGAGCGCGGCGCTCTTTGATCATGCGGGCATGTGCACGTATGCTTCAGAATCCATGTAGGCAACGCCTCAGGTGCGTGCTTGCCTGTGCAGGCGGTCGAGCGGCTGCGGCGAGGGGTCATGCACCTGTGTCAGAACTCATCCTCAATCAAGGCCTATAATGCTGAGCTGCCCAACATGGAGCGCCCGATGCGAGTCGCTGTGCTACAAAACGCAAGCTTTGGCCCCCACGGCTTCCATGTAGCCTGCAACCCCACAGAGGATTTTGTGAGGAAGAAGGACACATACTTCAGGTAAAGCTGTTGGCAAGTGCCAGCACAAATATGATGCAGGATCAGGCCGAGCTTCCAGAGCATTTGAGATGTTGTTTGGGATGTTCACATGGATCAATGGGGCTGTGTAAAGCATCGTCTGGGATTGTTGCCTGCATGAATGGGTTGTGCCACCACCAAATGCTACTTGCGCTCCACCTGGCAGCAGAGGTGTGTATAAGAGGATGTGGAATGCGTGCCATTGGCATGCCACAGAAAAGCCATACATGCCATGCCCATTAGACGCCACGTGTCATGCCTTTTGTGCTTGCCAGTAGCACCATGTGTGTGTTTGCCATGCCTCCTGGACGCATGGGAGGGAGTCCCAGGATATGTGCAGCTCCCAGGCAAGGGCATGGCCCACAGCTCAACTCATAACTCACAGATTTATTATTTGCCCATAAATTGCAACCTCGAGCCTGAGCTCTTTGCTCTTATTGCCTGATAGAAATGCTGTCCGAGGACGCAATTTAAAAGGTCAGCAGCCGGACGTCCCTACCCTATGGCAGCGCACCCAGGCCCACAATAAGCTAGTCTGCATTTGCCCTAAAAACCTCATAAATTATCTGAACATGGCTATTTGCAAACTCTGCACCACCTGCACCAAGCCTGGAGCTAAAAGACTTGACTTAAATGCTTTATGCCAATGGCATTACAATGTCATTTGTAGTTCGCTGCATCCTATCAGCATCAACAAGGTGCAGAGCTATGGTGTGTCACAAAACAGAAGACACAGTCCCTTAAGGTGATCTTCCTATAGCCGCCCTCTCCACAGAAACTTTGCGCATTCCTATGAAAAAATGGTGCAAGTGTAGAAGCATTCCCATTCTTTGATTTTGACAAATTGTTATTCATTCTTTTAAGCACACGTGTGCTGAACTTACTGAGAGACGCAGCAGTGATTAGGATGCAGTGCTACTCCAATTTCATCTACGCTCATCGTGCTGGTGCAGCCCCTTGCCCGCTGGTGCGCACTTCTTGAGCACCTCGAGTAATTTTTTTTCTGGATCATCGGCTCATGTCCTGAGGCTTTCAGGTTTGATATAGTCACATAAGATACACTTGTGCCCGTCTTCCCAGTTGGCTGTTGGTACAAGAAGCTTGTGGGTGCTCCACAGCCACTTCACAGCCACGTGCCGCCTCTCACAAAGACCAAGGACTCTGGATAACAAACAAACTTGCATGCATTGAGGATCCAGCTTGTAGCATCAAAGGGCTTGACGTGGCAACTCAGGTCGGTCTTATAACAATGTAAGGTCTCACCAAGGGCCTTCATGGTTGCCATGGATGGAGAGGTAAGTATGTGCACAATTGCATGTTACATGGGGAGGCAATTCTGTGCACAATTATGTGTAGCGTGGTGGGGCAATCATGTGCACATCCACACAACTCCGGCAAATAAGCCATCATGAAAGGGGAACGCACTGCACACAGCTGAGTGCAGGTACCTGGAGTAGGTCTTGCACAAAAGCTTATACATGTGTGTGTGTGTGCCAAAGATATCTAAGAATGCTTGCACTGTGGTCATTAAACTGACCATCTACAGGACTGCGCGTGTGTTGCCTTTCTTTGTACAGATCCTCATACCCCAAATTTGATGACAGCAGCTTCGTGTCTACACAGCTGCTCCATGGCATCCGGCTTGAAGGTCAACAGGCATGCTCAAATCCAAGGTGAGGCAGATGGAATTTGATGACAGCAGCTTCGTATCTACACAGCTGCTCCACGGCATCCGGCTTGAAGGTCAACAGGCATGCTCAAATCCAAGGTGAGGCAGATGGAGAGCCTTGCAAGCGCCAAAGGGTCCCAACTGCCCTGTAGCAGTATGACCCACTGCAGCAGTATGACCCGCAGTATGACTGCAGCAGTATAACCCACTGCAGCAGTATGACTGCAGCATTATGACCCACTGCAACAGTACGACTGCAGCAGTATGACCCACTGCAGCAGTACGACTGCAGCAGTATGACCCACTGCTTGACACACAGGAGCTTTTAGCAATCAGGTGTTGAAATGCATAAACTTTCAAAGGGAGAGGATCCCTTGTCAGCCACCCTCCTACATTTCAAGGATCGGGGGGGGTTGTGCAAAATGGCTTGGGTAGCATATTCGCGCAATTGCAAGTGACGCTGAAATGGTGGCCTGAAGATGCTTTGCTTTGTGGGCGCATAAGCAAAGCAAATTACGAGCGCAGATATGGGTCCACAAACCTGGCATGCATGGTTGGACCGCGCATGGATAAACCCACCAAGTGATGAAACCAAGTGAATAAACCCACCAAGTCATTAAGGCTTTGTTGTACTGACCCTCCTGCGATGGAACCCAATACAGAGCCCCTCAGGGCTGGACCTCACTCGCAACGGTTCTGTAGCTTTGTTGGCGGAGCTGGTTGGCCCTGATGAGCTGCCGGCATTTTGAGCATATTGGGTGGATGGTGGAACTTCCACGGGGGCTTTCAAGGCAAAGCTTTGCCGAGGTTTGGTTGAGCAGACTTCATGGGGAAAGAGCTTGCCAAGAATTAGCTGCAATACCTTGAATGTCTGCGTGGATTTGGCGCAGCACCTGCCTGCCCTTACAGCGCGTGCTGCATGCGCGAGAGCTACACATACAAAAAGCACCTGTGCTTCCCCTGCTCCTGTGTCTGCCTGCTCACTCAAGCCGTTAACCAATAAGCCCAAAGTTGTGGCTGTTACTTATCTAAAACTTGCAAACTGTGTCTGCCTTCTCACTCCAGCGGTGTGCTGCTCCTGGTAAGCGCCAATGACTACTGGAACTGGTGGTGGTTCCTGGTGCAGCTGCAAAACGCATTTGTAGCGTTGGCTGCGCTCCAGCCGGATGTTGCCCCTGGCCCTCGAACGGTGATGTTCCTAGAAAAGGTACGCTTGCATCAGCTTGCAATCCTCCAGCCAGCTGGGTTGACAACTGGCTGCAGTGCAACCGAGTGGGGCCCCTGTGGCCCTTGAGCAGCAACAACAACTGTTCTACTGGCAACGGGGAGGCTGCCTGTTGCAAAGCCATGCAGCCCCCCTCTGCTGACCTGTTGCAAAGGATCAATCAGCTGCATCAGGGAGCCTTCCTGTGCCATGACAGCCTGTTTGGGCTGGCGGGTCTTCAGCTTTGCAGTAGCTGCCATGCGCCGTGCAAGCTTTATGCGATGATGGACACCTAGCTGAAAAACGTGAAACAAGCCCCGTGTATTCTGGCAATGTGGCAAATATTTTGGCAAATCTATCGTGTATTTAGACTGTGTTCAGCAACCTTGTGGACACCATGTCAGGAGACCAGCGCACTCCTTGCTAAAAGCTGTCTTCATGAATGACCCGCACTGTAACCTGCAAGGCCCGTGTATGCCTAGGAGTAGTTTGGAGCACGCTCTACAGAAGTGGCCCTGTTTTGTATTCTTTCATTCACCAACGCTGGTAATAGGGGATAGCGGGGTGTGTTTGGTTGGCCTTGTCAACAGTAGGCTGGCCCTCCAGGCTGCTGTGAAGAGGCAAGTGTGCACAGCCTCAAACGCCTGAGCATTTACAGCGGAGCATTTGACCGCTTGCACGACAGTGCGATTGTGCACACCTGACAAGTGCATGCTTTTGCAGCCAGTGCCGCTGTCAAGCATCCCTAGAGCATGGCCTGGCGTGCGGCCTTATAAGCCATCATTCGTGTAGGTCCCTTAGAGTGGCACACATGCGCTGTGCATGCTCTGGACATTCCCAATTCTTCTTCGCTTGCGTCCCTTTGTATGTACCCTCATACACACAAGCGCGGGCTTCTGCCTGTGCACCTGCAGGATGACCGTGAGACACAAAACACATATGGCCGTGTGGCTCGATGGCCCCTTCCCTTTAGGGAGCTGTACCTGCACCTGTTTGCCTCAAGGGTGAGTGAGAGAGGTGCCCGACTCAAGCTGGGCTGATGCGGCCATACACACCCTCCTCACTCTCAACCAAGAATTATGCCCTTTGTTTCTTGCTTGGGTACCATGCGCGCTTGCAGTACACATCAGACGTGAGGTGGGATGTCAATCCATCTGCTGCCTATGGCTGCTACCGCTCCGTCGTCTTTCTGAGGCAAGTCAGATACACATGAACAGGAGCTTCAGCTCGAGTTCTGTTAGGGCTAGTTGACTGACAGTTGCCCTTAGAAGGCAATGCCACATGAAAGAAATCACACATTCTTGTTCCCAGGCTATGGAACATTTTCCAAGGACGTGCGGCTGAAAGTTGTCAGGACTGATCCCACATTTTGCCAATTGTGGAAAAGAAGCTTCGGTTGTTTGAATTTCCGAACCAGTTGTCTGATCTGGTTCCGCAGCGCTCCATCAGCTCTTGCCTGGTCTCTTGCATGCCTGCTTGTGCTTACCTCTTTGGGGCTAAAACATTTGTAGTAATAGTGCTAGCTGATGCACTGCGTGAGTGAGGAGAGTGTGCCAGGCAATAATCTGCATTTGCTCCCTGCCCTGCTACTTTTTGTGCCCATTCCCATTGTTGCTGACTCTGCAGGAATGCTGAAAGCGGGTCGCCCATCCTCAAGAATGTGAATCATCCCTGGAGCACTTGCTTCTCGCCCGTCATTACAGCCCTGGTAGGTGGAAATGCACGCATGCATTTTGCTGCGCCAGATCTAGCGGTTGCTTGCATCCATGTGCCTTGGGGGGTGAGGATGCTGACTGGGGGCTACTTGTGGAGCTATTTGGTGCTGACAAGGTGCAGATAAGGTACCCCAAACAAGGTATCAGGCCCCCAACAAGGCACCAGTACAAAACATGTGCGCGTGCATGCTCCTGTGTGCTCACGCTTTTGTGCGTGTGCTTGGGCGCCAGTGCTAAGGTGCAGACCAAGGCTTGTTTATCAGAGGCTTGGGGCTCAGAGAGACCCACAAGAGGCCTTTCATGGGCCTCAGCAACCAACCCACATGCTGCGTGCAGGTTGCATACATAAAGGCCTCGGTCAAGCTGCCCAGCCTCGCACCACCTGCAACCCCCACGGTGTGCTGGATGTCTCGAGATGAACACCTGCGGCCAGAGTTCACGTCATGGCAAAAGATGCGCACGATCAAGAACCAGGTGCGGACTGTGGCACGGTGCCCGTGGCTTATGGCATGCATGAAGGGGGAGAAAGCACCAGGCAAATCCACGGCTTGGCTTGACCAGCAGCGGATCGCATGTGCCGCCTGCCTAATTCTATGGGACAGCATGCACCAAACAAAACAGGAGCCTTGTGCTGCTCCTTCCTTCTGCGCTCCTTCCCCCTCACACAATAAAGGCTGATGAGGGGCACAGTTGACAAAGGCCATGCGCAACGAGTTGATGTTGACCGCCAGCCTAGCTGTTAGGCTGATTGATTTGTGGCTGGTCTTCGCCAGCCAAAAAGAAATCCATAATGTGCAAGATGAAATAGGAAGTCTGTTGTGCCGCTGAGAATGGTAATTGATGACAGTCTGCCGAGGCAAGGCATGTGCAACTGCATCAGCAGCCTTGTCAGGATGACCAATGTTGCGACTTTGTGAGGAGTGTTGCTGCATGGAGTTTGGTTTTTTCATGGATTGGAAAGTCGGGCTTACCTAGATCATATGGAACCTTGTGGACACGGCCGCGCTTTGGCACCTTGCTGATTGCACTCAGGGCGCACATTCTCTGAGCCCAAAAGCAAACTGATGTCCCAGCGAGCAGTTTGCTAAGTCAGAAGTTGACACATACCAAATGCGTGGGTAGCACCATGCAAAGCACAGGTTCACACAACCCATGAGCCATATTTTTGTTTCGTGAACCACACGTACGTTGCATGCATTACACGTGTGTTGCACGTACAGGCTGGTCTAGTCTCCGAGCTGAATGCGCTGGCGTCGCCTAAGGGGGTGCGGGTGGTGGAGCTGGCCTTCTATGCCAACCGCTCCTCCATGTCCATTGCTGAGCAGCTGCACAGGACTGCACGCTGCTCCCTGGTCACAGGTGCGTGATAGTGGGTTTGGTGCGCTTTGCGACCATGCAGATGTGTGCTGAGCATGTGTGCAGGCACCGTTGTGTGTGCACTCCGCAAGCACTCTTACGCAAGCATACAGTGGGCAACTCCTGTGTGTTCGCCACAGAGCACAGGTCTGAGGGGCGCAGCTGCGTGGGATCTCGGAGCAGCTTGGGGCTGGCACAGGGGGCTCTATGAGCTCCGAGCCCACAGCCGCTGCCGCAACTGAGACGCGCCACTGCATGCTCAGGGGTCCAACCCCCGCCCTCCCCCCAAATAACGTGGACGCAAGCCTCTAGTTGCTTTTGCATGCTGGGCTCATGGGAGCGGCTGCGCAACATGACCCTCCCCAAAGCGCGTGCCAAATGAGGCACGCTGCGCACGCCCATGGCTTGCCATGCAGGGATGCACGGGGCTGGGCTGTACGCGGCTGTGGCTATGCCGAGGCCCGCCATCCTGGAGCTGACCACGCAGCGCATCCCCAACCGCAACGCGCCCAACCTGATGCGGCATCTAGGTGGGCAGGGGTGTGGTGAGAAGGCGAGGCAGGCAGGAAGGTTTGAGGATGAGGAGGGTGGTGGGGTCTGGGGAGAGTGCAGGTGGTCAGGCGCAAGGTGGCAGTACTGGCATCAGCTGCGTTTGGTCCTGCGCTGAGACGCTTGAGAGGCGCTTGTTCTGGACCCAGCATGCCCATGTGCCGTGTTGCCAGCACCAGGCTTGCAGTGTCTGTGCCTGCCTTGTGTGAGCCAGACAGCAGCTGGGGCGGCTGGAAGCCCCCTCGACAGAAGTGCCTGTGCGGGCGGTGCACCTTTCCTTGACCGCAGCCTGGTCGCCATGTGGCATGCGTGACCCCATCAATACTTAAAACACTTCACACACACACCTCAAGGGCAGAGACATTTTCTGACCCTGCTTCTCAGGCGGGTGCTACCAGGGCATGGAGCTGGTGAAGAAGCACACCAGCAACAGCTCACTGGACGCTCACCAGATCTGGCCCAAGCTGGTGTCTACTCTCAAGATGTGCAACATTATCGCACGGGTGCCGGTCCAAGGTGCTGACCTCAGCCAGGGCGCACACAGGGCTGCAGCCTAGCTCAAAGCCCAGCGGTGTCCAAAGGAGGATGCTGCAGAAGCGCACACGGCATACACTGTCCACGCATTGTCAAGTGATGGCACTTGAAAGTAAGGTGGACATGGGTGTGTGGGGCTACGCCAATAAGGCCTGGGAATCTGGGCTGTTACTTGAAATGGGGGAAGGAAGCAGGTCTGCGTGGCGGGATGTTCACCTCAGGTAATGCAAGGCTTTTGCGTACGGAGAGCATCGTAGGACAGCAGAGCTGCCTGACAGCGTAGCCATGCTGGGTTTGTCTGGCGGAAGGTCAGACCTTACACATGCGCACATGTGCCCCTAAAAGCGGGGGGTGCACCGTGACCATCGGTGGACGGAAGCGTGGATGTGCCCACTCATCCTGCCAATTCCGGAGGGTGCTCCAAGGGTTGAAGTCTTCCTTATAAACTCACTAGGCTGGTGTCAACAAAGCGGCAACTGGGAATGGCCTCTCGGACCCTGCCAAGGCAGATTGATCTGCAGCAGTAGGAACAGGTAGATAGCAACAGGCGCTAGGTGCCTGCAAGCCCAGATCTTGCCAGCCTGCATCTTTCTAGCTACAGCATGCAAGCGACCGTCTGCTGGTCTAGATCTGTGGCACCGCACTGCCCATGCCCTTGCTCAAGACCCTGCGTCCATCCTGCATTGTTTATGAGCTTGAGCATAGCTTAATATATCCCACTTGGTCTCCGCACCGGGGGCAAGACTCTGCAAAATCGTGCCCTGGTCCAGCATCCGTGAAGCAACCCAGGCCCGGTGCTGTGCCTGCTTGCTGTCGCATGACAATCTGTTTCACCTCATATTGCTCTATTGCGTCTGTTGAGCACCATTTCATTCCATGCTGCTTGCTTTCATGAACACATTGGTGTGTCCATGCATGCAGCCAAGTATTTACCATGTACATGATTGTGTCCAAGCATGCGGTCAAGTATTTACCTGAATATTAATATGTTTGCATAAAAGCCTGGTATTTGCAACAGGGGCTGTTGAGAAGTGCTTGCCCTCATTTGTTGTTGGTTGCAAGCCCTGTTGGCTCTATCGCAGCTGCCCTTGCATGGCAGGCACAGCCATGTGAACCCTTGAACTATTGACTGACCTTAAACGGTTTCAACCCAAGGACTGCTCAGGTCACCAGGCACGCTGAGGACAATCCTCTGAATTCCCATATGTCGATCCCATCTTATTCCAAAATTTTGCTTGGGCCCTGGGTAGTCTTGTAGCTGTGCCAGTAGCTGTCTACTTTGTGCTCTTAGCTAGTCATACGCTTTACGTAGGCAGACTCATGTTGAGAGTCTAGCTTATGCCTTGCAACCTGAAGCTGCTTGAAGCAGACCAATGCCATACATGGTATGAGCAACAAATGAACAAGAGATTAGGTCTGCATCAATGGACCAGCCAAATGGGGGCAGCTCAGGTAAAGTCAATCAAAGCGCCTGAAGAAGCAGGCATTTTCAAGAGAAGCCGAAGTGCGGGGACCAGTCAGAATTCGAAGTCTGCGCGCTAGCCTGACCTCTTTGCGCTCAAAGAGAAAGGAAAACTACGCAGGCAGCAAAATACTCCCTGCATCAATTTAGAAAAAGGAGACACATTGGCCCGATATCAACACTGGGATCCATCCTCTTGGAGGATACGGTTTCAGACCAAACTAAGGAAATGGACACAAACTTAAAGCCCTTACTACCCTATTCAATGTGAAGTCAAGTTTATAAGTTAAGAGTTGACCGCCAGCCTGGCCGTGAGGCTGGTTGGTTTGTAGCCTGGTCATCGCCAGCCAAACTGCAATTTATGATGTCTGAGATGCATGAGAATGCAAGTAAATCATGAAGTGAACACAGACGTTGTTTGCAATTTTTATTTTAAAAGCAGATGCATCAAGGTAAGGTAAGGTAAGGTAAGGTTTCAAGGCTGTATCCGCCGAACGAGGGCAGCTTAGCCGATTGTGACCTCCAGTGAGGTTCGAACCCCGAACCCACAGGTTGCGAGGGTGGATAATCGACTTTCCATCTCAGGTGCCCCGCCGCCTGCTCGAGTATCCGGAGCTTGAAAGATGCATCAAGAGATCCTGCTTGAGAGGGTGGGCACATTTCCTGCATAGGGAGACCACTTGGGGATGTGCCAAACCCTCCATATCTGTCAGTATGAGGGGATTAACGAGCATCAGACCTCGTGCTCAGCTGCATATCAGCCTGCAAAATGTTGTTCATTGTATCCAATGAACAAGGAACTCCCTTAAAGTCAAAGACAGGCAAGGCATGCAAAATATAAGGGGTCTCCACAAAAAAAGGGTTACAAGGGTTACAAGAAAAAGGCCTTCAGTCAAGAAGTGCGACTGCTAGCCTGCTCATAAAAGACTATCAGTGCATGCAGGAAGAAATACAGCTTATTGTTTTCATGGCCCAGACGAGCAGACACATTGTTTAAGCCTGCGGGAGAAAAAAGGGAAGCATAAGTCCTTCGGAGAGAGACAACGTGTGGATGGGTGCAGTGGAAAAGGACGTGTTGCTCATCCTGTACATCATGAGCATTACACAAGTCGCAAGCAGGAGAGGTATTGTGAGTCCAGGTCACAGTTTCAATTTGTAGAGTGTGGGCACGAAGTCTGAAGCGAGCCACGCTGCGAGGAAGATCAAGAAGCATGTATCTAGGAAGGGTGTACGGCGAATGTGTGACCATGGCCCTCCTGGTAGGGAGGGCACACCATTGATGGTAAGTGGAGCGTTTGCTGTTGCACTCTCGTGGATTT